>Ga0222717_10001520_pt1 | contig 18883 bp, 29 predicted proteins | sample C33_18DmetaG_FD_165053 | JGI IMG/M metagenome (GOLD analysis project Ga0222717, IMG submission 165053) | Estuarine water microbial communities from San Francisco Bay, California, United States - C33_18D | ecosystem: Environmental > Aquatic > Marine > Unclassified | place: USA: California...
GCGAGACACATAAGTGAATTGCTAGGGCAACTAGGTCAGGCTTAGTACTGAAGTATGTAAACGTTTTCACGAGCATACAATGACTATGGCTACCGACGGGTATGAGGTTCGAATCCTCACTAGTTACTAATTTAAAACTAAATAATTATGATAATAGAAGAATTTATCGGTAAAGAAATTGATTCACTAGATAGAAGTCTAGTAGCAACACCTGAAACAAGAGAAAGATTAGATGCATTTGCAAAATCAAACCAAGGTTGTATGGACCCTGTATTAACTCAAATGGCCGTGCAATACGGTTACTTATTAGCCCTTAACAATATAAAAGATGAACTTAAATCAAATTAGAGAAGCAGTCGAAGAACGACTACAAATAAAACTAAACTCACGAAGTCGAGATAGAGAACACTCTGACGGCAGAGCTTTATACTACAAATTAAGTAGAGAATTTACACATCATACCTTATATACAATAGGTAGAGAAGTTGATCGCGACCATTCATCTGTCGTACACGGTATAAAAAATATATTTATGCACGTTGACCAAGAACTATACGAAGAAATAAAAATGGATCTTCAGGTGCCAAGAAAATATTTTACAAACGTAAAACGTTTCCGCCGCGATAATATAATTGTAACAAATAAAAAATACTAACTATGAGAACTAACTTACTACAACGCCTTAAGCCTGAATTTAAAGTTGGCTTAGAAAACAGCAAACTACGTTACCCTGAGATAATTGATAAAATTGAGCACTTACTTAGACAACACTTATTCTATTCTGATCTTACTGTAGATCAAGTAAAAAGAATATTTCTTTTTTCTGACATAGAAAGTCACAATCGATCGGGTTGGGATTGGAGATTTGGCGAAGATATGTTCACCTTATGCAATGACGTATGTTAACTAAAAATGCTATACACGAGCTTGCAAGTAACAAAGTATTTGCAAAAATTACCACGCTCGGCTTCGATATCGAAAGATTACGTGACGAAGTTAAACACAAACTGGTGGGAAAATTAACAATGGAACAACTAATTGATCTATATGAAGGCACTATTAAAGAACGTGAAGTGTGGAATTATATAGCCGAAACATTAGAAAAATCAAATAAAAACTAAATATACTAATTATGACTAAAGACGAACTACAATTAAAAGTACAAAACTTAGAAACACTATTAACCTCTAAGGAAGAAGAAACAACAACACTTAACACCCAACTGTCGCAAGCCAGGAAAGTATTAGCTGATGTTAGTAAACCTAAAATAAATAAAGAAACAGTTGATGAAATAAGAGACGCTATAGAAAAAGCCTTACAAAACTTTAGTTTTGATGAGATGGATAACTATGAATACGATTTTGAGATTGACTACGATAGCCGTTTATCTTTATCTAGTATTGAGCTTAACAATACAGACGAATTATCAGAAATGATATCTGACTACGTAGAAGATATATTCAATGTAATAAGTGACGAAGATTAATTTACAAACAAAACACGATCACCTATTGATAATATATATGTAACAACTAAAATATAACACAATGAACTTACTAACTCAAAACAGCAAACTTAAAAAAACAAGTAAAGAATTAGGTGTACGAGTATTCAACTTCGGTATACCAGCATACAAATCAGCATCAGGTAAACTAACCTGTCCATTTGCCGACGAGTGTGTTAAGTTTTGCTACGCTCGTAAAGGTGCATACATATGGGGTAATGTTAAACCCGCATTCGAAAAGCGTTATGAGTTATCTAAAACTGATCGATTTGTTAGCGAAATGTATAATGAGATTGTTAAGAAACGACCAGACTACGTAAGGGTTCATGATAGCGGCGACTACTATTCCAAAGCATATCTAAAAAAGTGGATCGACATTGCGTTATTATTTCCGGAAGTAAAGTTTTATAGTTACACTAACTCCGTTCTTATGCTTAAAAAAGCAGACTTGCCTAGTAACTTCGATGTTATCTTCAGCGACAGTGGTAAGCAACGTAACCATATCGATGCTATACACGACCGCCACACTAAAATTTTTAAAAGTGAAGCTGACCTCGAAGCCGCTGGCTATGCTAATGCAAGTAAAATAGATCTTTACGCTACTAAATGGTTTAACAAAACAAACAAAGTAGGTTTAGTATTCCATTAATAATTTACAAACGTAATACGACCTTACGTGATAATATAATAAACTAAATATAACTAATATGAAAAACAAGATTGAAACAGTAATGGTTGACTCTTCAGCAATATACAGTGCTGAATACAACTTAAAGAAAGAAGAAATGATTGTGTACTTTAATAATCAAAGTATATATAAGTATTTCAAAATACCTAACTTCTATTGGCGTGGCTTATTTGAAGCACCTTCTAAAGGTAAATTCTTAAATACTTATGTGTTTAAAAAATTCACTTATAGCAGAATGGACTAATGAATATATTCTATCTTTCTCACTGTCCAAAAAAAGCGGCGCAAGTACAATACAATAAGCATGTGGTTAAAATGATCCTTGAGACTGCACAATTATTGTGTACTGCGCACCACGAACTTGGTACTTCAATAGAAATACCTTATAAAGCTACACATAAAAATCACCCTTCAGCTATATGGGTACGTGACTCAGCTGAAAACTATATGTGGGCATATGAACATATGTTAGCTCTAGGAGCTGAATATACTAAACGTTATGGCAAAACACACTTAACAATACTTAAATGCCGTGATGTGCTATACACGTTCCCTAGATCAATTAGTAATAAACCGTTTGCTCAACCTCCGCAATGTATGCCTGATGAATATAAATCAGAATGTAGCGTTGACGCTTACTGGAATTATTATGAAAATGAAAAACACACTGTAAAAAATAGTAACGAACAATTAATAACAAGACCCTTATGACTAAAAAAGAAATAGATCAAATTGCTGAAGCTGTAGTAAACCTTTTACTAGAAAGACAAAAAGTTATGGACGACGCATTTAAAAAAGACGTAGAAAATATGTTAGATGGCCAGGAAGATGTATCTTTCGGCGTCATTACTAAAGATGATGTTCTTAAAGATCAGTTAGATAAGCTAGAACTTAGACTTAAAGCTGCTGAAGAACAAGAAAACTTTAAAGAATGTGTTAAACTTCAACAGAAAATTGAGGAATTTAAAAACAAACATAATATGTAATGATAGTAAAAATAAAAAAACGGATAAGAAAGGCTAAACACGTTAATCTATTAAAAGAGAGAATAGCTGAATTACATAATAATATTTTTCAGCGAGCATTAAACGGCAAAAAACCAGAAAAAATTGAAGCAATGCTTCTTTTAAAATATAACAGAAGATTAAAATTAATTTTATATTAGCAGTGCGACACTAGCTAGTATTATATAATAGTAAGAGGCTAATGTCACAATTTGAACGAAGAATGGAATACTTACATAAGCATCGAGTAACATACAAAAGAGATCCGATCTCTGATAAACCTACAGAGGTTTTTGATTGGGGTTCTTTTTATGAGAATGGTACGCATGAATGCTATACACTCTTTGGTTCTAAAGCTAAAATAACTACATATAAGAGCTTAAAATGGCATTTATATGTATTATGGTACTTAAATCCTCAAATGGATCAGGATTCTTTTAAAAAAATAGCTCAACATATATGTGAAAATAGAAATGGATTTGTTACATTTACCGTATCGGACAATTTATTAGAAAGCATGGTATACGATGTATCCCTAATGGATTTAGAAAAACCACCACCAAATAAGCTTCGTAAAATAATATTTAAAGACTTCACAGGTCTTGATATGAGAGAGAAGCTTTCAATAGTGGGTAAGATGGTTGGAAGATCAAAGATATCTGAATCTGAAATATACGACGCAATGGTTATAGTAAATGGTAACGGTATAAAAATAACAATATCTAAGCTGGCATCATATTTAGGGTGTTCAACTAGAACAATCTACAGAAACATGGGTAATGAACTTAAAAAAGAGAAAGAACTATTAAATCAACAAAATGAAAAAGTATAATATACAAAATTACATTAGGTATAAAGAAGACTTAAAACAGTCTATGCCTAAAGAAAAAGCTTTTGAGGATTATACTAGAAATGAGTTGATCATATCATTTATGCCATTAGTTGAAAACTTAGCTAGAAAATTTGCTACATCACAGCAAGCTTCAGGAGTATTAAGTATTAATGATTTAATACAAGAAGGTAATTCTGGATTAATTAAAGCGGTAGATAAGCTAGACTGGGAAGTATTAAATGATTCAGAGGATATAGAAAAAACATTAAAATCTTTTTTTAGTAAAAGAATTAAAGGAGCAATACGAAGAGCTATTGATATTAATAGAGGCGATGTAAAAATACCAGAGCACAAGCTTAATCAAATACGTAAAAATCCAGATGACAATAAAATGGTGTCATTATTTTTTAATAGCGTATTTTCAAGCTATGATGAAAACTATAATGATGAAGAAAATCCTATATTACAAATTGAAGATAATTCAGAACCATATAATATAGGCTTAATGAATGCTTATTTACTAGGATTAATGAGAGAATATTTAACATTTCAACAATACGAAGTATTAAGATTATCTTTCGGTTTAGATTGTGACAAAACCTCTGCGAATAACATTGCGTCTAAGTTAAACATCAGTGTATCTACTGCGAACGTAAGAATATCACAGATAAAGAAAGAAGCTATTGACAAACTAATAGCAAACACAGATCCCTCACAAGTGATCGATTATTTATAAACCATTAAAACCATAAACCATATGAAACTAAATGAAAAACTGGCTACCATCCAGACAAAATTTAAATCTAAAAAAAGTAGATTCAATTCTTTCGGGAAGTATAACTTCCGATCGGCTGAAGATATTTTAGAAGCCACTAAACCTTATTTGCTAGAGTTAGGTGTATCAGTTACTATTAATGAAACATTAATATCTAATGATGATTTTCCTATACTAGAATCTAAAGCTACTCTCACCGACGGGACTGATGCTATACACGCTACGTCTATTGTTGGTGTCGATCTAAATCAAAAAGGTATGCAAATGCCACAAAAATTTGGTAGTGCTTCTAGTTACGGAAAAAAATACGCTCTAGGTAATCTATTCTTAATAGATGATACAGCAGACAGTGATGCAACAAATGCACATGGTAAATCTAAGCCTAAGCTTGAAGGCGCGGCATTAACAAAAGCAAAAGCTTTCTTAAAAGCAGGGGGAAGTTTAGAAGCCATTAAAGGCAAATATGAAATACCTGCTGAAATACTAAAAACTTTATGACCAGAAAAGAAGAATTAGAAAAGCTAAGAGAAGATGAGCATTACTACGGTAAGTTTGGAAAGCAATTTTTAAGCAACTCAGATATTTCTACGCTATTAACTAATCCTCTTGCGCTTAGGGATCCACAAAAACAAATCCCTGCATTCTTAGTTGGTGGGTATTTTCACACTGCAATTTTAGAGCCGGATAAGCTTAAGAAATTCAGAATAGTGGAAGCATCAACTAGGAATACTAAAGCGTATAGAGAGATCTCAGGCGGAGAAATGTGTTTATTGCAATCCGAAGTAGATAAATTAGAGGTAATGATTGATACTATGTTATCAAACGAAGTGTGCCTTGATTTAATACGAGAAGGTGCTGTTGAATACGAAGTGCCTGGGATTGCAGAGATTAACGGAAGGTTATGGAAAGGTAAAGCAGATATAATTAATCACAGTCAAAAATTAGTGATTGATTTGAAAACTACAGCCGACATAACAAAATTTAGGTACTCAGCATCAAAGTATAATTATAACAGTCAGGCTTATATATACAGAGAATTATTTGGTTATGAATTAGTATTTATAGCTATAGATAAAACAACTAATCAAATAGGTATATACGATTGCTCTCCTGAATTTTATGCAAAAGGTAAAGATAAAGTAGAGAGAGCATGTGAAGCATATAAACTGTTTTATGAAAACCCAGACTTTAAACCTGAAAACTATTTTATTAATCAAACGTTGTAGAATTTACAAACGTAATACGACAGAGTAAAGATAATTTATATAATAACAATTAAAATTAAAAACAATGGCATCAATTATTAAAGCAAGTATTAACTTGAATGAAATCCCAAAAGATAAAATCTATGTGGGTAAGAAAGGTAAGTATTTACCAATTACAATTACTATCAATGACGAAGTAGATCAGTTCGGTAATCAAGGACCTGTAGTTGTAGAACAATCTAAAGAAGAGAGAGAAGCTAAAGTAGCTAAAACTTATTTAGGAAATGTTAAAGTAGTTTGGACAAACGGAGATAACGTTGCAGCCGCACCTAGAACAGATCAACAACAAGCAGCACCGGCACAAATGCCAGCAGACGATTTACCATTTTAATTAAATTAAATAACCTATGCAAATAGAGACTACAGAGATCAATGGATTTGCGATTGACACGTTCAATCAGCATGGTCTAGAAGAAGGTAAAAAACAGGGTGTATGCCCTAATTGCTCTCACACTAGAAAACCCGCTAATAAGAAAGCTAAATGTGCTTCTTATGATTGGGAACGGGGTCTCGGTACTTGTCACAATTGTAATACATCATTTCAACTACATACCTATAAACGTAAAGGTAAAGCTGAAAAAGTGTATGTTAAACCTTCAGGACCACCTAACTCTAATGAATACCCTGAGTTTGTTAGTGATAAAGTTATTGAATGGTTTAAATCAAGAGGTATATCATCTCAGACTCTTACTGATCTACAAATCAGTGAGGGTCCTGAGTGGATGCCACAGACCGGTAAAACCGAGAATGTAATAAAGTTCAATTATTTTATGGGCGGCGAATTAACTAATGTTAAATACCGAGATGGAAGAAAGAACTTTAAATTATATAAAGGTGCTGAAAAAGTATTTTATAATATAGATAGTATTATAGGATATGAATATTGTGTTATAGTAGAAGGTGAAATGGACGTGCTAGCGTTGCATGAAGCCGGCATAACAAATGCTATATCAGTTCCTAATGGAGCAACACTTAATTCAAACAACTTAGATTACTTAGATAGTTGTATTGATTACTTCGAAGACAAAGAAAAGATTATATTAGCTGTAGATTCAGATGAAGCTGGACAAGCATTACAAACAGAACTGATTAGAAGATTAGGATCTGAAGTTTGTTTTATATCAACATTTGAGGATTGTAAAGATGCTAATGAATATTTATTAAAACATGGAAAAGAAAAACTGGCAGAGCGTATTAGCAGGTCAAAACCGGTCCCACTTGAAAATGTCACGACATTTAGGGACATTGAAGACGAAGTCACAGACTTTGTTCGTAACGGGTTTAAACCTGGATTTCAAATTGGCCTTCAAAATTTTGATAATATCTTTTCGACTTATACTGGTCAGTTTATTACTGTCACTGGTATTCCGAGTAGCGGGAAGTCAGATTTTGTCGATCAGATGGTTGTTGGTTATAACAAGAACTATGGCTGGAAGACGGCGTTTGCTAGTCCAGAGAATGTCCCAACTTACCTTCACGCACACAAATTAATGCGTAAAACTTGGCAGGGTATGCCGAGTAGAGATGATATTGGTACAGATAGATGGAATCAAGTTGCAGATCATTGTAATGATAATTATTTTCATATTGATATGGAACGTTACACTTTAGAATCAGTACTTAAGAAGGGTGCCGAGTTAGTTAAACGTAAAGGAATTAAATGTTTAGTTATAGATCCTTATAATAAGGTTAGAGACGTAGACTGTAAGACTGAGGACGTTAATAGATACACAATGGAGTATTTAACTAAGATTGAAATCTTTGCTAAAAAGTTTGATGTATTAGTATTTATAGTAGCTCATCCTACTAAGATGTATAAGACACAAGATGGTAAAATTGAAGAACCATCAATGTATAACATTAAAGGTGGTGGTGAATGGTATGATGCTTCTTACCACGGTTTATTAGTTCATAGAGATTATGAAGCTAAGACTGTTAAAGCTAAAGTTCTTAAAGTTAAGTTTCAAAACTTAGGAGAGAATGGTGCTGAAGCTCATTTTAAATGGGAGCCAAAGTCAGGTTGCTTTATACCTCATGAGCCATTAGATATAGGTGATGAAAAAATGCCCTGGGAATAATGGGTAGCGGATTAGGAAAAAAACGTAAAGGTGCTGTAGACATGGGTGACACTGGTTATAATAAAAAAGACTGGGAAGCTTATAGGTGGTGTGTAAATAATGATATAGCTATTTCACCGAAAGCAAAGTCAGCCACTGAATGGTATGTAACTATAACAAACAAAGGCAGAACCAACGTGTCTCCTGAAGCTTACGAAAAAACTATTATATGGCAGAAATGCTTTGAATATTGTAAATATTATTATGACAAATATAGAAAATGAATACAGAGGATTATTATCACAAATACTCAACACAGGATTATATAAGGAGGACCGAACAGGCACTGGGACGCGATCTATCTTCGGAAGAACTATCCGACACCAGATGGCTGACGGGTTCCCCTTATTAACTGGTAAAAAAGTTTCTTTTAATGCAGCAAGAACTGAATTGCTTTGGATATTACAAGGTAGAACAGATCTTAAGTACTTAGAAGATAACGGAGTAAAATACTGGCGACCAGATTATGAACGCTCAGGTAGAACTGATGGAACATTAGGCCCAGTATATGGAAAGCAATGGCGCGATTTCGAAGGCGTAGACCAGCTTAAAAACATTGTGTATAGCATTAAGAACAATCCAAGCTCAAGACGCTTAATAGTTAATGCGTGGGCTCCACAGGATATGAAAGATATGGCATTGCCTCCTTGTCATTATGCTTTTCAAGTTTATATTAATAATGGTAAACTGGATTTAATGTGGTTACAAAGATCAGTAGATACTTTTTTAGGTTTACCTTATGATATTGCAATGTATGGACTTTTACTGGAAATGTTAGCTAAAGGTGCTAATTTGATACCAGGTGAATTGATTGGTCAATTAGGAGATTGTCATTTGTACAACAATCATTTAGACCAAGCTAAGTTGTATTTGAGTAGACCTAATAGAGCTTTACCAAAATTACAATTATCAACGGGATTAGACATTTCGATGCGTATCCCTACAAAAAATGAAATTAAATTAATTAACTACAACCCTTATGCTGCAATAAAAGCGGAGCTAAGTGTTGGCAAATAACTAAAAATATGTATTATATTTATCACATTCCAGGTAAAAAAATTGGAGTTACACGTAATCTTAATAATAGAGTTACGGAGCAACAAGGCTATGCTTCAGAAGAATACGAAGTTCTACTTACTAGCGATGACATTGATTATGTGTCATATAAGGAAATAGAACTTCAAAAGTCTTACGGCTATAAGGTTGATAGACAGCCTTATAAGAATTTAATTAAATCAAAAAAAATGAAAATCAACGCTACAGAGCAGACAAGTACATTCCCCATCCCGTTAAATAAACTGAAAGGTAATTTAATGGATAACGTTGGGGTTAAATGGTCTACAGATCACGGTGAATTTGAATTAACCGCTGATACTATTACATGGATCATGGCAAACGCAAAGAAATCAATGTTTAACGATAAGAGATGTTTTATATATAATAAAGCATTCGCTGCAGCTTTTAGCAATTCTTGGAATAAAGAGGATAGATTTGAATTAATAAGACAATGGGCTCATTCTAAAGGTATATATGATAAGGGTGATAGTAAAACTCAGTATATTAAATTAATGGAAGAGTCTGGTGAATTAGCAAAAGCATTACTTACTAAGGATAAGCCAGAAATTATTGATGCAATAGGGGATATTGTCGTAGTTTTGACTAACTTAGCAGCATTAGAAAATGTAACCATTGAAGATTGTATTGACTCTGCGTATACTGTAATAAAAAATCGTGTAGGCAAGATGGAGAATGGAACCTTCGTTAAACAAACACTATAATGAAACAAGAAATAGAATTTAGAGATCCAGTAGTCAGACGTGTTGTTAATAAATTTGTATCAAGATCAGACGTAGGCTTTAAAAAATACGGCGTAACTCTTGAGAAAGATCCATCAAAAATGTTTGAATGGCTTAATCATTTGCAAGAAGAACTAATGGATGCTGTATTGTATTTACAAAAAGCTAAAGAAGTTTATACTACAGATCTTCAAGAAGATTTATTAACTGATTTACAAATTGAAGATGAGACGACAGCCTTATAAAAAAAGAAGTAAGAAGAGAGGTCCTGTTGTAAGCAAAAAAGTTACTTATGACGGGATTAACTTCGCTTCGGGATTAGAGCGATATATGTATATGGCTTTAAGGAAAGCAAAGATAAAAGCTAAGTATGAAGGAGAGACCTTTGTATTGCTAAATGGTTTTCACTTTGAAAATGAAGTTTATGAAAGACAATCTAATGGCAAAGGTGATTATAAAAATAGAGGATGCAAACGCATATTACCTATAAAATATACACCGGATTTTATTGGCGAAGACTTTATAATTGAAACTAAAGGTAGAGCAAATGAATCATTCCCTATGAGATGGAAGTTGTTTAAGCAATTGATTGTTAGACAGTTTCCTGGGATTACATTATACAAACCACAAAATCAAAAAGAATGCGACGAGACAGTAAGCATAATCCTTTCCAAGCAAAAAGGATAGCAAGACAAAAATACGCAGAGCGCCAAATTGATAAGTTTGTTAAGTGGAGCTGGGAGATTAAAGGAAAAGTTAAGTATAAGGATATAGTTGAACTACAAAAAAAATATGGAATAAAATGAAAGAAGATGAATCTAAAATAGCATGGACGTTAGAAATAGGCGTATACCCTGGTGTATTGTTTGGCTTAAGAACTTATGAAGAGGTTGATCATACTATTGTGGTGTTGTATATACCTTTTGTTGATTTAGCTTTAACTATTTATAAATAAAAAAATGGGATTATTTGATAAAAGAATAGCATATAAACCTTTTGAGTACCCGGAGTATTATACCGAGGGTTGGTTGAAACAAGCTCAAGCATTTTGGTTACATACTGAAATCTCAATGCAAAGTGATATTAAAGACTGGAAAGAAAAACTAAATGAAAAAGAAAAAAACCTTGTTGGGAACATACTTCTTGGATTCGCGCAAACCGAATGCGCTGTTTCAGACTATTGGACCCAGAACGTCGTATCGTGGTTTCCTAAACACGAGATACAGCAGATGGCGATGATGTTCGGTTCTCAAGAAACCGTACACGCTGTAGCATATAGCTACTTAAATGAAACTTTAAAACTTGAAGACTATGAAGCATTTTTACACGAACCTGCGACAGCTAGACGTTTTGACAACTTGGTTGCTTATGACGGGACTAGCAGCGTCGGCATCGGTACAAGTTTGGCTATATTTTCCGCTTTTGCAGAAGGTGTTAGCTTATACAGTGCTTTTGCTGTGCTATACAGCTTTCAATTACGTAATTTGCTCAAAGGAATTGGTCAGCAAATGAAATGGTCTGTAAGAGATGAAAGCTTACACAGTAAAATGGGTTGTCAATTATTTAAGCATATGTGTAATGAAAACAATCAATTACTAAACTTATGTAGAGAAGATGTGATAAAAGCCGCAGAAACAATGGTGCAGCTAGAAAACACTTATATTGACAAGATGTTTGAAATGGGTGATATCGAAGGTATATCTGCAAATGACTTAAAACATTTTATAAAGAAAAGAACAAATGAAAAACTTGTGGAGCTCGGTTATGTTGACTTGGGGAACTACTTTGCGTATGACCAAAATGCAGCGGATAATCTTAATTGGTTTTATCATCTTACCGGGGGCGTCACTCATACTGATTTTTTCGCTATTAGGTCAACAGATTATTCAAAAGCTAATGAAGGAGAAGACTTCGAAGACATGTGGTAATTAAAAATACAAAATAAATATGTGGAATAATGAATGGATCAAAGGAGAAGATTACCCTACGTGGGGTAATAACGACGTATACAAGAAGACTATATCCGGGGGATATTTATTCGACGGAGAAACACCTAAAGAAGCATACCAGAGAGTCGCTAAAACAGTTGCTCGTAGGCTTTATAAACCGGAACTTGCTGAAACCTTTTTCAATTATATATGGAATGGTTGGTTATGTTTGGCATCTCCTGTACTTAGTAATACTGGTACTGACCGTGGTCTCCCTATTAGCTGCTTTGGTATTGATGTAGCAGATAGTATACAGGATATAGGTAGTAAAAATTTAGAAATGATGTTACTCGCTAAGCACGGCGGTGGAGTTGGCATCGGTATAAATCAAATAAGACCCGCTGGCGCTAAAATCACAGGTAATGGAACATCAGACGGAGTCGTACCCTTCTGCAAGATATACGATTCAACAATTCTTGCAACAAATCAAGGATCAGTTAGACGGGGCGCTGCAAGCGTCAACATCAACATTGATCATGACGATTTTGAACAGTGGCTTGAAATACGAGAGCCTAAAGGAGACGTTAACAGACAATCGCTTAACTTACATCAGTGCGCAATTGTTGGTGATAAATTTATGCGAAAGCTTGAACAAGGAGATGCAGCAGCAAGATCTAAATGGAGTAAATTGCTTAGAAAGCGAAAAGCAACTGGCGAGCCGTATATCATGTTTAAAGGAAACGTTAATAAATCAAATCCAACAGCATACAAAGAAAATGGATTAAAAGTTCATATGACAAACATATGTTCTGAAATTACATTACACACAGATGAAAATCATAGTTTTGTATGTTGCTTATCATCATTAAATTTAGCAAAGTATGAAGAGTGGAAGGATACTAATCTTATATACGACGCCACGTGGTTTCTTGATGGCGTTATGGAGGAATTTATTCAAAGAGCAAAAGGACTTAGAGGTTTTGAAAATGCCGTTCGCAGTGCTCAGAAAGGAAGAGCTCTTGGGCTGGGTGTCCTCGGATGGCATACCTATCTCCAAGAAAAAGGTATTCCTTTTGAAGGTTTACTTGCTCAGTTTGAAACTAGGAAAATATTCAGCCAAATTAAAATTGAAAGTGAACGAGGTTCTATGGCTCTTGCTGAAATTTATGGGGAGCCTTTGTGGTGTGCTGGTACTGGTATGCGCAATACTCACTTACGTGCTGTTGCTCCCACTGTTAGCAATAGCAAGCTCAGTGGAAATGTTTCACCCGGAATAGAACCATGGGCTGCTAATGTGTTTACAGAACAGTCAGCAAAAGGTACTTTCATAAGAAAGAATCCCACACTGGTTAAACTATTAAGAAAACATAAAATAAACACAAATGAAATTTGGGATAAAATACTCGCTGACGGTGGTTCTGTTCAAGGTTTATCTGAACTTAATGATATTAAGATGGGACATGACATACCTGCTAAAGAAGTATTTAAAACGTTTAAAGAAATAAATCAACTAGAATTAGTTAATCAAGCTGGACTGAGACAGCAATATGTAGATCAGTCAGTAAGTTTGAATTTAGCTTTTCCAAGTGAAGCAACACCTAAATGGCTTAATAGAGTTCATATGGAAGCCTGGAAAAATGGTGTTAAAACATTATACTACACAAGAACAGAAAGTGTTTTGCGTGGAGATATAGCAGCTACAGCAATGAGTGAAGATTGCTTAGCTTGTGATGGATAAAAGTTATAACTATTTAGATAGTATAATAACTTTTGGTTAGTTAGTTAGTTAGTTAGTTGTAGAAAGGGTGCTAGAGATGGTGCCCTTTTTATTTTTTATATTTGCTTACTCTACCTTTAGTATTTTTTTCTTTTTGACCTCTTGCTTTCTGAGCAGGTGTTAATTCATTCCAAGTAGCCGGTGTATCTTTTGAAATCTTTTTAGTTGGCCTAAAAGTATTTTCACCTTTAGTATAATCTTTATTACCTTTAGGTGTTTTCCACTCTTCTTTAAACCATCTATTTAAATTTTTAAATGGCGAGTTCATTTTAAAAGGTGTGCTCATGCTATTTTGATTTGTTACCCCAATTAGCTGCTCCTACTTTTCTGCATTTAACTAATGCTCCACTAGCATAAGCTGATGGCCATTTTTTGTATCTGCTTTTCACTTTGCTGTAGCAAGCGTCTTTCTTTTTTGTAGGTGAATCTTCAGATCCTATTTTGTATCCGTTATTACCTTTTACTCCTAACCCTTGTGGGCCTGTTCCTTTTGTTCTCATATGCTATACATGTTTTATATATTACAATATTCATTATAAGCATCAAAGCACGGACAAGATTTATTTGCAAACTCGTTATGACCGTGTATTGTTGCGGTTGGGTGCATTTTTTTTAATGTTTTGATAAGTAGTAATAAGCTTTCTTTTTGCTCAGGCGTTCTAGTATCTTTAGCAATCCACTTACCGTTTGAGCCTCTCTCTGACTCTACGCCTCCAATATAACATATTCCTATAGAATATTTATTATGGTTTTTAACATGGGCTCCAGGATCGTATATACTACGACCATACTCTATAGTTCCATCCAGTAAAACAACATAGTGATAGCCTATACCTTTCCAGCCTCTTTTTAAATGCCAGCGATTTATTTCTGCAGCATCTAAGTGTTTACCTTCTTGTGTGGCAGAGCAATGTATTATTATTTTATTTATCTTCCTCATTCACTTTTGACCATTTAGATATTGTATAACCTATAGTTACAACCAGCAATATTATCTTTAGCCAATCTTCTATAGGTGCTATTGTGGTAACTCCTATTGTACTACCATTCATAATGTATAACTTCAAATCACTCATTTTTATTTGTTTTTAGATTTCCATTCTTTTTTCCAACTATTATTTTTTTTCCATTTAGATATTTTACCCCAAGCAGATTTTTTCTTGTTAGCCGATGTTTCAACTAAGCCTAAATCCCATTGGCTATATCCTAATAGTAATGCTATTGATTGCCATAACTTAGTATCATTATCTACAGCTACTCTGATGTTATCAGCTTTCTTTACAGCTCTATCTAAAGGTACGTTAGTTAAAGCAGATACAATTTGACCTCCTGCGTAAAAAGCGGGATTATCTAATCCATACCCCGTCATTTTATCTCTAACATTGCTATAACTAAAAGCTCTACCTGCGCTCATTAATTTTCTAACCTTAGATGATAATGGTGGCGATAAGTCTAATGATCTAATAGCTGCTTGAGTAAAATCAGGACGGCCTTTTTTTGCTTGCTTGTCAATTTCTAAAACTATATTTTTACCGGTAGACGCTATAGCTCCATAAATACCTACACCTCTAAGAATAGAGTCAAGCATAGAATTTGCTACTCTTATTTGTTTATTATTTATAGCTTCTTCATCATCATCATCAAACATAGAGGCAAATAAAGCAGACTGCAAAGCTGAGAATATAATGTTTTGCACAAAGGTATAATACACTATTCTAGAAATATTAGTTTTAGCATCTCCACGCTTATTTACAAGATCTAAAAAGGCTTTCTTAGTTAATCTCATATATTGCATAGGAGTGTTTGCAAAAGCTAATATAATACGTCCTAATGGACTTGCTTGCTGTTGTGATATTCTATCAGGTCTAGATGATTGTTGTGTTTCTTCAGCTACTTCTTGGAAATCTAAGAAAGCTTGCTCTTCAGCTGCTTTGGTGTCCATACCTTCTGAAACATATTTATTTATTCTATTCCTAATAAAAGAAGCGCCACCCATTGCAATAGCAAAACTATCCGCTATTTGTGTAGGTAAAAACCCCATTTTTAATATAGATGATAACACTGCTTTTGATTTATTAGTAGCAGATTCTGCTGCGTTTGCAATATCATCAGCGTTAACATCATTCTTTAAACCTGAACGTCTTTGCTTTAAAAAGTTAGAGTTGAATAGCATAGAAAAATCAGCCCAGAATTGTTTTTGATTTGCAAAAGCCATTGCTGCTTTAGCTGGGTTGTTATCACCCCAATTAATAAAGTTTGCAATAGATAATGTTTGCAGTAAAGCTGATCTAGTATTAAAGAACATGATTGTACCTACAGAATCATTAACCCAATTCATAAACTTATTTGTAAGCTTGTTAGCTCCTGAAGGTCTATTTCTACCGGTTTTCATTCTGTAAAGCATATCTTGTAATGCTTCAACGTAGTTATCACCATAAGCAGCTCTAAGTTTATTTATATTCTCTTTAGAAAATATAATATCTGCTTTTTCTTGCCAAGCTTCCAGAAACTCTGCACGCTTAGTAGTATTAACCATGTTTATTATATCTGTGGTAACCGTTCCAGCCAGCCAGTCATTGTTAGGTTCTGGATACCCATTAAACGTGTCATTTAATTCTTCAGCAAACTTCTTTAAAGCTTTATTTTCGTTTATTATTTTTATTAAATCCTTTTGATCGGTTTTAGATAGCCCGGAAATATCATATCCGTTTTTAGCCCACAAGTAAACTCTTACAGCTGCTTCATTAGTAAAGCCTGTTTCATTTACTTTATTCAAGCCGTTAGGTACATTTTTAATACGTTTTTTAAGAGCCTTAACCATATGAGTGGTTTGTTCTTTATAAGTTTCAAAATCTCTAATACCTTTTGCGAACGGATTAAATAAGTTCTTTTTAAACCATTCAGCATTTAAATTACCCTGTTCTCCTTTGCCTAAAAGCCTACCGACTAAGCCAGCAAAATCATCTGCAGAAGGTGGTATGAAAAATTTAAATCTACCTTTGTTTTGACCTCTAACTTTTCCTTTAGCTTCAGAAAAAACTTTGAAACCTTTTATACCAGTAGCTCCCTCTATAATATTATTAAAATCTTCATTTAATGTTTTAGAAAACTGTATTGAATTGTAAAGTTCATTTGAACCTTCTTTGTTTTCTAAATTTATATTAGATTTATTAAGCTTACCTTTCATTTTAGGTTCTGATACAATACTTATACTGTTTCTGCCATTTTTTGTAGTACCTTTTTTAAATCGCATAGACCCTGTAAAGGCAGTGTTAAGTTCAGGTACTCCTGTATTTAATATATCTTTACCCATATAATAAAGGCCCTTGCCTCCAATTTGTATATAGTATACTCCTTTGGCATTATAATGAGCAGCAACTCTTTCTTGATTAAGCTCTTCTGTTAAATTAACAAAGTCTTTATAATCTTTAGACTCTGTTACTTTTTGATATGTTTCTTTTGATATAGAAGTGCCTAATGGAAAATTTTTAAAAGATGTGTTTTCTTCTTTATTTATTAAAGATAATATATTGTTTAAGAATTCTTTACCATTACTGGCTCTATTAACTAAGTTTAAACCCCCTGCTATAGTAGATGGATCAACAGCTTTACCACCTTTTCTTATTATTATTTCACCGTTTTCTAATCCTAAAGTTACTTGTCCAAAACGAACATTTCTATTTTTTTTAACTTCAATAAGAACTTTTGATTTGGTATTATCTTTTTCAACCTGCAAGGTTATATCAGGAATTTGACTATTATAGCCTGCTCCTCTGTTTGAAATAACTTTTAGCCCTGGTATTTTTCTTGCTGCAGACTTTATTGTTTTTACTATAAACTCTTCATATATAAGACCTCCAAAAGAATTACCAGTAATTACTCCTTTATCATGTAAATAATGTATAAAGTCCCGTATTCTTTTTGGAAACTTAATAAACTCAGCTGAATCTAATTCTGTTTTACTAGCCTCATTTATTTGTTTTAAATCTTTTCTAGTAATAGAAAATTGTATTATGTCAAATCCTTCTTGCTCTCCTTTATATCTATCTATTTTAGATTCTAGATCATTAAGCTGTGCTTCAATAACTATTTTGTTAGCTACATCAATAGCGTCTTGTGGAGCAAGCTCTTGTATTTCTTCAAGGCTTGATATGTTTTCTTCATTAGCGTAGTTAGCTACAATCTCCTTAGTTACAGGTGTTATAATTTCTCTAGCTAATTGTTTTTGTCTTTCTAATATAGTATTTTTCTTACCGTCTAAAAAGTACTGAAGAAATGTTTTTTTCTCTATTGGTGCAATTTTATATATTGGATTACCTTCAGGTGTTAACTCTCTACCAACCTTTTCTATTTTAAAAAGCTTAGCGTAACTTTTCTTTATAGTTCTTATAGGTAAAGCTTTGGTAACAATATCAAAAGCTTTTTTGCTATTTAAAAAATCTATATAACCAGGAGGTATAACGGTAACGCCTTTTGATTCGCCAATTGCTCCCCACTTCTTTAATATCTTTTTAAATAATTTTTTATCTACAAAATCTTCTAACCAAGATACAAAATAAGTTTCTCTACCTTTTTTAACAGAAACCATTTGAGAAAGCGTACCTTTTCTAGCACGTAATTTAAGCTCCTTAGAGAGCTCTGATTCTATTTCTGATATTAACTTATCATCTACAATATCAAGTTGATCAAACGTAGCCTGACCACGCTCTACTGAGCCGCTACGATCAATTGTTTGCTCATCTTTTGTATCAGTTATGTTTTTAGCAGAATCTACATCAGCTTTTATACCTCCATCTTCCTTCGATTCAATACCTAATCTTTTAGCTAAATTATTTGCTCTTAAATATCCTCTGCTTACAATGAATTTCTCTAACTCTTGTAATCCGGTGTATTCATTTAAAGCCATCGTTTCAAGATCCACCTTCATAGAATCTTTAAACTCTTGCCTAGATACATTTCTTTTAGCGTCGTCTGCTATAGGATCGTATAATGCTTTTGTTCTATTTGTTACTACTTTGTCTACCAATGTTTTAATACCTGCTAAAACCTTTTGTTCTAATCTAGCTTGCTTAGCCCCTTTAATCGGTTCTTTACCAAACTTTTTAGCTAATGCTGCATTTTCTGATGCTAACTCTTTTATAGTAGATATATCTGCAGCAAACTCTGTATTTTGTTCAGGTGTTAATGTTTTTGAAAA
>Ga0222717_10001522_pt1 | contig 18863 bp, 26 predicted proteins | sample C33_18DmetaG_FD_165053 | JGI IMG/M metagenome (GOLD analysis project Ga0222717, IMG submission 165053) | Estuarine water microbial communities from San Francisco Bay, California, United States - C33_18D | ecosystem: Environmental > Aquatic > Marine > Unclassified | place: USA: California...
TATTTTTGAAGATGTATCTAAAGGAAAAACTAGATTTTTAGAATCATCGTATATATAATATTCAATATAATCAGTAGACATTGTAAATGCAGTATCTAACCTTGAAGAAGATATTAGATTATTATCTTGTTCAGAGTATTCTTGATACTCAAATGTAGTTGGGTCTACTGGGTTTATTATAATGTTATTTTCGTCTACCATTAATTATTTATTTAAATATTTGCCCCAGATTGATTTAATTGAGATTTTATTTCTTTTAATGCTTCTTCATTACCTTCTTCATTATCAAGGTCTATACCTAAACTTTCTCCTGTTAATGCTTCTGCTTTATCAATTTGTGATTGTAATAGTTCTTTTCTTAATTGTGCTATTTCTCTTTGTAATGCTGTTATAATGTCATTATTGGGTTCAAAATCTATATATTCTGTACTAGTAGTAATTAGATATTCATGTGATCTAACTCCTCCATAAGAAGGAATTTCATAAAATAATTTTGTGTATAATTGAAAAAACTCTTCTACAGATACCTCAGCTTCTAATTGTTCATTAACAGAAATATTACCTAATTCATTAAAATTGGTATCAATTATTTTAGGATATTCTGTTTTGGAATATACTTCTTTAATGAGGTCTATTCTTTCTCTTTTGTCTTTCATATTATCTACCCATTAACTACTTTAAAGTAATAATTTTCATCCATCACTATAGTTTGACCCGCTATCTCAGTTTGAATCAATATACAATAATATCTTTCAGGTTCCAAACCATTCATGTAAACAGTAAAGAAACTTCCAGTTGAATCACAACTAATATTTGTAAATTCTTTATCAAAATCTACAACAAATTCATTAGTATCTAAATCCTTAATAGCATATAAAGATTGTGAAGGTAAAGCATAATTTGTTGTATAAACAGAAGCGGTTTGAAAACTACGAATTGGAAATTCGGGACGTACACTTAATCTAAAATTATTTATACTTTCACTGTAAAATACACCTTGGTTATTATCTAATGCTACAAATAAATCAGGGGTACTAATAACATCTAATGATCCTGTTTCATATACGGAATCATCCCACTTTATTTCTAGTTGTGGGGGGTAGATTGTATTTGTATCTATTGAATAATAGCTTAATTGTGGAGATACTGCACTTGAGGTAATAAATTCTTTATCGGTTTCCCATTTTACTATAAACCCTTCGTTTGCTATTTCTATTTTACCAGCATTTAAACCCATAGATGAAGAATACCATACTCTTAATGCATCTGTTACATTAACATTTAAGTCTTTGTTACTTCTTAAATTAAAAGATTGTGTAAATTCTAAAGGACCAATTCCTTCATACCCACCTGATCCTGTGTACCATGTCCCACCTCCAGCATTGTTACTTCCAGAAAAGGAAGCTGTAATAAGTGGATTCCAACCTCCTGTTGACCATTTATTTGAACCTGAATAATCAGAATATACCCAGCTTACACCTGTAGTATTGGTAGGTTTATCTAAATATTGGCCTGATCCATTATTCCATGATCCTGATATAGGATAAACTTCTATATTTGATTTTAAAACAACATTAGTTGCTTTTGATACATTTAATTTTAAGCTCCCTGAAAAATTATTCCAAGATCCTGTTACTTTTGCTATATTATCAATTACATCGTTTATCTGTGATTGATCGAATTTAACTAGAGATCTTGCTACTTGAGCTACAGGGTTTATATCTGTTACTTTATTGTTTACATCTAATATAGGATCTAACCCAGTATTCATTGCCGGGTAAGCACTATATATTGAAGCGTCTTGGGAGGGAAATAATTTATATACTGCCATAATTATAAGTTTACTACCCTTCCTTTTATATCAATGTTTGGGTATTTTAATTCAAATATACTTGGATCCAAAGAAGGGAATATTGTTCCATTTTGATTTGCACCATCCATATCGTAAGCCCATTCTGAATATCCTGATGTTACTCCTGCTATGTTTGTTATTTTTACTTTTTTAACGGTTTGTACTCCTTCTAAAGCATCTAATAATACAAAAAGATCGGGAACAATTATGGGTTGATTTAATTGCCATTTATCTATTATAAAGTAATCTTTTAGTACTGTTATACACCTTTCAATTACTTCATTACTATTAAAATTAGGGTAAGTTATTACTTCAAATTGAATTCCAAAGTTAATAATAAAAGCATCCTTAATACTAATAGTATCACCAATCATTCTATATTGGTTAATATATGTGCGTAAGTTTTGTTTTAATGCGTTTGATGCTGTTGTTAATTTATTATTTAAATTATTAGTTAAAACATATAAATCTAACGTTGTATTGGCGTCTTCAGCGTTTGGTTTTTGTGTTAATGCCTTAGATATAACACCATATTTAGGAGGCATACTTAAAGCTCTTACTAAATAATCATCAGCTGTTACATTTCTCATTTGTGTAGAAAACTGTGATATTGAATTTTGTCTAATTTCTTCAATTGTATCTCCATCTTGACCACCACTTGCTGCTATAATGTTGTTTGCTGCTGTAGAGTCAAATATATAATTAGCTAATGTTGGTTCTAAACCACCCTTATTAAAGGTAATGTTTGAAGTGTTTAAATCTGTAACTGTGTTTGATAGTACATTTGAACTAACTCCTCCACCCGTATAATATCTAACTGTTAGATTAGTATTAGTAGGGGCAACACCATAAGTATTTGTAAATATAAAATTAGTTGGACTAAATGCTGTGGTTAGTTTATCTTGTTGAAAAGGTAAACCTAAACCTACATTCATAGAATTTGGTATTACATCTTCTGTTGTATCTTCAGGGTTACCAGCACCAAATTGTAACTGTAATTGGCTTGGAGTTATGAATCGAGTAGCAAATCTATTTTGTACGTTTTTAGTTTGTAATAGAAAGGGTGCATCTGTATCCTGATAGGTATTAGGGCTATTTATATTAGTATTTCTTAAACTATCATATACTAAATCTTGAGCTAAATAATCTACTTCATACCACCTATTTCCATCTGAATCTGTAACATCTAATATTCCTGCTATGTTAGGAGCGTTTAGATTTATTGTAGAAAATTCTTGAGGGGGACCAAAAGTGTATGTTTCGGTATTTATAGTACCTGAGACTGCTTTTCTTGTTTTTCGTAGTAAATAATATACTGGAACACCTCCACTTGTTTGTGCTACTGTTACTTCTGTAGGGTCAGATGAACTAGATACTTCAAAATTAACTGGGTTTTCTATGGTAAAGTTTACAGGGTTTCCAGATCTTGTTGATATTTTAGTATTTGCTGCAATTGTTAAAGCATATGAATAATCAGGTTGAGAAATATTATCTATTGTTATAGCAGGTAATTGTTGAAAAAATTCAATTGTAGTTTCAGATAAACCTGTTGCTTTTGGTTTATAACCGTACATATAAGCTAAATCATATAAACTATCATTTTGTCTAGCATATTGTATAAAATTTTCTTGAATTTGGTTATCAAGATAAAAAGATAAAACATCACTAACATATGCTGCTTGTTCTATAAACATCATTCCGGGTGATGTTGCAGAAAAATCAGTATAAGTTGATGGGAAATATGTTTGAGAATAGTTTATTAACTGGTTCCTAAATTCCGGGAATTCTTTATTTATATAATTTATATTTCTTCTTATTGCCATTATGTAAAATTTAATACGAGTTCACCTTCAATAGATGTATTAACTACTTCATAGTATATTTGCACTGTTACTTCATTGTTATCAGCATTTGATAAAACATCTAATTTTTTAACATTAACATTTGGAAATTGGGATGCTATTTTTTGAGATACATCTTCCTTTAAAAAATCTAAATTATCTTCAGATATAGCTGAAAATATAAATCTTCTTAAACCCCCACCAAATGTTGGGTTGCCTGGTCTTTCTCCTGGATTGGTTAAAAAATAGTTTATTAAGTTACTTTTAATAGATTCAGCAGTAGTATAATTTGGAGTAAAAACCCCACCTTCATTAAAAGGTATATTAACACCTATACCTACACTAGGTAAAGTGTCGTTTGGGAATTGTTGTGTTGCTCCAAATGCCATATTATACTTTTCCTTTCATTATATTAGTAATCATATCCATAGATACTTCACCTTGAGGTAATTGACCATTTGGAGATGTCGTATCCATACTACCCATTTGTAGTGGCATACTGTTGGTTGTTGCCTTTATATTACCATTAGCATCAGGCATCATAGATCCTAATACACTTTGTATATTTTCTCTCATAGCCATTCTACTATCTCCAGACATTGGGGTTTGAGCAACTGGATTCATTGGTCCAGGTGTTCCTATATCTGTTGAAGGTTTTGAAATTACTTTTTCAACAACTGTTTGTCTAGGAGCACGTACTGCTTCCATTAGAATATCTTTCATTTCTTCTTGGATTGCTTCCCTTACGGCTTCTTTTACGATTGTTTTTAATTGATTTAGTTTCATATGTTTATAAATATTAGATTAAAATGCTTTTAAATTATTTTGTTCAATGTAAAATACTAATTCGTCAATTAATATTTGGTCTGTAGCGCTAAATGAAGGATCTCCTTTTAATATTATAATACCTTGAGAATTCTTTGCTACGGCTTGTCTTTGGTAATATTCATCTACGTTAGATTTTTCTACTACCTCTACAGACATAGTAAACCCATTTACATTAGCTATTAAAGGACTTCCTTGATCCTCATCTTGTTTTTGTAATGCTAATAAACCTGCATCAATTTCTACCATTGATATTTCATCAGATTTTTCCACACATCCCTCTATTAACTCATCAATAACTTTTAAATATCTTAAGATTATTACTAAAGCTATAATTAAAAAAACTAAAGATATTAATAATGCTTTTTTAATGTCATCACTTATGTCTATAAATTTTTCTAATGCTTCTTTTATATCTTCAAAGGCTGCTACTAAAGAATATGGAACACCAACTCCAGGTGGAACTGATAAGGGAAGTGCTATACTACTAATAACTCCCTTAAATTGTTTTAGTTGAAGTGATAAATAAAGAAATAAACCCGCTATTGCGGTGTTTGTTATAATTATTTTATACATATTATTTATCTGTTTTACTACAGAATTTCTTTTTTTAATAATCCCTCTTAATACCTCATTATTAGGACATTTTGCTTCAGCTTGGTTTGCTTGTTCTTCTTTAGCTATACCAAATAATATAAAAAGTTCAAAAGCTAATGGTAATAATTTAGTCATTACTACATTAGCAAATGATAATATTTTAAGTCTAAGAACTACTAGGGTAGCATTGACAATACCTACTAAAAATTGGGCAGCTACACCCGCTAATCTTAATGCTTCCTTAACAGCTTGTTTTTTTGCTTCTTTGGCTGCTTCTTTTATATTTAATAATGCTTTTATAGGTAATTCTTGTGGTACTTCACCATTACCATCTATTAAAACTTGTTTATCAGGAGCATATTTACCCTCATCATCAATATATAAATTAAAAGGTTCTAACCCTAAAATTTTATCATCTAATCCTGGTATTACGGGTACACCAAACTGTAATTTAAATCTACCTTCATTATCTGTTTTAGTAAATGATTCTTTAGAATCATCCTCTGTCCATTTTAGATAATTTTGGGTTACTTCTATTTTAGGAACAATACCTAATTTATTAGGTTTACCATCAGGATCAGGGATTTTAACTTTCCTTGATTTTTGTTCAGACTTTACAGGGTATAAAGCAAATTTAGGTTCTACCTTAAAACCTACTATAGGTTCATTTTTAATTTTATCATATATTCTACCTTCAGTAGTATAAACCTTTATTACAGGTAGATATTTTCTAAATTTTTCTGGGTCATTTATGATTGCTTTAACTTCAGAAATAGGGAGAGAATTATAGGTAGCAATTAATGCTTGACCCTGTGGGGATTGCATAAATACCGTTGCTAATTGTATTAAAGCATCCTTACCTTGTTTTTTTGCCTCTTCTTTAGCTGCTGCCTTTTCTTCTTCTGTCATTTTAAATAGTTTTTACTTTGTCAGATAGAAAAGGAAATTTTGAAGCATCTTCTACATTTATTTCTTTTATCATGTCTATAATTAAGGTTGCAGTAGAGGCTGCTGCCGGTATCATTGATTCTTTAGATAGAGCTTCAACTAAAAGCTCCATAGCATCTAATAGAACTGCATAAGAATTTGAAAACTCAGTTCCTCTTACTACAGGTTGTTCAGATGATAAACCACCTAATGATACAATTCCTTTGTCTGATTGTAAGGTTAAATTACCTTCTAAAGATTTCATACCAATATCTTCTCGAGCTTCAGCTAATATAGATTTTTGGGATGACATCATTATACAATCCAAAGTAGAGTTGAATAACAATCTTCCAGAATTTAATACTACTTGAGGTGCATTATATGATTTTGGGGATTGAAATTTTTTCTTAGATAAATTTGAAAATGGAACTACAGATCCTTCTCCTACCCCTTGAATTGAAGAAGCTACTTCAATTGGAATTTGTTGTGTAGAGGTTAAATATATAGATGTTGGGTCTGTATTTATATCTTCAACTATAGGTTCAAATCCTTTTGAACTACCTGAAGGGGGTTGTCCATTTTTTAATATTGTAATAGGATCTCCATTTTCCCCTGTTTTAGACCAAGTATTTTGTAAGCCTCCTGTTTTTGATGTATTACCTAATCTAATACTATTACCAAATCTACCTTCAAGTATATTATCTCCCGCATAAGGTAAAATCGGATGAATATTTCCTTTTTCACTAAATGTACCCCCACTATTACCATTTAAAGGTATAGTTGTGGGTTGAGTAGATGGTTTTTTAGTACTACCTGCTAGAATTTCATCATTTGATTTATTCATAGAGGGTGATGAACTCGTATTTGTAAAATAAGAGTCAGGATAAGCATTAATATGTTGGTTACCCCAAATAGCAACAGTACTTATATAATAAAAATTTTTAGTATTTGTTATTTGTGTTTGACTAGTTGAAGGTCCTCTAAATATTAATACTAATTCGTTTACTAAGGGATAACTTTTTAATTGTCCCGTAATAGGTTTAGCAAAAGTTGTTTTTTCTTCATTTTTTGAACTAGGAGTTACTGATATATCTAGTTGTTGAAATTTAATAGAACCAATACCAGCCCACCCTCCTGAATCATTAAATATTTCAGAATTACTATTAAGGGAAATATCAATTACCCTAGCAATAAAAAACATATTAGTGTCATTTTCTAAATTACTTATTGAAGAAGCAATTGTAGAGGTAGCAGAGTTATTTAAATATGAAAGACCAGTTTTTAACATTATTTATCCTTGTTAGCTTCATAATTATCGTTTAATTTATCAAGTTCTGCCATTAATTGTTCCTTTTCAGCATCTGTAATACCAGTAGGATCGTCGCTAATTGAATTATTTAAAACACGTTGTATGATTGTAGCCATTTTTATTAACTGTTCGTCATTTCGAACACCTATTTCCATATATTCTTTGATAAGAGGAACAATTAAAGTAGCATCACCTATATCATTTATAAGTGGTTTTAATTCTGAGATAAGTCCTCCAATTTGTTGTTGTTTAGTTTTTTGGTTATCATATATCTCATTTAATATATCTGAGAATTTTTTGTTACCAAATACTACACTGTCTAATGCGCCCATAATGTTGTTTTGTTATAAATATGGATATAGGAAGGAATTAGAATTTAGCGTATCCGTTCTCTAAATAAAATATATATTGTTGTTTAAAGATACCATGGAGTTTATCTGCAATTTTGGTTATTTTAGGAGTTTTTACATCTATAATTTCACGAATGTATATGTAAAGTGCTTTTTTATTAAAAACCTCTATAGTTTCTCGTTTACGAAATAATTCTAAAATTGCATCTGCTATTTGGGCATCATTCTTTTTAGGAAATAACTCGAAGATATTTGATGTAACATGGTCTACAAATATGTCAATATATTTATCTAAGTCAGTTTTAACTTCTTCATCTCCCATTTTATATGTGTGAGTCGAATGTTCTCCAGTTAATACATCAACAGGTACTTTTTTAATTTTTTTATTATAATTTTTGGTATTGTATAGGATTAACCAACGTTTTACAATAGTTCCAAAATACGAGTATGCTTTGGCCCCTCTTGTTGGGTCAAATAAATGGATTTTAGATAATAAGAAAACAATTATCTCATGTTGGAGATGTTCTAAATTTTCTACTTCGGTATGGTAAAATTTAAATGTGTGGATAATGTTTTGAGTAAGTTTAAAGAAAGCATAATGAATTTCTTTATCATAAATTTTACTTCTTATTTCAGAACATTCAGTATTATTATATAATACAATAGCATCTTCTGTGTCTTGAGTGAAATAGTTCTTACTCTTAGGTCTACGTTTTTTCTTTATTGGGGCCATAAATGTTATTGGACTTTAAATCTTGATAAATTGGTTTGTATTACCTTTATTTGATCAAAAATCCAACCTATTTCATCATCAGCCTTGAATATACCTTTAGAATCTACGTCTTGTAAACGCTTATCTGATATTTCTAGTTGTTTTGAAAATTCTGCTATATAACTATTCTGGTTGATAATTATTTCTAGCATTTTCTCATTTTTCTTTAATAGGTTGATGGTCGTATATCCTAAGACAACGACCAAAATCCCTAAAACAATAAGTACTATATTTAATATCATAAGTTATCTAACATGTTTTTTAATCCTACACTAGATACTTTATTAAGTGCCTTTTGTTTAGAATTACCTTTTTGATTTGACGCCAATGTATAATTCTTCTTTGGCGTAGCCACGCTATTCTTAGAAAACTTTGGTAACCACTCAATTTCAAATTCAATACGCGCCGCCATCATGTCAGCTTGATGTAAAATAAATGGAAGGGATGTGCGAGGTTTCTGTTCAGGCATGAATGCTTTTAAATATTTTTCATTTGCTGAATCATATAAACCATCATGGGTCTGAATAGCAATCATTTCATTGAAGGTATATTTGATATCATGTTGCTGAAGTAGAAATAATCCACGATCTGGAACGGCTGCGAATGGTAATGCTTTATTAAACATATAATCTTCACCTAATTTATCACGTCTCCAATTATCTGTCTGAGGTACATATGCTTCTTCAGTATCGGATCCCATTTTACCTAAATCATGGTTAATCGCCGAAAATACCAATTCTTCCTGGGTAAATGTAGTCATATCACAACCAAACCCTTCCCATACAGCGGACATGGATAAAGCTGCTTTTACTACTCTATTAACGTGATCTACGTACCCACCTGGAAATGCTGAATGGTATTCTTTCTTATGTGCCGCGGGCATTAGAATAATACGGTCCTCATACTTTTGATAGAAATCAAGTAATTTTTGTTTACGATCTCCAGTAATGTATGTTTCGATGTTAGTGTTAAATTCGATCCAATTAGCTTGGATTTTTTCTGCTGATAATTTCATAACCTATTTTTTTAATTAATTTACTGAGTTGTCTTGTTCAACCATGGATTGTAGATCTTCAACTAAATCTTCTGCGGTGGTAACACGTTTATTGAAACTTTGAACTGTTTCTCTTGGATCACCCGCCATACGTTTAAGATCAACTAATATAGATGATATTTGTACTAACTTTTTTTCAAATAAATTTTTATTTCTCATAATTTTAATTTTTGATAACGGGGTATTATTTTATCCCCTGTTTTTATAATTATTTTGTTGCCTTATTTTTAATATTATTCTTATTCCCTTTTATTTCCTAAACCTGTAGTACAAATCTACGTAAAGTTTTTCTGGTATCCTAGTAATTTTGTATATTTCTTTTAAGTTTTTTTAAAGTTAGCAATTTTGCGCACTTTTCATACTCCTCTATATCTTCAAAATATTGGAGTACTTTTTCTAAAATTGAAATAAATGGTTCCTTTTTAAAATCTAATACAGCATCTAGATGATTTTTCTTTGTGAGATCTATTTGATTGATATAAAACCAAGCTCTATTATATACAGTAAACATAGAAGCATTTTTAGTTTGTTCTATATCGTAATTAGGATTTTCTTTGGATAAGAATTGATTGAGTTTTTTGTGGAAGATTTCATGATTCTGTATTAACTTAACAAACATCCCAATCTTGGATAAGGGATCTTTCATTAAGTCATCTATAGACAAGCTATCATTTCCCATTTCGTTAGAAAACAAATCAAATACTTTATCTTTATCTATCATGTTCATAAATATGTGTTATTCCTTTAGGTTTTCCAATTCTTGCTCAATATCTAATTTTATTCTTTCTAGCACCTTATACTCAGATACAACATCTTGCATATCTGGGTTAGATGGGTGGTATCTCCAAAGATCTTCCATTATAGTAGTTGTAGCTACCAGATCATTAATTAATTCAGATTTTTTGTAATCAATTTTTGATTGTTCCATAATTTTAATTTTTATATGTTATTAAATTTTTTATAAAGTTATAAATAAACATGAGGGCTGCTATGGGGAAAAATAAAAAATATACTACTTTCATATCCCAACTAAATTCCTCCTCAACTACTTCAAATATATATTCTGAAATTGCGAGCCATATTGTGGCTAATATTAAGTATGTTATCATTATTTAAATTTATTACCAATTAATATAATATTATCTTTTGCTTCTTCCAAACTAACATGGAAAAATTCTTTTCTATTATTAACTCTAAAAGCTTTTAATTTCTCATGAGTCATTCTTTCTACCATTTCACCATTAAAACATTTGTAAGCCCATTCTACTTTATAAGGGGTAGGAACACCAGTAGCAGATGATATTTGGGTTGCTCTTTCTTCAGGTTTTAATTTAGTATATCCAATTTTTAGATATTCTTTAGGTAATGAAGGATTCGATAATACATATACCCATTGATCTCCTTCACCTTGATCGGCATAAAGCCCATATTTTTTTTCGGTATAATACGTTACGTCTTCCCATCCCTCTCCTCGTTCACTTGGGGTGATGGTGAAAAAAGCTGCGTTTTCAATACCGGTATTTCCGTAATTTTCACGAAGGGGAATATACCCCTTCGCTACTTTATCTGTTATCCTTTTCATTATGATGCGAATTCTAATGCTTTACTAAACATTTTTTTATTTACGTCTTGATCTTGTTTAAAATTCTTAATAACTCGAGCTTGACGTTTTTTTCCTGTTTTTGTAATATATTCGAAATTTCCTTCAATTATATTTTCTTGAACTCTATTAAATACTTCCCAAAGCATATTTCCTTCATCTGCTTTACGTTGAGCTTCTAAAACTTCTTCAATTGCTTGATCATCAAAAGTATTTTCTGTACCTTCTACTCTAATATCTAGAAATGATTTAGCAAGATCAAACATTTGCTCTTCTTGTAATTCAACTTCTTTCATCTTATTCATGGCTTCAACAGTTAAAGGTAATCTTTCAACCATTTCTTTAATAGTATCTTGTAAAGTTGAAAAATCATAACCCATATGACGGATCTTTACATCTTCAAATGTATCTGTAGCTATAACTAAACCATTTTCACAAATCATTCTGAACAACCCAGCTGTAAATTGGAATGAATTTTTACCATCGTGAGAATTTGTAAGTAATACTTGTGGGTAAACGGTATCACCATCTTCTCCATTAATAACAACATCATTATTTCTAAAAACAACTAAGTGCTTTTGAAAACCATTTGTTGACTCTTTTCTTGATTGAACTTCTTTTGCATCAACAACTCCCCAACCTAATAATTCCATATCTTTGATCACTTGATCAGTTGGAATGTGGGTGTACTTATCACTCGTATTTTCTGAACCAACTTTGGTAAAAATACTTGGAGCGATTTCTCTTAACTCTTCTAAACTTTTGAACTCTTGACTTTCGTAATTTAACATAACTTTGATTTATTTAATTATTAATATACTTGAATATACGAAGGATAGCCCGGGAAGCCAAGCTTCCCGTGCATTACCTTTAAATTGTTTTAAATGTTTTTTTAACTAATAAACTTGGTGAAACTCTCATCATGGCACCATTTGCACCTTTAACTCCAATATTTTTACTATTAATTTTATAAATAGTAAATGTATCATTAGGGCTAACTTTTTTATGATTAATACCAACTATATCTCCAATTTGAAAATCATCTTTAGTTGCTTTTACAATCTTTTCTCCTTTTCGAGCTGTCATTTTACTTCTTAACTCACTTCCATCAAAACTGATAGTACCTAATGAGATATTACAACCATACTGCTCTTCTAATTTTTCAACTGCTTTTTGAAAATCACTTCTAAACTCTTTAACATTTTGTCTGTTGAACATAACCTTTATTTTTAAATTAATTTTAATCGCTCGAACCATTCGAACACCTAAATATACGAACCCTATCCCGGGAAGCCAAGCTTCCCGTGCATTACTTTAACTTACTTTATAAGCACTATTTACTTTACGTGTTAGACGCTTATCATCTCTCCAATTACCTTTTATTACACCATTAATTAAGGCGAATGCATGTCCTTTTACTGTAATAATATAATTACCTTCACTATGTGCTTTAACAAATTCCTTTACTTTATAAGGCACTTGTATTACCTCACGTTTAGTTACCCATTTACCCTTAGCATGGCTGAATTTTTCAACTTTAGATTTCTGTGGGCGAGTAACCCATTTATAATCACTATATTTTCTTGCCTTACCTAACTGCTTAATTTTCTTACCGAACGCTTGTTTAATATTAGGTAAATACCATGATGTATAAGTACCCTCACCTGATTTACGGTGTAATTTCATCTCACAAAAATGGTGTGCTTTAATATAATCAACATCAAACGCATGTGATACAGCTCTTACAACACAATCATTTTCTTCTTTATTAGATAACATTGAAGATGCTTCAGGAATACCATACTTTGTAATCAATCGTTGTGCTTCTGTTCTTTTATAACTCATATAACCTTTATTTAATATTAGCAACCTCACTAACATGGTGAATATACGAAGGATATCCCCGGTAGCCAAATTTCCTGCGCATTATTTTAAACAGTAATATCTAAAGAAATATCACCTGTACCTCTTAAGAATGAAGAACTTAAAGCTATATTAGAAGTAGGTGTAAATTGATATATACCTCCACCTTCAGGTACAACTACAGAAGATATATAAGAAGAAGTAATTAAGGTATTTTGGTCAATATCGGAAAATGAAGAATACGAACCTGAGGCATTAGTAGGTCTAGTTGAATTATAAAACCCCTTACTATCTCTAACAGTTTCTACAGTAAAATATGCAGAACCCGTGCTAGTAGTATTAGTAATATTAAAAACATAAGAAACCCCAGCAGTTAATGCTTCTATTGATGTTCCTTCTCCATTTAATTGACTTGCGGTATATGATGCCATAAAATAATTTTATTATAAATATACAAAAGGTGAAAAACGACTCTTTCTCTCCTACATTATCGCATACTTAAATACGTATATATACTTACTATTAAAAACATTTAAGAATTGTGTGGTTTACCTAATAGGGGTTCGTATATTACCCATATGAATCAATTAGAAAAGTTAAAAGCCGACAATTTAGATGCCTTTATGGGACATGAAAACTTAATTGTGGTTTTTACTAAGGAAGGTTGTGGGGCTTGTATTAGTATAAAAAACCATCTTGTAAAATTAGATAAAAAATATAAGATTGTATTAGTTGATTATATAAGGCATCCTAAAAGTACAAGGTTTTTACCTATCCCCATAAATTTTTTCCCTAAAATAGGGTTATTTAATAGAGGATATTTTCAAAAAGAATTAAAACAAATAGACATAATTAACCAAACAATAGATATTATATGATTTTACTTACTTACATTAGCGGATTAATGACCGCACTATTAGCTGCTACACTAGTTTTTTCTATACGTGCATATAGGAAATATACTACATTACTGGATCTCAATGATGAATCTAACCAACATAATTTTGAAAGGTATCAAGAAATGACTGAATGGATGGATGAGACAGATGAGGATCTGGATTATATCAGAGACAACATGGAAACGGATAACTACAAAAATATTTCAGAATTAAATAAGAAATATGATAAGTTAAAAGACTTACAATATAAACAAAGTCAAGACGTGGGTAACTTACGTGACATTCATGATAAACTTTATGAATCGATGTTTAATAGAATAAAGGTCTTAGAACGGAATTTAAAAGCATTGGGTAGTGATCCAAATGCTATATCTAGATATTAAACTTCTTGTGAAAAAGGAAAAGTAGGGGAGATAACAAGGTAAACACCTAACAGTTGTATGCGACGAAGTAGGTACGGACCCACTGGTGCACCGGTGGGTGAAGCCCCTCAATTTATCGATACCAAAAAATTTTTTGAGATCTCTTTTTTATATATTCGTGGTTTTACATTTTTTCCCATTTTACCATTTTAAGAATATAAGTATATACTCCCCGAGGGTGTAAGATCGTACGAGATCACTTTGACACCCCCAACCTTTCTCTACGCACGCCACGCTATCGACGGACATCAGCGCATATGGGTATATATATAATACGGCATACCGCCGGCGGCATATCTGATATATTAAGTATGTAGTATGTAAGTATACCTACAGGTGTAAGTATTAGGTACAGGAGTACCCCCACGGGGATTATCCCCACGGTGGTAATTATATTATCTGGTATTATTATTTTATCCGACGGCTATCTCATCCATGTTATTACAGATCCACACTGCATCACTACCCCAATGCTTAATGGCAATCGCCTCATAATGAATGGCATCGCTCATTTCATTACCCGACCATATGTTTTCTGTGTGTCCGTGATCAACCTCTACTTTTAGTGTATACATTTTCATAACCTTTATTTTATAAATTATTAATATCACCTAATTCATTCTCGAACCGCTCTGCTAATGCAGCGGCACGATTTACTTTATCATTTTCAATTTGCTGTAATGCCTCTTCGCTAATACCCATCTCAATTGCTTGGGATACGGTGATCTGATTGAAATTTAGTGCTGATTCTACTGCTGCTGTTTGATATTTGCTCATAACCTTAATTTTAAACGTGGTGCTTATTTGCTCCGACATGGTAAATATACGAAAGATGTCCCGTGTATCCACATTTTTTTGTAATTACAGTCATGAGTAGTTATGAACAATACGGGCCTTGTAGTATCCCCCATTGTCACCGTTGTTTATTGTGAATAAAAAGAATGTACACGTATAGCCAAGGCGAATAATACAATATACTTATGTTTACTTATGTTTTACTTGCGTATAACACAATTGTTCACGGCTTGTTCGTATATACTTTAAGGTAAGTCGAAGAGGCGTGGTTCCCTATGTGAGTGGGTTAGCACCACCTCAATCCCAACACATACACTATCGTACTTGCTTGTCACACATTATATACATTTATATGTACATTTGCATATTATTATATCTATAGTCCACACTTGGATGTTTATATGTCACACTTTTGCGTATAACCCAGATACACTTTGCCTATCTACGTTGTGGTGTATTGTATTTGTCACGTTTTGGCGTTCTTACCGTTCGAATTTTATTTACTTTCAACCATTCCATTAGTTGTGTGTACTTTTGTTTGCTACTGTTTCTTGACATAATTTTACCGTTTTAATTTATTTATTATATATGTAGGAATATATTGGGGTGTGTAGTAAAAAGCTAGTTTTTAACCGCTCGTTTACATTACTCTAAAAAATTGTATCCACACTGCTAACACTATTATTATTATAACAACAGTCCCTAATACATTCAATGCAAATTTCTCCGTTTTATCCTTTCTATTCATATTATTATTCATTTATCATTTTAATCCACTCATTTACTCTATTATCCCAATTCTCCCTCGTCGCCCATCTTAATGCTTTATCTACTTTATTACTATATTTACTAAAGATACTCGCCACATTATCCTCCACAAGTTTATTTATCACCGTATCTGGATTCATATCACATATTTCTCCTCTATCTCCGCTACCTATTAGGCTCAACAAGTTACCTGTTCCTGTTGTTATTATCTTTACCTTACCCATCATCATCTCCAAAGCACTAATACAATAAGTCTCAACATAATCACTACAATATATCCAATATTCTGCTTTAGCAATCTCACGTTTCAAATCAAACGGACATAAATTTGCCTTCCACTCAACATCCTTTAATCCATCAAGCGTTGCCTTATCTAACCAATTTACACTATAAGGAGGTGAGCATACAACTAAACTTAAATCTGGCCGTTTCGCTTTCCAATCATTCCAATTTCTGAGTATCATATCTAATCCTCTATCGGGACTACTACTCCATATAATTCTACCTTTAACCTTATTATCCGTATCAATTTTTATTGGCTCGTTTTTCCACTCCGTATAATCATCTAAATCAATAGCATTATCTATAGAACGTATATACGTATTAGCTTCTTGGGGTGTGTAGTCGAAAAGTTTGTTTGCATTTTCTTTGAGTATACTAGCGTGAAACTTACTTACTCCTATTATCGCTTTTAATTTTGGGTGCTTGAAATAACTCTTATATTCGTTTAGTTCACTTCCTTTATACCATGGATAGTAGTCTTCATTGTGCATCCAAAAATAAGCCTTATTAAATGATATATCAACTGCTTCTAAATGTTTAATAAAGCTAATATAATTATTCCCTATAACAATATCATAATGGTCCTTTACTCTTACATCATGTGCTTCATTTAAACCTCTAGGTCCCCTATTACTTTTTAATGCATCCTCATTTACCCATTTCACACCCCATAACCAACCTAATTTTACATCACCTGCTACTGTTACATCATAACCCTTGTTTTGTAGTTTATAAGCTAATTTAAGTATTGAGTATTCACTTCCACCCATACCTTGTTCAACCCAATTTCTTGCGTCCCATTTTTGTGAGTGATAACCCGCCCACAGTAATACACTTTTATTTATCATATTATTCAATTGTCATTTCACCTCGTTTAACTGCTAGTAATTCACTATCCCATAAATTGATAGCAATAGCATATCTAGTTCCACTTGTAACGTGTGTTACTCTATGAGGGTATTCACCTGCTGGGAATATTATTAATCTGTTATATTTTGCTTTAATACGTTCTACCTCACCACCACTCTCTATTTCAAGATAACCACCTTCAAATTCAACATTTTTAGGATAAAATACTGTTCCAATAACTGGTGTAACTAATTCACCTGTTTCTTTGTATAGTAATTCATCTTTATCATAATGTGTTCCTAAATCTTTGTTTGGTTTTGATGGACCATAAACACCTGTCCAATATTCAAACCCTGATATATTATATCCTTGTGATGGGTCATTCCATCTCCAAATATATTCAATTAATTCTTTTTTAATTGTATCCGTTGAGCTATTCCACCAACCATCCCACCACATAAAATTACCATTTGGTCCAAAGAATGTTTCATCCTTATCTATGCGAGTTAATAAATCTTTGTCTTGTATAAAATCGTCTATTATTATCATTTCATGTTTTGGTTTTTACAGAAACTTACTATAACATATCTTGTTCCTTCAGTTACAGGTCTGGCCCCATGTTTATGAGTTATATTACTTGGATGTAAAGACATTACACCCATTTCTTGTGGATTACTTAAATGTTTAAATTTAGGAAAATAAGTACCACCACCTTTAAATTCACCTGGGTTTAGGTTAACTAATGTTGTTACTGAGCCATGATCATGATGTATTCCTAAATGTGCTTGTTCTTCTGGTTTGTATCTTATAATGAAGGATTCGTCATCTAATTTATCCCATGCAAGTCCATCTAATTGGTAAAAATGTATAGCCATAGGTCTAACATATTCATTAATAACTTTAGTATAAATTTCTTGCATACCTAAAGCACTAAGTAAATTATCTGTTGTGGGATAAAATTCATGTCTATCATTGGTCCATTTCACTGTTTCACTTAATTCTATTATTTCTTTACAAAACTCTTTAGTAAAAAATGGGAAATTATAAACGTGAGGTATTGGTTCATCAGTAATTAAATCGTATTCTTTACTTAGTACTAATGGGTGGATATATTTTTTACTCCATTTATCCCAATTACTATCATCTAGTATAGAATACTTTGGTGTTATTTTAGATGGTTTATTATATCGTTTATAAACACCTGTTGTATTACCTCTTTTTTCATTAACTACCTCAGGTGGAAACTCAGTTAATGATGTTGTTTCTCTATCTGAGATTTGACTAAAATACCCTCCATTTAGAGAATATGATGTAAATCCAGGAATATTGAGTTTTTCAACGGCATCTTTTCTATTACTAGTACCATTAATTGCTGAAAATAATTCATCTGTTGCTATAATATTATCTAATATATTTGAGTTAAGTATTTGTCTCATACCCTTTCGAGTAATAATATAAGCATGTGTGTTATATGAATACCCTACTTTAGTTACATTATCAGTAATTTTTGTTTCTTCATCAGGACTACACATAATATTTCTATCTAAATATAAAATACTACAATCAGCTGGTACTTCATCTAGTATGTCTTGTGTTGGGAATTTGCCTGATGGGTTAATGTCTTCTTCTAATATTAAAACATTTTCAAATCCCTCATCATATGCCGCCTTGATAACATTATAGTGAGATAAAGTACACCCTGTTTCTCCTGATGTAACTTCTCTATTCCAAAATGAATTATCACTATCAATTTTCCACCAATCAGCATTTTTAAATTTATATTCACATTTTAAATCAATATCCCAACCATTAACAGCAGGATATATATAATAATTAAAAGGTTCTTTATAATTTGCAT
>Ga0222717_10001524_pt1 | contig 18854 bp, 24 predicted proteins | sample C33_18DmetaG_FD_165053 | JGI IMG/M metagenome (GOLD analysis project Ga0222717, IMG submission 165053) | Estuarine water microbial communities from San Francisco Bay, California, United States - C33_18D | ecosystem: Environmental > Aquatic > Marine > Unclassified | place: USA: California...
AATGAAAAACCTCAGAGAATATGGGCAAAAAAATGGATCAAGAAGCACGTCAGCGGCGCAAAGTAGTTGTAGCGGGAGTGACGGGGAATGTTTTGGAGTGGTACGACTTCGCGGTCTATGGATTTTTCGCGCCAATCATCGGGAGACTTTTTTTTCCGTCTGACGACCCAACTGTCTCTTTGATTGCGTCGTTTGGAGCGTTTGCCGCTGGTTTTTTAATGAGACCAATCGGCGGAATCATTTTTGGCTTTATTGGAGATAAAATTGGGCGCAAGCGTGCGTTAGTGCTGTCGGTTCTTCTGATGGCCATTCCAAGTGGCATGATTGGAATTTTGCCTGATCATGCGACGATTGGAGTCTCTGCAGCAGTTTTGATGGTGCTAATGCGGATGTTGCAGGGCATGGCCGTTGGCGGTGAATACACCAGTTCGATTGTTTATCTAGCGGAGCATGCGCCCTCGAAGCGCCGCGGTTTTTTTACGAGTTGGACGTTGGTGGGCGCAGTTGGAGGCATCTTGTTAGGCTCTGGTGTGGGTGCGCTGCTTAGTAATCTTTTACCTGCTGAAGCCGTTTCGGATTGGGGATGGAGAATTGCTTTCCTATCGGGAATTGCAGTTGGCGTTGTGGGCTTATTAATACGCCGTCATCTTCCCGAGATGCCCAAAACTGAATCAAACGATTCGGCTAACCCCATAATTGATGCTTTTCGTACCGAGTGGCGCGCGGTCACCCAAGTAATCGGCATTAATATCTTTAACGCCGTGGGCTTTTATCTCATGTTTGTCTACGCAGTGACATGGTTGATTAAGGAGGTAAAAGTGCCGCGTTCAGATGCGCTCGATATTAATTCTTTATCTTTGGCCGTACTTTTAGTTCTGGTTCCTGTATTTGGCGCGCTGTCAGACAAGGTGGGTCGCAAATCATTGCTGTTGTTTGGATCCGGCGGTGCGGTGCTTTTGGGATACCCCCTAATCATGCTGATGCATCACGTGGATTTTATGATGATCATGATGGGACAGATTGGTTTCGCAATTCTTCTGGCTGCATACTTAAGTGCAATTCCGGCAACATTAACCGAAATGTTTCCCAGTCGGGTTCGGGTCAGCGCACTGTCTGTTGGTTATAACATCAGCCTGGCTATCTTCGGGGGAACAACCCCCCTTGTCGCGACATGGATCATTGAACGCTCCCATGACGATTTATCGATAGCGTGGTACCTCATTTGTGGTGCCGCTATTTCATTCGTATTTACCGTCCGGCTGCCAGAAACAGCGTATAAACCTTTACCACAGTAAAGAGTGCTGCCATGCGTTCAGGTTTTCGCATGGTTTAGGCCTATCTGACTTGCCTGATTGCTAATTCTGCTTTAGGACGCAATCCCAGACAATAAGAGAATCTTATTAGGTTCCTGACCCGAATATGTTTTATTGTTAGGTTAACGCAATGTGCGGCCGAAACAACATCTAAACGGTTACAGCCAAACCAACGAGCGCCATCATGGAAAACTTGCGAAAAATTCTTGGAATCTTATTAGGACTACTTGCAATATTTCTCTTGGGGTTTGAAACAATAAAATTTGAAATTACAGATTTACAGTGGTCCTGGTTTGACTATATCAATATTGTCGTTGGGGCTTTTGCTGGCGCTGTTCTGATTGGCAGCCCTGCTCAAAATTTCTTGGGGAGATTTATGGGGGCGCTGCTTTGGGTGATCGTAACGTTTTTGGTGCTTTATCACATTGAAAATTTCAAGCTGTCTGATATCGACTGGGACTGGATCAATTACGTCAACATTGTCGTGAGTGTTTTTGCAGGGTACCTTTTATTCAGAAGAGCTTGAATTGATCATCTTTATGTGAGCGGATGAAAAAAAGATTGTTCTTGATTATTTTTTAAAAGCAGGCTGAGACCTGTATTTCAAAAAGGAGAAGATGATGAGCGTTTTTTTAATCGGTGATATCAAAGTAACAGAAGACAGTTGGGTGCCGGACTATGCGGCGAATGTCCATAACATCGTCGAGAAGCATGGCGGGAAATACCTATCGCGCAGCGGTAATATTTCTACCCTTGAGGGGCAGGACAAAGACAGCACATTGATTGCCATTATTCAATTTCCTTCACGGGAAGCCCTGGATAATTTCGTCACCGACCCCGAGTACGCACCTTTTGGTCAGGCAAGGCAGGCGGGTGGTGTCAGTAATTTTCATGTCATTGATGACACTGATATTGCCGGCTCGATCCCATACCTTCCGGCTGGCTAGGAAGTGCTGATACGCCCATAGCCAACTGTTTGGCTATTTGAAAAAAGGCCCGCTCCGGCGGGTTTTTTTTATTAAAACAGGCTAACAATCCTAGCTAAAAAAGAGATGAACGATCCTAATGATGTGCATTAAGCAGAACCCCCTCGGATATCAAAAAAAGGAGTGATTGTCATCGAGACAAAGATAAAAATTTGGGTTGATGCTGATGCGTCACCAAGACCTGTTAAAGAAATTCTTTACCGCGCCTCAGAACGAACACAGACCGTAGTGACATTCGTGGCAAACCAACCGCTTGAGGTTCCCCGTTCCCCATTTATCAACGCTGTAAAAGTAGGCTCTGGTTTTGATGTTGCTGACCAGTATATTGTTTTGCATGCAAGAAAGGGCGATATCGTGGTAACCCAAGATATTCCACTTGCAGCTGAGCTCGTCGCGAAAGAGTGTCTCGTGTTAAGCCCTCGGGGTGAAAAATTTTCTGAAGAGGATGTGAGGCAACGCTTAAATATGCGGGATTTTATGGAGTCTCTTAGAAGCAGTGGCGTAACTACTGGAGGGCCTGATGTTTTCAGCGATAAAGACCGAATGTCGTTTGCGAATGCCCTAGACCGCGCTTTATCCCAGATTTAAATTTTCATTACGTTTTGAATTTTTCGGCGTCCTATAGATTGATCAGTTGGCTCTAATCTTCAAGTGTCCGAACGCAAGCGGTTAGCTCTAATTGAACCTGTTAGGTTAATTTATCCAAAATAGGTCAGCTATAATAATGCGATGACAAAAGAGACAATCGAAGCTCAAGTACTTCGAGAAATGCGTTTGATACTTACTGAAATCGCTCGTGAGACGGCAGTTCATAGAGAGGCTCGCCATGTTCTATCTGATGACACTATTATTAAAATGCGCGATTGTCTTGCCTTGATCAGCGCCCGGGAAAAAGAATTAAACGAAGCCCGAGGCGTCAAAATGAGCTCTAGACCTAAAATAGGCAATGACAAGAGTCGCTCGGTAAGGGTGCAGCTCAAAAAATCAGAACCTGGTGCGACGCATTGACTGAGTTCCAATCGTTTAGGCAGGCGGTTCTAGAAAATAGCGATCTTCAAGAGCAGGTTTTTTCGATTGTCGATACTGCTATGAGTAATGGCTCAGGTATCGGAGAGGGCCTCGCCGCTATTGCAAAGGCATACGGCTACGACGTTACCGCTAAGGAGATCTATGTTCAGACTAATATGCTAGGGGCATGGTGGCGACAACGTTTTTGAAAAACCGGGCAGACACGAAATCTGAGTCTAGCGTTTTTGATTTAGCATAAAAGTAGCAGTGACAATCCCTGCTATTTCAGATCATGGAGGTTACCAATTGATGATTAGAATCTTATCTGTGCTCATAATGCTGAGTGCTCCTATGACACTGCTAGCTGAGGAAAGCCGTGAGACGATTCGGGTTGGGCTAGTGAGTAACCCCCCTTTTGTTGTGACTGACGGGGGTCAGTTCTCCGGATTTGCGGTAGAGCTTTGGGAAGAGGCTGCCAAGCTCAATAACTGGGACTATAAATATCAAACAGCAGGCGAAGACCCTCTAAAAGCGGTCTCGGGGCTTGAAGAGAATCAGTACGATATTCTTCTAGGCGATATTTCCCCTACCGCAGAGTTGCACAATTTGGCTCATTTTACTCAGCCTTTTATCATTAGTCATTTAACCATCCTCTATCAAAAAAATCAGAGCGCGTTCATAAGGTCATTGGAGATTATTGGACAGCACTTTTTAGTACCTTTGTTTTGGGTGATTCTTGTATTTTCAGTTATGAGTGTGCTGTTCTGGATAGTGGAGATTAGAAGAAAAAAAGTCGAGCAAGAAGATACCCAAGATCGTCGTGTCACACATTCGGGATGGTTGACCTCAATCGCCATGATTCAGGGCGAATTGCCTGAACCTCCAAAAACGATGGGGGGGCGCCTGGTGATGCTCAGCAGCATGATCGTCGGCATCTTTCTCTCAGCTATCGTCACGGCCGCGCTCACGACCAGTACGACTCTGCTTGAGAGCGATAAAGATCCATATCAACATCTATCTGATGTCGAAGACAAGGTGTTATTGGTAGAAAAGGAATCCGTGGCAGCGAGCGTAGTCAGTCAGTTGGGAGGGCATCCGGTCGAGACCGAGAGCGTAGATGATGGATTCCGTATGTTTAAAAATAACCTTAATCAATACGATGGACTAGTTACGCAATATTTAACAGGTCGAAAGTTAATTGCCGAGGACAAAACTACAAGACTCGCTTTATCTAAAGTTAATCTTAGAAGCGATATATCGACGTTTGCGGTCCAAAAAAATTCACCTTATGTTCGTTCTTTAAATCAGGCCTTAATTAGTATGCGAGACGCAGGAACGAGCAGGGCGATTTGCTCAAAATATCTTGGAGTTTTTGTGGGTCGAAAATGTGAATTCTAAGCGCCGTTTGTAAGAATCTCGAAGTGTGCACATTTTTATTTGGTAGCGCCTGCGTTCCAGTAAGTGTTTTTGATTAGACCAAATTTTTTTCTGACGCGTTTGAAAATTTTAAAAATTTTTTTAAGGTTACCCTCAGGTCGCCTGATTCAAGTCGGACAGCGATCGTTTTGTTTAACGGTTTAACGGCCACACTTTTTAGGCATGCTCACGCTATGAAAATGTTTTCGCTTTTATTCTGGTTGTTTATGGGTCTTGGTCTGAAAGCCCACGCCGATCTATCGGGTCCGGCAGTTATTGTAGACGGTGACACGCTGTCCATCTCTGGCAATAAAGTGAGCCTTCGTGGAGTTGACGCTCCCGAAAAAGAACAAACTTGCCGTATCAATGACGTGATTTGGTCTTGCGGTTATAAAGCCGCAGAAATGGTTCGGCAATGGACGTATACCAAAGAAGTTCGATGCGTGGGTAATCAAAAAGATCAATTTGGAAATTTGGTCGCAAACTGCTTTGTTAGCGGATACAACCTTAATGCGAGAATTGTATTTGAGGGGCTTGGTCTTGCTTACCGCGAATATTCAGAGCAATACATTCCGGAGGAAGATCAAGCTCGTAAGGCCGGCAGGGGTTTATGGGCAGGGGAGTTTATAGCGCCGTGGGATTGGCGGACCGGAAAACGACTTAATTGAATTGAAACAAACATCATGATGAGTTGAGTATAAAATGTTGATTGTCGATTGGATTTAGTTTAGTTTGGTTTTCTAGCAATATTGAATTGTTGAGCATTTTCCTTAAATTTCAGAATGAATAAGCTACCCGACATCGGACGCTTCACCGATGATCCATTGTCATCTCATACACTTCCTGGGCGCTTTTATTTTGATTTAGATGTTTTCGATCGGGAACAGGAGAACATCTTCCATCGAACCTGGCAGTATGCGTGTCATGTCTCAAGACTTGAATTTTCTGGAAATTTCTTTGTGCGTGACATCGGAGATCAGAGCGTAGTCGTTGTTCGGGGCGCGGACAATGAAATCCGGGCGTTTCATAATGTGTGTCAGCATCGGGCCCATCGATTGCTTGAGGGATCGGGAAGTCTCAGTTCTGCGATTGTCTGCCCTTACCATCGTTGGGCATATGAACTTTCTGGAAAGTTAAGACGTGCTTTGCACAGCGATCAAGTCAGGGATTTTTCAAATTCAGAGATTTCTTTGAGTGAGGTTCGCGCTGAAATCTTCTCCGGATTCGTCTTTATTAATCTTGATCACAATGCCGATCCCCTGATGACTGACCTATGCGATTTTGAAAAAGAGGTGCTTGAGTTATTACCGAGTGTCCTAGACCTGAAATTGGCAGATCAGCGGGAAATTCACTTGAATGCCAATTGGAAAAACTCGGTAGAGAATTATTCCGAGTGTTATCACTGCCCCAATCAGCATCCGGGTCTCGCGCAGGGCTCGCTTGATATGGAGTCCTACCAGATTACAGTCCACAAAAAGTTCCATAGTCATGCGAGCCGTGGCGTAGGCGAGGCGACGAGTTACGTTAAATCTGAGGACACAGGAAGAGAGTCGCGAGAGTTCGGCAGTTGGCTGCTATGGCCAAATTGGGCGATCGAAGTTTATCCCGGCGGATACCTTAATATTTTTTATCATTTGCCTACCGGCCCTGAAACAACAACGCAGATTTGTGAGTGGTATTTTTCGACAAGTGAACCGACAAGAGAGCAGCGCGAGGTGATTGATTTTGTTAACACTGTACGCGACGAAGATATCCCGTTGTGCGAAACCGTTCAAAAAGGGCTACACAGTCTTGGCTATCATCAGGGGCGTCTAATCGCAAATGAAGCGCGAAGCTATTTTAGTGAACATGCGGTTCATGACTTTCAAAAAAAAGTGCTCGAAGCCATCACCTAGATGCTGGGATGGCAGTGAACATTGAAGTCGCGACGTTTTGGTTTGGGGGTTTATTTTAAAAAAGTTCAACAGGCTCGGTCTCTGTGTCGACCCACCAAGATAGACCTAAACTACTGCCAGCGGCCACTGCGACGATTCCTGCTTCAACTATCAAATGGCCAACGTAAAGTACCGCAAGCGTGGTACCGATATTTACGCCGAGTAATGAGTTTACAATTAACACGCCACCCACCACTGCCGCAGTGGTCAGTGCCGCTTCTGGATACGTTAGACCTAAGATAAGTGATTCTCCTTTTACAACTTCCGATTGGATAGCCGGTTCAACGGGAGTCGGAATATCAGCCCTCACTTGGCAAGGTAGCGTAAGCGCGACCATAGAAACGAGAATTATCAGGGTTGTGACAGATTGACCTAAGAGTCGTTTTAGCATCTTACTTTTGAAATTTAAAATAACGGATGGAGTGGTTGCGAAGACATCGTTTTATGAATTGGCGAAGATCGAAAAAAGTCTATATTCATCTGAGTAGTAAACAGCTTGATGCTAGAAAATATGAATACCTTTTTGGCGCTTATTGCGTTGTTTGATTATCTTCTCGCCAGCTCTGGATCAAAGTGTCGGCAAGTTGCTGCACAACCACGGCGGTTGACGCAGCGTGGTTAGCAACCCCTGACTGAACTTGTTGGCCTCTCTGCCATAAGACGACGTAGCCTGTTCGAAGCCAACCCACAGATTCATCAAAGTAGGAAACTTTCTTATACACCCCAAGTGTCGCTGAAGTCCCACAGGCGTTTCGACCTTGGTCATAGGTTGTCATGAGCCCAAGAGTAGCAAGCGTGTCAGTTTCGGGTATCGCAATAAAGCCGCCATCCATTAATTTATTTTTAAGCAGGGGTTGAATGACGCCTAACGACAAACCGCAAACCGTCGCATCAGGGGTGAGTTGACTAAAAGACACCCTAATCAATTCCACGCCTTGAAGATCTGCGTTCGGTTTGTTCGCAGGATCCTGAGCAAATGCACTTACATTTAAAAAGACGCATAAAGAAATACCAGACGCAACAAGTCGCCAGGCGGCCTTAAAACGCAATGTGTTGATTGGTTGACTATTCAAAATTTAAAACCTAGATTCGTTCTTACCGGAGACTGCCTGAAAGTAAAACGCTATTGTAAGCAAATCAGCGAGTTAATAGGGGAAAAATTAGTTTCTCAGTCTCTGGATAATGGCAAACTGAGTTTCTTGATCTCCGAGATAGAGTTGTGCAATTGCTGAAACAAAAATGGGTATCAGTCTATAATATCGTCCTAGACATGGATCTTATCAATTTGACAAGACAGACGCTCTTGACCGGAAGCCGCCACTCTGCCCGAGTGAATCTATACCTATTGGTGATCATTATGATGCTGACGCCAACAACAGGTTTCGCAGAGTCGGCTGCAGAGTTGCGATCGCCAGCTGAAATTGATAGGGCTATAAAAACCAGCGATAGCACGCTTTGGGGTCTTAGTGGAGTTGAACTGGCGCTTGGGGGAAGTATTGTAACCACCGCAGCCGCGGGTGGTTACGGCCTTTACCAACTGGCGAGAGGCGGCGAGTCAGTTGCCACGATTGTCGCAACTTTGCTTGCTCTTGAAGTTGCTTCTATTGCTATTTTGACTGGGTTTGCGATTAAATTCGGCGTGGCGGGCCTTTATTTATGGCCAACCGAGAGCGATGATAATGAAGATCCTCCTGTTGAGCCAGCTCGGAATCACGATAGATTGCCCCGCACATCACCACTTCATCAGGCATTGGCCGTAAACTGATTAGGATCGATAAGGTCGGCTCATCTCGGATTTAACAGTCTGATATTTGATTTAGCGAAAAGATAATGAACTCGAATTTTTTGAATGGTTTGATAATGACACCTAAAATTGTTGCTAAAAATTTAATTTGTGTTTTGAGTTTTATTCTTTGCGGGTCTACTGTTGCTGATATTGGTCACAATCACTCGCATGGTGACGAGGAAGAAGGAGTTCAAGAGTTTTCAGGTGCTATGGGAAAAAGTCTGTTTGATCGTGTAGATGCCAGACTAGGCAGTAACCAATTAGTGGTGCTTCATGTCCCGGGTAAAACTAATCCTGATAATGAAAATCAGGGAGCTCCAGGACAATTGGTCTTATTTCTAGACGATTACGCGACGGCCGAGCCAAAGACAGGAGCTTCACTCCAAGTTTCGATAAATTTTTCACCCTTTACTGCCCATGAGCAGGCGCCAGGTATTTACATTATCGATGGCGTTTCGTTAGCGCCTGGCATGTACCAGATTGACGTTACGCTTGATGAGGTTGATTATCAGTTTCAGGCGGCGGTAAGCCTTACTGTCGAATCAGAAGCGACTGACGAAGAAGCGTTAGATGCGGGTGATGCTCAGTCAGACTTTCTGTCGTGGAAAATAATTTTATTAGCGGTCTTTTTTCTGTTACTCGGGTACGGAATCGCCGGTATAAACGCCGCGAGAAAGGTGCGTGCTAATTTGTCGAGCGAGAGCGCGTGACTGTAGTTTAGGTTAAATCAGGGGCAGAGCGCCGCAATATGGTCTACAACGATTCCCACGGAATTGTGGCTTGAGGCAGTAAATTGACCATTTGGGCCGAGGTCCCGGGAACGGTTTCGATAAGCGCGCCTGAATCGAAATCTAGAAAGTAATTCCGAATAACGATTTCGGCCCCTGTCTCGACGATAAGGCTTGAGAAAAGCGCCGCAATGATTACTGCTGTCGCCATCTAGTCCTTCGCGCCAAGCCAGTCGATAGATGCGGATGGCGATAGATCAACGGTCGCGGTTTGGGGTTTGCGTAAGGGTTCGATTTGGGCGCCAAGGTCAGTGTCTTCAAGCGTGTTAGCAGTGAGTATCGATCCAATTTCAACGATTGTGTCCACTGATAACCACAACGTAACAATAAGCAGGGTGGCGCCAAAAGAGATCATAATAAAAAATAACTGGAAGATTAATTAATTGCGCCGTAGATCGTTAAGGATCCAACACCAACCGCAAGCGCCGTCACGACGCCTCCGGCCAACGCGCCTACGATCATTAAACTACCTGTAACGGCAGTAACCCCAGCGATTTCATACGCTCGGAGGCGAGTTCGTTCATAAATTTGAATATCGCTATCGATCAATTCCGTAATAGAGCGTTCGGATTGCTCAATCTGAGTCAACAGCTGCTGGGAGACTGTTTGCGATTTACTCATGCTATTGCTTATCTCTGGAATATTATTTTCGGTTTCGGCGTAAGACGATTTTGCAGGCAATATGATTATCATACAAATAAGAACTAAGCCCTGAAAATTCAGAGTGCCTCTTCTCAGAACGCCTCCGAGTTGAGGATAGGCTGTCTTGGTTCTAAACCTGAATCGGTGTTTGGAAAACATGTCTCTTTGTTAATTGCAAGGTCTCTGAAACGGTTATTAATGAACTGTTGGTATCAAAGTTAGAAAATTGATGATTATTAAATTCCAGCCCGTGCTTTAGGATGATAACATCTATCGAGCTCTTGTTATTTTTATAATTAAATGACCAATTTTGGTATTTCAAGCATTCTGGTGCGCGCCTTTTTGTCTTTTGGCGTGCTTTTTGCGATTTATAATTCTTCAGGATACTCATATTTTCATTGGATTGTTAGCGGCTTTGGAGAATCGAGCGCTGGCGAGGGATTTGTATTGCTGATGATTAAATTATCGGTCGGCCTATTTCTATTGGTCGTTGTGCTTTCCTTTATCTCAATTGTTTATCACGCCGTTGGAATTGCCGGTATCGCGCTACTGTTATTGTTGACTGCGCCGGTTACCACCGCTTTCGGCTATTATTTTATCGATACCTGGGGCTTTGCGACTGTTCTTTTCACGGGTGGTGGGATTTTTTTTACAATGGGACTGGTCTATTCAAATCTGAGATATCGCCTTTCGGGTCAAGTTCAGCCAGCCTCGCATAATTCGACTCGCCCGCAGTTATAGTCTGGCTTTGCTATGTGGTAGAAAAACTTGATTTTTCAGGTTATTATGATATATCGACTCTATTTAAATAAGAACATTAAGCGATGTTCGCCAGAAAAAGGAACTTAATAAATGTCGAATATCTTACGCAAAACGCTTACCGCTGTTGTGGGAGCGCTGTTTCTAAGTCTTTTTGCAATCCCGACGCATGCTCAATCAACTGACACATCGGGATCTCAAGGATCGATATTGGCAGTTGCGGGCGCAGAATCTCAAGAAATCACGGCTGATGTTCAAAAAGAAATCACCGAATTGCTGAACGATACAACTGATCGATTTGAGCAACTCGATACTGACAGCGTCTTGGGTCTTGGAATCGGCATGCTGGCAGGTGGCGTCGTCGCTGATTTGCTCGGAGGCGGAGGCCTAGTGACACTGGGCGGTGTCGTTGTTGGCGGCTTCCTCGGGATATGGACCGCTGAAAAGGTTTTTTAGGAACGACTCAAAACAATATCACGCGCTCTAAAAACGCTAAGGCGTTATGGTGATTGATTAAATCCATTACAGTATTACAGTATTTATGACAAAGGACGACGCTCGTTGAAATACTATTTAGGACGCATGTCTATTGTTGTTATATTGCTGACAGTTGCCGCGCAATCTTCAGGATATGCGGAACAGGGTATCACTGCGCAACAGCGCGTCTTTCTGTTTTCAGGCGCTGCTATTGGAAGCGGGCAGGAACTTCTCGCCAATGAATTCCGAGACCGCCTGGATCCTGACTTTAACGTTCAGGTGTCGCGATCTGTTGATAACGCGTCAATCATTGAATCGATATCAGAAGATCCCGCCGTAGTTGGCCTAGTAAGGCTTGATTTTTTTGCTGACTATCTATCCCAAAATCCTGATGCATTGGGTAAGTTCGACCTTTACGGTGAAGTGCCGATCTGTATATTTGCAGCTGTTCGGTCGAACGATTCGGAAGCGGGGGAGAACGCCCCATCGAGTGGGACAGCAACTCAATTAATCGATCTTGGCCCTCAATCTGATAAGGACACAATGTTCATGATTGAGTCGATTTGGCCAGAGATTAAGGAATTTTTGGTTGCAAATCCCCCCATTTTTGAGTTTTTAGGAGGGTATCGCGCGCTTGATCGAGTTGCCAAAGGTTTAACAGAGGCGGCGATTTTTGTGGCAATGCCAGAGCATCCATCTCCGAGATTAAATTTTATTCACCAACACCCTGGTCTGAAATTAGCGGGCATGCCAAAGCGCCCGTCTGCTCAGGGAGATCAGCCGTGGAATGACCTTGGATCCAGGGGCTATATTCCGACCACGGTGTCAGTTCAGTTAGGGGGATGGTTATCAAAAGAAGTAAGAATAAACACGGTATGCTCGTCATTGGGCTTGCTAGTGAATAATGAGACCCTGGATCTTGAAGATCATCGTTACGTCGATGCCGTAGTTTCCATGATCTCGACTGATAGCCTAGTTTCAACTTCGCGTTACGAAAAATTCCGAGCCCAATCTCGCACCTGGCTACAAGATTTTAAATCTTATGCGCAAATCCAGCTCGATAAAGGGGTCAGTATTTATTCTGATGTAAAAGCGAAATATTTTTTAAATTGATGAATTAGCGATCGCATGAGTGTCGCACTTACGGGAGAAATCTATAACATGCCAAGAAAAAATGACCTACCTGAGGTTCAAGCAGGAGCGCAAGGTGCGATAGGGCATGAGCTTATGCTTCAAACCGGAAATCGTCGGATGAATGGCGGCGGAGATGATCACGATCAATATATCGAGTATGTTCGTGCGCACGCGGCAGGTTTAACCTTTCTATCGCAGGACGAAGAGCGGCAATTGCTCCGAGGGGGAGTCGCCCGATTCGCGATTGACTATGATCATGCACGCTGGATCGCGGTGGGTATATTCCATGAAAGTGGTGTTGGAGCGGAGCGCCACTTGGATTACCGAATCGAGGTTGTACTCCGGCGTTTTGCCACCACGGGGCGGCGAGGAAAAATAGACCGTCACCATTTTGATGCCGCAGTGGCGATCTATCGAAAATGGGCAGGCAATGGAATCTCTGATAAAGATGTCAGGGTCAAGCTGAAACGGATGATGGAAGATAATGATTGGCGCGCCGGACGTAGTCGATTGACTCGTTCCAAGCGTTGGTATAACAAGATACCAGACTAATCTTAGTAGCGGTAATTGAAAAAATACGATAAGTAAATAAAAAGCTGATAAGGATAAGAGAGGACAGACAACATGGGAATTCTGGAGGCGGTTTTTATCGGGTTTTTTGGCGCAGTTGGCGGCATTACTTTTTTAACTGAGCCTACTGATATCGCGATAGACGATATTTATATTCCTAATTTCGAGGAACAAGGCCTGACGCATGAGACTGTGCTGGGTCTTTTGAACCAGAGGGTGGTTGAACTGCAGGCAGATGCGGGAATCAGTCCTCTTGATGACGCGGCCCTTCGTCTCAATTTCAAAGACTCTGCTGTTGCGCAATTCGCGGCAGAGCTTGGCATTATGGAGCACGTGTCGAATCTTCATGCGATTCTGGATCTGGTTGACTACCGAATGTCGATAGCAATCTATGCCTCCGAGGAAGAATCAAATGAATACCGTGACATAATTACTGGATTGACCGCGGATGTTTTTCTATTGGAGACGCGATCAGGGCGCTTGATTAAATCCGTTCGAGTGACCGGTGATGGAGATATGCTGGCTATTCTGGACAAGGTCGCTGAACAGATTATTGTTATGGGTAAGCCTTCGGCTCATGCACTTCGACTGTTTGTCAGGGAGCTGCCTTTTACCCATAAAGAGATGTTGATCCTAAACGAGCCAGTTCCCGCTGGGACATTTGTAAAGACTCGAAATTTTTTAGAGGAATGGCTAGTTGTCCACGCTAAGGGCTCGTATCAAGATATTGGCACTAACAATACGAAAGCTTATGAAAGGCGTCAGATGGGAGTTAGGGCTAGGATGTTTAATCTTCTCGGACTTGTGGAAATGATTGAAGGTGATTACGAACGATCCTATAAAAGTTTCCTCAAGTCAGTGCAAGTAGATCAAGATTTTGCAGCGGGTTATATCAATATTGGCGCCATTTTAGGTTTGCAGGGCAAATTTGAACCCGCGTTAAGTTATTTGAGAAAAGGTGTGGACATCGAAAAAGACGCGCCGGTTGCCTATCTCTATGCCGGAGCAATTCTGTGGAAGCAGGGTAAAGTCGAGAAGGCGTTAAAAGTGTTAGACAAACTTGAAAGCATGCCAGGCGGAACAGGGATAAGTGATCTCTATAAATTGAGATCGGTTATCTACGAGGATCTAATTGCCAAACATAGTTCTGAAGGGCAATCCCATGCCACGCCTGAAATTGAGCTTTGGATAAGGTTAGCCGAGAACGCAAAGCGCGAACAGAAAATTGCCGAATTTAAGAATCCGTTTCAATTCGGGCTATTCGCACGCTAAGAACAGATAAAAATATTCGCGTTGCTTGAGGGGAAAGCTATCCAACAGGTTATTGCGCATGCGGAGGGGATCGGTGGTGCGATCACTCTATATAACAACATGGTAATGATTCAACGGAATAGCTGGGTAAATCACGCATTTCGGTGGATGACGGGTGCTACGCCCCGGATTGAAAGGACCATACCACTTCGGTTGATATCTGGTGTGGCGATTGTGAAGCCCCTAATATTTAATGAATTCATGGTCATTGCTTACGCTGGCGCTCCCCCTGCGACCGGCTATACGATTCACGATGCTGTTGCTGAAAACTCAGTTTTGATGAATTTCTCCGATAATCGAAAGTTCTATCGACTGAAAGAGGAGTTAGAGAGGCGGCTGGACTTCTAATCCGTTGTCAGGACCAAACTGATTCAAGCAAAATCTGATTATGCAACTACTGTTTCAGCCTAGATCCAAAATTCCGCAGTATTGATATTACTGTGACTATTTTCTTCTTTAGCTTGTTCCTGATCACCGGTCTGTTGATGCTTGTGATGACGATTGGTCGGTTTTTGGTATTTACTTTAGCTGCTGATGAATTTAATGAGATGCCTATTTTTTGGCGTGGGAGCACCCTATCGGGAATCTGCCTCGGTGTTTTGGCCATTATCATGACGATTGCACCTCAAGATCGCAGCATTGACAATTTGTTTTCGATCGAAAGCCGTTGGGAAACCTCTTTATCTACGTTTATTTCCGAAAGTGTCAATCCGCTAGCATTAACGCTAGACGGATCGCACCAAAATTTTTTTGAGAGTGCCAGTCCCAGCTTGTTGAGTGTTCTTATTGGTGGGATAATTTTTTTGGTTTTAGCGTGGACCACTTTTTTTAAACTCGATGTTTCCGTTAGGAAGAAAACCCAGATTTTTAGCGCCGCCCTGATTTGGCTACTCATAATAGGATGGGTGATTAATGTTGTTTTTTCATTAACACTTTGGACTGTGCATAATCTCAATTTCTGGATTTTCTTTGTTCTAATTCTCCTCCTGCGATGGCCATTCATCAGCATCAATGATTTTGCGCCTGGCGCGAGAACGGTTTTCGGAAAAGGAGAGTCAAAACCACGCTAACGGTCGGAAGTTATCGATTCAGTTTGGAGTCTGTTTCGGTTTAAAATTGGGTGATGTCAGCCTGTCTTATAAATTAGTAATCCCCACTCGGACAATATAAAAATTATGTTTCGTTTTCTCGTAACAGTTAGTCTTCGCAGTCGCCTCATTGTTCTTTTAATGGCGGCGGCAATGGTGGGTTATGGCGTCTTTGTACAGCGCGAAATTCCCGTTGATATTTTTCCAGATCTCAATAAAGGGCTGGTAACCATTATGGTCGAGGCGCATGGTCTCGCTCCCGAAGAGGTTGAGGCGCTGGTGACGACGCCGATCGAATGGGCAATCGCGGGGGCAGATGGAATGACTCGGGTTCGAAGCATTTCGAGTGCTGGGCTATCTATCGTTTATGCAGAATTTGATTGGAACGTCGATATTTACAGGGCCCGACAGATTGTTACAGAGCGTCTCGATGCTGCGAGCGATCAGATGCCCTCAGGAATTCAAACCGTTTTATTGCCAATTTCTTCATATATGGGACAAATCCTCATTACCGCGATCGTGGGGAAGGGGATGGACCAGATGGAACTGCGGGAATTAGCGGACTGGACGATCGCCCCTCGACTTCGCGCAATCCCTGGAGTGAGTCGTGTAGTCCCAATTGGCGGATTGGTTCGGCAATATCACGTAATTCCTGACTTGATGCGAATGCATCAACTCGGTATTTCAATACAGGATATTGAAGAGGGCGTTCGCGAATTTGGCAATAATACGGGAGGGGGATTTGTAAATCAGACCTCACAAGAGTTTCTAATAAGAAACATCGGTCGAACCGCGAGCCTAGATGAGTTGAGAAATCTCGCTATCGGAATGGATGATGGGCAGCCAATTTTGCTCCATCAAGTTGCCGCGGTTAAGTTTGTGCCAAGAGAGCGGCGAGGCGATGGCGGGTTTAATGGTGAAAATTCGGTGTTGCTATCCGTTTTAAAGCAACCGTCTGCCGACACCTTGAAAGTGACCGCTGAAGTTGATCGCGCGCTCAAAGAGCTTGCTGCGGGAATGCCCGATGGCGTGGATATTGAGGATTATGTTTTCAGGCAGGCTGACTTTATCGACGCATCTATTTTCAACCTAAAAAAAGTTTTAATAGAAGCGGTTATTGCGGTCACCATTATTCTTTTTATTTTTCTAGCCAATATGCGAACAACATCGATTTCGTTGGTCGCAATCCCACTTTCCCTCCTGACAACTTTCGTTGTTTTCCAATTACTGGGATTAACCATTAACACAATGACACTCGGTGGGCTTGCGATTGCGATTGGAGAGCTTGTTGATGATGCTGTTGTCGATGTTGAGAACATCTATCGCCGCCTGTCGGAAAACCGGTTATTAAAGGTGCCTCGTGCAACCCTTGCTGTTGTTGCGGATGCATCTCAGGAAATTCGATCGGGAATTGTTTATTCGACAATGATAATCGTCTTAGTGTTTATCCCTGTTTTTGCGGTACCGGGGATAGAAGGGCGCATGTTTGCGCCGCTCGGCGTGGCGTATATTGTCTCAATTCTTGCTAGCTTACTGGTGTCCATCACGGTAACGCCAGTTTTATGTTCTCACTTATTGCCCCAAATAAAGCGCTTGTCGCACCAGGAGACCTGGGCTGTCAGAAAATTGAAGATCTTAAACGAGGCGTTGTTGAATAAAGTTATCAACCGACCTCGCCCCGTCTTCATTGCTGTTGCGCTCGCTGTCGGGGTGGCTGTAATTACGGTTCCCTCTCTTCCAAGAACATTTTTGCCTGCCTTTCAGGAGGGCTCCTTTACTGCTTTCTTGGCGTTAAATCCGGGAGTTTCTCTCGATGAGTCAGTGAAAATCGGAAAGGTGATGGAGCGCTTGATTATGCAGGTGCCCGAGGTGGTCAGTGTAGGCAGAAGAACAGGACGTTCCGAACAAGATGAGCATGCAATGGGCGTGCACGCCAATGAATTTGAGATTAGTTTAAGGCCTAGCGATCGGGATATGGAGTCAATAAAACGGGATATCCGCAGTCGGTTAGTCGGTATTCCAGCGCCGACGGCGATTGGTCAGCCGATCTCACATCGGTTAATTGATCACATGCTGACAGGCGCACCCGCCCAAATTGTCATCAAGATTTTTGGCGAAGACATGCCTACGCTTAGAAACTTGGCGTCGCGGTTAGAGGGAGAGCTTGCCTCTATCACCGGCTTGGTCGATATAAGCACCGAGCGGCAGACTTTGATTCCTCAGATTCAGGTGAAGCTAAATCCAGAAAAAGCGAAGCTCTTTGGTCTTCAGCACGGCGCGCTCACGCGTCAACTTGGCCATCTGACTAACGGTATGCGGGTATCAGAAATTGTCGAAGGGCAGATGTACTTTGACGTTGTGGTTCGCATGGGTTCATCTGATCGCGACATCCAAAGCCTCTCTAACGTGTTAATTATGACACCCAGAGGACCAGTACCCCTATCGGTGGTGGCCGACGTTATTGAAGCAAGCGGACCCAATCAGTTCCTAAAAGAGAACGGGCGTCAGCGACTCCTGGTGATGGCAAATGCTGATAAACGAAATGACAAAATGATTGCTCCAGATATAAGGGAATTACTGGAAAATTTTGAATTACCGGAAGGATACTATTTCCAGTTCGAGGGTCGATACGCAGAACAAGATACCTCAGCACAACGTTTGTTATTTCTAGGGCTTCTTTCTATTTTGCTTATTTTTGCAGTTCTTGTTACTCGGTATCGATCTAGTGTTCTTGCATTAATAATAATGGCCAATGTTCCCTTAGCACTGATCGGTAGCGTGGTCGGCCTCAAGCTCACGGGATTGGAGATCTCGGTTGCCAGCGCAGTTGGGTTTATTACCCTCACGGGGATTTGTACTCGAAATGGAATTTTAAAGATCAGTCATTTCATCAACTTGGTTATCCATGAAGGAGAGAGCTTTGGACGAGAGCTGGTAATACGGGGTAGTCAAGAGCGCCTAAAGCCGGTATTAATGACAGCGACCTCTGCTTGTTTCGGGTTAGCGCCCCTGCTTTTCGCCGGTGAGTCAGCAGGAATGGAGATGCTTTATCCAGTTGCAGTAGTGATCACAGGGGGGCTCATAGTCTCAACAGTTCTAGACGCCGTTCTGACGCCCGTTTTATTTTTGAGGTACGGCGAAAAAGGATTGAACCATTTAGTGGCGAGCAATAAGAGAGTTGAGAATAATGCGATTGCAGATGCCTTCTAGAATAAAAAGCGAACTTTGTGCTATCTTACGGTCGGCATCGATGAATCAGGATGTGATCATTTAAGGAAAACAATGTCGCTACGAGAGAATAGAGAAGACGCTGCTAACGGCCCGCTTGACTCAAAAGGCACTGTGATAACGGTGGCCACTATCAAAGGCGGCTCGGGCAAGTCAACCCTAGTCGCCGGTTTGGCAAGCGTTTGGTCAGCGCTGGGTAAGCGTGTTGCGCTTATTGATGCCGATCCAAACGGCACTCTTTCTCGATGGTGTAGTCGACCGAATAACTTAGCAGAGTTAGAAATCAGCGCCGGCGTCGATGAATATTCGATGATTCCGGAGATTAATCGACTTGCTGTTAATCATGATTATGTTCTGGTCGATTGTGCCGGGTTCGCCAGTCAATCAATGGTCTTCGCCCTGGGCGCGTCGAAA
>Ga0222717_10001527_pt1 | contig 18811 bp, 16 predicted proteins | sample C33_18DmetaG_FD_165053 | JGI IMG/M metagenome (GOLD analysis project Ga0222717, IMG submission 165053) | Estuarine water microbial communities from San Francisco Bay, California, United States - C33_18D | ecosystem: Environmental > Aquatic > Marine > Unclassified | place: USA: California...
CTCCGTGGGCCTGGCCGACCTCCGCTCGATGCTCACCAAACCTGCCGCGAACCACGGCTGGATCCTGCTGACACAGGACGAGGATGTAAGTAAGACCGCACGACGATTTGCAGCAAGCGAACATCGTACGACTCCTCCAATACTCGAAATTGAGCACGAAGGAAGCAGCCCAAACGAACCGGAGCCCTTTATCGCCTCCCTTGAGCAAGACCTCGACACGCGAGAATGGATCATAACTGCGCCTGCAACCCAAGGCCAAGTCTACACGCTGCAATGCTCAAGCTCACTAGAGTTAAATGACTGGAAAAACCAGGTTAACAAAGGTGAAATTCTAGCCGGAGTCGTGCGCTTCAGAAAAATGATGAATGAAAGCAGGCAATTCGTTCGTATAATAGCGAGTCGCTAAGGTCACTCCGCCCGCGCCGTCGCTATCCTCCAAACCCATTTCTCCTGATTCCTCGCCTATGAAACGCTTTGCCCCCTCGGCAATGGCCTTGCTACTGCTCGGCCTCGTCATTGCCAACGCTGAAGATCGTCCCCGGATCACTGGGGTCGCTATGAACGACACCCGGCAATTGGTTATCCAAGCAGAAGTGCCCGCTGGATATCGTCACGCAACGTTACAGGCTAATGGCGCGCCCGTGGATCAGTTTTGGGAAACGATGGTAGCTGGCCCGATGACGGGTGATGAAGCCGCTATGCTCACTTTCACGTTGCCTGATCCCAGCAGGTTCGCGCTGGTGCGAGTGACCCTGGGCGAAAGCACGACGATTCCAACGGCCAAGCACAATGACGAACGCTGGCTCCAGGTAGAGTATGTGCCCGATAGAGGCTCGGGATCGGGCGGAACTGGTTCAGGCGGCAATGGTGGGTCAGGTGGAGGCAATCCTACCCAAGACCCAGACGCTAATCCTGCCCCAACGTCTAAGACAGAGAAGATCGGTCACCTTCTAAACCGAATTGCTTACGGCCCGTCCAAAGCCAGCTTCGAGAAAGTCGAAGAGCTAGGCATCGAAGGCTACATTGAGGACCAGCTCAACACGCGCCCCATGGATACCCTGGAAAGCGTTCAATCCATCAAGGCCGACGACTACTTCCAGACCTTCGTCCCTGGTGAAGAAACCTACTTTATTCAGGAAGGCGCTACATGGACCTTCTTCAAAGGTCGGAGCGAGCCTCCGTCCAACTGGAAGGACGTGGACTTCATACCGACCTTCTGGGAAAAAGGGCCAGCAGGCATCGGCTATGGTGATGGCGACGACGAAACTGTTCTCGACGACATGAGAGGAAGCGACGGTTACCTCTCGCTCTATACGCGACACACCTTCGACGTCGAGGACCCTGCAAATCTGGAAAACGTTAGACTGCGCATCTCTTATGACGATGGATTCGTGGCTTACCTTAATGGTCAGGAATTCGCGCGTGCAAATGTTGCGGGAAATCCACCGGCCTTCGATGACAGTGCTCAAGGTGCTGCGGGCAATGTTGACAATTCGAATCCAAACGAATTCAATGTCGACGACTTTCGAAGCCTGATGCGAGAGGGCAAGAACGTACTCGCCGTTCAAGTGCACAATCAAAGCCGCACGAGTTCCGATCTATCCTTCAGCCCGGCCTTCTACCACGCTCCGAGCCCGGGCTTTCAGACAATTCGCGGGCTCGATGAACTACAGGAGCTGGTCCACGCGCAAGGTGTGTATTCTGATCGCCAACTCCAAGTCGTCCTCACTGATTTTTGGGAAAACCATTTCACCACGGATGTAAACAAGCTCGAAGATCATTTAGAAGAACGTGAAGCGTACGAACGCCTCATGACCTCCGATGCTGACAATCGACGTCTCTACGCGCAAATTGCTCGGGAAGCCGCACAGATGGAGTTCCAAGAGTATACCTTCTTTCATGACCATGCGTTAGGCTATTTCGGCGATCTCCTTCTCTACAGCGCCACGAGTCCTGCCATGCTGATCTACTTGGACAACGTGGGGAACCTTAAAGAGTCCCCTAACGAGAACTACGCTCGCGAAATCCTCGAACTCTATGCCTTTGGCGTGGACAACCGCTACACTCAAAGAGACATCGAGCAACTGGCAAAGTGCTTTACGGGATGGACGGTCCGCAAAGTTCGCCCCGACGCCCTAAAGTTCTTTCCCGACATTGCCCGCGCGCCTTACACGACGCCGAGCCTCGCCATCGAGCGCGAAACTCCGATTGTCGATCTCGGCGCTGGTTGGCGTTTTATAAAAGGCACACAAGAGCCATCAGCAAACGCCTCAGGTGAACCCACGACAGCTTGGACAGAACCGGGTTTCGACACCTCAGGTTGGACTGAAGGAGCCAGCGGGATCGGTTACGGAGATGGTGACGATGCTACCATCCTCGACGATATGCGAGGCAATTACCTCACCGCCTATGCCCGGCGCGAATTCGTCTTGGAAGCCGGTCTCGACTACGACGAACTCGTTCTCGATATGGCATACGATGACGGTTATGTCGCTTATCTGAATGGCGTAGAGATCGGCCGTAGTTATACCATGCGAAACTACGGCAGTCCTCCAGCCTTCGACCGTAGCTCTCGAAATCACGGAAACGAGACTGCCCATGACACGGTCTTCCTTGCAAACCACCTAGATCTTCTGAAACCAGCTCCCGAGATCAATGTGCTAGCCGTCCAGGTTCACAACACCAGCCTCAACAGCAGTGACCTCACCCTCGGTCCCCGCATTGTCTCTCGCACCTACACGGATGACAGCATCGATGAAGCCAGCTCAGGCGGGTTGTGGAGTTTCCGATTCCAACCTGAGCAGCACAATACAGAAGAGAAGATTCTCTTTGAGGGTACGCCTCATCAACTGCGTATCCCGGCAGAACGAACAGGTGCTGCCGGCGTGAATGACGCTATCGAGGTGATCGATGCCATGATCAATCATCCGTCCACAAGAGAGTTCATCGTCATCAAACTCGTGAACAAACTCGTTTCTGATGAGATCTCATTAGCGTCCTACCATGATGCCACAGCACCACCTGAACTGATCGCTCTCGTCGACCAAGGGATCGCCGCTTGGACATCCACCGCTCGCCCGGGTCACATGGGCACCATCGTTCGCACCCTATTAGACCCGACCGACCAGAAGAGCGCTTTCTGGTCCGGAATCGCTTACCGCTCCAAAGTAAAGAGCGCCGTCGAATATGTAAACAGCACCATGCGGGCGCTCGACGTGCCTCAACTCAATGACCGCGTTTCTGAGGTCAACGAGGATCTCGGAATGACCATCTTCGAGCGGGAAGAGCCAGACGGTTTTCCAGAAGAAGCCCTTGGCTGGATGGATACCCAAGGCCTGCTTGAACGCATCAAGTTCGGCCAGGCACTCACTCAGGGTCTTACCAGCAGCGGAACTTCCTGGGACCCTGCTAGCTTCCTTCAGAAACACGCTCTCACCACGCCACAAGACGTCATTAATCACTTCAATCAGCTCTATTTCCAGAGTCATCTGACGGAGGAGAATCAAGCCATCCTACTCGACTACGTGGACACAGATGCCGCCTGCCTACCAAGCCTCTGGTCAAACCAATCGAATGCCATCAAACGCAACCGACTTCGCGACCTCGTGGGGCTGATTCTCGCATCTCCTGATTTCCAATTCCAATAAACGCCAGCTCTCACCCAACCATGAACTCTAGCAGACGTCAATTCCTATGCCGTAGCGCGTTATTCGGTGGCGCCCTCGGCATCCACCCCTTCCTTCTCAATGACAAGCTGAATGCAGCTGAGCCCGGAGATAACAAGAAGCTAATCTTCATTTTCCAACGTGGCGGCAATGACGGCATCAACACCGTCATCCCTCGCGGCGATAGCGAATACAATAACACAAACCGCAGGTCTCTTTACCTACCCGAAAGTGATGCCCTGGACCTAGGCAATGGGTTCGCACAGCTCAACTCGGCCATGGCGCCAATGATGTCGCTCTACAACTCCACACAGCTCACTGGTGTGGAGGGCCCTGGCAACCTCGCTGTCATTCACCGTGTGGGCTATGCAAACCAGTCACGTTCACACTTTGATAGTCAGGAATACTGGGAGAAAGGTGTGCCTCGCGATAAGTCGATTAAAGACGGAATGTTCTATCGACAGCTTGCTGTGACGAGAGTACTCAGAACCGTCGAGAATGCTTTCATTGCGGCCTCGATCTCAGGCTCTCAATTAAGTGGTCTGCGAGGAGAACACCCGTTTCCCAACTTCCGTGAAGCAGACGACTTCGCCTTCCTCGGCAACGATGAGCAAAAGGGTAAGTTCCTCGGCGATCTCCCAAGAGACGGAAAGAATGGCAAAGGGGTTCGTGGACTCTATTCATCTACTAGCAGTCTGGCCAATTCACGCTACGCGAATCTAGTCAAGCAAACAGGTCAAGCCATGACAAACACGCTCGGCACACTCAAGTCGGCTGTTGATCAAGGGCCCTATGTTCCCGCCAACGGTGCGGTCTACCCTGACAGTAACCTTGGGGAAAAACTCATGGAAGCCGCCATGCTCATGAAACGGACGCCCGTGCGCGTCGTCGGCGTGAACAAAGGCGGCTTCGACACACACGGCGGCCAAGGCGGCGTGAATGGCAAACACGGGGATCTGTTAGGCGATATCGCTCAGGGATTTCAAGCGCTCTACCTAGATCTCCAAGATCAGTGGGAAGACATCATCGTCGTCACCATGACTGAGTTTGGCCGGACCTCGAAAGAGAACGGCGGCGGTGGCACGGATCACGCTGAAGCCAGCACCATGTTTGTCGGTGGCGGTGGCGTGAACGGTGGCGTCTATAACTGCGACAGCACCACGTGGCTCGATGGAGACATGTTCAGCAAGCGCGGCCGCTACCTAGCTCGGCTCACCGATTTCCGGGCCATCTTTGGTGAGATATTCACCAAGCACTTCGGAAACGAGCCCGCCTTACTAGACAGCATCATGCCTGGCTACAATGAAGCCGCGGACGACATCCCCGGCGATTTCCGCCAGCTGGGCATTCTCTAGGTCCATCTCGGGGATTACGGCCGGCGAATCTCAAGCAAGAATCGCTGCAATTTGAGCGATTATTTCCTTAATACCTTGACACTAGAGGTGAAAGAATGGGAAATTAACCGACGTCCACCGTTCTATTTTCCTCATGAGCCTACCTACGCCGCTCCCACCTTTAAGCCGTCGCGAACGCGAGCTGCTTGAGATCATCTATCGCCTTCGAAACTCGACCGTGACTGAGATCATGCGTCAAATGGAGGAACCTCCAACCCGCGCAGCTGTTCGCTTCCTTCTTCGTGTGATGGAAGAGAAAGGCCACATCTGCCACACGAAGCGCGGGCGTGAGTTCGTATACGAAGCCACACAGGCGCGTCAATCGGTGGGCAAATCAGCTTTGCACAATGTGCTCCACACCTTCTTCGATGGTTCTCTGCAGAAAGGGTTAGGAGCCTACCTGGCCGATCCGAAAGTACAGTATGACGGAAGTGAGCTCGCTCAACTCGCTGAAATGATCGAAGAAGCCAAATCCATGCAAGATTCATAGGATTTCACCATCAACCAAACCAATTTCGACTAGCGCTCCGCTAGTCACAAACACCGCGAGTCATGACCCCCACCGTGACCCATCCAGAGGCCTTCTCAAGCCTCCTTCTGACATGCTCCATCAAAGGGACGATGTTCCTCTTACTGGTTGGCATGTTAGCGTTGTGGACGCGCTCCGCTAGCTGTCGGCATTATGTGTGGATATGCGGCTTCCTATGTTTGGGAGCCTTAATGGTGATCGATCCCTTTGTCCCTCACTGGCAAGTCTTGCCAGCCTGGGAAGCCACACCAATCGTTACCGCGATCGAGCCCTGGTTGCTCCCCATTTGGTGCATCGGCGCTCTTCTCTTCTGTAGCAAAGTTCTGTTAGGATTGATTGCCCTGTTTCGGATCGAGCGCACATCGACCGAACTGGCCTCAGATCCTTGGAGCACACTTGTTTCCGAATGCCGTCAAGACCTCGGCATTCACAAACCCGTACGTCTGCTCCATTTCCCTGGAAGAATCATGCCAATGACCTGGGGCGTGCTTAGAAACTTCGTCGTGCTTCCATCCTCTGCAGCCCGCTGGAGTGCCCAACGCGTGCGTGCTGTCCTCATGCATGAACTCGCGCACATTCGCCGGGGAGACTACGTGGCATCGTTACTTCGTGACGCTGTTTGCGCCTTCTACTGGTTCCATCCGTTGGTCTGGTGGGCCGCTAAAGAGATGGATGAGGATCGCGAGGAAGCCAGTGACGATGCCGTCATTGCGGCAGGTCAGCAGCCAGCCGATTATGCGTGCCATCTGGCAACAGTGGCTACACGTGGCCTCGTCATCGATCCTCAGATTCGCCCGAAAGTGGCACTAGCAGAGAAGCCTTTAATGCTTCGCGTTCGGTCCATCCTCACGCCTTGGAAGTGCCGTCATCCTATCACCCCGCTGCAACGGTTCCAGCTCGGCACGGCCCTTGTGCTCATGCTAGCATCCCTCCTACTAATCGGACCGAGGCAACCGTGGGCCTCAAGCGCACTTACTAAAAGCCAGTCAAACGTTTTTACCAAAGCGCCCGCTTATTTTAGCTCGGTTCACGGCAACAGCGCTCTACCATTACATCAGGATCAATTACCAGAGGCTATCGTTGGATGGAACCCGCCCACTCAACGCTTGGATATCAAAGGGGAAGCCTTGACAGTAAGTTCTGCATTGAGCACCCAGAGGATTTCTCCAAGCAAACTCGATAATTTAGACGCAGCGGCGATCTATCAACGCCAGATTAGCGACACGAATGGTTCAATGGTTACAGCCTCAACCGTCTCTTCAGGCACGCAAACCAACAGTCAAGAGAACGAAGATCTCACTTGGATCCTAACATCTCCAGAATACTCAACGTCTCCGCCAGAAAAATCTGAAGAAGGACCTGAAACCATTAGCATCAGCGAAGTCTTCGCCTCACTTGAGAATGTTGGCCACATCGCCGTGGATGGGTTCGATCTGGGCAAGCTTGGTGGCGAAGCATCTGAGGGCAGCGGAACAGAGCCAGTGATCGACTTTGAGTTCGACAATATACAGTTCGACCAAGGATTTTTCTCCACTGCCAGTCTGACCAAGAGCCCTACCATCCTGCCAAATTCCACCGTTAAAAAAGCGCCTAAACAAGACACTGTCCGTCAGGTGCCTTCAGCAAACGGCGTCGGTTCCGCGAAGATCGCCCCACCGGCAATCTCCGAGGCGCACACCCGCCCTGACGCAGGTCTAGTCACCCAAATACGTTTCGCAACACACAAGGTTACTGGCGAGCCACACCTCGCCATCACGTTTAAGCGCAAAGGAAATGGTCCTACCGCGAGCTTCCGATTCGAGGCCTCGCCGGACATGGCGACCGACAACTGGGCGTTCGATCCGGAGCACTTTGTGCTGATCGCAGTCGATGGGAACGGTGTTACCATCGCTCTTACGGAGGCAGTGTCCGTCAGCCCCTTCCGATTCCTCCGAATCCGGAGTTCTAGCCCGTTGCCACAGGCGGCTTCGCCAGCTCCCGCTGCTAAGGAGTAGTAGCTAGGTTAAAAAAACAACTTAGAGTGTTGACTTCAACTCAAAAGGTTGTTAATTTAACCCGTAGCCTGAAAAACATGATCTCCGACACTTCAATCAACGACTCTAAGATAGTCCATGCGCCTTGTGCCAAGGCCGCGATTGTCATGGGTCTCCGCGATTGAGGGGCCTGAGTCAGGTTTCAAAGGGTTTGGGGTTAAAACTGGGCCGCCAGCGAGTTGCTGGCGGCCCCTTTCTCTTTAAGAGACACAGGTCTGGGCCAGAAACCAACCAGAGCCACCTCCACTTGAAGCCCACTCGCTCGCCTCATCACTGGTCTATCCGCACTGGTTTAACTGTCATCGACGTTTCGCCTTAGGCGAAGCCGCTGCCAACGTTTCAAAACAACTGGAATAGCCAGCGAAGTGATCACCGAAAGACAGAAACACCAAAAGCCCCACTGCAATTTCACCTGGGTGTTCCCGGGCAGCCCTTTGATTGCCACCACAAGCAACGCAATTACAAACACATCTACCATTGAGAATTTACCTAACTGAGTCGCCAAACGGAATGCTTTCTTAAAGGTTGGATGCTTCGGCGTGTCATTCGCCGCTATCCAATAAACACTCACTTTTGCCACCGGAAATAGCACGGAGAAGGCAAAGACGAGTGCGGCCAGCCACCAGTTGCCTCCTTCAGCCATGTGCGTGATACCCGAATAAAGCGAGAAGCGGGTCGGCACCGTGAGATCTGGCTTGAGGACGCGAACTAAAGGGGAATAGTCGCCAAAGCCAGGCACAATCTCGAGGCAAGGCCCAAAGACGCCCAGCCCTAACAACAACGTCGTTCCCAAAATGATGGCCAACAAAGAAGGCTGGATACGATCACGGATCACGGATTCAGAATCTGTTCGATCTGAGCCACCAACGGTGCATTCGCATGAATGACGGCAAGGCGAAGCTGCGTTACCGAGTTGATATCACTCTGCTGAAACTCAAAGGTGTTCTCTCCCTCCTTCAAATCCTTAAACGCGAAGGTAAGTGCCGCCACATCATCCTCTGAGACTGGATCGTCATCGAAGACCCGCAAGACAAAGCTCTCACCGCCCACTGCCCGAAGGGAGGCCGCATTGATCACTGTGTGAAGTGCAATCCGGCCATCCCGGATCGACTTGATCGTATCCAAACCGAGAGGCGACCACTGACTGATCAATTGATCCCTCTGAGTAGGGCTGGCAAAGATACGATTGTCCCGCCAGTGAATCTCATAGTAGGGATCCGGCGCTTCGTCAGCCACCCGATCCCATGCCCTGCCATTCGGCTTCTTTGGTGCAATTTCTAACTCACGCACAAAGATATAGTAGGGACGCCCCTCGGCAACTTTGCCAACTTCGCCCGATACTGCCTCCACAGACGACGGTCGATCAGGTCTCCACGCCAAGAACACACCGATTCCAATAACTAGAAGGATAGGTATGAAATGAATAAGACGAATGTTCGCGAGGCTTTTCAAAGGGATCGTTTACTGCGACCACCGTATTCAAAACGCGCACCACAGCAAGAGCAAGAGCAAGCCCACCCAAGAAGCCTACAAAGCGAATAGCTATTTGTAATCGAGAAAGAGACCAATCTAGAGTATCCATTAGGTGTAATTTAGATCATGACAATGACATTGACAGGAACCAACGCGAAAGAGTCCAGCAAGCTAAGAGCACGTGCGTTCTGGCTCAAGGCGAGACGTTTCCTTGGAGCCACCGCTGGCGTCACTGGTATCGCCTACTTGCTAGGCTACGCCATCGCCGATGGCCTGAGCGGGATGTTTCTCGACCTTCCAAAAGCAATCGTCGGAACGTTCGCCCTCTCCCTCGTTGCTGGATGGGTCCCCGTGGGATTCTACTACGAGGGCCACCGCTATCGCTGGGTCTACATTGGCATCTACTTTGCCATTGCCCTCGTGGTAGCCTTCTCTATCGGATACGCAGTCGGATCCGCTGGATGATCAATGCGAGCTTCGCGCTAGCGCTTGTTCATGCGGCGAAACAGGAATGCACCGAGCCCAATGAAGAGAACACTCGGCGCCCACATCAGAATATGTGGAAGTAGGGACTCCTCCTCTCCAAATGTCTCGCCTAGAAAGATAAAAAAGAAATAGGCGACAGCAACACCAAGGCTCAAAGCGAAGCCAATTGACGTCTCACGGCGCTGCGCGGTCACACCTAGCGGAATACCTATAAAGCAGAACGCGACGCAAGCCAGCGAAATTGAATAGCGCTTGGTGAGTTCGGTCCGGTACTCAGCAGCGTCCTCTCTATCCAAAGTCGTATCCCGGAGAGCCTCATGAATCTGATCCATCGTCAGCTCATTCGGCTTTCGCCGACTAGTAGGAAGCTCGAGTCCAATGGGAAAGTTGCCAGACTGAGGGCGATCCACTTGCGGCAGGTTCTCCTCCTCGCCGATCGGCATCGGATACGTTGCCAATGCGTCCATTGCAGAAGCCCCCTTCTTTAGTGGGACCAGCTGGCGAAAGTCCCACTTAGGTTCCTGCAAATCTGCCATGAGCCGGTTCCCATCACGTTCGATTTCGAGTCGGTCTGCGAAAACCCACCCCAAGGGTCTATTGAACTCGTCGACTCTAACTAACCGAACATTCTTGCCATTCCCATTATCATCGGGATCGACATGGATCACCATATCATCAAACAGCCCCTTCTGGCGATAGGCGAGTGAAGGATCGTCACTGAGAACGTCTTTAACAATGCGCTTCATTTCCCACTTAGCGCGGGGAGAGACATTGAGATTCAGCCAGAAACAAAGTCCACTCAGAACCGCAGCTAACACAAAGACAGGCAGACAAATGCGCCACATGCTACGACCAGACATCCGCATCGAAACAAGCTCATTGTCGGCCGAAAGACGGCCAAAGGTCAGTAGTACCGCACTGAGAAATCCCCAAGGTACCGTGTAGGCGACTGCGAAGGGTAAGATGTAGAGCACAAACTGTCCAAAGCGCTCAATTGAAAGACTGTCATCGACGAGTTCTGGTAAGGCGCGTTTGAAAACATTCCCAAGACCAAAAACCAGCGTTAGGATCACGACCGCCGTCAGCGTGGCCACCAAGATCTGGCGGGCAAGGTAGCGATCCAAGATACGGTTCATAAGGAGGGAGACGCCTCGCGCCTATCAATGCTCGGAATTAAGAGCAGGCAGCTCAATGCGCAAGCTCTCAGGAACAGGGAAAGCGTTGCTGACAGACCTATTGCACGACAGACCCTATCAATTCAGACATTCCCACGCTGACGGAATTCCTCCACCTCAATCAACGCCCGCTGCCTATTCATCCTCTGCCTTGGAACGATCCTGCGTGTGTCTGCGCTCGTTTGGGAATCCTGAAGATCGCCATTGGGGAGCCTAAGGCGGTGGCCCCTTTCACCACCACGGGCACCCAGTCGACCTTTCCGTTAGGCGAATCGAGCCGATCTGCATCGTCGCAACATCCACCGATGAGAATGGATTGACACCAGAAGCCGGCAGCAAGGCGCAGCCGACACTCTTGCTCATAGATGTAGCCAGGGCCATCCACGTGGCGATTCGGTTTCAACAGTCGCTCCAAGCAAAGGTGGTGCCAAGGATCATCATCTCAAAGAACATGACGAACTGGTGCGACAGATCTGATCGATCTCCAGGCACTCACAACTGGTGAGTCAATCGAGAGGTTGCCGCGCGGCTTTTTCAAGAGAGCCTCGAAGAATCCGCCTTCCGCTATATCAGGATTGGCCTCCCTAAAGCCCCATGATTCTCAAACATTGGTATTTCTACCAAAGGATTTGAGCCTCTAGGTTCGGTCCCGGACTGCAATAATTACCTCCTACAGCTTTTTAAATCGACCCGTTACAATTTTCACCCTAGGTAATTCAGTCATCTAAAAGACTTGCATTTGCTATTCAATAAGAAATGTTGAATTTCTCTTAAAATTTAGTAAATTTAGCGGTCATGACCTCTCCACACGCCCAAGCAACAAGCAGCGCCTCCTCGAGAAGCTCTGCTCCGAAGGTGTTCCAAGCCCTCGCGATAGCTTTCATCTCCGTGCTCTTGATGAGTTGTCAGTATCCTTCCAACTACGACCAGCCCAATTACAGCCCCTACCAGCAGCCGGCCTACGCCCAAAAGGCAACAGCGCAAGGACAGCGCTACACCGCTACACCTTCCTATGGGCAACCGACCTACCCTTATGGGCAAGCCCCATCGACGTACTCCGTTTCCAACAATCCTATCACCAACCGGGCGCAAGCATGGGCCCAGCGCGCTGAGAGCCGAAAGCCTGTCTACCCAACAAGCAATGGCTCTCGAGGCACTCGAGGCAAACGCCGCCTTCCAAATGCGACCACCGGCGTCTTTGGCCTCCCGCCGCAACAACTTCCCGCCAACTATGGGCAAACTGCTCCAGTAGCCCAGCAGTATGCTCCCACGCCTCAACCCCGCACTGCACCCAACTGGCAAGGAGCACCAACATATACACAACAGCAGCCCTCAGCCGCCGGCTATGGTCCAGGAACTCCATCTCCAGGCGCGGGCTACTCCAATGTCGGCTACACACCCTACCCAGGAGGGGGAACCTCAGATTATGGCGCACCCTCAGCTGCCAGCGGATCCCGCTATACTATTCAGAAGGGTGACTCGCTCAGCGCAATCGCTCGGAGCCAAGGGGTTCCTTTAGGCACCCTCATGCAGGTCAATGGCCTCAGCATAAACTCAGTCATCCATCCTGATCAAACGCTGATCATTCCAGGACGCTAGTTCAGTCGACACCGACCGGGCGCCGTGGTATCTCCTTAGCATGCAACGCCGCCAACTCCTCCACACCGCCGCAGCCACTGTCGGTGCAGCCGCTCTTGGATCCAAGTCTCTTCTTGCTGCCGACGAGCACCCCTCCAAGCCGGAGCAGGCATCAATGCCCAACCGCATAGGCGTTTCGACCTACTCCTTCTGGCGTTTTCGCAATGAGCCTTATCGCCCAATCGAGAAATGCCTCGATCTTGCCGCAAGCATGGGCTTCGACGGTGTCGAAATTCTGCAAAAACAAATGCCAGACACTAGCAACGAAGCTCTGCAGAATATCAAGCGACACGCTTTCTTGTTAGGCTTAGACCTCATGGGATTCTCCACCCATCAAGACTTCGTTTCTCCTGACAAAGAATCACGCCAGAAGAACATCGACCACACCCTCGACACCATCGAACAGGCCTACCGCCTGGGTATTCCGACACTACGACTCAATACCGGCCGTTGGGGCACGATCAAGACGTTTGATGGACTCATGGCGAACCGTGGCATCGAGCCAATTCTCGAAGGCTACACGGAAGACCAAGGCTTTAATTGGGTAATCGAATCTATTTCGAAACTCATCCCCAAGGCAGCCGAGTGCGGTGTCATTTTAGGTCTTGAGAACCATTGGGGCCTGGGACTCACTCCCGAAGGCGTCCTACGCGTCATCAAGGCGATCGATTCTCCATGGCTGCAGGTGACGCTAGACACAGGCAACTTCCTTGAGGATCCTTACAAGCGCCTCGAACAGCTCGCGGATCGCACCGTTCTCCTTCAAGCCAAGACCTACTACGGCGGTGGCACCTGGTATACCCTGGAGCTCGACTATGCTCGCATTGCCAAGATCATGAAGGCGGCGGACTACAAGGGCTATATCTCTCTGGAATACGAAGGCAAGGAAGATTTGTTAGAAGCGATTCCCAAGAGTCTCGCGCTTCTACGCAAGCACTTCTAAAACCATGCCGTGCCATCTCGCGTGTTGGCTTCTTGCCACGGCCTGCCTAACCACGTTGTCATTCGGTCAGGCCACACTCCAAGTAGACTTACGCGAACCGTCGGCTGATCGATACTCCCGCTACCAAGGAGCCTTTGGAAATGGCAGGTTCGGGATACCGGTATGTGGCGGTCATGACTGCGATGGCGATGGTCTTGTAGACAGCGCATTTGCTTCTATCAATGCATCGGTGGCAAACCGAGCCAATGCGGGGATCGTCACTCTCGTGTGGGGCGCAGATAGCGGCTTTGGCGAAACACTCGACACCCTTTCACTCAGTGACCGCACACTCCGGATCGGTGGAGCCCAAACTCTGGAAGTATGCGGCAGCGAGATCTGGATGGATGACGTCGATGGTGATGGAGTAGGCGATCTCATCATTGGGAGACAGAATTTCTCACCAAACGCCACCCGACGCGGCGCTGGCGCGTTGACCATCCTCTTTGGAGGGCCTGAACTTCGGGCCCTCGCACGCGAGGGTTCCATGTTAGACTTAGCAGGGCCGCCCGCCTCGGTACAACTGCTAGATATCTTCGGTAGCAGCGCGTATGATCGGTTAGGCATCTGGATGCGCACAGGTGATGTCGATGGTGACGGCATTGCCGATATCGTGGTCGGTGCGGACGAAGCGGATGCTCCAAGATCAATCAACGCAGGCGAGGTCTACGTGATCCGAGGCGGGCCTCATTTGCATGAGACGACCATTGTTGATTTGGTCGACTACCCCCCTGCGACTCTCGGTGAGCACGTGACCCTGATCACGCCACCAGACCGATTTCCCAACGGCCACTTCGGAGCGACCGTTCAGTTAGGCGATCTTGACGGCAATGGTAGAGCCGAGTTGGTAGCTTCCGCCGCTCTGGATCGCGCAGGAGCAGCAGTGAGACTAAATGGCGCGCCAGCGGGCACTGGTATCGGGATCGGAGGTATCGGCCGTGGAAGTACGTTCATCTTGTGGGACACCTGGTTTGCTCCAGACCAGTGGGTTTCAGGGCGAGTGATCGCGATCGACGGAGTAGAGCCAGAGATCAGTAGGATCACGGGGGGCCTGCGCAACGCTCACCTCGGTGAAGAACTTTTAGCCGGTGCTGACTTCGATGGAAATGGCCAGCCCGATCTGTTCTTGGGTGATATTCGCGGACGAGGGCCCAACGGCGCATCCGCAGGAACTGGCTACGTCTTCTTCGATGCCGCTACGATTCGCAGCCGCGGTTTCAACGTCGACGAGATGCCACGCGATGTACGCTGCACGATTATTCACGGCGTCTCGGCCGGGGCACTGAGTGCGGACGCCGCCGCATGGGGAAACCTTGATGGCGACAGATTCGATGACTTGGTCATCACCAGCCCTCATGAAAACCCTAGCTTCCGGGCCAGCGCAGGCAGTCTCCACGCCATCTATGGCCAAGACACGGGTTGGCCAGCCGAGATCGATCTCGCAGCCAATCGTCTTCCTGACACTGTGCGCACTGTTCACATGATCGGTGCCCTCGGCGGTAACGGTGTCGACGCCGGAGACACGCTCGGATACAGCATCGCCGTGGCAGACATGAATGCCGACGGCATGGATGATATCATCACCAACGAGATGCAGGGAAACGGATCTCAATCCCTGGACGTGGGCAATCTCGTTCTCTACAGCGGCAGGGCCCTCCTCCCACCGACGGCTTTTCCGATGTTTGGCCTGGATCTATCCCTTAACCTACACTGGCAAAGCCATCTTCGATTGCGGTATCAGATTGAGCACAGCACCCAACTCGTCGTTTGGACCCCATTCGGCGCCCCCATTGATGGCACCGGCGACCAGATCCATATTCCCATCCAGGCAAACAATGGTCTGTCCTCTTACTATCGGGTCGAAAGCCAGCTGACCGACTAACGCTTACCATGTATTGCCCCTCTTGCGAACATCGCCTCGTTGCTGGCCAAGACCGCTGTGATCTCTGCGGCTTCCACATGGGTAAGCTCGATGCCCGCTATGGCAGCCAGATCATGGCGATGGATCAAATCTCGGACACCACGCACTTTCTTCGCATTCATGACCGCGACCACCTTTTGGACAGCATGGATGCCTTCGAGGTTCAGTTTCCCCAGCTATATCCTGCCATCTACATCGCCGAATTGCCTGCCGAAACGAAGCTGCCAGAGTTTGCCACTTGGCTCATCAATCGTGCTCGCGTGTCTGTGCTAGACGAACTCCGGCCAAGCGAGAACACCTACCTCTTTGTCATCGATCTCACCAGCCGATCCATGACGATCACTTGTGGTTACTTCGCAGAGCAATTTGTCAGTGAGAATGACCTCCGGGAACTTCTCGAAGACGCTTCTCCGTATATCGCCGCTGGCGATCTACGCGAAGGGCTAGGCAAACTGATCGAGAACCTCCGCCTCATCCTCCGCCGCAACTATCGGCTGCTCCTAAAGAGCATGAAACCAGGCGGCCCACTGGCTACTCGAGATCCCGGCAAGCCGCTCATGGATCCTACCGAGTAAGATCGCTAGTCGTGGCTGTTTCTGCAGGGCGCACCACTCCCATCCATCCCCTCTCGCCCACAAAAGATCATCAAATTTCTAAGGAACACCCAGTAGCCGAGTCTTCCTGGTGAGTGAATCGCCATCATGCCCATCATCAACCTCAAGCCACGCGCTAAAGCCCAACCGATGGTGGAAGCGAAGCCGACGCTGGAGGCGCTCTTTGCGGCGGAAAAAACACCGTTGCTACGCTTTGCCCACGGCATCGTCCGACGGCGTGAAGTAGCGAAAGAAATGGTGCAAGAAGCCTTCATACGGCTTCACCATCATTGGGAAGAGGTTGAGAAACCCCATCCATGGATCTACCGAGCTGTCCGCAATCTTTGTCTCACGCACCTACGCGACAACGCTCAAGAGACGAATCTTGATGAAGAACGCGATAGCCAAGCGGTCGGCATGGTGCGCCTCCTCATGACCGAACTGGAGGAGAAAGACCGCCGGCTCATCCAACTCAAATATGTCGAGGACCAAAGCTACGCGAACATTGCCAAAGCCACCGGTCTCAGTGTGAGCAATGTCGGCTACCGGCTGCATCATCTGCTCAAGGGCCTTGCCGTCTCGCTGCGACAAGCCAGCGTCGCCGACAGCCAAGGCTAACTAAATCATTTCCTAACACGTCCATGAAACCCAAAGATCCACACGTCCAAGCTTGGCTCGAGCCCGAACTCGAAGCGCGCCTCGTCGCGTCGCTCCTTGGAGAGGCTTCCGCCTTCGAACAAGCGGAACTGGAGCAAGCTGCTCAGTCCAACGAGGTTCTACAGGGTCAACTAAACTACGACCCGAACAAAGTGGATGACTTCTTGCTAGGAAACACCGCTGAAGAGAACAGCGCGCTCAAACGCATGGCCGGGCGACTCGTCAGCCACCAACAGGCCGCCGATCTTGGTGTAAGAGGGCTTGAAGTCTCCCTGCCAGCTCGCGGAGAACTCCTCACCTTCCATCGCAGCGTGCAAGTCGACAGCAGCAAGCCCCTTCGTCTAGAGTTGACCCTCGCACCAGAAGGCAAAGTGCCGTTGTGGTTCCTTGGCGCGATCATTATTCTGCTAGGCCTCCTCGCATTCACGGGGTCACGTGGACAGGTGAAGGCGTAAAACATATGCCGGCTAAACGAGCTCGGCGATCGGCGTTCCCTGATCGACAAGGAACTGCGGGCGTCCCGTGGGATCCGTTAACGTAGTCGCGGAATCAATGCCTAACTGATGGTAGAGCGTCGCAATGACATCTTGGTAATGAATCGGACGTTCGGTGGCTTCGCCTGCGTAGCGATCCGTCGCTCCGAGGACAACACCGCCAGGCATACCGCCACCGGCCATGATACCCATGGCGACACGAGGCCAGTGATCGCGCCCGCCTTCAGGATTGATCTTGGGTGTCCTGCCGAATTCTCCCCAGGCAAGGACCGTGACGTTGTCGAGCATGCCTCGATCGCGCAGATCCGTGATTAGAGCATGCAAAGCGTGATCGACGATCGGACCCAACTGACGCATGCGCGAGTTGTTGTTCGAGTGCGTATCGAAGTCGCTAATGGAAACACTGACACAACGCACCCCAGCCTCGATGAGTCGGCGTGCTAGCAAGAGCTTCCGCCCTGCTTGCGGGCCTTCACTGGTATAAAACTTGGTCCCCGGATTACTGGAACTGACAGGTGCCGTGTAACGATCAAGCATTTTGGGATCCTCTTTCTCCAAATCCATCGCGGCAGCAAACTCGCCGGATGTTAAGATCCGGTAGGCCTGTTGAGTAAACGTATCTAAGGCATCCATGTGGCCATTGTGATCAATCGCTCGCCGTGTGCGATCCAGCCCACCCAAGAGTGAGAGCCGGTCGTCAAGACGCCCAACCGAAAGCTCCCGCATGAGAGACAACTTCGTCGTGTGCCCTGCCCCCAGCCTGGCCAACTCCACTTTCATTCCCGCTTCCAATTCTCGCTCAAAAAGATGAGAAATGTCAGGCCGAAACGACCCAAACGCCGGACCAAGGAATCCTGGTCTGGCACTGTTGCGTGCAAGTGGCCGTCCCTGCATAAGATCGACAAATGTCGGCGCGCGGTCCTGCGCTGAGCCTAACAAGTGATTCACGACGCATCCCAAGGCCGGGCGCCCGCCCACGGCCGCAAGACTCTTCTCATTAAAACCTGACTGACATTGAAAGGCATCATGTTTGGCAGCGGCGCCGACTAATGATCGAAGAAACACCAACTCGTTCGCAATGGAGGCTACCTTTGGGAGCAACTCCGTCACATTGAAACCCGGAATCGCGGTCGGAATGGACGAGAACGGGCTACGATATTCCGATGGCGCCTCAGGCTTGGGATCGATGAGATCCATTTGTGGAGGCCCACCGTCCAAATGAATATTGATAACCGCTTTCTGCGAGGCTCCGCCACCTGACACTTGCTCCGCTCTAAGAACATCGGCCAGGGTCAAGCCAGCAAGCCCGAGGGAGCCCGCCTTGAGGAAACTCCGGCGTGAGCCCCCATCACAGCGATGACGAGTGCGCTGGCCTAGGACTGTGAACATGGAACCAAACTACTCGTTTCACGGTGACTGGACAAGCGCAGACTTGACCAGCATACCTCTGACTAGAGACCCCTATTCCCATTTAAGGGCGTCGTTGTGGGCGCGGCTATGGCCGCAATCAATAATTGTTTATGAGATCGAACTGGGACCGATGTTTGTACCCACGAGAACCAGGGGAAATTCAACTCATACGAAACGACGGAGGGCATCGCCACCATTCTTTGCAGCAAGAAGACGCTTCACCTGCCACTGCCCCCGCTTATTAATGCGGCCCTTAAATACAAGAGTCTTGTCCGGCGTATGCGATATGTCGCCCTTTAAAATAGCTCATGATCCGTTCTGGCTGTTTTTGGATGCTGCGCATGAACGAGATCACGTTTGCTTT
>Ga0222717_10001530_pt1 | contig 18781 bp, 16 predicted proteins | sample C33_18DmetaG_FD_165053 | JGI IMG/M metagenome (GOLD analysis project Ga0222717, IMG submission 165053) | Estuarine water microbial communities from San Francisco Bay, California, United States - C33_18D | ecosystem: Environmental > Aquatic > Marine > Unclassified | place: USA: California...
AAAAATATCTAATTTTTCAGTGAATTTTTTTATATTGTGAATTTCATTGATGACATTTTTTCCATCTTCTGATACGCTTTTTAGCAAAGGCAAATCAGAAGCAATACTATCAATAAATTTAATCCACATATCAGGATTATTATTCTCAATAAAAAATATATTTTTTTTATTTATAAAGTTTATTTCATCCCAAAACCCTTTAGTTCTAGTAATCATAACCGGTGTTCCAGAAGACATTGACTGGAGGGCCACACTCTGACCACTTGGTTGAGTAGTCTCCGATAATGGAATAATTACCAAATCAGCTTTTTTATATTCCTCCAAAATCTGCACATCTGTAAGGAGACCTGAACGCCAACTTCCCTTAATATGCTTAATATTTTCCTGTTCTTTAGATATATACTTTTCATTTGTTGTAATGACTGTTATGTTGTATTTTTGAATGCTTTCTGATAATTCATTGATAAGTTGATAATCTCTATTCCTATCATTACCGATGAACAATAAGTTCTTTATATTTCTTATTTTTATTTCTTCGTCTTTCCAAAAATCTACATCAATAGAAAAAGGAATATATTGGCAATTATTCGAGTTAATACCTATATGTTTATGATAATTTTCTAACTCTCCCTTTCCAATGAATAATATATTATCAATGTAAGAAAGGCAGAACTTAATAATTTTTCTAGTTATAAAATTTCCACTGATAAATGTATCGACCAGACCCATGGGAATAAAGTGTAATTTACCTCTGAAATTTTTACGTAAAAGAAAAAAAATAGGAAAGAATGAAAATAATGAGCTTTCGTTAACAAAAATAATATTCTTAGTTTTGATAATATCTTTATAACTATTTGTCCTTAGTGCTTTAAAAAAATATATAGGCAATTTTGTAATCTTAATAATTAATTTATCAATAAGTTTTGTATTTTCCTCTCCTAGTTCAAAGAAGTTTACATTGTCTAATTTATGCTGAAATTCGATAAATCCATAAAAAAAATCTGATGCCATTATTTCATTGGATTCAAGCTTAAGGTTCCTTCCTCCTGTAAAGATGTAAGTTATATCTTTCATTTGTTCAAATTAACTGATTTGACTTATAGATCTTACATCAGACTCATTAACTTTAATTGCAAAATGATAGTCATAATTAAAATCTTCAGGGTTGTGTGTTGAGTTAATAATGGTAATATTTTTTGAATCAAGTATTTTTGAAATCTGCAACTTAGTTGAAGTATCTAAATTTGCAGTTGATTCATCAAGAAATAAAATATCACAACCGCTAGAAAAGGCCCTGATAAAAGAAATTTTTTGCATTTGTCCTGAGGATAAAGTTTTATTTGAGATTTGTTTTAATAGAATATCATCATCAAACTCGCTAAAAACATTAAATTCTTTAATAAGTTCTATTAAGACTTTGTCTGTAAGTTCTGCATTTTTTCCATAAGTGAGGTTAGATTTTAAGGTGTCCTCAAGTATTAGAGGAGATGCTCCAATATATCCAATATTATTTGAATTTTTGATAATACTTCCCGATAATGGATTGAGTGCACCAGCCAAGATACCGAGAAGAGTACTTTTTCCGCTCCCATTAACTCCTGTCACAATATAGTGTTTATTTTTTTCAATATTGAGATTGATATTTTCAAAAAACATTTCAGAACTATTAAAAAATCTAAAATTTAAATCTTGAACACTTATTGCAGATTGGCTGTTTTCAGATATAGTAGATGAAAAACTAGAAGTATCTTCCTTGTTACTCTCAACTAAAAATAACTTTTCTAAGTGTACGTGTGATCCAACAAGCATCGACAAAGAAGCATTAATTGCACCAAGGGTTTGAACAAGTCTAAGTGTTATGCCAATAAATTCCAGGGTCAGAGCCGTAGCTATAGTGGGTAAAACTGCAAGAATTGAAAAAGCAAAAACAGCAACAAAATTTGGAACTGTAGCATTTATATCTGAAAATATAAATTTCTTTTTTTCAGAATTATATAAATTTGCTAGATTCTTATCAAAACTGAGCAACTCCACTTTTTGTGTATTTAAGATTTTCACAAGATACAAATTATCAATAATTCTTTGTATATTCCTTGCAGCAAATCTAGAAAAATTAAATGAGTCATCCATTGCCTTTCTTCCCTGAATAAGAAGAAGCTTCGTCGGATAGTATAGAACTACTATCGACGAAAATAAAAGCAATAATATCTGATAATTGTCATAGGATAAGTAAACTGTAAAAACTACTATCTGTATTAGGCTTGACGTAATATTGGAAAATGCGTTAAAAAAGTAAGATATGTGTGTACTTAAGTTTTCAATATAATATGTCGCATCAGCTAGAGAATAATTACCTTTTTTATAAACTTCTTCTAAAAGATATGTCTTTAAACTTCTCTCTATATCTTTAGTGAGCGAATAAATATTATATTTTCCAATAAAATTAATAATGTATCTAATTACTACAATTATCGGAATTGAGTATGAAAACTCTAAAACTTTATCGAGATAATAGTTGTCCACAACAACGGTACCGGTAAGCACCCTAGAAAAAGATAGAATTATTAGTATATCGGCAAAACTTATTGCATTAGAAATAACAGCTGAAAAAAGTATCCTTATTTTTTTTCTTTTTATCTTTGTAAGACGAGATACGTATAGAACATCTTTTAATATGTCACGAATTTTTTTCACAATCACAATGATAATAACCCTTTTGATTCATTGATTATGTTTTTAAAATTTGCAATAAAAACCTCTTATAAACTTGGTTACACTGAATTGCTTTAATTTTAGGAATATACCTAATTCTATTAATAAAAATATCTGAAATGTATATACTTTTTTCTTTGAGACACTGGGGAGAAGCTAAATCAAGGTAAATATTTAATAAATTATAAATAATTTGAAATTTATTGGTCAATTTTTACTATTTGTGAAAAAATTTGAATGCTTAGTAAGAGTAGTACCATAGAAAGAATGAACACGGGATTGCGATGTACAAATACTGAGTTAACAATTTTTTGATATAAAACAATACCATTAAAAAAAACTGAAAGTGAAAATAAAATCAAAGACAGCCTTCCAATTGCATACTTTGCAGGCCTTGTGAATCCTTCCGTTAAATAAAAGAGCATTCCGTCAACAAATACAGGTACTATTCGTCCAAACCCATACTTTGATACCCCCTTCGTTCTTTCAGCATGTTCAACTTCTAGCTCTGCAATAGAATATCCTCGAGCTTGAAGCATTGGTGAAATAAATCTATGCATGTCACCTTTAAAAGTCAAGCTTGCTAAACAATCTCGTTTAATAATTTTTAGACTAGAGCCAAGATCTTTAAATTTTGACTTGGTAAACATTTTTAATATAACATTTGCAAGTTTAGAAATTATTTTTCTTAAAGACTCATCCTTTCTATTTTTTCTATAAGAAACTACAGCATCGAAATTATTAGAAATATAAAAATCGTAAAGTCTTTTCAGCTCTGAAGGAGGATTTTGAGAATCTGCATCAATAAGACCAATAATATCTCCCGTAGAATTTATTAATCCTACTTCAATACTTTTTGATTGACCTAAGTTATATTTATTGGATATGAGCTTAATGTCAAATCTATATTTTTCATATTCTATTATCCCATCAAGAGAAACCGGACTTCCATCATCTATTAAAACTACTTCTATATTTTTGTTGTCTATAAAAACATTATCAATATTATTTAATAGTTCTGGTATGTTTTCTTCTTCAGCATAAGCCGGAATAATAATTGAAAATTTTATTTTATCCATTGTATCTGATAATTCTACCAACTAGTAAGAGAATTTTAAGAGGTTTTATTAAAGAATGAATCTTTTGAATAAATTAAAATTAAGTATTTTGCAAAACTATGTAATACATTCAGAAAATTATTTTATTTTTCATAAATTTGACTTAAAAATTCATATAATTTTTACGATAACTTAAATTAAATGTTAAAAATATTACTGTAAAATTTAATAATCAATGCAAACTTAGAAGTTTGTAAATAAGATTTGATTTTGTTGATTATCTTCTGTTATAACACTTATAATCAAAGCTAATGTTGTTAAAAAAATTATTAAAACCAAAATATATTTATATTTACATTTTTTTATTCAATCTAGGTTTATTTATTTTGAGCACTGATAACTACAAATACTTACTGATGAGATTAGATCAGGAAATTATGATAATGACTGCAGCAAAAATGTTTTATTTTGATATGAATGTATTTGAAGCAGCTTGGAATCACCATACTCCTCCAATTTTTTATCTATTTAGATTAATATTTCACTTTACAAATTTTATAAACGTATATGAAGGTTTATTTGTTTTGTATAGTGCTTTATTAATAACAATCAATATTCTGCTTTATAAGCTTATTTATAAATTAACAGATTCTAATTTGGTATCATTAATTTTTTCTATGTTGTTTATTTTTGATTTATCACATACAACAGTGGGAGAAAAATTATTGTTTGACAATAGGACAATAGGTATTGTATTTCAAATATTGCTTTTATTATATTCTTTTAAAATTATTGAAAATTTTAATAAAAAAGATGTAATAATATGGTCATTAATTACTGCAATATCTGTATTTTTTCTGGAAAGCTACTTTATCTCATTACTTATTATCTATATTTTTTTAATTTTTAAATTAGGAAAAAAATTTTTTATATATTCTCAAATTACATTCTTATTTTCCACAGCTGTTTATTCATTGATACTTTTTTCGAATAAAGAATTACATGAAACTATCCAGCTAAATTATGTTTTTCATTTGTTTGGCACAATAAGAAAAAGGTTGCCACTTGAAGTTTATTTACATAATGGCTTGTTTAAGGAAACTGACGTTAACAGTATGTTTGGTTTAATTTTTGATTATCTAAATTATCACTTATTTAATGGATATAGTGCTGTAACTTTTTCAAGCATCTTTTTTACAACATCCATCTTATTTTTACTTCTTTTTACTCTTTCAAAAAAATTCCAGAATATTTATGAAACTAAAAATATTTTATTTCAAATTTTCTATATATTTTTTCTTTCAGAAATAGTACATCTCTTTTTTACTGGGCCAAGATTTGTAAACTACTTTCAAATATTGCTTTTATTTGTTTATCTTGTTCCAGTCTTAACAATTTTTTATTTGTTAAAACATTTTAAAAGACAGAATCTTATGATGTTTTTGGGCTTTTTGTTTTTGTTTTTTATTATTTCATTTAATGATTTAAATGAAATTAAATTATATAGATTTAATAATGATCAAACCATGTCAAATATAACATCAGAACAACAAGAGTTGATAGATTACATTAACAGAAACAGTTTAAATTCTTCAGAGAATCCAGAACTAAATTATATTTGGGGGCTTGATAATAATTTTGAAGTTTATTTTAGAACCAACTCTTTACCCTCATCAAGAATGTGGTGGTGGTTCAATATGTACTATATTGAATCTTCAATTTATACTTTTGATTCTGATAAGTTCTATAGTAATAATTTTGAAAAAATATTTATTAGTGACTTGGAACTAGAGAAACCAAGATTTGTGATTATTCAAAAAAATTTTATTACTGAACCATATTTTCTCAGAAACTATATTGAGAAAAACTATTACCTTTCAGGTGATTTAGATGGTTTTAAGATTTTTGAAATTAATAATTAACAAGAATACTTTTAATTTGCAAAATCTCATAATTATGAGCATATAATAAAACACTATTTAATAGTCAGCGAGACACAGTTTTTATGAAGACATTCAACATATTCAAGTAAAACAATTGTGTAATTATTAATCACTTTTGAGATGGTGAAAAATTTTAACACCACCTCTATTTTCAGAATCATAAATTAATTCAAAATTAGCTTTGTGTTCTTCAATAAAACTTAATACATTATGTTGTTTAAATTTATTACAATCATCTAATACAATAAATTTGCTTCTTAAGTGCAGAGTTAAAAAGTCAGCATATCCAGAAAATTCTCCACCATCGAGAAGTAGTAAGTCAATTTTATTTGGAATTTGAGACAACACATTATTTATTTTTTTATACCTTCTTAAATCTTGAATAAACCACTCATATTCTGTTTCTCCATAACCATATTCAATTATTGTATTTTTATTGACATAATCTAAATCATCAACTTCGTAAACTCTTCCAAGAATTAAATTTACATTTTCTAAATTATTTCTTAAATTTTTTTTTGCGGCCTTAAAGCAAAGTGCATCTGACTCTATTGAGTAAAAATTAATGTTTTTATCTGATTCAACAATTATGTTTAACAACATAGTTGTTGACCCAAGTCCATTCCAGGTTCCTATTTCAACAATATTTTTTACTTCATTATTGGTAATTAATTCAAAAAGTTTATTGTTAAGTTGATTATCTTTCATCTGACCACTTGATTTTTTGAGTTTATTTCTCGTAGAAAAATAATTTTTGAAATTTAGATACTTCCTATTGAGAGGTGGTGAATTCTTTAACATATATTTTATTAACTTTTTCATGTAGTAGCTAGTGACAGAATTGAACCGTCTCCCCCTTGTTTCTTAGTTAAGAGTAAACCATGTGGCATTGTATCAGTTTAGCTTATTGTGTCTGATTATACGCTCGTTATTAGTGTCTTAAGTGCTAATAAATAATAAATCAAGATATGAGCAAGGGTTGGTTTGTGGTTGGTAGTAATGAAACTTTCTAAATTTCTAATATTCCTAATAGAGTTTTAAGCTTTGTTATTGTTTTTTTCGTTAATTAATTTAAACTCATAATCTGAAAATGTGTATGAATTACAAGAATTAAAATATTTGATACTATTCTTACTACCACACCCAAATTCAATCACATCTCATTTAAAATCATTATATTTTTTCCAAAATAGAGATGAAGGTTTTTCTATCAAATAATTTATCAGATTTTTTTAGTAAAATTATTTAGTTTATGACTTGGCGAATAATTTGAATCTTTAAATAACTAAATCTTAGTAAATAATTTAAATTTAAAAAATTTTTTAAATTTTAAAAAAGCCTTATCTATCTTCATAGCATTAGAAAATATAATCTCTAAGAATAAATTTTTACTGTTGAAAGTCATATAAAAATAATTAATTAAATATTTTTCTAAATTTCTACTATATCCAAAAGGATCTAGCCTGCACCTAATGTGATATTCGTCTGTGTGGATATTGCGGATATCTTTATGAGACTCAATATCCTTTCTTTTACCTTCTTTTGGCAGTATTTTATTTAACTTAAGAAGTTTCCCAATTGCAACATCTTCAACGACTGATTCATCTAGTTGGTTTTTTAATTTCAAAATAGATTTGATAGCAAGTTTACTTAATATTATTCCTGAGCCACTGACGTAATCAATCCCATCAAATTTTCCAATATATCCACTGTAATGTGTTTCCTCTTTCGATATTTTGCTTAAATATTTCATTAAATTTCTGAAGTCTACATAACTACTTGTATTTGTACGAAATATATAATCGTAATCTAAATTTGAATTGACCCATTCAAACGCTTTGATAGTTTTAACTCCCATTGCGGAATAGGTATCACTACAATCCAAAATTAAGTCCTGGCCTAATTTTTTATTTTCTTTTCCTGCTTTATAAAATAAAACATCGCAGGAATCCTCAAAATCTTGCACCCATGTTTGTTTTTGGATTGCAGAATTTCTTATTGAATTTGGCGTATATGAATCAAGGACTAAAACTACAAGTTTCATTGTATTTTTACACATTCTAATATTTTTATGAATATCTCCATTTTTTATCCAATTATAAGAGACTTATAGCTTGAAAAAGTTCCACAATCATAATAATCTTTTTTAGCAATAGAGTAATTAAATTTGTAGTTATCTCTAATAGCATTTTCTGCCATAAAGCCAATATGTTGATCTTTATTCACAATATACTTATTAACATTTTTTTTCCACATTATTGCACCCCAAAATAGCTTATAATCACAATTTATGTTTTTATCTTGAATATCAGTTACATAATATTGGTCAATTTTACATTGTCCCAATTGTCCAATCTGGCTTTTTTCAATATTCCACAACCCCAGTGTTCCTGAAACATCTTTATCAAATAATTTACTCATATTATTTATTAAATTTGAATCATAAAAGTATGTATCTGGCATTGTTAAAAGAAATTCAGTTTCTTCTGGATATTTTTGTAATACTTTTACCACTGTTTCGTTCATTGTTTTTGTGTTAACTTCTAGTAAATCGGCTTCATAATCCATTTTCTTTATAGTTGTATAAAATTCCTCAGATGTGGCTATTACTTTTTTTAATTTATTATTTTTGGAGGTTATTGAATTGACATGAAAATCTAGTAAGAATTCTTTATCTCCAACTGGTAATAAGAATTTAGGTATGCCTCCAATTCTGGATGCTTTACCTGCAGCGGGAATAATATGCAACATAATTGTGGCCAGAGGCAGAATTGAACTGCCGACTCCTTGTTCTTTAGATATGTACTAACCTTTTAACCTTACATTATTTTACATTATTTAATGTTATTTATTGCTCATTAATGAAGAACTCTATAACTCTATGAGCGCAATTAAATAAGAACAAATGAAATGGGTAAGTGAAAGTTCTGTATTTATATTATTTTTTTAATGACTCAATTTAAGTTGGTACCTGCCTTGATAGTCCATAAAAATATTATTTATAAAATTTATCGAATCTACAGGATTCATTTCTAAAAGAATATCGATATCATTATTGTAATGAAACTTCTCTTTCCTGTCTGGTTTATTTACATATCCGTTTTCATAGAATTCTGTAAGGGAAAGGTCTAGAAATTTAACATTCTGGTTATTTAAGATAAAAATGGCATTGTTATATATTACTTTATAAAGCTTATAGTTAAATTTACTAAGTTCTTCATATGCAGCTTGTAAAGAACATCCATAAAAAGAGTCTTCATTCCAATAATGGTTTTCATCATAATTAACTGTAAAGTAGATTGGGGGAGGTATTTTTTCATTTATTTCCATTGAAACAATTTTTGGGTTAAAAGATTTTAAAAGATTTTTAATTACAATCAGATCATAGGAATCTATATCCAAATTTAAAATATCAAAATTTTGAGGTACATTAAATTTATTTAATAAATCCAATATATTTAAAGGGGTTACTTTTGTTTTAGATAAATGTGCATTCTGAAAATTCTTGTAAACATACTGCATTTTTTTAAATTTTTTATCATCTAATTCGATAGAGAGGCCGGAAAAATTTTTACTTTTTGCAAAAGGAAAAGTGGATGAAGAAGTCCATCCATCAGAAGCTCCTATATCAACATAGTATCCATTACTTATATTCAACTCTGTAGATATTTCTAAAAGTTCTTTTGCTTCCCCATGACCTTGAATATCGGAGTCAAACTTTTTGGTTTGAATATTAAAGTATCTTAACTGAACCCAAAAAGGAATTAGTTTTCTAATAATTACTCTTATTATTTCTGGTACATATTTTCTATACCAATATTTTATTTGGTTTCCAATTTTTTTCATAACTTGTGGCCAGAGGCAGAATCGAACTGCCGACTCCTTGTTCTTTAGATATGTAATAACCTTTTAACCTTAGTTGATTATAACTTATTCAATTTGAATTTATGCTAGTTACACAACAAGGCTCCAGAAGTAAGCGTTTCGTTATTTAATCATCGTTATTATATGCATTTGATAATATTTTCAACTGAGTCATTAAGTTCAAGAGTCTCAAGAAGTTATGTTAAATTATCTTCCCCAGTGTAAGCAGGAAAAATAAATGATAATTTTTTTATCCATAATATTTGTTAATTCTGGTAATCAGTTATATATTTTTAATAAGTTTTATATAACAATAAAGATTTTTAATTAATAAAATAATAAAAATATTTTATATTAAATGACTATTATTAAAAAATAATCTTAATTAAGGCAAAAAAATGGTGGAAAAAATTATTAAACCAAATCTATTTATTCTCGATGTAGATGGTGTTTTATCAACTGGTCAATATCTTTACGATGCGAATGGTAAGCAGTATAAGATTTTCGGTCCGCACGATAATGAGGGATTGAAACTTATTTCAAATTTTATAAAAATAGAATTTATTTCAGCAGATGAAAGAGGATTTAAGATTTCAAAAAAACGAGTTGAAGACATGGGTTTTGAATTAAGTTTAATTAATGAAAGTGAAAGAGGAAATTATTTTGAAAAATTTAAAAATGATAATCTAATATTCATGGGAGATAGTTACACTGATTCTCTCATATTTGATAAAGTATTTTATTCTATAGCTCCAAAAAATGCTGTCTCTTATGCGGTTGATAAAGCTAATTTTGTGACAAATTTAAGCGCTGGGGAAGGCGCTGTGTTTGAAGCATGTATGCACCTAAAAGAAAAATTTTTTGATGTCTGATAAAACTGCATTTATTATTCCATGCTATAACGAAGAAGAAAATGTAGAGGATTTAATTGCTAGTTGTAAAAAAATAATTAATAATTCTGGTGGTGATATTGACTTCATTTTAGTAAATAATGGTTCAAAAGATACAACTGCAAATAAACTTGAGAATGGTTTAGGTCCTCAAATTCATTTTGTGAATATAGAAGAAAATATTGGAATGGGAAATGGAATAAAAAAAGGTCTTGAATTTGCAATTAAGTCAAAAGATTATAAAAATTTTGGTTGGACCCATGCAGACCTGCAAATTCCACAAAAATCACTTATTGAAGCCTTAGAAATAATGGACTCTGAAAAAATAAACTCAAAAAAAATCTATATAAGAGGTAAAAGAATAAACAGAAATAACTTTGACATTGTCTTCACATTTTTAATGGCTTGCTATACATCTATTATAAAAAAAGGATTGTATTACGATATCACTGGTTTGCCTGTGTTAATCAATAATAAGTTGATAAGTAAAGTTTTATTAGATTCCCCAAATGGGTTTGCTTTTGATGTTTATACATACATTAAAGCAAAAAGAGAAAAGGCTAAAATTATAAGATTCAATGTCAACTTTGGTGATAGAGCAAAAGGCAAAAGCTCATGGAATACTGGATTTTTATCAAAAATTAAAATGTGTAATTATTATTTAAAAGAAATTTGGAAAATTTAATCTATTTTTCTGTAGTCGTCCTCTAATCTAATAACATCATCCAGTTCCGGCGTTGAAGATTCTAAGTATATAGCATCCATATCTACAGCTTTCATTCTGTGTATTATTTTGGGAGGTAATGCTACGAACTCACCGGGGGAAAAAACCTTCCAATCATCACCAATCCTTACGTGTAGGTCGCCTTCTACAACATATATTGTTTCATGTTTTTCTTCATGGTACTGTAATGAACATTGATGACCTTTGTTCATAGTTAAACGTTTAACAACATAATTATTATTAACCTCTATAAGTTCTTCTTGTCCCCAGGGCTTTTTAATAACATTCATTATTGGTTCTCGACTAATCCTAACAGTTTTTCTTTACCATAGAAATACAGTAATTTTGCATAAGGATCATGATGAAGAGGTGCAATATTTAATAAAATCAACGCGGCTATAGTTTGAATTTTATTCCAAGAATAATTCATTTTTTCTGCATGTTCTCTTAATATTGCTTCACACTCTACTAAAGATTTTTTTTGATATATATCAAACATTATATTTGTTCCAGTAATTGAAATTTCAAAATGGTTATCTCTAATTATTTTATGATTAATCCAAAGACCATGAAGCAGCTTTCCTAAATCATAATATAAATCACCAAATTCTACTAAATCACCGTATGATGACCTCCAGTCAATAAGAGTAAAGCCATCTTTTGTCTTCAAAATATTTTCAAAATGTAGATCTCCATGAAATGTGCAAGGTATCGAATCATAAATAATGTCCCAATTTAAATTTCTCAATATAGAGTCTAACTTTGGATATGCTTTCCCATTTATTTGAGAACTGTTATCAAAATATTCAAATTCTTCCTGAAATAAATTAATCCTGTCATAAGTCTTTTCGTAATAAAACTTTTTTGTGTTATTTTTAAAGTTGCTTAATTCACTTTTATTTAGAGTCGGCTTTATCCATAAATTATGTTCACACCAATTTAATAAATTATTAAATTCTTCATGGGGACTTAACAAGTCGGCCATCAACTCTCCTTCTTTGTATTTGTAAGAGAAAAAGTTTTCAGTATGGCTTTCTATTTGAGGGACTATTTTTTTAAGTAAATTATTTCTAGTTACTTTTTTTAACAAATTTTCAGAACTCTTGTCAAACTTTATTACATTGTCATTGATAAAATATATTTCTTCAGTTGTTTTGCTGAGATTTTTAAATCCACCTAGATTTTCTTTTGCATTATTAATCCCATTTATTGAGCCGATATCAATCCAATCATCTGCCAAATAATAACTAGTTTCTCCTCCTATTTTTTTTATAAAATAATCTGATTCACCAATTTCAACTGATATATCATCTAAAAACTCTTTAAATGCTAGATAGTTTTTTATAAATGCAACCCCTGTGTAAGTGAAAACATTTTCTAACTTTTCATTTGTCTTATCAAAAAATTTATTAACTATCATATTGTTTTCATATAAACTAACTGTTCTAAAATCTCTACTGTCTATATTGTTTGTAGATAAAACTATGGTATCTTTATCGAATTTTGGTATTTTTTTCAAAAAAATAGCATCGTTTGTGTGAAAATAGAAAGGTCCTTTTATTAAGTTTTTAGTTTGTTTTAGTGTGTGCCCTAGTCCTGATTTAGGTCCTTTATAATTATCTATTTCAACAAATTGAAAATTTAGTTCTGGGTGAGAAATTTCTAAATACTGTCTTAAAAAGTTACCTTTGTGACCTAGGCAAATAATAAATTCAGTTTCTGGAGGATATAATGAAAGTATGTGTGAAATAATAGCTTTGCCATCTATTTGAATCATTGCCTTATTTACATGCTCAGTAAGGTTTCCTAATCTCGAACCAATTCCTGCAGAAGGAATTACTACTTGGCTAATCATTCCACCCAAAACTTTCTAAGTAATAATTTATTTTGTATTTAATATTCTCCCTAACTTTTTCATCTAAGTCTATATTGTTTGAAACTTTTCTTTCTACTCTGCTCTTTAATTCAAGAAATTCAGGATCTGAAAAAATATAATGCCCAGCGATAAGTGCTTTTTCATAATCAGAAATAGAGGAATTAGGTTTTAGCCATTTTTCCCATTTTTTTGAATCATAAGCAATTTTTAAAAATATGTCTTTTTCAGATTTTAGATCGTACTCATCAAAAATTTCTATATAAGTTCTAGTTTCTATAACGCCGAATTCAGGAGCTATATTTGCACCATTAATACCTATTTCAGGATAAAGAGTTGCGTATTCTTTACTTAAGTAATCAGAATTATGTGCTTTTGAAAATATTCCATAATCATTACAAAGTTTATTAATTTTTTTAATATTATTAAACTCTTCTGTAAAGTCTTCAAGAGTGTTGGATTCAAATATACCAACATTCTCCATCTCTAATACCTTTGCACCATTCTGAATAACATAGAAAAAAGGCTTTTGAATTTTATTATTATCACAGAATGAATTTATAATTTTCAAATTATTTTCAACTTCGCTAATATCATTAACCCCTTCACCTTGTAGCTCTGTTCCGATTTCATAATTTAATGCTTTATTTTCCTTTTTTGCAAATTCTTCACAAAGATACAATAATTCACATGCTCTATGAGCTGCTTCTTCAGTATTTATATTTTGATTTATGTCTATTGATGTATCAATATGAAGAAAGTCGAAGCCACTTAATATATCAATTTTAAAAGATTCTAAAGATGAATTTAAGACATCTTTATAATCTTTAAATTCATCTTTTTCAAAATTATTTTGCCAAGGTCCACCATGATCGCGTGCAAGAAATAAGTTTTGTTTCGAATCTTTATCTTTAACATACTCAGAAAATACTTCAGTTGACCAATTATTTACATATCCACACCCAGCATCATTACTTTCAATTTGCCTTCTACTTGGGATAAATTGAATTGGGATATTTCTTAATTGTGCTGTCTCTATCGTTGCATCAATACAGTTTTTACTCATGGGACCAACAGCAAGTACAGTTTTTTTGTTTTTTATTGCGTTTTTTAATTTATCAATTTTCATTTATCTAAAATTACTTATAATGGTTAATACCTTGTTAAAATATAGTAATAAGTATATTTACATATTAATAGTAGCTCTAATATTTTCTAGTTTTGTAATACTATTTTTAGGCAATACAAAATTAGATCAAATTGATTCTTTAGAAGAATTAATTAATAATCAAGAAATTAATTGTAACCAACACTACTGGACATTGAAAAATAAAATCAATGTCCTCGGAAATTATGATGTTTCAGTTGTCCACAAAGATATATATATATTCCCAGAAATAGAAAATACTTTGTGTCTTGGCAAAGTTACAGATATTGTTTTAGATGGAAAATCTGTTTATATTGTAAGCGGTACCAATCAAAAGGTTTTTATATATTTATCTTCTGCAATATTTATTTTTTTTATTCTGTCGTTAAAAACTTTTAGTAATAATAAAAAACTTATTTTTTTATCTTTTAACTTAGCTTTAGTATTTATTCAGCTATATTTATTTTCTAGTTTTAAAAATCCACTTATAAACTTTATAAATTTATTAGTTTTAGTTGCAGTTGTAGTTGCATTTTTAGAATTATTAACAAATCCAAAATTTAAGCACTTAAATTTGTTGATATACTTATCCTGCATACTCGTAGTGTCAATAATATTTCTAGAATATATCTATTTTGATTATGTTGTTTACTTGAGCATTATTGGTCTTATTTTTTTGAAATTTTTACAAAAATTATTAGGTTTTAGTAATCAAGATTTGGGTTATCTGATTCTTTTGTCTCATATAGGTCTAATTCTAGGTGGAATAGATTACCCATTAAGTAGAAACCAAATTAATTATTTTCCATCTATTTTGCACAACTACAACGCTGATTATTTCAATTCTCATTATTTAAAAGAAATGATTTTTCCATACCCTATTTTTTCAAGTATCACAAGATTTATAATATCTACATTTGGTATAACATCTATCAATTTTTTAAACTATTTTTCATATTTTTTCTCTCTTCTTGTTACGTTCATTTTTGTGAAAAGTGTAATTAAAAATAATTGGAAAACCGTTTGTTTAATTTTTTCTTTAATTTCAGGAAGGCTAGCAATATTTTCTTTTTATAAGGATTCTGGATGGGATCAAAATACATATCAAAATAGTTTCATAAAAAGTGGCATAGGTGATAGTCAGCTTATAACTCACTTATTTCAACCAACTACTTTCGATATATTAATATTGCTCGTCATTGTTTTTTTGATAAATAAAAAGTTTTTAGCTGCTAATGTCATTTCATTTATTTCTATTGTTTTACATACATATAATGTTGTACCAATTTTTTTAATTTACACAAGCTACCTTTTGACAGATAAAATATCCTTAAATGAAATAATTTTAAAAATTAAAAATTCCTTTTTGTTAATAATATCTTTACCAATTGTATTTTTAGTAAACGTACTCCCCCTTTCCGATTCTAGACAAATTGTCTTAGATGCTGATAATATTATGACAAACATAAGAATTCCAATGCATCGGCTGTTCTCTGGTAAGCTCTCTCTTTTCGGTGAATCAAATAAAGAGATCATTTTCAATTTGTTTGAAAATGACACAACAAAAGGATTCCACTTTGAGCTTGAATATTTGATTATCACAATAATTTTAATATTTTTAATTAAAAATCCTTTGATAAAAAATTTAAATCTATTAATTTTTTTGACGACAGTTATAACAATTTTTTATACATATAATTTTCAAGAAAGTTACATTACAACACAAATTAGAAACGTTGTTCCATGGAGAACTTCAAGCATTGTATATTTATTTGGATTAGTTTATATAATTAATCGACTAACTGAAAGATTTAAAAGAGAAAGTTTATCAATTTTTGTATCATTTATGCTTCTTTTTGTAATTTATTACCTGAGTATGTTTGTAAACATCGACGAAAACAGATTAAGGGGAGATTTTGAAGAATATGGGAACTTATATACTGGGCAAAACCTAATAAACCCAAACGACAATTTTATTATTTTTGGTACCTCGAATAATTGGAATAACGATTCGTTTTCATTTATTTCTACTTCTCATAATTATTACGGACATCCTTATAAGTCAAGTGAAATTATTGAATGGTATAAAGCTATTAAAAATATAAATAACTTTTTTGAGTCAGATCCAAACTGTGAAGAGTTTGAAAAATTTATAATAGATACGGGGAGTGAAAGGGCAATATTTTCATCTGAAAACTATTTGCCTTTATCGATATTAAATTGTAAAAATTTAATCCAAGAAAATTATCTCGGGTATTTTATATACGAAAATACAAAGTAGCTGATAAATTGATAAGCCTATTAAAAAATAAACTAAACAATTCAGCTTTGTTAAGAAATTATATTCTTGGTTTTTTTAATTTATTATTCAACTTACTTTTGTTAAATCAATTTCAATATTTAGTTTTTATAAATATTGATTCAAATATTAGAACTGATCTCTCAATAACAATCTCTTTTTTAATTGGGATTAGTTTAAGTTATTTTTTAACAAGAAGATTTGTTTTTAGGTTAGATGATATTAGAGGTAGCTTAAAAATGTACTTAAAATTTATTTCAACTAATTTACTAAATTATTTTGTTCCAATTCTTATATGGTATTTGATTGAAAGAGTTTATATCGATTATTCAATTTACTTTTTTAATACAGTAAATTTTGTAATTGCAAATATCCTGTTTCCAATAAAATTTTTAATTTATAAATTTTTTATATTTAAAAAGGAATAGCTTTATTTTGGTTTTCTAATTGTATATATTTTGAAAAGATTTAGATTTAAAATATTCACTGGTGCTGGAATATATTTAATTGTTAAATTATCAAAGTAATATTTAATTAACCTATCTAGATTTTTTATAGAATTTACATGCTCCCTAGCATTATGATAATAATAGGTTTTTTTATCTGTATTTAACTTAAATGAACCAAACCACTCCCCTAGGTTCCATAAAAAACTTGGATCATTAGGCTGTATTAATTCGATTGTTCCACCAGGCTTAAGTGCCTTGTAGAGATTCTCAAGAATTTCGTGTGGGTTAATTATGTGCTCAAGAGTATGAAATAAAAGGAACAAATCATATTTGTTGTCAATTAGATCATAAGAGTCTTTACTTAAGTCAAATTTCAATTTATAAGTGTTTTTATTTTGAATATTTTCTTCATTAAATAATTTAAATTCATAATCAGAGAGTGTGTAGGTACTGTAGGAATTAAAATAATTAATATTATTTCCATCACCACACCCAAATTCAATCACATCTCCATTGAAATTTTTATATTTTTTTTTAATATAAACGTGAGGTTTCTTCATGAAATAATTTATCAGATTTTTATCTATTAAATTACTCAATTTATATTGTGGTGGATAGTTTGCATCTTTCATTGTGGCCAGAGGCAGAATCGAACTGCCGACCCCTTGTTTTTCAGATAAGGGCAAACCTTGTGACCTAGTGTTATTTTAATCTATTTATCGTACAATATCGCTCATTGCATACAGGCATTATGAGTGTGTTGAGTAGTAATGAATGGTAAGTGAAACAATGAACTAGGTACGATTTGTAACTTCCTAAGTTCCTAAGTTCCTAGTGGTTAATTGTATCTTTCTCAGAGGTATAATCAGTAGTATCACAATTAAGTAGCTGAAATAGTGTTTTACTTTCTAGATTCAATCTTTAATACCTCTTTTTAAATGAAATGTTAGTTATTAGTTGAAGATTTAATTTTCCAATAAATCTTTCTTAAGCTAATGTAACATCCATACAAAAATTCGACATCATATATGTATTTTTTTATCACACTTTTCATAATCTGAAATTTTTTCAACTCTTCTCGATCAACATATAATGCGTCACCCCACGGAAGTGTGTCATAAGCATATTTCGTTGAAACGCGGATAAAGCCAAACTTTTCAAGGAAAGTGTCAATTTCATGAACTAAAGCACAATCTTTATAGAGCTCTTTTTTATTAACCTCTATATATATATATTTTATATATGAAAGTGTATTTAAAGACCCTTTTAAAGCTTTTAGCTCATAACCCTGAATATCTATATTTAGAAAATTTGAATCTATTATATTAAAGCTATCTAATGACCTTATTCTTACTACCTCCTTAGAGGTAAACTCTACATCCGGATGAACTTCTAAATGTAACTTTGGTTCTAATATTGATGAGCTTGCCCCATCGTTTGAAGCAATGTTTAGTTGCAGATTTTGAGGTTCTTCACCACACCCATACTCATACAATTTTATATTTTTAGAATCTGAATATTTAGATTTAATAATTTCAAAATATTTTTTTTGGGGTTCGAACAAATGTATTGGGATGTCCATATCAAATATTTGTTTATAAGCTTCAACTTCTTCACCTTCGTGGGCACCAATATGAATAACTCCAGATGTTTTTATTGTATATTTTTTTACTAATATTTTAAGATTTAATAACATTAAGTGGCCAGAGGCAGAATCGAACTGCCGACCCCTTGTTTTTCAGACAAGTGCTCTACCGACTGAGCTATCTGGCCGTATAGCGGGGACGACGGGATTCGAACCCGCGACCTCCTGCGTGACAGG
>Ga0222717_10001533_pt1 | contig 18771 bp, 25 predicted proteins | sample C33_18DmetaG_FD_165053 | JGI IMG/M metagenome (GOLD analysis project Ga0222717, IMG submission 165053) | Estuarine water microbial communities from San Francisco Bay, California, United States - C33_18D | ecosystem: Environmental > Aquatic > Marine > Unclassified | place: USA: California...
AATTCTGGTGGTGCTTCTGACTTTGGTGGTGGAGATGGTGGCGGAGGCGGAGAATGAGATCGTTCTTTACACGTATAGAGCAAGTATTCACAGAAAAAAAGCAATCTGCTTCTCAAGTAACTAAGAAAAGTAAATCAAAATCTAAAACAGCAGAGTTGGGTCTTTCGCAGGAAAGGATGAAGGAACTCGCACAGCATGATGCTAGAAGAGAGATTAGGAAATCAGAAGCAAAAAGAATCAATAAAAAGGTAGCAACACCATCTCAATTGAATGACGCTGAAAAAGATCGTCTTGATAAGAAGATGGATTCTAAGACTATCGAAAATAAAATAGAGAAACTAACTAAGAAGAAACTTAAAGAGAAGCAACTTTCCCAGCAAGAGAAAGACTTGAGGAAACAAGCAAGAGAGACTAGTGACTCTAAGAAGAAAAAAGAATTGAATAAGAAAGCATCAGAGCTCAAGGATCAAATTCAAAACATTAAAGATTCTTATACTGCTAAGAAGAAAGAAGAGACCAAAGAAGACTAAACACAAGTTTCGAATAGATCTTTTAGTTTCTCTCTCAAAACCTTCTTATCTAGTTCTTCAGGTACTTCTATAATATTAATGTATTCATTAAGGAATCCCTCTGTATCCTTAATACTTGCCTCGATATCCTGATCGACATCAAAATCCTCATTACTCTCATCGTCTATTGATAATGAAATAGGATTCAAAGAATTGATACGTTCAACTAAATTGATCTTATCGACCTCTCCTGCTTCTTTCAATAACTTGAGTTTCACGATATTACCTTCGATCTCTTTAGGATCTATGGTCCTCATGGCTTTCTCTTCTAGTTTAATATGCTTAGGTCCAATCGTAGAAGGTAGAAACGTTGACTTCTTGGTTTCTGTATCTATAACATAAACACCTTTCTCATCTTGATAGTCAGACCAAGACAACTCATATGGAGTTCCTGTGTATTGGATATTATCATGCTTTCTTCTAAGGTGAAAGTGACCACTAAACACTTGTCCTACGTTAGCAAAGAGATCTCTACGAAAACCTTTATCTTCCTTAACACCTGGTACCATCTCAAAATCATTGATCTCCAAGTGACCAAAACAAAGATCGTAATCGTTACTCGCTAAAGTGTTTTGAACATCTTCCATTTCATCCTTTACTACCCAAGGAAGCATCAATGCCTTTAAACCACCAATATCAACCTCTTCCATATTCTCATAGACAGTGACCCCTTGATCTTCTATAATCGTAAGGGAATGGACTGATTTGTTATTACGGAAAAATGTATCATGGTTTCCTACGATTGCCTCCACTTTAACCTTGGAAGCAAGATTCTTAAATATCCTTCTCGCTGAATTAATAATTACAGGAGAGAGACTGTTTCTTGAGTCAAATATGTCACCAAGAAATAAAACACGTTCAATGCCATGCTTTTCAATCTTAGGGATTAGGTCATTTTCAAACCAATCCTCTTGGAAACTTAAATAACTTTGTGAGTTGTTACGGACACCGAAATGGATGTCACCTATCACCATCATCTTCATAAAGATTACCTCGTTCTTCTTCTAGCCAACGTTCTTGTTCGGATTTCTCCATTGCTTTCTTAATCAATTTATCTTTTAACTCTGATCTCTTCTTTTCTTTTGTTATTGCTTGTATAAAACCATTATAACAGATTTGTGTGCAATAACTGAATCCATTTGCCTTTGGATTATTTTTATCAAACTTCTTGGCAAATCTGCATAAGTATTCTACCCCAAGACCAATCATTTCCTCTTTGTAGGTATAATTATTGAAATTGTTTTTGTTGGCAAGGTTGTAAGCGATAGCCAAAAACATCTCACCTAAATCATCAGATATATAACCCTTCGACTCCTTTTCTGCTGCTTTCCTAGAAATCTTTTTCTTCTTCATGACCTGATCTACATTGTCATTGAAGGTTTGGTTCAAACGAGCCAATTCTACTTCTAGTTTTTTTCCATCAATATAATATGCTTTTTCTTTCATAAAAATCATTCCTATTGATTATAATTATACTATAAAACATTTGGAATTTAAGGGTTAATTTTATGGCAACGAAATCAATGTCCAAGAGACAAAAAAGACAGCAAAAAAAGAACAAGGATAAGAAAGTCCGTCTCGAAATGGAAAAGCAGTTAAGGGATGTTGAGATAAAACAAGAAGCAACAAAACGCATCCAAGAACAGCAAGTATTGAAAAAGCAACATTCTCAAGAAGCATTGAGACAAAGTGTTTTAGGCGAAGGACCGAACACTAAGATTGCTATTAATTATATAGCAGATAGAAATGGCTGTGGATATTTTAGATGTATATGGCCTTTCGAGTTGCTTGCTACATATAAGAATATCATGGGTATTAATAGTTTCATGTACCATTTCGAGCAATCTCTTTTGTCCAAGGTGGATATTCTAAGATTCCAACGACAAGCAACGAGTTCACAACTACAAGCATGGGAGACCTATAGGAAAATGAAAGCCCAATTGGGTTATCAATATAAACTCCAATACGAAATCGATGACTTATTGATGGAAATTGAACCTCATAACAAGGTTGCCTATGATTATTTCGATCAAGAAAAAAAAGACAATCATATGAGAATGTTGCATACAGCAGACTCAATAACCTTCTCTACGGACGCTTTGAAAGATATTTACGTCAATGATTATAATGTAGATCCAGAAAAGATTAGAGTTGTCAAGAACTTTTTGCCTCAATTTCTTTATAGTTTGCCTTATAGAAATGCAGTCAAAGAATTCAATACCACAGATAGAAAGCCAAGGGTTTTCTGGAGTGGTTCTGCATCTCACGTTGGTGAAGGAGGGGATTTACAGTTTTTGGTGCCATTGATTGAAAGGACTGTGGATAAGTATCAATGGGTCTTTCAAGGCACAATTCCTCCATCTTTGGTAGATTATGTAAAAGAAGGCAAGATCGAATTCCTTTCTTGGGTTCCAGTATATGGTCTAGCAAATATTCAATTTTATAAAGCAAGACCTGATGTTTGCCTTGCACCATTGAATCCTACCAAGTTCAACTCATGTAAATCCGACCTCAAATATTTGGAGTCTTGTGCATTGGGGGCACCTTGTATTACCACTTCTTTCGAAGATCATGGTTTAAAGAGTCCTTATGACGCAGCGGGTTCGGAAATATGCATTGAACCTGATGCTGATCTTTGGGAAGCGACCATCGACCACTTAGTAGGAAATCCAGATTATTATATGGATGTCTCTAAGAACCAATACAACTTCTTAAATGGACGTTGGATGGAAGCTAATTTGGATCAATGGGTCAACTCCATGAGTTAATTTAAAAATAGCACTTGCAAATCTTCAAATGCGTGTTAGAATGATTTTCTCGCATTTGGAGATTTGTTTTGGCAAAGAGGAAGAGAGACATAGCAGTTGAAGATCTTAAAGAAGGCAATATCATAGAGTTCTATGACGCTGGATTTAGGTTTGCGGTCGTAGTAAAAGTCCAAAAAAAGAAGAGTAGGAAGACCAAGAAGATTTCTTACATCATTCATACAGATAGGTATGGAAGAGTTCCATTTGACCTTGTGCGTGAGATTTATGTCCTAGATAATGGACACACTGTCATTAAACCATTGTTATCGGATTTGTTTATTTAACATGGAATTCACCTCAACTAAGAAATTTAAGGACGTTCTTATAGGGATTCGTCCTACATTTGGCGATGAACGAGGATGGTTCTCGGAACTCCATGATGAGGGTTGGGAAGATTTAGTTTTCTCTTTTTATAAAGATAATGTTTCTAAATCAGCACCGGGAACTCTAAGAGGTTTGCATTTTCAAAACCCTAAACCACAAGGAAAATTGGTAACAGTCCTTCAAGGAAGGGTTGTTGACTTCTTTGTTGACTTAAGGAAGCAATCGAAAACTTTTGGAGAATGGGGCATGGTTGAGTTGTCTGAAACACAACATATTTCTCTTTACGTCCCAGAAGGATTTGCTCATGGATTTTATGTCACGGGTGATGAAGATGCTATTTTTCATTATAAATGTACTGATGCTTACTATCCAGAGCATGAACATTCATTAAACTTTTTCGACCCTGATATTAATATAGATTACGATTTTGAATCTATCATCGCCAATAAAAAAGATTTACAGGGCAAACGTTTGAAAGATTTCACTAAGGGGGAATTGTTTTGAGTTGTAAGGTTAGAGTGGTTTTTGAAGAAGAATATGACGATGGTTCTGTATATTACGCAGAAGGTAGCCGTGAATACGATACTAAAGAAGATGCCTTGGCTGCATTTGACAACACCTACAAAAGTTTAGGTGAGTTAGAAATTGAAGAAGGTTTTTATGGGACTTAAGGAGAACACTATGAGTCACGGAATTAGAGTAAGAGAGAAAACAGACAACGGTTATGAGTTTTGGGATGTATTCTCAAGGTTAGCCGAAGATCGCATTCTTATGTTGGACACAGATTTCAATGATGCCATGTGTGGCAACATTGTTTCGCAATTGTTGTTCTTAGCAAAGGAAAGTGATGAACCAATCACTATGTACATTAACTCACCAGGAGGTTCTGTGACTAGTGGTTTGGCGATTTATGATACCATGCAAATGATTCCTAACATTGTTAAGACAGTGTGCTTGGGTAACGCATGTAGTATGGGAGCGTTCATACTTTCATCTGGATCTAAAGGTCATAGGTCAGCAACACCATCATCCCGAATTATGATACATATGGTTTCGGGTGGGGCACAAGGAACTACAACCGACGTTAAAATACGTCTCCAAGAGCAAGAACGTCTTAATGACTACTTGAACAAACGTCTTGCCGTACATTGTGGTAAGAAGGTAGCAGACATTGAAGCGGCAACAGATCGTGACAATTGGATGAGTGCGAAGGAAGGAGTTAAGTTCGGCATCATCGATGAGGTGATGGATTTTCACAAGAGTTCATGGAAGTAATACATGCCTAGTTTAGAAAAAAACTTAGAAGTCATCGATTTTTTAACAGAGATGTTTAATAATAAAGGCATCGAAGTGGACTTGAGAAATGGGTTTAAAAGTTGTATAAAACATTTCGAATTGGATAGCAATACTCTTTATAAGCATGGGAAGCATAAGAACCCTGGTAAGGAAATAGAGAAAATGCTTGCTATTGCCATAAGAAAAAACATGGGTTCGATGGTAAGTTTACGAAAGAAGAAAGATGACTTCCCTAAAAGAATCAATTTGATTATTGACGATGACCTGCCTTTGTCTATATCTTCGAAAGAGATGACGGACGACGAGTCCATCGCTAAAACAATAATAATTCAAAATGACTATGGTGTGGATATTAGAGATAAACACCCAGGGGAAGAGAATTTACGTAATCATCTTAAGAATTTGGATGACGCATACGTAGAACCTCATGTGATGTTATTTGTTACGCACAATGAAAGAAAAGTCATCGTGAGTGCATTTTCTGTTAAGATGGAAGACCTAGAAGGACCGCATATAACAACAAATGGTTGGCATGTTAGAAAGGAATATTCTCTATCGTCTGCTATGATCAGACAAAAATTAGACAATTCTGACCTAACATTAGAGATAGACTTAGACGAATACTCGGTTCATCCAGAAGCTTATAAGGATTATTGTTTCGAACGTGCAAATATAGGTATGCCTTATCCACAAGAAATGGATGAGCTATTCGCATGATCGTAGATGAGGTTATACTAAAGCAACTAAAGTGCAAAGACCTTAGTATTTTAGAGCCAATCGTTAAAGAGATGGGGGAGCATATCGTTGATGGTATGCTCTCCTATAACGAGGAGCAATGGTTCGAGTTGAACACAAGATACGACAAGGAGACACTAAGGGATGCGTTAACAATAACAATACCTCATTACAAGGTAGACTTTCCTTTTGAGATTATCACAGAGAGTGATGTAAAAAAGTCATTCGAAGGGTTAAAAAACCTAAAATTGGAAGAACATATCATCGTCCCAGAAGTCCAGACGTTTGAAGTTAAAGGTGTCATTAAAAAGAAAAAAGTAATCGAAAAGTTTAATGACTACAAGTATTCTTACGAGAATCAAGGTGTATGTGTTATAAAAGGCAACCCAAGATACAATGACGTAAGTGACTATTTTCAATCGAAAAATAGGCATCAGTGTGGTACTTGGTCACTTCCTAGTACATACGAAGCATGGACCACTGGTAAGGGTCTGAGGACCAACCTCGGTGCCATGTGGAGGATGGGAACTAACAAGGTTACACGTTCGTTGCTCAAGCAATCCATTAGATTGGGCACTTACATAGCAACCCAGTTCAAACCATCTATTGCCAAATTGTTGTATGATGCCTATAAGACGGAGAAGATCATTGATATATCATGTGGATGGGGTGATCGACTAGCAGGGTTCTACACTAGTGATGCTAAAGAGTATTATGGGTTCGATCCTAACCCTGCTACCTTCCAAGTGTACAAAGAGCAATGCATTTACTACGAAAAGTTATTGGGGAATAAGAACCCTGAAATAGGAGATTATGGGGATTATTTTATTATAAAGGGAATAAAAAAGGTTATTATACAAAATAGACCAGCGGAAGATGCAGACTTCGATTTGATACCAAACGACATTGATTTTGTATTCTCATCTCCACCATACTTCTCATTAGAGGCATATGGCAAGGGTGTGAGTGGTGAAGAGAATCAATCGTGGTGTCGGTACAAGGAATACGATGATTGGGAAAAAGGGTTCTTTCATCCTGTATTGACTAGATGTTGGGACAAACTAGACCAAGAAAGAGGTATCATGGCAATCAACATCGTTGACGTTATCATCAAGAACCAACGTCATTATATATGCGAGAGAATGATTGAATACATGGAGAATGATACTGATGCTGAGTATGCAGGGCAAATAGGGATGAAGATGAACCTTCGACCAAATACAAGAAACGACGATGTTTCCTTTGATCAAACTAATAAAATCCCATTCATTGAACCTATATGGGTCTTTAAAAAAGCACTTGACAACAGGGACATCCTATGCTATAATAAGTGTGAGGATATTGGAGATTTATTCGAATGACTGAAGAACATAAAGAAATGGTAGCATACGTTAAAGAGTGTGCTGACCCAGATGGTCTACCATTATTTAATGAACAGCAGTGGCAACATGTATTAACAACGTGGTGTAGTGGAGATAAAGAATGCGCTAAGGGCGAGGAAAAAGGAAAAGATAGATTTCGAAAAGCTATGATCGAACATATCCTTGAAGTCAAACCACCTTTCCCTTTCAAGAAAATCGTCAAGAAAGATATAATCGATGCGTTCTTTAAATTATGCAAAGAGCCCACGGACGTTTCTTATCCTGACGCAATTACGACCAAGTTCCCTTATAAAAGAGATTATGGTGGAATAGTATTCGATGGTAAATCTCAATATAATAAAGTAAGTGATTACTTCCAAAGAACGAATCGTTACGAGTGTGACACCAAGCATAACATTTCTGTGTTAACGTCATGGGAAACAGGGAGAGGATTGTACACCATTCTTAATTCCTTCTGGACGATGAAACACAAGGAAGTGACAAGAAATACTTGGCATGGGACATTTAATGTAGCAGCGTCAGTTGCATCACAATTTCGTCCTGCTATTGTTAAGAACATTCTCAATCACTTCAAAGCAAAGACCTACATGGACATGTCGAGTGGTTGGGGTGATCGTCTCGCAGGATTCTATGCTAGTAATGCAGAGCATTATATTGGTTTCGATCCATCGACCAAGACATTTCCTATATACCATGAACAAAAAGAATTCTACGAGTCGTTGCTTGGTAACGAAAAGAAAACGACATTAATTAATCTACCAGCGGAAGATGTTAATTATGACGAACTACCAGAAGTTGATTTGTTCTTCTCTTCCCCTCCTTACTTCATGGCAGAAAGGTATGAAGATAACCCTGCTCAAAGTTGGGTAAGGTATAAGACGATAGAAGAATGGAAGAATGACTTCCTTTATGTGGTATTGAGAAATGCTTGGGGTAAGATCAAAGAAGGTGGACACATGGTAGTGAACATCAGCGACATTTATAAAGGCGCTGATCGTGTAGAGATTTGCGACCCTATGTGCGATTTCATAGAAGCGTTACCAGATGCTAACTTTGTAGGTTACTATGGGATGAAAATGTCTAAGAGACCAAACACCCAAGAAGACGAAACCCAAGGGAACGCATTGCAAGAGCAAGCAGGGTATGATATTAAAACCACGCATATTGAACCTATGTGGGTTTTTAGAAAAGGCGAAGCAGCAGAAGATAATAACATAGATGACCTATTTGAATAAGGAGAAAAATATGGCAAAAAAAGCAACGAGTGACTTGGCAGCGAAATTCATGGCAATTTCAAAGAAGGTCGATAAGAACATTAGTGAATATGGTTCAACCCTAAAGAACTCAATCTATAGCAATATCGATGAGTATATTGACACAGGTTCGTATTCATTGAACCGTCTCATCACTGGGGACATCTATAAGGGAATCCCAAGAGGAAGGGTTATTGCTCTTGCTGGTGAGTCTGGAGTTGGTAAATCATTCGTAAGTGGGATGGCAATTAAGAACGCACAGCAAATGGGTTACACTGTAATTTATTACGATAGTGAGAATGCGGTGGACAATGATTTCATGGAAAGGATTGGCGTTGACACTGATAACATGATGTACTTCCCTATTGATGTAATTGAAGATTTTAGAAATCATGCTATCAATACATGTAAGCAATACTTGGATGAAAACCCAGAGGAAAAGGTCATGATTGTACTTGACTCTTTTGGAAACCTTTCGTGTGCTAAAGAGAAGAGAGACTTGGAAGCAGGCAAGGATAATAGTGATATGGGAGCAAGAGCAAAGGCGGGAAAGTCAATGCTAAAAGAAATGACTCACTTTTGTGGTAAATATCGTGTCCCTTTCGTTTTCACAAATCACACCTATAAAGATGTGGCATCAGCGCCCAATCCAATGTACGCAAAAGACATTCAAGGTGGCGGTCGTCAAGCAACTTATATGGCAAGTGCTGTAATTATGTTGAGAAAATCTATTGACAAAGACGAGAACAAGAAGAAGAAAGGATCTATCATTCGAATGAAGTCAGACAAGAATCGTCTTGCAAGGGATGAACAACAAACAGAAATGTACCTCTCATTCACCGCTGGTCCTAACAAGTATTATGGTCTTCTAGCAGATGCATTAGAGTCTGGTGTGATGACTAAACCTTCTGTGGGTTGGTATCAAACCAAATTTAGTGATAAGAAGGTTCGTGAAAAGGAGTTGTATAGCAATAAGATCTTCACCAAGGAACTACTTGACGAGTTGAATGAGTATTGCATTAAGACTTATCAATACGCAACTGTGGAATATGGAGAGGACACTTTAGCGGATGACCTCGACGATTCAACAGAAGATTAAAATAGCACTTGCAAACGTTAATTTTGGTGCTATAATTTTTATCAAAGGATTACTATGGAAAATAAAGAAGAACCAGAAATGATCCCTGTAGATGTTAGATTTCTACAGGCATTGTTAGAATACCTAAGTACAAGACCTTATTCTGAAGTGCATAACTTCATTGACCCACTAACGGGTAAAGGTCAATTTCAACAAGAAAACCCAGAAGGAGGGAAAAATGAGTAAAGATTTAGAAGAAATGATCATGTTAGGTGATGGAGTTTTAGTAGAAAAACCTATCATTAGTGAAAAGGTAGGGAGTCTCTATTTATCAGAAGAGGCACAAACCACATTGCTTGATACGCACCAAGGAAAAGTTGTTAAAGTTGGACCAGGATCAAATGGTCAATCTATGGAAGTACAAGATGGAGACCTTGCGCACATCATCAAGGGTCCACAATACGCAACAATTATGCTCGACTCGAAAGAGTATTGGGTTTTGGCTCAACATAACATTCTTTACGTAAAGAGAGCAAAATAATCAATGGATCACGATATTCAAATCTTTATTGTTAAAGGATTGTTTGAAAGTATTTCTTATTTTAGAAATACGGCACTCAACTTGGACCCAATGTACTTTGACGAGGACAAGGCACCAGTTGTTAAGTTTATTAAAAACTATTTCACAAAATATGAAAAGATTCCTGAATACTCCGTGGTCATGAATACATTGATGGGGTCTAAGTCTTTGTCGGATGACTTGAAAGAGGATATCGAAGACGCATTGAACACTGTTAAGAAATTGGATTTCAATACAGAAGCAGAAGGCAAATGGTTGTTCGACAAGACTAAAGATTTCGCAAATAATAAGTCATTCTTTAATGCCTTGAAAGAAGGAGCAGAGGAAATGACTAAAGAAGAAGATACCCGTGACTATGGTTCGGTTCAACGTAAAATGGAAAAGGCGTTGTCTATGACATGGGACGAGGACTTTGGGATTGAGTTTTTCGATGAAACCAACATTGATGAGGTTTATGATAAGTTAGGTGATGTATCATTGAGAATACCATTAGGGGAATCTAATATTGACGCAGCGATCAATGGAGGAATTCCTGGAGAAACCAAATTTTGTGGGGTCTTCGTTGGGGAAGCGGGTTTGGGTAAGACGCTTATTCTTGGGCATTCAGCAATGAACGCGGTTAAGAATGGGAAGAATGCTCTATACATCACCTTTGAGATCGACGAGAAAGAATTTAGGAAAAGGATGGATGCTTCATTCACGGATTATAGTATAAATGATATATTGAATATGCGTGATCAAGTAAAGAAAAGGGTCAAGGATGCAAAAACGAAAGGTGATTGTGGACGTTTTATTATTAAAGAATATCCACCAGCATCGGTCTCTGCTTTAGAGATTGAAAGTTTTCTATACTCTTTGAAGTTAAAGAAAGACTTTGTTCCAGACATTATATATTTGGATTACCTTGGTATCATGGTTCCTATTTCTAAAGATGCAAAGAATTCTTATGAAAGAGGAAAGATGGTTTGTGAGGAAATTCGTGCCTTAAGTGATAGGTTCAAATGTCCTATCCTAACAGCGGCACAAGCAAACAGAAGTGGGTATGGTCAAAACAATGTTGATATGGATAATATCGCAGACTCCATGGGAATTGCTCACACAGCAGACTTGATTATTTCTCTAGCGCAACCAGAAGAGTTGAAAGAGAATAGTCAAATTAAATTCGAAGTCATCAAATCTAGGATCTCAAGAAAGGGATCGAAGGGAATTGTTGATGTGGATTATGATAGAATGAAATTCATTGATGAGGGAGAGAAAGGAGATAACGAAGCGTCGGATGCTATTGAGGAGGGTTTGAATAGCATCAAGAAAAAGAAAGATGACGACAACGATAATAAACCTAAAAACAACAACGATATTACATAAGGAAATTATTATGGACTTTTTTGCAGAGCCAGAGGCATACCCAGGATATAACGAAGAAGTTGATCTGTTAGAGTATGAAAAGATTAAAGATCACGTGAATGATAAGTATGATTGCGATATGTCAGCCATTGAAGTCAGATCCGAATTTGAATCGGCATACAATAAACTTTTCGACAATTTAATGCAAGATCATTCCCATGAGATATTTAATATCATTTATGTTTTGATGGATTGTTTTAATATTAATGAAGTGAAAGCAGTTAGATATTTAAGTGAAGATAATAAAGAAATACTCAGAGTATTTGCTATTAATAATAGAGAAACTGCGTACTATCAGAAAATGGAAAACGTCAAAGAAAAAGCAAAGATGGAAAAGAAAGGTCTTAAGTTTTTCGAACACATTAACGTGGATGACTTATTCGAATGATTAGAGAAATTGAAAAAACGTTGGAAGATGTGAAGGTTGCCATTACCTTGTGCAATGAAGTAGATACTATTAAAATGCTTTTGGAAGTAGAAGAACGTTTAAAGGACTGGTTGATTAGATATTCCGATGATGGTAAGTAGTAAAGTATTCAATCTCTATAAGTCTTATCTTGTAAAGGTGGCTCAACGTGAAGGGAGACCTTTTCGTTTGCCAAAGAATACTAAGACATTAGAAGAGAGATCAGACTTGAGCTTCTTTATCGTGTTAGAAAAGAAGATGAAGGATAAGCTAATAGACCATAAGAAGAAATACGAAACATTCTTTGAAGTGGCATCAAAAGAGTTAGAATCGTTTCATATCTCTGACATAGTAACGAACTTCGAGACGTTGTTGCCGAAGTATCAAGACTATAAAGAAGATACCTTAATAGAAACCAAGAGAAAGATAAAAGTAGCATTTGACAATCTCACAAAATATGTTATAATTAATAATATTGAGAGTGAGGATGTTTTATATAAAGGCAGCCCACCAAAAATAATGAAACTATGGAAAGAAGGAGCGATAGATGAACGAGTTTTAGTGAGTATGTATGACATGAGCAAGGTAAAATCTAAACCTTGGTTTAGAGTATATTGCGGAGAACTAGCAAGTAAGTATAAAAAACTTACAACGAATATAAATAACAATGTAAACTTATCTTCATTTATTGAAGGCGAACTAGTAAAATTTAAAACCATTTTTAACAAGTAAGGAGTAAGAATATGGGAAAATATGATTTGAATTCACTATTGAACGAACTTGAGAAGACAGAGACAAGTTCAGGTGGCAACGAATATCAGAGTGATTTTTGGAAGCCAACTATTGAAAAGGGAGAAGAAGAAGTCGAATACTTGATTCGTTTCCTCCCTAACCCCGACTCGAAGACAAACTTTCCTTGGGTCGAAAGAGCAGCGCATATGTTTAACTTTCCAAGTGGCAAGTTCATCTATGAGCCTTGTGCAAAGAAATCCAAAAAGGAGCCTTGCTACGTCTGTGAAGAAGTAAGTAAGTTGTACCAAAGCGGAGACGTTAAACAAGAAGCACTAGGTTCGAAGCGATTCTCTAAGAAGCGTTTCTTCCACAACATCCTAGTTGTGAAAGATCCAAGAGAAGGCGGAAAGAATGAAGGCAAGGTCTTTATCTACGAAGCAGGTTCTCAAATCCACGACAAGTGCATCGAAATCTTGAAGAACGATGACCTTGACGCAAATGAGAGAGTGTACTTCCATCCTACTTTGGGAACAGATTTCAAGTTGAGAATTACTTGGAAATCTAATTACCAAAACTACGACAAATCTACTTTTGCTAGAAGGACATCATCCCTCGAAGTAAAAGGTGAGAAGTTGGACGACGATGCAGCAGAAACGTTTATTGACGAGAATTGCATTGGTTTGAACAAGCGTCTCCTTGGTGAGAAAGCATTCAAAGGTTACGAAGATCTCAAGGAACTTTATCTTAATCAAGGTAATGTTACAGAGAAGAAGGAACCTAGAAAGGAGAAGGAAGCGGAAGAGATCGAAGTTGATGAGGTTGAAGAACTTGATACCACAGTCAATGACGAGAAGATCCAAGCACAGAATCCAGAGCCTAAGAAAAAGGTGGAACCTGTAGAGGAAGAAGATGATACACCATTCGATATGGATGACGACTCATCAGACGAAGACGCGGAACTCGAAGCACTTTTGAGCGACGACTAATTTTTGAGAGGGGAGGGTGTTTGCTCTCCCCTCATTAGGTTTATTTTTAATAAGGAGTAGCGCATGAAGGGCGTTTATAGTAAGAGAGCAATTTGTAGTGTTGTGGAACCACTTAAGGCAATTTCAAATGTATTCAATAATACATCTGTGCATGTTGTCTATGAGATGGAAGATGATACCATTCACATTAGTACGATGAATGAAAAGAAGTCAGTTTATGCGATGTATGAACTAGATGCGAAAAACGCAATTGATAGTTATGAACCTGCTACCAAAGAGATTGGTATTTGGGACGTAAAACAATTCGTAAACATCTTGGGTAAGTATGACAATGATATTTACTCCGAGGAAGTTAAGGTTGAGTGTGAAGATAAGAAATTGGTGATTTCTTGTGGTGATGAGACCACGGACTATTACCTTTCGCAACTTCATTTGTTTGAATCATCAAGATCTAAAAATCGTAGATTGAAGACAGATTCTCTCACAGAAGCAGCAGTATTTGAAATGAGTGGCGTAGACCTTAAACGTCTTCTAACCAACATCAATGTATTCGACGACCAAAACGAACTAACGTTGAGTGGTAAGAAGGGCGAAGGTGTAGTAGTTAGACTTTCTTCAAGCCAAGGAACCGTTTATAACAAGAACGAAATGAAGTTCCCAGACATCGAAGTTAAAGAGGACTTTGTTCAAAAGTTCCCTAAGTCAGACTTTAAGGGTCTTTTGGTTTGTAATGGCAGTTTTAAATTCTCCGTTTTCACGGGGAAGAAAGAAGTGGTCAATGCTTACTATGAGAAAGACGACTACAAGTTGAATTTCTACTTTGCTCCTTTAGCAGATTAATATTTAAAAAGAGTGAGTTGATTATGATTGGAGGGAGAGGGGTAAAACCTTCTCCCTCTTTTTTTTTGATTAACACTTGACGATATCGTTATTGGTGTTATAATTTTGTACATGTATGATAAGGGTTTAAAATATGAGTGATTTACAAGTGACTGTTGATTCGACACTTTGGGTTGAAAAATATAAACCAAAGAGCATAGACGAGGTTCTTTGCGAACAGCATCTCAAGGACAAGTTTGTTGAATTCATTGCTAAGGGAGACATCCCCAATCTAATCTTTCCTGGTAATGCAGGTAATGGAAAAACCACAACTGCTAAATTGATTGCAAAAGCAATTGCACCAGATGACACTTTGTTCATCAATGCGTCTAATGAAAGTGGTGTTGATATTGTAAGGAATAAAATCATTCCTTTTTGCTCGACGATGACCATGAGTGATAGTGATACGAAAGTGGTTATCCTAGACGAGATGGAAATGTCTAGTGAGAACTTCCAAACATCTCTTCGTGCAGTAATCGAAGATTTTTACACGACCACTAGATTCATCTTGACTTGTAACTTTTACAACAAGGTTATCGAACCCCTTAAATCTCGTACACAAGAATTTAGGTTTGGGGATATTAGCCAAAAGGATATTCTGAAGAGATGCTTTGCCATCTTAGACACGGAAGAGGTGAAATACGACAAAAAGAATGTGGCAAAGGTGCTCAAGCATCTAGGCACAGATATGAGAAGGATTGTCAACACTCTTCAAAAACTTACAGTAGATAAGGATGGAGGTAGAGTTCTTTCTCCTTTCACATCAGACGAAGAAAAACTCGCTAAGATGTTAGACTTCATCAACAAAAAGAATCTTACGGGTTTTAGAAAGTTCGTAAGTGAACAGAATATGAACGTGGAGCAAATAGCGACGTTCATATTCAATCAAGCATTTAACAAGAAATTTGGTAAGACTAATTGGGTCGAGATGATCACGGTGATGGGTGAATGTATTGATAGGTTGAAGGGCACTGTTAACCCCGAAATCACCCTCGTTCACCACGTACTACAACTAATGCAACTAATTGACTAAGGACAATACAATGAAATATAGCGTAACGTATGATTTGACTATAGGGCATGAAGTAAGTGATTACTCTGCTGATCGAGTGGAGAGTGCAATTGCAATGGTCAAAGAAGTTATTGGTGACCATATTGTCATTTCACATGCTAGTATTCATGATGGAGAGGGAGTGGTTCAATACGAGGAAACTATAACGCATGAAGCAGTCATAGAAGCAGACAGCGAAACGATGGCAAAGAAAAAGGTTCTTGCGATCATCCCTGACGCACATCATATAGTCTCTTGGGTATTGAAAGACTAATGCCTCCTACTAAAAAACGGAAAGGGTTGCCAAAGAAGGCAAAGAAGAAATCTTCTCTTCTATTTGATTTTCTCAATGATATAACTTGGGATAAAAAGAACATCCTCAATAGTGAAAATAAACATGGTTATTCACGGTTTATGATCACTAAGTTCTTGAGTATGCACTCACCTTATCTTCCTATCGTTGATGTTTATTTAAATCGTTTCCAAGCATCAATGGGAGACGAAGAGTTTCATAAGTTATGTTTGGCGATTTTCCCTAAGAAGAAAGTTTACCTCAAGTATGTGGGTGGCAAGCCAACTAAGGATGAGTGTAAGACGCAATTGAAATATATCATTGATTACTTCGAGGTATCGGAGGATGAGGCATTTGAATACTATGAAATTGCAGGCGACGAGCTAATAACCAACATTAAAATGATGTACGGAATCATGGAATAACATCACAATAAATTCTTATAAATATTGCTATAATAATGTTTGTAGGAGTTTATATGAATGATGAACTAGGTGTTGAAGTAACTCTCGTAAAGAATTACGCATTGGTTAGAGAAACTTTGGAAAGAATGGGAATAAGGAATTCCGAAGTTAAAAAGTTCTTTCCATCGTGTTATTGCGTAGAAGAAGAGGATGGTACTTTTAGAGTGTATCACTTTAAAGAGTTATTCATGAAAGAAGGCAAAACATCTAACTACGATAGTCTTGATGGTTTGAGAAGAGACACCATTATTCATTTCTTGAAGAAATGGGGTCTTATTGATACTGATTATAATCTCGACGAGATCTTAGCAGAAAAGATTGATGTCTTGAACCACAAGGACAAACCAAGTTATAAAATTTGCCATAAGTATTATTTCAAGAAAAAAGTAAACGAGTTATAAAAAATAACACTTGACTAAGTTAGACGAGGCATTACAATAAGGTAATGAATAGACTAGAAGTCCCAGACAACGTAGCAATTCAATTCTTTAAATCAGAATTGGATGGTATTGAAATGTCAGGTGTTCATGCAGCGAGATGTCCCATTTGTGGTGATTCTGAAAAGCACAAACAAAGGAAACGTCTTTACCTACTAAAAGACGATAAAGGTTGGGGGTTGTATTGTCACAATTGTGCTTTCTCCTCGACTTTTCTTAAATTCGTCAAGGAATTCTATCCTTTAAGATATCCTGCTATATCTACAGAATGTATGAATAGTTTCTTCTTCGATAAACCAAAGAAAAAGAAGAAAGAGCAAAACCTTGATGGTTTAGATGATTTGATTGGCAAGGTCATGGGTAAACGAAGGGAAGGAGAAAAACCTTCTTTCTACCCAGCAGAACAATACATAAAAGAAAATTGCATGGCATTGACTGAGAATTGCGGTGATGTAGCGTTGCAACGTGAAGTGGATAGAATGAGGAACGTTCTTTTTGATAGAAAGATAAAGAGAGAACTCATAGAAAAAATGTTCTATGCTTATGATGGAGATTGGAAGCAACGAGTTCTCATACCATTCTTTGACGAGAGTGATAGAATTTATTATTTTCAAGCAATGGCAACCCAAGACTGGCAAAAGAAATACAAATATTTGAACTTCAAGCATGAGAGTATAAAAGATAAACCTCGTTATAACGAAAAACTTGTCGATAGAGATAGAACTGTTTATATAGCAGAAGGTTTGTTTGATTCTACTTTCGTGGACAATGCTATTGCAACCACGGGGGCAGGGATAAGCACAAAACAGATAAGACAAATGAAAAAGGATTATCCTCATAGAATTTGGATCATGGATAACGATGAGACGGGTTTGAGAGTCACGAAGAAGTTATTTGAAGCAGGAGAGAAGTGCGTCTTGTTCAAACGTAAATGGAAGAACATAAAAGATTTGAATGACCTTGTGTTGCATTTAGGTCTTGAGGATTTAACTGAAATTATGAAAGATTTGACGTATAATAATATCGAAGGTTTAATTGAGTTGAACGGGAGTTAATATGAAATATATCGCAAAAGCAAAATCGGCAAATAGGTTTAAGACGTATGAATCAATCACGGAATTTGATGTGAGTGATTTCGAGGGGTATGATCTATTCGAAGTTAAGGAATTAGATAAGAACAAGTATGGGGATGCCTTGAAGCAACAGAAGATTTCTGAGTTGAAAGATCAATTAGCAGATCTAGGTGTGGATTTAAATTCCTTGATGCAACCACAACAAGCACAGCAAAATCAAGTGCTAACCGAAAAGTCCTCTAAATCTACAGAGTCACCTCTATTAATGGCGGATACAGTAGATACTACAGGTGATAGAAAAAGTAAGGTTCAGAAACCAGATGGTTCATTATTTACGATGCAGGAAATTACAGATGCGTTCTATAAAGTCAAGGATCAAATAGAAAAGGATTTCCCAGAAATCATGTATGGGTCTTTCGATGAGACAGGTATCATATTTACCGTGACAGAAGCAGCAAGAAACTTGCCAAAACAATTGCCAAATGGCATCCCTATGAGGCAAATAGCGGGTTAATATAAATACTTATATGGCATCTCAGGACAACTTAAATCTAAATTTAAACTCTGCTCGTCAGGATAAGTTCTTCCTACGTTTTGGCAAGATACCATCTATTGATTTATTAACCCCTAAAGAAGCAGGGGAACTCCAAAAGATTTCGTTGGGACAAGACGATAAAGATTTCTTTCATATTGCCCTCAAGACTGCTCAAATACCAGGAGTATCTTTGGGGGAAGTGAAGACACCTTCTATGTTTGTTCCTATAGCAGACACTGACATGAACTATACGTTTGAGTCATTGTCCACTACGATGAAGATGGATCCAGACTACATTCTTTATAAGATGTTGATTCTATGGATGTACATGATAAAACATCCCGAAACAGCAAGTCAATTTGGTATGAAGGAAACGTATGACTTAACTTCGATCAATGCTATTTTGACTATGGTTAATAACTTTGGTGACCCCATCATGTCATTTGAATTCTTTGGCATAAGACCTCTTTCGTTGCCTACTATAGACC
>Ga0222717_10001538_pt1 | contig 18746 bp, 26 predicted proteins | sample C33_18DmetaG_FD_165053 | JGI IMG/M metagenome (GOLD analysis project Ga0222717, IMG submission 165053) | Estuarine water microbial communities from San Francisco Bay, California, United States - C33_18D | ecosystem: Environmental > Aquatic > Marine > Unclassified | place: USA: California...
GGTACGCGCGCAAAAAGCGCGGACATTATTGCAAGGGGTTAAAAATGGACTATTACACTGTTTGGCTTCGCGAAGATTACCCAGAGTGGCAGGGCGCAGCGTGGTTTCCTTCCGATATAGAAGGCACGCACGACTATTGCGTTTCGCAAATTCGGCTAGGTTCACTAGATCAACATTACTTGGTGCGGGTGGTGTCGAATGATGAATAGCACCCAAAGGCGGCTGCAACGCCGCGCACAAGAACGACGGCGGCGCGCCCTGCGCCGCTTCTTAAATGATTCCCTTCTGATCGTTCCAACCATGGCCCTTTATCTGGGCCTTGTTTTCGTTTTTATCTTGGAGTTGAGCAAGTAGCCGAAACGCGCTGCGGCGCGTCGTGCTGGGTTTGGTCGCCCAGTGCCTGACGATGGCAGACCACCACGAAACAAAAGAGAACGAAAATGATCAAAGAACCGACATCTATAGATGAAGCATTAGCGCACGCCTTGGCATTAGCCATAACAGCGCCGACAGAGAAAAAGAGCATAGCCGCCATTGAGTTGGCCGATACATTCGCCGCGCATATGTCGGTGGAGAGGGTCAAAGCGGCGCAGGTCGAATCGCTGCGGTTGGTGGAGTCTGCAATGGAGAGCGCCAATGCCTAGTTTTGACAATAAAGAGCAGTGTAATTCTTGCGGTGAGTATCACCACGAGCGAAGCATGGCGTTCGAGGAAAACCAAGCGCTTTGCTTCTCGTGCCAAGACGAGCGCGACCTAGAAGGCGCACAGTCATTTATGGCGCACCTCACCGATAGCGGCTATGAGATCATCCACACTGGTGGAGGTTGCACGGCCTTTGCCAAGCGGTTTGGTTCGTGTGAAGTGATGATCACTCAGGACGCAAGCCACGAAATCATCCCCGAATACATGTCTGACCTTGGCCTTGTTGTGGGCGTCTATCCTGATGACCTCGAAGGCCAACACCTATTCTTCGTCAATCCAACCCACACCAACTGGGACATGATCCGCGGCTTGATCCTGCAAGCTGAGAACGCGGCAAAAGCCCTTAACGCCATATCGGCGTGGCAGAAGGTCGAAGAATAAAGCCGTTTAGGGTAGGCACAGGCTAGAGCAGTCTAGGCACAGGCTAGTTTTTCCTAACCTGTGCCTTTTTTTTGCTTATGAATCAAGCACTTAGAGCAAAAGGCACAGGGGCACGGGTGGCACGGGTTGTTTTCCGGTTTGCTGGGGGGCCGCGTGCGCCCCCTGCGCGTGTGGCCAGCGGGCACGGTGGAACGGCTAAACCCTATTCTTTTATCTCTTCCCCTTAAAAAAAAGAGTAATAACCTGTGCCACCCGTGCCACCCCCCGCAAAGCCGCAACCCATAAGGGATTTTTAGGCACAGGGTGCCAAAAACCAACCCGTGCCCTACCCGTGCCTTTTGGCCTAGCCTGTGCCTTGGGTCATTGTTGCGCTGATCGCCGCACAAATCGCCGTCTAGCCTGTTTTTTCTGGCAAATCTGCTCTAGAGGCGATTCTGGGCGTTTTTTCTAGGGTTTGCGCCAGGGTCTACCCTTAAATTGAACTTTTTTTACAATCCATTTCAGCCGGACAAAAAAAGCCCCTCTGATGAGAGGGGCCTGGGGGGTCGAAAGAGAGAAAGATCACCTCCTTACGAGCCTTGGTGCTCTTTCTTTATTTTGCCAATTTGGCTCTGATACGCAAACGTCTTAATCACTTGCTCTTTGGATAGAGTCCCGCCTTCACGCTTGTAATGTGTCGAGTCGGCAACCTTGATGGTTCCGCCTTCGTTGAGGTACTTCTGGATCGCTGCTGCGGTCTTCTGACGCTCGGCTTCTTTCTTCGGGTCGGTTGATGGTCTCAATGAATTGTCTCCTCGGCTTCGAGGAAATCAACGTCGGCGCGGCAGCACATTGACCAGTATTCGTAGGTCACGCGCTCTACCATTTGGTCGCCATAGGGTTCTAGGTCAACACAGATTTCTTCGATAACGTCACAAAGATGATGGCACTTGTTACATTTATAATCAGTCATCGCAGACCTCCCCAAGCTCTAGGTAATCGGTGTGAGCTTTGTCAGCCACACGGGCGCAGTAAGCAGCTTCTGACGCTTTTGCGTCGAGGTAGTCCTGCTCGCCGGCAAAGCCCAGCAGAACAAAAATCAGAGCCGCTAGGGCGACACTTGTTGCTGTGTTCATAAGTCACTCCTCAAAGCCTTCCCAGCGTTCACGGAAGATGTTTTTTACTTTGGTTACGCTGCTAGGTGAGATACCTAGCTTGCTTGCGATCTGTTGTGGGCTGTGCCCTTTACGGCTATCAATCACGATGGTGTCAACGACCTCTTCGTCTTGATCGAGCCGTAATCTTGTGGAAGCGCCCTTTGCCCTTGGGCCGGTAAAAATGCGCGAGAGTCGGCCATCAATGACCACCCTCGTCGCTTGGTAGAAAATGTCACTCATTGTTGTTTATACCACTTTTGGTTGAGATAAGTTGTAGCAGTCGAGCAGATTGGTGGCATGTATGATTTCTCACGGGGGCCACCACACTTCATCTGCTCTGTTTCTCGGCGCTGGAAGCAGGGGATGACCACCCTTCTTTGCGCTCAAACTGACGCTGCTACTCGCCTGTTGAGGAGGTCGCCCCCTAGTCTGGGTCTTCCATCCAAAAGTTGATTTTCACGCGGGTGCCGAGTTCATCGGCGTTAGACTCGTCGTAGTCGCTCTTGACGTTGCGTGGAGCGTATTTTAACCACTCGGCAAATGAGCTTTCAGAATAGAGGTTATTCGTCCAGTGGGCTGGCTGTATCGTTTGGCAGATGACCAGCAAGGCCCGATCTACGCACGAAAACGCCTCACACTCATCTGTCTCATGAGTAAACGGTGATTCAACATCTTCTACGGTGATTCGATCACGGAAAATGGTGAGCAGGGTATCAATGTCGTGAAGGGTTAGCTGCGAAGACAACTCCCAAACATCGGCTGCTTTGAAGGGTAGCTTGCGGTAGCTCTCCAGTGCTTCACGCTGCCAGCGGTATGTGTTCTCTTGGTCAAACGCTGCGGCAGTTATTTCTTGCCGCTCGTCTCTATCTTTTTTAAGTTTCTTATTCTCCTTTTGCAGTTTGTCGATTTCTTCAAGCCTTTCTTGCGCAATCGTAGTCAAGTTCTCAATCTGCGCGTTCTTAGTAACATATGGCACATCATCCTCCCTCGGAAAACCATAAAAGCGTTATAGCTTGCACGGAAATCTAACAACAGGAAGTTAACTTATCAACCTTGTAACAACAGTTTTTTATTTCAATTTGTTACGAACTAACATTTTTGTCCACGATGTTATGACACCACCAAAACAGATCGTGTTCGTCCATGTCATGTTTTATCAGATTGACGCGCAGGCAGACAAGCTGCACGTTTCGGGGGCTGAAAACATAGCCTTTGTCTTGGTCGATACGGTCTAACGACACGTTCATGTCTTTTCCCTTTCGACCCTTACCGTCTTTAGCAGCTTGCATCCTCACACCTGACAAGGCACAGCGCCCGTCCTGCTCTGCCCAGATCTGCATAACGCGGTCTATGTCGATGTCCCACTCCAGACCGCGCTTCTTTGCTCCATACTTCGCTTTTGCGATTGTGTTGCGAAGGTAGTCCCTGGGGCTGTTGTGTTGGGTACGAAATTCGGCTTTAGTGCGGCATTTCCGACAGGTGTTTTCAATGGAACCATCTGGCCGTTTATAGAACAGACTGTTTTGCTTGTCCTCCCCACAGACAACGCAAGTTTTTGATTTCATTGCTCTATTATACTAAAACGGCACTGAATCGTCGCCCCAGTTGCTTGGGTCTAACGGGTCGAGTCTATCATCTTGAGTCCACTCAACGCTTATGCCGAGATACTCCTCAAAGCTCTGCCGCGCTTGCTGCAAAGTCTCTAACCTCACCGCCCTAAACCGCGCACCACCCGCACGCTTGTGAACCTCTTCGCTGTAGATGCCGGTCTTGCGTAGCGCCTTCCAGAAACTGTTCTCGCGGGTTATGGCCTCGTACCGGCCCTTCACGCTCGAAGTGTAGATGGCGTACAACTGTGTCTTGCTGACCTCCTCACCAAACTGAAGCGACTCGCCGGCTATCTTATGTTCTCTGAATTCTGCGTTCTGCAAACTGGCTAACAAAAACGCATCAACACCGCTCAGGTTCTCTAGCTTCTGTTCGTCAAGCGCAGCCGTCTGCGGTGCCTTGCGGACGTTAACTGACGATAGGTCGAAGTGCTTGAGGTAGTAAAGAAGCGCAGAGCCACCACCGTTATGGAACCAAGAGTCGAGCGCCTCGAAATACTTGCTGTCTTCCTTGCGCTTGGCGCTTATGTCGAACACGGCGAACCGCCGCTCATCCAGCGTAGCTGGCACAACGAAGTCATCGTTACTGGTAAACACAATCCGCGTGTAGTTTGGTGCCATGTAGCCGTCCACGCCTTTCTTCTCTACGAAAATCTGGCTGGCGGTGAGTAGGTCTTTCAGTGCCGATTCTGCTGCCTTGGCACCGGCCCAATAAGCCTCTTCGCCGCAGAGCAATAAGGTCTCTTGAAGGTGCTTGTTGAAGTTGCCGGTGATGTGCTCTGCCTTGCTCGCACTGGTGAAGTGGCTTTTGACGAGCCAACCCAGCAGTTCGGCAAACTTCGTCTTGCCTGTGCCCTTCAAACCTCTAAGCACCAGGCCGATACCGATTTTTACCTGCGGCTGCTGAACCATTTGCGCGGCCCACGCGATGATCCAGTTCGCGTTTGCGACGTTGCCGTCCGCGATTACGTCCGTTATGAAGTCGATCCACGGCTGTACGTTTCCCTGAACAGGCTCGACTGACCAGCCGCGCCACAGGTTATACTGGTTAATGGATTCACCGTCAGGGCTGAACGCCAGACCGGCGGGGTAAGTCTTGCGGTCTTCGTGTTCGAGCCACATATCAACCAAGTTCACTAACCGTGGCGTTTTGCCCTCATAGCTCATAACTCGTTGATTTTGAAACTCTTTTCTTACGTCCTCTAAGCCGTACAGGACTGTGCGGTCTTGGAAAATGTCATCTCGCACCACCCGTGCGTGGCCTTCGACCAGAACCAGCGACCAGTTCTCCAGCATATGGGGTAAAACCCCATCAACCTTTTCCCGCATATCTTCTTCGGCTTCTTCTTTCTTGGCGAGCGAAGCTACATATGCCAAGGTAACCGGCACTTTGCCTTTGCTGTCGAAACTGTCCCAACGCTTTTCGCACTCGCCCTCTTTGAACTTCTCACCGTCCGCAGACCACTCCGACCAAAGCTGTAGACCTTCATCTTCACCGTCAAAGTGGTGGTGCAGCGCCATGCCGACTCGGAACCACTGGTCATGCTCTGTGTCTGGATCGACTGAGGCCAGCATGGTTCGCACATCGTCCATGTCAGCCTCGAACTTGGGGCGCAGTGCCAACAGTTCGTCGTACTCACTGGCACTACTGTCGGAGCCTTTACGGCTTTCCTGCCAACCAGCCTCATTGGCTTTGCGCTCAAAGAACGCGATAAACCTGCGCGCCATGTCTTCCGTCAGTTCTGGAAGTTCATCGTGATTGACACTGTCTAGCGAGGCATATGACTTCAGCCAACGGTATGGTTTCTGCGTGTCAGGATGGATGCCGAAAGCCACAAACTGCTGGCCGTCACCGAGCACCTCGACTGCGTGCTTGTTGCCTTCTTGGCACTCAAACTCAGCCGACTTAATCTTCTTGCGCGGGTTTCCACGATACGCGAACAGCATCTTGGGTTGGTTACCGATCCGCGCTGCGGCTATGCCGACATTCGTTTCGAGCCACGCAGCCAGCTTCTTGACCATGCTTGTGTTCCGGCAGTCTACGTCAACGGCGATAGTGTTTTTGCATAGCACACCGACACCGCTGTCCGGCCATTCGGCAGTCCACCGTTTTAAATCGTCATGCGTAGCCTGTGCTTTTTGCCATTCGTCAATGCACGGGTATTTCTTGCCCCGTTTTATGGGGATGATTTGATACCCACGGTCAATTAACCGTGCGCCTACTTCTTCCAACATAACTCCCCCTGAGATTATCTGTTCACGTTGTTAGATTTTTCGTCGCAGAACTCCGCGAAGTCTCGGCAAGAATCCGCAGCCATCTCACTCAAAGACGAGATGAGCAAGAAGAATGCCTCGCACACAGTGGAAACCACCGACAAGCCTTTATATAAGCTGCTCATGCTCACCCCTTCTGCCATTCTTGCGTCAGGTTTTCAGTGGTTTTTACTAAATCAGGACATAGCGACTGCCACTTAACTTCGCCGTTCGTCAGCAACTCAATCTGGCAAGCCCTAGAGGCAGGAACAGCCCCGCTCGTCCGCCATTTGCTTATCGCTTGCTTGGTGACATCAAGTCTTCCAGCGAGTCTGTTGAAGGAATCGTTAGCCAGAAGGTGGCAGGCAAGGTCAAGTTGCTCGACAGCTTTTCTTCGATCTGGATCACTTTGATAACGCATTTCGCAAAATCTCCTTTTAGTTGCGATTTCGTGTTGACAAGATAAACGACGGCAAATACGCTTTGCAACCTCTAATCATTATTTCAACATCTTGTTGTTTATTTGGGGGCGCAGTGCAGCAATACGATTTAGATTTGGATGAACCGGCTCACGCTGAACTTAGCGCAAGCTCTGCTCACCGTTGGATCGCATGTCCTGCGAGTGTGCAGGCCAGCCGTGGGATGCCTGACAGTTCAGGTCAAGCAGCAGAAGAAGGCACCGCCGCACACGAACTCGCAGAGCGGTGCCTGCGAACCGGCTTAGAGCCTCACGAGTTCATTGGCAACGAGTTTAATGGGTTTCGCGTCGGCCAAGAGATGGCAAATCTGGTTAAGGTGTACACCGACCACTGTCGAAGCCTTCCACAAGGATTTACGCTCGTTGAACGTAAAGTCGATTACAGCCTTTGGGTGCAAGACGGCTGGGGCACGGCGGACTATATCGCCATAAAGGCTGGCGAAGCTTGGGTGTGCGATCTCAAGTTTGGACGTGTGCCGGTAAAAGCAGATTGCGACCAGTTGAAATGTTACGCATTAGGCGTTTTCAACGACTTTGGCTTCGACTCTCAAATCGACACCGTCCACATGACAATCGTGCAGCCACGGCTGGGTTCAATCGACACGCACACGATGCGGCACAAAGAACTCTTGAAGTGGGGGCAGGAAGTGTTAGTCCCTGCCGCTGAAGAGGCGTTAGGCGATGACCCCAAGTTCAACGCTGGCGAAAGCCAATGCCGCTACTGCAAAGCCGCGCCAACGTGCGCTGCGTTAGCAGACCACAACATGAAACTGCTGCAAGCCGCGATAGATGAACCAATCACACCACCAGAGCCAGAGAAACTGACGGTTGAGCAGATAGCAAAGCTGCTGCCGGAGCTTGGCCTCATCAAATCTTGGTGCGACAAAATTGCGGCACACGCATCTGAAATGGCTCAAGACGGTCAAGAAATAGACGGCTACAAGCTAGTTGAGTCCAGAACTAACAGGCGCTGGTCAGACGATCAAGAAGCGATCCGAGTGATGCAGCGATTAACGAATGAGCCGGTGTATTCGGCCAAACCAATTTCGCCAACCCAAGCAATAGGAATGCTGGGAACGAAATGCGATGACGTGAATGCGCTCATCGTCAAACCGGCAGGTAAGCCGACACTGGTGCCCGAATCAGATAAGAGGCAGGCGATCAGTAAAGCGGCGGACTTGCTAGATAAATTGGATTAAATAGGTAAATAGGTATGGATAAGACAATTGTCTTGAAAAACGTGCGTTTGTCATTTGCTGATATTTGGCAACCAAAAGCGTTTAACCCAGGTTCTCCGCTGAAATACTCGTGCAACTTTTTGTTGGATAAAGACACGCAGGGGGATCAGATCAAAGCCCTAGAAAAGAAAATGTCAGAGATGGCGATGGATTTTTTCAATGGCAAACCGCCCAAGGGTATCAAGAGGTGTTTGGGCGACGGCGAAGAAAAATCATATGAAGGGTATGAGGGCCAGATGTTTGTAAGCGCAAGCACAGTCAGAAAACCGCAAATTGTTGACCGCGACAAAAGCGAATTGGTTGAGTTAGACAACAAGCCGTACTCCGGATGCTACGTCAACGCGGTTATCGGATTGTGGGTGCAGGACAACCAGTACGGAAAGCGTGTTAACGCGAACCTCGATTTGATCCAGTTCGTTAAAGACGGTGAGCGGTTTGGTGGCGGGGGCGGTAACGCTGTTGATCTGCTTGACGATATCGAAGACGAAACTGCTGCCGACGTTGTTGCCGAAGCAGAGGACTCGTTTTTCGAGTGATCATCTCAATCGACTTTGAGACTTACAGCGAGTGCGACATTCGCTCCGCTGGCGCATACGCATATGCCGACCACCCGTCTACTGAGGTGATCTGCTTGGCGTGGCAGGTAAACGAGGAACCCCCAGAGCTTTGGCTTTGGGGTGACCCTCCACCCGTAGAGCTTTTTGGCTACATAGAGAAAGGCGCTCAAATCTGGGCGTGGAACAGCTTTTTCGAGATGTGCGTTTGGAATTTAGTTTTGAAGTGGCCCGTCATTCCGTATGAGCAGTGGAACGACACCGCAGCCCTTAGCTCCGTGCAGGCTTACCCCCGTGCGCTGGGCAACTGCGGCACGTTCTTAGGTCTGGAGGGTGATCAAGCGAAAGACAAACGCGGCAAGCTGCTGATTCAGCGGCTGTGCAAGCCACAAAAAGTAAGGGCCAAGCGTGCGAAATAGAGATCCTGAACTGCTTCAAGAACTGTACGACTACTGTGAGCAGGACGTGGTTGCAGAAAGCGAGATACGAAAACGCCTGCGAGATCTGCGAGGGACGGAGCGCCAAATATGGGAACTCGACCAGCGGATTAACTGGCGAGGTGTGCGCTTAGACAAAGAGAACATTGAACATGCGTTGGCGATCATCGCGGACGTAGAGAAAAAGCTAAACGCCGAAGTGTTTGAGCTAACCAATGGCGAGATGTCATCAACCAGCAGCCGCGCCAAGGCTCTGGATTGGATCAATCGCCAAGGTGTGTCGATGGACAGCTACGACAAAGCTGCTGTCGTTTGTGCGCTAGAAGGTGCTTGCCCCCCGAAGGTCGAGCGGTTCCTGCAAATCAGACAGGCGTTGTCACGCAGCAGCACGAAGAAGTACCAGGCTATGCTGTCCTGCCTTGGCCGAGATGGACGGGCGCATGGCAGCATGATCTACCACGGCGCTGCCACGGGCAGATGGACAGGCCGACACTTCCAGCCGCAGAACTTACCGCGCCCAACAGTCGATGACGTTGATGCGGTTATTGATCTTTTCAAACACAGAGACCCTTCACTGTTTCCATGCGAACCGATGGAGGCACTGTCCAGTTGTTTGCGGGGAATGCTTATTGCCAGCGAAGGTAACAGGCTAATCGTCAGCGACTACAGCGCCATCGAAGCGCGTGTGATTGCGTGGTTGGCCGGTCACGACACAGTATTGCAGTCGTTTCGTGACGGCCTTGATCTGTACAAGGTCACAGCGTCAGAGATGTACGGAATTGCGTACAGCGACGTGGACAAAGACCAACGGTTTCGCGGCAAGGTCGCCAGCTTGGCACTTTCCTACCAGGGTGGAGTTCGCGCCTTCCAAAAAATGGCACAGAACTACGGCACCGATGTCGATGAGCCTACCGCCATCAAAATCAGAGACGATTGGCGTGCAGCTAACAAGCCGATAGTGAAGCTGTGGAACGAAGTTGAACGCGCAGCGATGAACGCGGTGCGTTATGGCACTGAGCAAGATACCCGCTGTGGATCGTTCAAGTTTGTTAAAGGCGACCTTCTATTCAAACTGCCATCGAAGCGAATACTTTCATTCCCCAGAGCCTCATTGGCGGACAGCGCATACGGCCAGAAGCTGGTTTATGAAGGCGTTAACAATCACACCCACCGCTGGGGCGAGATAGATAGCTACGGCGGTTCGCTTGTGCAGTCTATTACACAGGCTGTTGCCAGAGACTTGTTAGCTCAGTCAGTGCTGAACATAGAGAACGCTGGCTACCCCGTTGTGCTGACAGTGCATGACGAGATTGTCGCAGACGTTCCGAAAGGATTCGGATCGCTAGACGAATTCAACACTTTAATGTGCGAACTACCTTCATGGGCCAAGGGTCTTCCCGTTGACGTTGAAGGTTATGAATCGGAGAGATACAGGAAGTGAGAGAGTCTCGCATCGAACAGACCGTCAACCAATATGCCAGAGCGCAAGGTTGGCTGACCTTCAAATGGACATCTCCGTCTCAGCGCGGCGTGCCGGACATGATTTATTTCCGTGACGGAGAGTGTTTGATGATCGAATTTAAGGCTCCAGGCAGGAAGCCCACCGCTTATCAGCACTCCATCCACAAGAGACTTAAAGAACATGGTTTCCATGTTTACGTCGTGGATAACGTAGCTCAGGGGAAATTACTATTTTAGATCACAGCAATCTGCATCAGTACCAACTGCGAGCAGCACAATTTATCAAAGACAATCCTATGTGCGCCCTGTGGGTCGATATGGGTTTGGGCAAGACTATCAGCACGTTGACCGCTTTCGTCGATCTTCTTGTATCAAGAAAAATCAAGAAAGTTCTAGTTATTGCACCGCTTCGCGTTGCGCAACACACATGGCCTCAAGAGATTAATAACTGGTCGCACCTCAAAGCGTTACGGTTTTCAGTATTAGCAGGACTCAGCGCCAAGCAACGCGAGGAGGCAATGCACTCCTCCGCTCAGATTCACATCATTAACAGGGAGAACGTGCAATGGTTGGTAAACGCTTTGCAGCGCGGGTGGCATTACGACGCCGTAGTCATAGACGAGAGCAGCAGCTTCAAAAGTCACAGCAGTCAGCGTTGGAAAGCACTGCGACAAGTGGTGAAGACGGGAAAGATCAAACGGTTAGTGCAGCTAACCGGAACACCGTCACCCAACAGCTTGATGGATCTGTGGCCCCAAATTTACCTTCTAGATCAAGGTAAGAGGCTAGGTGACACCAGAGGGCGTTTTGTAGATGCTTTTTGCAAACAGGTTGGCAACCCGCAGTGGAGCCAGTACGAAGTGCGCGCGGATATGAAAGAGGTTCTGCAACGACGAGTTGCTGATTTGGTTTTGCGCATGGCCGCAAAAGACTACTTAGAACTACCGGATCGCATAGATAGCAACGTAGTGGTGCAGTTGCCGCCCAAAGCAAAGAAAGCCTATGACCAGATGGAAAAAGACTTTTTGATAGAGATTGATGATGGCGAAGTCTTGGCAGCAAACGCTGCGGTCAAAATAAACAAGCTGCTACAGGTTTCATCCGGCTCCATCTACACAGAGGACGGGTACTCTGTCTTGCACGACGCAAAGATAGAGGCGCTTAAAGAAATTGTTGAAGCGTCAAACGAGCCTGTGCTTGTTGCTTACAACTTCAAATCCGACGCTGAGAGGATCTGCAAAGCTATTAAAGGCGCAAAGGTGTTAGGGAAGGACACGCAGTTAATTGATAAATGGAGCCAAGGGGACGTTCCGTTGATGCTTGCGCACCCTGCGAGTGCGGGGCACGGCCTCAACTTACAACACGGGGGGTCGCTCATCGTCTGGTTCGGTCTTTCGTGGTCGCTAGAACTCTACCAGCAGTTTAATGCGCGCCTCCATCGGCAAGGTCAAAAGAAGCCGGTTCGCGTCATACATTTGCTGGCGAACACGGGCGCAGATTGGACAGTTAAGAACGTCTTAGAAAACAAAGAAACAGATCAAAACGTTTTGTTTACGGTTGTCAACGCATTCAGGAATCGACAACAAACAGTTGACAGATCATATAATAACTATGATACGGTGTAGCACTACTAAATGTTAACGAAAGTTACGAAAAGGGAAGTGTTTTGAAAGAGTTCAAAGATAGATTTGCAAAAGCGTGTTTAGACAATCCAGACATCCCACCGTTCAACAGAGGCCAACAAACTTTCTTAGCGCAGAATGTTGGGGTTAGCCAAGAAGCGGTTAGAAAATGGTTTTACGGAGAGAGCAAGCCAAAACCCCCTACTGCTAAAAAGTTAGCAAAGTTACTCGGTGTGGACTACCTGTGGCTGATGATGGGCACAGAGCACGGTGAAATAGAAGTTAAAAAAGTGGCCGCGCAACGGCAGGACGCAGCCGTCTATGCCTTCATGGCGTTTCTAATAGAGCAAGGCCACAGTGCAGCGTTTGAACAGCGCGACAGTGATGTAGATATCGTTTCTATCCACGGAGGATCGCAAAACCAATACACGGTGCGCGCCACTGAGTCCGTCGAAGAGAGCATGTTAGTTCGTTTTCCGTCTAGCAGTCTTTCTTCGAGTGATTCTGTCGTTGCAGTAAAGACAAAAACCAGCAGCCTGTCGTTCGACTTTCTTATTGTTGACTCTGAAACGTGGGAGTCGCAGTCCAAAAAGAAAGGAAACATGTCTGTGTTAGAGATAACTAGCCCGTCGAAAAGAAAGTATCTTGTTGGCGACACCAAAATACCGTTTTATTTGGAGTGATAATGGATAAACCATACCTTACATCCGTCGAACTAGCTGATCTGTTCGGCATCAGCAAAGGCGCGTTGATGAATTCAATCTCACGCGCTGACTTCCCTGTACCTACCTACCGGCTAGGGAAACAGCGAGTCGCTGACAAAGTAGTTGTTGAGGCTTTTTTTAAGGCGCGTCGGCTTGAAGGTCTTGAAAACATTACAACATAATGTTGTTTGAACAACATTTAACCGAGTTATCTATGGCGGACTCTATGACTGAATGGGAAAACGCAAAACAAGACATGGTCAATCGACCCCCCCACTACAACCACGGGGAGATCGAATGTATCGACTACTTAAAGGACAACTTGGGTGAGGGGTATTCTTTCTACCTTGAAGGCAATGTCAAAAAGTACATGCACCGCTTTAGGCACAAGGGCCAAACGGTGCAGGATCTTGAGAAGGCGCAATGGTACTTAGCTAGACTGCTAGAGCACTGTTCGACTCAGCATCCATAGCCGCTACCACTTTGTCAGCGTTAAGGTGCGTATATCTTTTCAGCATGTTTAGATCTCTATGACCAGAGAAAAGCTGCACGCGCATGATGTCATAGCCAAGCTCGAACAAACGACTGATGCCTTCATGGCGCAAATCGTGAAAGCGAACTTGTAGACCGGCTTTCTTGGCAGCATCCCTCCATCGGTTGCTGAGAGTCTCATCCCTGTATGGAAATATCCTGGCACTGGTTCTATCTTGCCTTTGGACGATCTTAGCTGCTTCCTCTTGCAGAGGTACGCGCACATACCTCTTTCCTTTTCTTGGGCATTTCCGCCACAAACCTATCGTCCTACCATCTTCGCCTAGCTCGTCCCAAGTCATCTCAAGTATCTCGCCTCGGCGCATGGCTGACAGAACCGCAAACTTAACAATATCTCTAAATGGCATCTTAGTGCTGGCGCTGTCAATGACGCGGTCAATCTCTGCGTCGGTCACTCTGACTTCTCGCTCATCAGACTCTGACACGATCCGCATTGATCTAAGAAAGTGCGAAGCCTTTCTAAACTCGTCCAGTTTAGGTGTGCAATCGTAGGCTGCTTCCGCTGCTTTCAAAACACTGCCGAGATACAGCATGTCTTTTTGCACGGTGCTGGGGTGAACCTTCTCGCCACGCTTTCGCGCAAACTTGATTATGACCGGAGAAGTTAGCTCGTTTAGGTTGAAGTTGCCCAGTTCGGCCTTTACACCTTTGAGGTGCCCAACCTTGTCTCTGCGAAATGGGCCGTAATCTTCTAAGTAGTTGGTTATCAGCACGCCAAGGTTTGACGTGTCCTCGAACCAAGTGCCTTTGCTCAACTTGGTTTCAATCTCTTTCATTCTCACATCAGCCTCAGACTTTGTGGCAAACCCGCTTTCAGAAATTGTATCTATTCCAGCCTTGCGGATAAGAACCCTATAGCCCTTTCCGTGCTTCGTAATGCTACCCATATTGGTACACCTTTTGGTACATGATGAGTATTACTCTATAGGGTCAATCGTTAATTGACAAGGAAAATTGACCCATTGGTACAGTGCATACGTTAGCTTAAGTTATTGATTATTAACAACTATTAAGTATTACGGGGGATGATGGATAAAATGATAGGTCTTACAAATCAATGACTTAGAGCCGATTGGTTCGTTTTTGGTTCATTTTTTTGATTTTTTCTTCTTTGCCGTCTTAGCAGCGGCCTTGAAGTCAGAATCTGAAGGCGCTCCTTTACTGCCTTTTTTCCGCATCTTTTCTTTAGATCCGGCGGCTATCCTTTTCTTCTTGGCAGCGATGTTAGCATAAAGTCCCTTTCGCTTTGCAGGCATTACTTTCTCCGTGATTTTGCGCCAGAGCACTTCCAGCGTTTGCGTGACAGGTTGTTAGGTGTGTTCGGATCGTTTGCTTTTTTCTTTGGCAAACGCTTCTTGATTCCAAGGCTGCGGGAGCAATAAGAGTCGCCCTTGCTAGTCCCAGGCTTTACTCTGGAGCCGCCCCCTTTAGCCTTACCGGCTTGACCGTATGACACCTTCTTTCCAGAAGCTGTCACTTTGACTTTCGCTTTTCCTTTGCGCGGTGTTGGCATGGTCTCTCCCTAAGTGAATGCCTTAATTATTAGCACGATCAGGCCAATGGAGACGCCGCCACCGATTATCAAGGTGACACCACCGGCTAATATCTGGTGGGTTAGTTTCTCTCGTTCTTTTCGTTTTCTTGCCAGCATTGCGACATGCCTTTGCCTTGCTTCTTCTTGCTCTAACTTGGCTTTTTTGAAGCTATCAAGAAGGGCTGGATCTGCCACCAATAGGAGATCATTGACTGACTGCCAGTGCCGCTCATATTGTCGCCGCAACATCTGGATTTGCAGCAAGTCGTTCTGCGAAAGCGGTTTGAAGGTGCTGTTTTTCCTGTCAATCTCAAACTGGTTAAGACCCTCCCCAAAATCGCTAATCATGCCCATGACCTGCTGCACACCAGAGCCTGTCTCGTTAACCTGCTTTATAAGCGAGTTGATTGTAGACAGTGCAGCCGATGCGGCTGCTACGGACTCAATGATCATGTGCCTATCTAACAACCCTAGAGTCGAGCATCCCGCTACGGATCGTGTTCATGTCTCTGTCAAAATCAGTCATGACTGCACCATCAGGCGGGTTGAGTCGTTTATAGTCTTCCAGCATGGCCGCTGCCATGTCGCTATAGGCGGGTTGCGGCTCCTCTTCTAACGAGCCTTTGTCCATTGCTTTTCGAGGGTCTATATCTGTCAACGATGGCAACTGAGGTGTAGCCAGTGAAGGAAGACCGCCGGACAACATGTTGGATGAGTCCTGCACACCAGCCGCTTGATTCACTTGCTTCAGCATCGTCGCGCTATCAACCATGCCAGTAGGCGTAACCGTCGAGGGGTTGTTCATGAAACCCAACACGCTAGTGCCGTACTTTTTATCCAAGTCACTTAGCATGTTTGCTGTACTACCTGCCTGCCCACCGCCTAAACCCCCAAAGGCGTCAGACACTCGGCCCATCACACTGCTTAATAATCCCATTACCTGACCTTCCTTGTGTCTAACATGCCGCTAAAGATGGCGTTCATATCCCTGTCAAACTGGCTCAACGCTTCTTCTTCAAGCCTTCCACCTTGACCGGCTGCAAGCTCTAGCTTTTGATACGTTGGATTGCGGAGCAGTTTGCCTGTTCGGTTGACGCCTACTGCGGCGTTGGCTTTCAGAACTGGTTTATCAAACGCTCCTAACACAGCGCCGATAGGGCCAGCCCCAGGCATAATTGCCTCAGCGCCCATGCTGTTTATTCCTGGGCCAATACCCATGATGTCTCTGTTCCCAACTCGCGCAGCAGCAGGAAACTGAATGTTCTCCTGCACTCTTTTTATTTTGCTGTACTGCTCGTTTAGTTTCGCAAGTTCGGGATCTATCTCTTCGAGTTGCCGTCTAGCTGCTCTGCCGATAGCTTCCAGAGTTACCTCTTCCACCGTGTCAAATTTTTGATTAACACCCTTGGCTTTATCATCGTAGAGGTCTTTGTAGATGCCTTTCTTTAACCTCTGGAACTGTGCTGCGCTAAGTTGATTAGCTTCAGGGTAAGCGTTAAATATGCCGTCCATCATTCGTTGCACGACCATATCTATCTTTTCTAGGTTACCTTTGGGGTTGTACCGTAGAACGCCATATTCGCTTTCCAATTCTGGTATGTCATCAAACAAACGCGGTATGTCTATCATGGCATCGCCTTGCGCCAAAGCAGTCTCTCTTTGACCAATTTGCTGACCCACATCAGCTAGATCCCCTTCGCGTTTGCGGAGGCTCCGTGTTCCTGGGGTCGCATACATTTCAAGACCTTCAGACAATAGCTGTCTTCTGTCCGCAGGAGAAAGCGACGTAGAAGGCTTCATGGCGCTGCCGTACATAGCAGAAGAAATAGATCCGTCATCCATTCTTCCTTCCAGTGCCGCAACCGGCGCTCGGATAGCTCCACTGACAGGAGAAAGAGATGCAGCCGCATCACCGTAACCTTTTGCGTTTTTGCCAAAAGCCCCTCTGGAAGCCACATCTAACAAAACCCCTGCTGGGTCTTCCATCAACGTAGTTTTCGCGTTGTCTACTGTGCCATATCGGTCATAAAGGGCACCGGCAAACGCTTCACCTTCGTCTTGCCCAGGTATCTGATAACCCTGCAATTCTTCCAACGTCTCTGGCCTGCGATCCAAACCAATAGCGTTTCCGAATCTGTTCATCGCCAACGTAGCCTCTGGGCCTGCAAACTCGTTTAGCTCTTGGGCAGCGTTGTGAATGCCGCTCTTAGCTAACTGACCCATAGCGTAAGCAGTGTCAACAGGGTTCATTACAGCTTGCGCCGTATCCGCCGCTACGTTGTAAAGGCTTGACGGTATGTTGCTAACCATCGTGCCTAAGTCAAAGTCCACACCTTCGTTAGAAGCGGCAATCTGTTGATCCGTATTTGCCTGTTGCCCAGCAGTTGGATATGCCGCCTCAAACTGCCGCATAACTTCCGCAGCTTTGTCCGGCTTTCCTGCGTTCTGGTATTTAACAAACGCATCGCGGTATTCCTGCCTAGATATTTGTTGAGCCATGTCTTCTCCTATGGGCCTGGGTTTGCTGGAGTAAGGCCAAACTTAGCATCAAGATCGGCTTCTTCTTCAGCAGACATGACGGATCTCTCTTGTCCAGATGTGTACCCAAGCTCTTTTTCCGTCAACTCAAAAGTCATATCTCTTGACTCAAGACTTGCTCTAGCAGATGCCAAAGACCTTAGAGCCGCTCTTTCAATAGTGTCTAGCGCCTCCAAGTTTTGTGTTCCTGTTGTGAGGCTGTTCAACTTACCTTTATTATCCATAAACATTTGTATTTCCATCTGCGTCGTGTTGCCTACACCTGCGCCAGTGGGGCTAGAGTTTCTAAGGGCTGACAACGAAAATATCGCTTGATTGCTTCTTATTGTTTCAAAGTAACCTTCAAGCTCTCTGGCTTCACTGTTCGGCAGCATTCTTAGGAGACCTTCGTAACCGTTTCGATCAGTAGCGCCGTCAAGCTGGTCTCTGTGCTTAGTAAGAATTCGTCTAGCGCCATTGATAGCCACTTGCAAATCATCAAAATCACCTTGGTCTTTTTGGATTGCGGAAAGTAAGACCGGCCTTTGCGTTAGATACTCCGCTCTTTTTTGCCCCATAAATGCACTTTCAGCTTCATCCAGCTTCATTTTGTAAACCTCATCGGCATCAACAGTTGGGGTGAACTGTTGAGTCGCAGGGTCGTATCGGTGGGGCACGCCTGCAACCATGTGAATCTTAGAAGAATCCAAAGCCCTAACAGGGCTACCTGCTGTGTCGGTAACACGCACAGACGTTCCATCATCAAAGGCTTGGATAAAGAACCCTTCACTATCGGGCCTAGGCGTGCCAGAGGCTTTCAACCTTGTAGCGTTTAATGCGTTTAATCTATTAGTGCCCGCAACTTCGCGCTGGTTCTTAAAGTTTTCTAAGGTGGCAAAACGACCATCCTTCGCTGCGTCATACAACTCCGCATTTTTTCCGTTGAGCTTATCAAGCTCTTCCAAACGAGCTTCATGGCGTGACTGCGCTTCGCGGCTAGGGTCGTTGCTAAATGCCTCACCGCCGGACAGTATGTGGAAAGGTAAACCGATTGTGTTTCTCGCCACATCGGTCATGGTGTCTCTAAAGCGAAACATAGGATCACTTAACTGTTCCTGCGCTCTTGCTGTCTCTCTAGCACGCTCTTGGTCAGCCAACCTGTCGTAGTATCGACGGGTTGCAGCCGCTGGATCACTGTATGTTTGAGGGCCGAGTTGTTGCGTTGGCTCGCCAACACCCCCTTCCGGCGCGACCATTGTCGTTTGGCGAGGCAGAGCAGTCATGGTTTGCTGTGCAAAATCCTGCGCTACCAAGTTGTTCGCCTGCGGAGTGAACGCTTGCGTTATGGGCTTGGTCTCGTTCAAGAACGCTGTGTTAGCTAGGGTCTCTTTGTCTTTAGAGGACACAAGATCTAACGCGCCACGGTTGGTAAAGCTGTCGGCTATGTAACTGAATAATTTCATTACTTTTCCTTATCCCAATCCAAATCCGAAGTTTCGGCTCTTAGAACTTCCGGTGCTGCTTGAGTTGGCACTGGACAAGTTGTTAGGCGCTCCAACGATCTGGTTGT
>Ga0222717_10001539_pt1 | contig 18738 bp, 14 predicted proteins | sample C33_18DmetaG_FD_165053 | JGI IMG/M metagenome (GOLD analysis project Ga0222717, IMG submission 165053) | Estuarine water microbial communities from San Francisco Bay, California, United States - C33_18D | ecosystem: Environmental > Aquatic > Marine > Unclassified | place: USA: California...
TCGATGCGTGAATATTGGCCTAGTCAATGAATTGAAAATTGCCGCCGATAGAATGGGGGTTGATATTTGGCAAGTGATCGATGCTGCTGCAACCAAGCCATTTGGATTTACTCCATTTTACCCTGGGCCTGGGCTAGGCGGGCACTGTATTCCGATCGACCCGTTTTACCTGACATGGAAAGCCCGTGAATATGGGGTGCACACCCGCTTTATCGAACTGGCTGGTGAGATTAACCGAGCGATGCCTGAATATGTGGTACAAAAAACGAGTGAAGCATTAAATGAGGTCTGCAAGTCGATCAAAGGTAGTAAAATTTTAATCATGGGTTTGGCATACAAAGCCAACGTTGATGATATGCGGGAGTCTCCTACATTTGAACTGCTTGATTTATTGACAGAAATGGGCGCCGTCGTTGATTATTGTGATCCACATATACCGGTGGTTGGTCCAACACGTGAACATGCTAATTGGCAAGGAAAGGAATCGATTAAATGGTCCCAAGAGAATATATCAAGTTATGATTTGGTTCTCATCTCGACGGATCATAAAGCGTTCAATATTTCAGAACTTCTGGCGTGGGCCCCTTTGATTGTGGATACACGCAATGCTGTTGAGAAAAGCGGAGAATTGCCCGTAAACGGGCAGGTTTGGAAGGCATAATTAATTGAGATCGTTTCTGTATACTAAATAGTGTTTAGTTTGCCTGCAGTATTAACTGTTTCTTATGGCCACTGCTTGGTGAGGTCGCGTGCAATATCTGTGATCCCATGATTTTTGATTACGAGTATCATTATCAAAAATTTGAAAAGAGGCCGCGTTTTAATGCATGCTTCCTAGACAAGATGCAAACAACATTTGCGGAGGCTGTTGGTAAATCCTTGATGACATAAGTTGAAGATGAAAAAATCGGAGAGCGAGCCACAACCATTGAAACTATCCGATAGCGATACCGCTACCGATCGCAAGGACGAGGATATTAAAGACCTTAACCGGAAGTCGGTACGTGGTGGAGCTGTGACGCTGTCTTCACAGGCTGCATCCATTGCTATTCAGCTCGCCTCGTCGGTAGTACTTGCCCGTCTGCTGTCCCCGGAAGATTATGGAATCATTGCCATGGTTTTAGCCGTGACGGCATTTGCTGGTCTGTTTCGTGATTTAGGTCTTTCTTCTGCAGCGATTCAGAAAAAAAATCTCACACGCGCACAACAAAGTAATTTATTTTGGATCAATGTGGCGATGGGGTCGTTGTTAACGAGCATCGTAGCTGCGGGCGCACCACTGGTAGCACACTTTTACGCTAAGCCAGAACTACTTAAAGTGACTATGGCTCTTTCTGCTACCTTTGTCATCGTGAGCCTTGGAACACAGCACGGTGCCATGCTGGTGAAGCGGATGCAGTTTGGTCGCAAAGCGATAGCGACGATTTCAGGTTCTCTCGTTACTTTAGTGGTAGCCGTGACCCTAGCGTTCCATGGCTATTCCTACTGGTCTTTGGTATGGGGAAATATAGCTGGTGCGGTCATTACCACCGTTTGGCTGCTGGTACTTTCACCGTTTCACCCGATGTGGTTGTCGAAGGGTAGTGGAGTTCGCGAAATGTTAGGATTTGGTGCGAGCGTAACGGTTTTCGATTTTGCTAATTATTTTAGTAGAAATCTCGATAATGTTCTTATCGGCCGCCATTTGGGAACCGTTGAGCTTGGCTTTTATAGCCGAGCATACTCTCTATTAATGTTTCCAATCAGTGCTGTCCGTGGCCCCATCAATGCGGTGGGTTATCCTGCATTGAGTAAGCTACAAGATCACCCAGAAGAATATCGACAGTTTAGCCGTAATATTACAGCACTAATCGCATTTCTTTCTATGCCTATGGTAGCATTTATGGGAACTACATCACACTTGCTTATACCGTTGGCGTTAGGGGAAGGCTGGACGGCTTCCATTCCAATTTTTTCTATTTTAGCTGTGGCTGCATTTTTTCAACCTGTTAGTGCCGTTCGTGGGCAAGTTATGTTAAGTATGGGATACTCTGGCCGATATGCCCGTTGGGGTATAGCAAACGCACTTTTGATAAGTATGGCTTTCCTGATAGGTATTAATTGGGGGGCATATGGCGTGGCTATCGCCTATTCTATTACAAATACGATAATACTCCTCCCCTCGGTTGTTTATGCATTTAGAGGGACTCCCTTGAAAATTGGTGATTTTATTGGGCCTATCACAAGACCCATGGTATCCAGTCTTATCGCTGGCAGCATCCTAATACTGAAAAATAATACAGTTGAAATGGAAGTATTGCCTGTGTGGGTCTATGCGATTCTTGATATGACTCTATTTACTTTGACTTATGTTGGCTTGATTGCATTGGTTGAGAGTGGCCGGAACGAGCTTAAATCAATGATTGTAGCTTGCAAAAAAATAATAATGGGACAACAACAAACATCCTTAATTAGATAATCAAAAATGTATTTATTTTATCAACAGGTCCTTCAGGTAATGTTAGCCTAGGTGGTCCTCATTTATTCCGTGGAACAGGTTCGGGAGCAGGGGGGAAGGGGCACGTTTGCTTCATGACGGACATGCCTTGGCGTTTTCACATTGCTTTTCCAATGGAGAAGCTGCTGATCTACATTCCATTCGTCATATGCTTGAGTCGCACGGTTTGGCAGGTGCTTTGGAGGTTTCCGAAATTAGTTCTATTCAGAAATTTATTGATCTGCCTGTTGAAGCAGTTCATTCATACGCGGTATTAGCACCTTATGCGTTTGCGCTTTTCGAGCGTGAGGCTTGTGAGTGTGCAAAGATCTATGATTCGCAGAACAAAAAGAGTTGTCTGTCTCAACGCGCACAAGTGCGTCGCATTGGCTAGTCGACCGGCTCTTAGAATGGGCGCGAGAAAAACTCTTTGGGCAAGGCTATATTACTTTCTGTGCGATTCGTCATTTTGCTTCGAGCAAAGAGCCTTTCTAAAAAAGGGTCAGGCAGAAATGCTACGTGTTAATCGCATTTTTAAGTAAAGAAGGCTAGTGGGATGGGCATGAAATTGTTTAAATAATAAATAGGGTAACAAGTCATGAAGCTTTTGAAGAAAATTTACTTTGCCGTGCTGAGGAGATTGCGGCCAGTTGTAGTTTCAGTAGATATGTGCACGTGTCCCTGGGGGGGCTGTTCTTTATTATACGTTTTTTAACCGAAGTTTTCGTAGAGAGATGAAATCTACGTTAGGCGGGAAATTACATTATGAGCACTTTCAAAATCATCCTTCAGCAGGGAATATTTTATTGCGGCGTAATATTCATCGCATCGAAAAAGGATTGTCTATGAAGGAAAGGCGGGACATTTTTGCTTTGGATTACATCAGGAGAACAGTTGATATTTTTTGTCAATATCACGAAAATCTTGAGTGCGAGGGTTGTAAGGGTGACGAATATCAGTGGTTCCGTGACGTTTTAGCAGAATATTTTCGAGTTTCGGGAACTCATCCATGCATTGAAGAGTGCAAATTGTTGTTTTTGAATACGCTAAAAGATGAGGAAACGGGAGATAGTCTTCCTTATCAAAGGGATTTAAAAACTCCTTTAGCTTGTGATTATGCTGCACTGAAGCAGCTCGTTATCCGGCGTCGCTCTGTGAGATGGTTTTTAGACAAAACTGTTCCTAGAGGTTTAATCGAAAAAGCAATTGAAGTGGGATTGTATTCAGCAAGTGCCTGTAACAGACAACCGTTCGCATTCAAAATTTTTGATGATAAGTCCCATGCAATAGAAATCGCACAGTTTGCTATGGGTACGGCAGGATATGAACATCAGATCCCTTGCTTGATAGTTGTGGTCGGTCATTTAAATGCGTATTTTTCAGAACGGGACAGGCATCTAATTTATATCGACGCATCGCTGGCAATCACCCCTTTTATGATGGCATGTGAAACACTTGGTCTGGCCACGTGTGCGATTAATTGGCCTGATATTGAAGCTCGGGAGAAGGGACTTCAAAAGCGTCTTGAACTAAAACCGTGGGAACGGCCGATCATGCAAATTGCTGTCGGATATCCTGATCCCGAAATGAAAGTGCCTAGGTCTGTCAAGAAGGGAGTAAATGAAATGATACAATGGAAAAAATAAAAATAACTGAAATCGTTGGTGGTGGATTTAATAATAAAGGAGCCGAGTTGATGTTATCTGCTTGTTGCCAAGCTCTTAATCATGAAGCTTTTTGTAAGCTCGCAATAGACTGGAGAATTGGGAATTATGGCCAACGAGCCGAATATAAACTTCTCCACAAAATAAATATCTATAAATTGAAGCGGTGGGGTAATATACCAATAGACATTTTACCTGCTGAAAAAAAACAAAGATTGGGAATTGTATCAGCGAGTGAAATTGATATTATGTTAGATATATCAGGCTTTGCATACTCTGACCAGTGGCCGATTGGAAGAACAGAAATGATGCTAAAGCGTATTCAATGGCAGCAATCAAAAGGATTACGCTATTTTCTATTACCTCAAGCATATGGTCCGTTTAAACGTAATAACATGAGGTCTCTTTGCAAGCAATATTTTGATTCGGCAGATATTTTGTATGTTAGAGACCGGTTATCTTTAGAATATATGGTAGAATTAATGGGTGATGGCGATGATCGAGTTAAACTATGCCCAGATTTCACTTGTTTGGTTGATCCTATAGCCCCTATGGAATCACCGTCGCAAGACTACGTGTGTATTGTTCCTAATTTTAAAATGTTAGACCCTCAGCATGGTAATTTCGGAGAACCATATATGGATTTACTTTTACGTGCAATTGAGCAGTGTCACGAAAAAGGATTTGAAGTGGTTTTAGTAAACCATGAAGGCCAGGAAGATCTTGATATTTTGGTTGAACTTCAAAAAAGAAGTAAACATAAGACTAAAATAATACGTGGCGGCGGACCTAGGGAGCTTAAGGGGGTATTTACTAATGCTCGTTTTGTAATAGCATCCCGTTTTCATGCCTTGGTATCGTCAATAACACAAGGTGTTCCGGTTATCGGCACAGGATGGAGCCATAAGTATAAAGAATTATTTGCAGATTTTGGGATAGAGGAGTATTTAGTGTCAGTGGATGGAGAAGTTGATGTGATGAGTGATTTGATATCTCACTTATCTGATCCTAAGAATTGCGATTCGGTTAGATGTAAAATTCAAATAGGTGCTGAAGCATACAAAAATGCATCTTTGCATATGTGGAAAGATATCAAAAGCATGATGATGCGCTAGTGATCAGCGTGCTAAGTTCGGACAATGAAACGGTTAGGTTGTTCGTCGCTAATTAGCTTAGCTATTTTTTGACCAGATGAAAGGGCTCGGTCTTTCATCTGGTATTTGATGAGTGGTATCGGTAGTAAAGATTAATTAGTTCATTACAACACATGAATATATTAGATGAAAGTGAGGCTTCAGATACGAACGGCCTGCCCCTAGTGAGCATTGTCATGCCATGCTATAATTCTGAAAAGTATGTAGCGGAGGCCATTCAAAGCCTCTTGGATCAGACGTATCCACATTGCGAAATCATTGTTATTGATGATGGTTCAACGGATTCCAGTGTAGAAATCCTGCAAAATTTTGGTGATCAAATCCTATGGGAAACCGGGCCTAACCGGGGGGCTTGTTCGGCAAGAAATAGAGGTTTTGAATTGTCCAGTGGAGATTACATTAAATTTTTTGACGCGGATGACATACTTTTACCGAGAGCGATTGAACTCCAGGTGGAGCAAATGCAGCAACTCCCAAGTCATGCCATACCGTTTGGCATTGGCCACGATTTACTCAAGCAGGATGAAGAATATAGTAATCTCATTCATACCACGGCTGAGACAAGTAAGGACGATATGATTTACGAGTGTTTCGCAAAAAACATATCAACGCCGTTACCTCTGCATCGTAGAGCGTTGCTAGAACAAGCAGGGGGGTTTGACTTAAGAATCAAACGTGGGCAGGAATGGACCTTTCATCTGCATCTTGCAATGAGTGGTGTGGTGTTTGTTTATTATCCAGATCCTATGTACTTACGTCGTGCTCATGATTCACCGGATCGGATCACCAACATGGCGAGCAAGAGAACGACGTATGACATGGCTTGTGCCAGTCGAGTGGTGAACTCAATGTCGATCGTTAAGTATTACGATGGAGAGTTGTCATTTAGATTGAAAGAAATGGTGTATGTACATTTACTGCATGAATACCGCGAATTAGTGGGCATGAATTTAATCCGGGAGCGCGAACAAATCCTTGAATTATGCAAACCCTTTGCTGTCAAAACTCAGAAAATTGGAGATTTGCCTTACCGTTTAGTATTTAAGATATTCGGGCCTTATTTTGCGGAAAAAGTAAGACTTGCTATCAGGTCAATTAGAAATAAGCCATAGAGCACAGCGTTGAGTTTCAACTTTCAGTTTCAATCAAATAGTCTATGAATAGTAAAATAATTACCGGGTTGGCTTTGGTCATTGGTTTGCTGATCGCCATCGTGATGGCGGTGCAGGTGGGACAAAGTGATTTTAAAACTGTCTATATTACGACGATATTCATCTTCTCTGTGCCGATCTGCTTGCTTTTAGGGATGAGGAGTTGGTATATCCTCCCCTTTGCGATGACGGCGGGCTTGCCAGCCATCCCCTTGACTGCTACTAAATCTTTGAGTCTTGCGGAGTTTGGAATCCCGCTTTTTTGTGGGTTATTATTACTTGCTGTGATTCAAGGCCGCCAGCGATTTCAAATGAAGATCGGTGATTGGTGGCCGTTGTTGCTATGTGGATCATGGGTTATGATGATTGCGCTGCTCAATGGAGTAGGTCTGGATATTCTCGGTTCGGAAAAAATGGGAGGACGAGCCTATCTCACTATTGGTATCTATATACCCGCTATGTTGGCACTGAGTCAGATCAGCATTCGCGACAAAGAAGCTCGCCGTGTCTGTTGGTTACTTCTGGTCACGAAGACATTGTCTGGGATCTACATGATGATTAACTTTTTTCTTTCTCAAGAGGAACAGGGCTTCTATGGATGGCAGCAAGGATTTTCAGGGATGGCAATGGGGGGGGTCATGTTGTTATTTGCCAGGAATACTCCAATTAAAGTGATTAAATCACCCCTATACTCCTGTCTTTATCTTGTTTTATTGGTGATGGTCTTGTATTCTGGGAAACGCATGGGCTTAGTGATCTGTTGTGTGATTCCCATGATTGCCGCATTTTGGCATCGGCAGGCCATGGTTTCACTGTTTGCCTCTGTGGCAGCGTTTCTTCTCATTATTACGGCTGTCACCGTGCAAAATGAAGTGACATCTTTGCCAAAAACAGTACAGCGGGCACTTTCGTTTTTACCCGGTGATTGGGACTGGGAGGTAAAACAGACGAGTGAAAAGGCTATTTTTCGTAATACTTTAAACAGGTGGGCCATGCTTGAGGTTGAAGAAAATCCTATTATTGGAAGGGGCTTGACCTTATCGCGCGAAGATCTTCGTTTGATGGAAGATAAAGCCTATGTGTATCAAATCATGTTTCCTGAGGATGACCCACAGGCTTTTTCCTTTATTGCATCAAAAATGTGGCATAGTACGTGGTTGGGGCTTGCTGCTACCTTTGGTATCCCAATGACGATTTTCTGGCTATGCGTTCAAATTTCCGTCTTAAAACGCAGTTGGAAACTTGGTCACACGGGGAGTGTCAGTTCATGGCAAGGCACATTACTAGCGATGATCTTCTTTATGATGTGTTCAGGAGTGATTACATCATTTACGAGCGGGAATGCGGCAAGTTTGTTCAAGGGAGCGGCTTTGCAATTGGGAATATTAGCAGCTATTAAAAATGGCAAGAGGGATGATTCTCTCGAGCAGATGATAAAATTAGAAGTTGCGAATGATCGATTGACTGGAAAATAATAAGGTTATGAAAAAGTTGTTGATATTAGGGCATGCTCCTTTGACTGCAGGTCACCCTGATTATGGGCGTGTGACCCGCTATCCAGGGCGATGGGTGGTGGATCAAGCTCTTGCCTTGGCAAAATATTCTCAATATGATGTCACTCTCGTCACGTTGGTCAAGGGAGCTACTCAAGATTACGAGCAAGTAAACAATGGGTTGAGAATCGTTTATCTCAAAGCTCAGCCCAGATTCCGATTCTGGACATTGTTCTTATGGGATAATTATCGGCTAAGAAGGTTTATTGCACAAGAAAAGCCTGATCTCATTCATGCTCATGGTATTGAAGATGCGTACGCCTTAGCTGTATACAAGGCAAGAATACCCAAGCTACTAACACTGCAATGTCTTTACGCGGATTATAACGAAAAGAACCCCGTGGAATGGTATAGCGTAGCGCACCTGATCAAATGGAATGAAGGTAGAGCCTTAAAAAGATTTGAGTCAGTCATTGTAAAATCAGAACAGTTCGCGAGAGTGATGCAACAATACTATCCGAATCTGAAAATCGAGATTGTACCTAACACATTAAGCTCTGAATTTTTGGAGGTATCTAGGCAAAAGAAACAATTGAATAAATTAGCCTTTGTCGGCTCGTTGATTCCAAGAAAGGGGCTGCACGTGATCAGTGAAGCTTTGGAGACGATAGGCTCTCCAATCGAGCTAGATCTTCATGTCTATGGTTATGGTGGTGAGTCGGACTATGCAAAAAAAGAATTTTCAAAAATACGCGCTGCTGGGCATAACATTATTGATCATGGGTGTGTGAATGCGGAAGAGCTTGCTTATGAGCTCGCCACGTCAAATATGTTGATTGCTCCGTCGTATGCAGAAACGTTTGGCAACCAAGTGATTGAGGCAATGTTGTGCCAGTGTCATTGTATCGTAAGCAATGACACGGGAATGGCTGATAATGTGAGAAAATATGGTCACGGAACGATTATACCGCAGAAGGGATCAAAAGAAATTGCGGATGCTATTTTACTTCAAATAAAAGAGTTTGATCCTGAGAAAGAGAGGCTGAGCAGGGCGTTGGCTAGAGAAAAGGTTGTGCAGGAACTTGGCCCCCAAGAAATTGCAAGTCAATTGCTTGAACTTTTTCATCAGAAGCTGGAGAAGTGATTGGATGGTAACAAAGGCAGAGGCAATAGAGTATGAGTATGGATATCCAAAAAAAATGGGATACGCTTAAAAATTGCGTAAAACTTGTCCAGTCTTACTGCGTAAGATGTGTAAATCTTTTACCATACTGGGTCACTGGTCTTTCATTGCCCCGTGGTTATTACGAAGATTCTGAGGAATGGTTTAAAAAAGCGCAGCGTAATAGTGGAGAAGACATGGTTGTATTAGATGAGCCGACGATGTTGAAAAGGGAACTCCCCAAAGGGTTACCGCTGTTTTTTGGGAAGTATTTTTCGAATCGGTTATGCGCATCTTCAAGTCCGAGACGTGTATTGACTCTCATGGGGGCTAGGGTGTTTAGCGAAAGAGGAATTATAATTACTCATGATAACAAAATAATAGGTGATGTTACGATAGCTTATGCTAAAAAGCCGAAAGAACACCCCGTATTTCGTCGGCTTCGTTTCCCCCCGATCGCTCATTTGGATGGGACTTGTGGTATTGCCTATTCACCGGCACCTGGGAACTATTACCATTGGGTGTATGAGATTGTACCCCAACTGATGATGTTAAACAAGTTGCTGGTGAATGGGGAGATCGATGTAATTCTAGTTTCTTGCGATAAAGATTTTCAACGTCAATGGTTAGAAATATTACAGATCGACCAAGAAAAAGTAAGAGGGCTTGATCGCGCGACGCATCTTTGTATTGATAAATTAGTGGTGCCATCCATGCCTAGCAGGAATGCAGAGGTCGCGCCTTGGACATTCAAGGATTTAAAATTAGCAGTAGAAAAAATTCCTGAAGCTGATGTTCGTAAGCGTATCTACATTGTACGTGAGTCTGGGAACAGAGCCCTCAAATTCAAAGGAGAAGGAAAACAGGATCTGCTAGATAAGTATGGATTTGAATCCTTTGTTTTGGAAACCATGAGTGTGAAAGAACAAATCCAAATGTTTCGCTCTGCTGAGGTCATTTTAGCATCGCATGGAGCAGGTTTGACCGGGATATGTTTTTGTCCAAAAAACACGAAGATTATCGAGATACTGGCCCCTAAATTTCTGAATGTATGCTACTGGCGTATAGCAGGGTTAATGAGCTTACCTTATTACTATCTGTTGGCTGAGGGCGTTAATAATTTAGACGATATACCGAGGCCTGTTGCGGGTAAAGCCGATTTGAAAATTGGTTTGGATAATTTAGAAGAGCTGTTAAAAATGGCGCATATTGACCCTGTTAAGAAGAGAATGTAAAAAAACGGTAGGTCTGCGGCTATTTGGATTTACGGGCTAAATAAGTGGAACCACTTCAATGAGCCGTTCGAAATTATTTGAGTAAGCCACTCCGCTTTATCTAACGTATTTCAAACTGCAGCCTTTTGTGATTTAAAAACCATTATATCTATGAATGAGGAACTAGATTTTACCATCGTCACACCGAGCTACAACTACTCGAATTATATTCGGGAATGTTTAGATAGTGTGGTTGCTCAGGAGGGGGTGACTTATGAACATCTTGTTTACGATGCCGGTTCAACGGATGGAACGATCGATATCATACGTGAGTATGCTCATGTTGACTTGACGGTGGAGCCAGACGAGGGGATGTCCGACGCGATAAACAAAGGTTTCAAAGCCGCAAAAGGAGAGTGGGTGATGTGGCTCAATACGGATGATCGCTTGAAGCCCGGGTCATTAGCAGAGGTGAAAGCGCGCGCAATGAACCATCCAGAGTCTGATGTGCTCTATGGTGGCTGGGATTTCATTGATGCGGAAGGCCACTTCCAGAGGCGAATGGGTGTATTTCCGTTTCGGCGACTAATGTTCGTGCATCTGCATTGTTATTTGGGCAGTACAGCCACTTTTCTCAGGAGGTCGTCGACCATCGAACAAGGGCATTTATTAAACGATAATTTTAAATACGTGATGGATGGCGAATACTATGCTCGTCTTGCCTCCCAGGGTAAGCGTTTCACTTACATGAAGGCTGTCTTTGCCGATTTCCGGATGCATGGTGAGAATTTAAGTCAAAAGCACCTTTTGAAAAAAGATGTGGATGGGGTGCTGGCGTTTCAGTTACAAAATGCTGAGCCTAGGACCATACGGAGAATCTATGGAATATCTCTATTCAAGAACGATTTTTTAAATGGAGGAGTGGATTCCATCATTTATATAATTTTTAGACTCCAAAAATTCATTTTGAGGAGAATTTACCAACCTAGGTAAACAAGGTAAAGAATGAGATCAAAAAGTAGATTAAGCCTCATCGGTGATATGGTGTTAGAGTGATGTAAATAAAAAAGTTAGAAAAACGTGTTATTTAATTCATTAGAGTTTGCTGTCTTTATTGCGCTCTTTGCCTGTGTTTACTATTTTTTAAAGCACAAACAGCAAAATGCATTTTTATTGGTTGCGAGCTATATTTTCTATGGGTGGTGGGATTGGCGCTTCCTATTTTTGATCGCAGCATCGACGATTGTCGATTACTTCTGTGCTCTCTATATAGAAAAACAAAACAAACTGAGAATTAAGCGCTGGATACTATGTGTTAGTTTGTTCGTCAATCTTGGAGCTCTATGTTTTTTCAAGTATTTTGATTTCTTTGATGAGAGTTTGGTCAAGCTATTGCACGTATTTGGGATGCAGGCTGATTATGTGACTCTGAATATTATTTTACCCGTTGGTATCTCATTTTATACGTTCCAGACGTTAAGTTATACCATTGATGTTTATCGAGGTCAGCTGAAGCCTACCCGTAATTTCATGAATTTTGCGGTGTATGTATCCTTCTTCCCTCAATTAGTGGCTGGCCCGATCGAGAGAGCCGCACATCTTTTACCCCAAGTTGAAAAAAGACGGACCATCTCTGGCCGCAAATTACAAAATGGTTTGTGGCTGATTATTGTCGGGTTTTTCAAGAAACTGGTGATTGCGGATCAGTGTGCCGCGGTTGTTAATTATGGATTCAGTGGCGGGGATGGCGTTTTTGAGTATGCCCATCCTATGGTGTATCTTTACTTGTTTGCTTTTCAGATTTATGCGGATTTTTCCGGCTATTCAGATATTGCTCGTGGTCTTTCTAAGATGATGGGCTTTGATCTCATGGTGAACTTTAAAAAACCGTATCTAGTGAAAACCATCCCAAGTTTGTGGAATCACTGGCACATTAGTCTTTCTTCATGGTTGAGGGATTATCTCTACATTCCAATGGGCGGCAGCAGAAAGGGCCCGATACGGCGGAACATGAATTTGATGAATACCATGCTGCTAGGGGGATTATGGCACGGTGCTGGATTTGCCTACATTCTGTGGGGTGGTTATCACGGTATGTTGTTGGTGTTGTCGAGGATGTCCGAGCAATTGAATAAGGTGGTTGATACAAGCCGTGGGGGTATGTCGTGGGTGAAAATTGGGTTGATTTTTCATCTTGTATGCTTGGGTTGGTTATTTTTTAGAGTTGGAGCCATGCCTAAGGATGTAAAACAATTTGACTATGTAGTGCATTACTTAAGTAAGATGCTGTATTTTAACAGCGAGGCCGTGCTACCATGGGTGTTTTCTGTTGCTTTCATGGCAATATGCACCCTGGGTTTACAGCACTTTTGGAAACAAAATGAAAAATTTGCAATGTGGCCAATATGGCAAAAGGTCGTATTTCCTATACTATTTATTGCTGCAATTTTAGCTTTAGGAAATTACGAAGGTGGTGAGTTTATTTATTTTCAGTTCTAGGCATGAAGAAGATAATAGGGGTTAATTTTGTCAAGGTGTTGGCAGCTTGTTTTGTAGTGTCTAGTTTTTTAGCCCTACTGTTCGGACGGGTGGTGGCCGGAATAGTGGATGCCTCCATTGGGCGCAGGATCGAACAAGCGTCTCATGGGAAAGTTACGAATGCTGAAGCGTTTGTCGGTCAGCTCATTCTTGATTATGGTTCCATGAGCCTAGCACTGGTTGTATTGCTAGGGCTGATGGCTCTATTGGTGAGACGGTTCCTTTCTCAAGAGGGTTCTAAAGATAGCTCAAAAGCAGGAACATGCAGAGCATATGGTCGGTTGGTGATCATTTTACTTGTTGGAGTACTAGGACTCAATGTTTTGGTGAGTTATTGGAGCGGACATCTTTTGTTTTGGGTGAGTCTTTATAGTGGCAATCCTAGCGATCATGTTACGAATTATATGCTTAAAAAGCATCTGGCTCAGTCCGATGATGAAGCTAAGGAGATTATACTCATGGGCTCATCTCAAATGAACGCAGCTGTTGAAGAGGGGCTTTTAAGAGAGTCTTTAGGAAATCAGTATGGCGTCACAGAGTTACACTATCCCGGAAGTCTACCGTCTGATCTTGTCTTTCAATTACCCTCAGTCATTCGCGCCCGCAATCCACAAATGGTGATCGTTTATCTGAGCGTTCGTGATTTTTTGCTGTCCACGAGCGATTCAGGAATGTCTCTTTCAACTTTAGGTGATGTTAGGCAAATATGTGAGTTTGAATTGGATACTGAGGCAGTTTCAGCTAAGAAGCGCATTGGAATAAGTAAGGTCTCCAGTTGCTTTCCTTTGTATCATTATCGGAAGTCGATGCAGTATCGTTTTCTTGGAAGTAAAATGGCATCGCTTGGCCAGAAAAAGTCCGATTCTAAATTGATTGTTTCATTAGATGACCGAATCAAGGCTATTAAAATTCCTCAGAATCCTAGTCGAGTAAAAAATGTCGGCTTGCGTTATATAGAAAAACTAACCGAGAAATGTCAAGAAACGGATATCACGTTGGTTGTGTGTTTTGGCTGGGTTCACCCTGATTTAGAAAAGCGAATTCCGGCGCCTGAGAGAGAAAAATTAGTAGCTGAGCTGCGGGATATTGTGGAGGGGTATTCTGGAGGCATTTTTCTGGAAGGAAATGATCTCGAAGGGCCTACCGAAAATGACTATAGCGACCCTACACACCAAAACACGGAGTATCAAAAACGGTTTACTTTTGGATTAGCTCAAAAAATTAAGCCGTATCTCAAATCACAGAAAGGATCTAAAGAATGAAGGTGTGTTTAAGTTTGAGAGACCAGGATTTTCACAGCACCAAATCGATTGGTATATATAATGTTTCAATCGGCCTTGCATATGCTCTGGCAGATAATCCGAACGTGAAAACATTGATCCTTTTGGCGAACGTTTCTCTTGAGGGTGTTTTACGCGAGTTGAGCTCCAGCCCAAAGGTTGAAATTATTGGAGGTAGTGATCCAGTGCCAAAAGGAATTAAGCGCTTGCTGTGGGATCAGTGGGGGATCGCTGAGGTTGTTAATAGTCTCGATGTCGATTGGTTGATTCTTCCCAAGGGGTTTCCTCCCGTGGTGAGATGGTTCAAGGCCAAGGTGTGTTGTTACATCCACGATAACATTTTTCAATTTTACGCTGATAAGGGCTGGGCTGGGATTCCTGTTTTTGAGAAATACTATTTTCCATGGTGCTATAAGCGAGCTGTTCGTAAGGCGGACCTTATCATTACCAATAGTCAATTTACATGCGATGAAGTGATTGCGTCAGGACGTAAGATGGCGGCTCAGAAGGTTGGGATTGGTTTTGATTGTGCTGCTGACGTCCTTCCCAAGAGTGATAAAAAGGGCATTCTCATTTTCACATCACCTCAGCCTCATAAATTAACGGGGCAGTCGATCCAATGGTTGGAGCGCTGGAAGCTGGAGAGTGGTAATCAGGTAATGATTTATGGTGTTGGAGGAATGGCCCCTGACTTAGCTTGGCCCACAGGTGAAGATTGGGTGAAAATGCCAAGAATATCTGATCAGGAACTTGAAGATCTACGACGGAAGGCAGAAGTTCTCGTGTATTTTTCTGCCTATGAAGGATTTGGGATGCCGCCTTGTGAAGCAGTGCAAAGCGGAGTGATTCCTTTGGCCTCAGACATACCACCTCACCGAGAAACCCTTCCAATGAAGTGCTTGTTCCCCAATGATGATTATCAAGTGTTTAAATCGCGGTTGAATCATTTACTTGAGGAAAAGCCTGCCATTTCTACTCAAATAGACTCATGGGAGGATGTAGCGGAACGTGTATTGAAGGCTATGCATCTTGAAAGTCACACTAAGTGACTGAAGGCGGGAAGCCAATACAACGTCTGCGCAGCAAGCATTACGCTGTCCTCCGTTATCTGTAATCTGAATCAAATGAATCATTTAACGATCATATTGTCTTGTGCTGCCTTGTTAGTTGCGAGCTTGATCGGCATCACACTAAGTGTCTCGTTGCAGACACCTGCGGTCATTTTACTGGGCGTCGCGGCCATATTGGGAGCCACAAGCGTGCTCAGACGACAGACCTCAGACGACAGACGACGGACAACAGAGAAGATAAGAGACAACAGAGGGAAAGGTTGGCTGCTTGGTTTGAGCCTTATTGTGATCGGCTATTTTGTGGGGCGGGCCTGTTTGTCACCGGTGTGGGATCTGGGGATTGAGGATTTGATGCTGATTTTACCAGCGGGCTTGCTCTATTTGATTGCGGGTCATGCTGTGGTAGGGAAAGCTGGGATTACTCTCCGCCAGAGCCTAGCTTGGGTGGTGATTGTTTTGCTGTTACTGCATCTTGGGTCTTGTCTGCTGCAATTACAAGGTGGTGAAGGATATTCACTTTCTCTTTACATTACTGGAGCTCAACGGGTGAGCGTTGGGCATGTTACCGGGATGTATGGCTATTATGGTAGCTTTGCCAACTTTGCGGTGATAGCGGGCCTATTGTGTCTAAGCTTGGGTGCTTGGGGGCGGTTTACTTATCTTGTGAGGGGCTTGCTCTTCCTGTTGGGCTTGGCCGCTTTGGGCTTGGCTGTATGGTCTCAATCGAGGTCAGCCATTGTCAGCCTAGTAGTCGCTTTGGTCGTGTACGGGGTGTTGATGTCGATGTCCCTAGCGAAGCAAGAGCATGGAATAAGGCGTCGAATGAGGCGGGGGTTGTTGGCGCTTGCTATCTCTGGAGGGATATTAGGAGTTGTGGGTGGAATATGGGTGTTTGAGAAACGAGGAGGAGCAAGTATTGACGAAATATCGTATTCGGGAGTTCGCTCACAGTATTGGGCCATGGCTGCCGAGCAATGGATCGATTATCCGATGTTTGGAGCCGGTAGCCGGAGTTACTCCTATGAATGTTTTCGTTATTGGAGTCCCAATTTGCCAACACAGAACGCCAATCCGGAGTTTGTCCATAATGAGTATTTGCAGTTGTTAGCCGATTACGGGTTGGTTGGCTTGTTGTTGATTTTAGGGCTATTGGCATGGCATTTGTATCGAGGTGGCAAACAGGTGCATGGGTTGGCCGGTAAAATGGGTGAAAATGGATTGAAACGAGGCTCGAATGCGATGGCCTTAACCATTGCTGGTATGTGTGGAATGACGGCGATGGCCGTGCATATCTGTTTTGATTTTAGGACGCATTTATTGGCGAATCTTTTGCTATTGGTGTGTTGTGCTGTCTGGATTTTACCGATTCCGCGTGCGCGGAAAGATCACAGACAGCCTTCGTCCCTGACGGGGACTGTTATACCAGCGAAGGGTGTCAACCCTGGGGGGGAGTCGGATGAGGAGGTCGAAGGTCTGAAGGTCGAAGGTCGAAAGTCATCGCGTGGTCGCGATTGGTGTAGAGCGGGCCTGGCGTTGGTATTGTTTTGCCTAGGGATCGGGGCTGTTGGGTTAGGTGGGCAGCAGTTGTGGGCTGGGTTGCCCTTGATTGAACATAAAATGGCTAAGGAGGATGGGGCATGGCAGCCAGCGACCGTGAATCGTGATGTTTGGATTCCTGTCTTGGAAGAGTCATTAGCCAGAGCTCCACAGTGGAGACGTTACCAGCGTTTGGGGACTTTGCACTGGCATGAAGCCAATGTGAGTGATGAAGTAAATGAGACCTCGCTTCGTAAGGCTGAAGTGGCGTATTTAGCATCGTTAGAACGGCATGACTCAAATCCGATACCGAAGATCAATTTGGCGATTATTTACGCTCAAGTCGGGAAATGGCAGAAGGCTGATAGGATGTATGCCTCGGCCTCAGAGATGGCAAGGGCGAGGGAGCAATGGTTCCGAATGCATTCAAAATGGGCTGCGCTGCATTTACAGTGGGCTTCTGATTTGTGGGAGCAGGAGAAAGTGGCTGAAGCTGAAACTCACTTTGTGAGAGCTAAGGAGTTGTATCTGGCAAGTTATGAGTATGGCTATTTCTACCAAAACAAACAATATGTGGTTGAGTATACTCGAGCTTTAATGGCGTATGCTCGCTTTCTTGATTCGCAAGAACGATTCGATGATGCCGAGGTACTATTCCAGGAGGGAAAAAAACAGGTGAACTGGTATAACTGGCAAACGGATACGGCTCTGTATTTATATTATGGGCAGCATTTGTATGAACAAGGTGAGAAAATTTGGTATCAGCGAAAGCCAGAAGAAGCTTATAAACTGATGAAGCAGGCAAAGAGTTGTCTCTCTCAGTATCGGGGGGTGATGAAAGGTCATGTTGATTCATCCTGGCAGGATCAAATGACTCAAATCGAAGAAGTGATGGGTTTTCTTGAGAAAGCGGGCGTAGGAAATCAGACACACTGAGGTGGTGTAAGTTCCATTGTGTATTACTGAATGTCATGCCTTTGGCTCGAGAAAGTAGATGAGCTGGGCTGCACACAAACTTGGGAAATGACGGATCATGAATAGTCGCAAGGGATTTTTTGTTCCTTTTTCCTGTCCCTCATAATGTATTGAGGTGGCAATCATTAAAATAAATTGCTATGAACAGGGTGTGTTATTCCTGTTCAGATAGGTGCCAGCTTAGAATGTAAGCTCTCGTGAAATTGACGATGCAAACATGAAAAAAATAATCACATACGGGACATTTGATTTGTTCCATCTAGGGCATTTGGAAATTCTTCGTCGAGCGAAAAAGTTGGGGGACTATTTACTGGTTGTCATTTCCACCGATGAATTCAATTGGGATGAAAAACAGAAAAAATGTGTCTATCCCTATGAGCATCGTGCTGAGATTGTAAAAGCCATTCGTTATGTGGATGAGGTGATCCCAGAGACTTGTTGGGAACAGAAAATGACGGATGTCGCAGAACATGATATTGATGTTTTTGTGATGGGTGACGACTGGGAAGGGAAATTTGATTTCTTAAAAGATCAGTGTGAGGTCCTCTACCTACCCAGGACGGAAGGCATATCATCCACACAGATTAAAACGGAACTTGGAAATAATCGGCCATGAAGTCATTTCTCAAAAAACTATTATGGCTGTTGATTCGCATGACGCCGAAACGACGTTATTGTTATTTGAAGGCAATGCCTTCCTACGAGGATAGCCTCGTCGCCCTGTATCATCAATTGCCGCTGGATGGCTTTGATAAGATCATTTGGTCGGTTTACAATATAAGTGACGAGCCCCCGTTTGCTGATCGAGGAAATACGATTTATGTTAAAAAGGGCAGCATCCGCGATTTTTTCTACGGAGTATTCTCAAAATATGTGTTTACAACTCACGGACATTTCATCCCAAACATCCCGCCTAACCAAATTTGTATCAATATTTGGCACGGCATGCCTCTTAAAGCCATCGGGTTGCTAGATAATCAGCCCGGAAGACAGGACAGCTATCTGTGTAGCACCTCGGCCCTGTT
>Ga0222717_10001541_pt1 | contig 18697 bp, 6 predicted proteins | sample C33_18DmetaG_FD_165053 | JGI IMG/M metagenome (GOLD analysis project Ga0222717, IMG submission 165053) | Estuarine water microbial communities from San Francisco Bay, California, United States - C33_18D | ecosystem: Environmental > Aquatic > Marine > Unclassified | place: USA: California...
CTTACTTGCACCCTGTATCCTGATTCCTCTATTCTGTTACACGATCTATTACCTATGGGTCACGTATCATAATGATCAGTATCTATCCAAGCTGAGGCGTAAAGCTGACGCACAACTCAAGGACGACACACACCGCACCTTCCTTCTAACCATACAAAACAAAACCAACAAATAAAAATATGAAAACAGAAACACAAAAACTAAATGTAATCCGCAAGTTTGAAGCATCAGCTTACCAAAGACTCAGCGTCAAGCAAGTGCTCGCACTGTTCTCCCTAGATGAGGATGACACCACAACCACCGCCCTCGCTAAGAGGGTGGGCGTAACAAGTGCCGCCGCTACTGGTATGGTGGACCGCATGGTGGACCGAGGCTTAGTAGTCAGGACCCGCAACCGCTCCGACCGCAGGGTCATCACGGTGCAGATCACTGACCGAGGCCGAGGCGTAGTATCACGTATCATCAACTCATGAAGAAAGACTACCTATATCAACAGATACCCCACCTACCAAGGCCGAGGTACAAGCCAGCAAGAGAGGTCAGTTATTTAGAATGCTTTGCTCTTCTCATAGTTATGATCATCCTATCTGGATTTCTGTTCACAGCAGTCCTATTCATCATCACGTCACTAGTCTAATGCAAGGTAACAAAATGCCTAGGACACCGTTCGCTAAATCCTTGGGGGCACCGACCCCCAAGGATTACGACCGACTAGTCCAACGAGCTAGTGAATTGTCTGGCATCTCGATGACCGATTTGCTATCATCAAAGCGCACCCAGCGGGTGAGCCAATGGAGACAATCTATCTTCTTTGTGCTCCGCCACATGGGTGCTACCTTCCAAGAGATTGGAGCATACTTCAACAGGACACACGGCACCATCATACATGGGTGCAATACCCTAGAGAGAAATGCTAGTAATAAAGATGTAAGACAAATCATTATAGAACTAACGAAGAAGACCGATGGAGATCCCGACAACCAGTAACCTCAAATCATTAGAAGCATTCCATGAAGTGTTCCTAGAACATATCCGACCAGTCGCTGAGCATGACCTAGTCAAGCTAAGACCTAAAGAGAAACAAGTCATCGAGAAACTACGAGCTAAGTTTATCCCTGCTTCCATAGTAATGGATGTGGTGAGCTTCCTTAAGTTTCATCTTAGTGAGTTTGCGGCTGACGAAGTTCTCAAGATGGGTAGTGATGGTGATGCCGAACAAATGATTGAACGGTGTGACGAGCTCGACCCCTACTTCAAAGCCACGCGTGCACTGGCGTTAGCCATACACGTGTTCGCTACTGAGGCATCCGAGACATTCACCACCGACGACGGAGACAAAGAAGAATAGCCATGCCAAATTCACACCACCCATTTGAACGAGTGACTGGGGGAAAGGGGGATAGAGATATCCGCACTGACCCAGCTACCTACCGCAACAGTTTATTCTGGAAGAGATCAACGTGCTGTGACGCACACGTTAAGTCGGAGGAAGGCAAGCTATACTGCAAGTCTTGCGGTAAACTGACCTCAACCAAGTAAAGTTAAGGCCCTGAGAATCGCGTAGACGGAGTCCACCTTCACCACTCCCCACTACACACCAGCCCTGCACCCACTTAAAACGTGGGTGTGGGGCTTTTTTTGTGCCTATATTACTGGTCGGGATCAAGTAACCTCATGGGTGGGGAAGATAGTCTGGCTCCGAAAAATGGACTAGCTCGGTTTGTCAACCCCTTGGCCGCGAGGTCAGACATTAAGCTAGGGGATATAGATGGGGCCTCCATATAACCAGATGAAATGTTATTGATTCTCCTCTTCCCATAACCTGCCTTTATTGCCGTGTTCTGTAGTTGCCACCTAGGGATGCCCATCCTCTCATAAGCATTCATAGCACTATACAGTTTGGAGTTAATGCGGTGCATGGCATCATAATTATCTGTATACAGCGAGGCTATACTGTCCGAACTCATTGGCTCACGTTGCTGTATCTTAAATGTCTCGCGCCTAGCTTCGCTCGCTGAGTCCTTGAGCTTATATAGATAACTCCTGTAAGATTGGTCGAGCTCTACTTCCCTAAATTTTGCTGCTTTAAATTCCTCTACAATCCTTCCAGTCATCCCTGTAGAGTAACCCTCAGGTTCCAGTCCATATTTCTCAAAACCTTCCCTGATTGCAAGCACGGTCCTAGGTTCATATGCACCCTTAAGTAAGAATGAAATCTGCTTACCTATAACTTCAAGTGGCTCATCCACCTCCTCATCATAGATCGGGCGACCTGTGGCCTCATCTCTGTTTCGTTTAAGCTGCATAGCTGTACCAAATAAGATCTGCTCGTTACCAAACGTGTCCATAACCAACCCCGTCACTATATTGGATGCTGCCTTGGCATAGTTACCTCGCGTCAACTCACCCCAGCTAGAAACAAATGGATCAGCGATAGGTGAAAATGGGTTGACGAAAGTAAGGCTGGCTTGGTGAAGTGTCCCGTTTATATTAAAATACATTGGGTTACTTCTCTTAGCAAAATCTGGGAAGGACTTACGTAGCATATACCTATCTTCCTCCTCGAGATCACTGAACATAGAGGCCACTAGCCTAGGCAATGTGGCTGAAGCAATAGTCACAAGGCCCATACCAAAGAATCTACGAGTGCCCCTTCTTCGTATAACAGCATTGTCTGAACCTCTTTCCTTCTTAGCCTGTATAAAGGTGTTGACTGGGATACGGAAGGTGTCACCGATAAAACCTAAGAAAGGAGCGAACGCTATACCATATGGTGACTGCGATATCTTCTCAATGATAGGCCACCTTTGGCTAGACATCTGAGATGTCTGCTTAACAACTTGAGCGGCCTCCTTCATCAGGACATCTTCACTCACACCGTAGTAACTAGTGTTAGGCTCAGCCGCAGCTGCTGCTTCTCGCAGGACTCTCATCTCGGCCTCGTAGTACGCTATCTTATAAAAGGCGTCAGCCGCTTCAGCTAATTGTTCAGCTTGTCGGTATACTGTCTCCAAGCCTTTCATGACTTTACCACCTGCTCCTTTGGCTTTATCAAGCTTACTTTTAATCTCATCAATAGGACCATGCTTAGACTCAATATCTTGCAACGTAGTACGTACGTCAGAGATCCTTGTCTTGCCTACCATAAGGTCTCTCATGATGTTTGTCCTTAGAGTTGTACCTAAGATACCCAAGTCGTAGTATTTCTGAAGTTCGGTGTCTGTATCTTCCAATGTAGTCACTGTCCGCTTGAGCTGATCTACTAATAGTTTAGTCATCTCCCAGTGGTTGAAGTTACCCTGCATAGGTGCGAAGAATAATGGGTTACCTAAGGCGTTACGGATGTAGAATCCAGCAGATCCTAGGGTCTTCATGGCCATGGCCGCTCCCGTCGCTGAGGCGACACCACTCGCAACCTGTTGCATCCTACGCTCAGCTTCTCCCTGAGGTGCTTGATTCTGACCACGATTTGTCATGACTCTTAAGTCTTCCCAGAACTCGGGAGGGCCATACAACCCACGTAGAGGATCATGAATAGATACCCTAGATTTATCTTGCTGCCACTCATTGTACTTTTCTTTATCCTCTGCTAATGCCTGATCATACTCTTCTTGAGTCATCAAGAATTTATCTTCGAGAGGCACACCCTCTTTGACATGCTTACCCTGACCAACTGTAGCCATGTTAAACAAGAATGCTTGGTTGGTAACCATGGATGCTACTGTCGAGTATGTATTCAGTAAGTTAATTACGCCGTCTTCAAGGTTGGTATTCTCTCCTAATACTTCTCTTAATACTTTAGGTAAGTCTTCATCCGACTTACGTTGCTTGAGGTTGTCAACCAGCACCTTATACCCATCAGAGTTCCTGATTGCATCGGAGTTCACAGGGTTATGGTAACTGTCAATGAAATCCAGTAACGCATTTGCACTGGACTCAGGGTTAGCATCCATCCATATCTTAGCTCGTTCTTCGCCAAGTTCCTCAGCTCTTTCCTTGGACATCTCTGGGTCAGCATCTTGTAGCTTTTCTGCTTCGACCTTAGTCATCTGCTCCAACTTGAGTTCATCAAATAAACCTAGGGCCCTGTCTTTGAGTTGCCTGTAATTCTCGGTCTGGGGGTCAACCATCTGGTCCCGAATGGTTTTATGGTATCCGACCTCAGTAAACATCTTATATGTCCGCGTGATATAGATACCCTGATTGGCGTCAATCTTAATACCTAATGTAGTCGCGACACCATCTTGATCCTTGAGCTTGTAATACTTTGGAAGCAATGCTGACAACTGATCTACAAGGCCACGCATCTTAGTGATGTGAGTAGCTAGTGCGGGTGACTGCTGGTTGATCCGATTGATCGCAGCCTCCTGTTCTACCCTGACAGACTGAGTCCTTGCCCTCATAGCGGTACTCCTCCTTTGTTGTCTCAACTCATTTGCTGCGATAATTTGGGATTTACTTTGTTCTTCGCTTAGGTTCTTGTTCGCTTTGATCTCTCGGATCTTAGCGTCATATGCGTCCTCGATTCTCTGACTCGTAGCTTCGGGTATATCTGGGCTGTCAGTACTACCTACTGCCTTAGCAATATCTTCAGATGGCCACTGTGATCTGTCCTTACCATAGTCTTTTTTCTGAATGTTAATAAACTCATTATGCATCCTAGTAAGTGTTTCAGCGGATCCGCGATGATGGCCACGCATATCTTTATATAGACGTGTTGCACGTACATCAGCATCTGACAGGAACAATCTTTTGGCGATACTAGGTTTGATATATTCACCTGCGTGCATCATAGGTAGCTCAAACTTGGTAGGCACATGCTTGAAGTCTAAGAGTAAATCAGCTGTGGCGTTACCAGCAGATGTGTATCTGATGTCTCCTGTGGCTGTGTCAAACCTTTCACTGAGAGGGATTACTTCCCCAGTAGATGTTTTAGTAATAGCCTCACCAGACTTTAACTGATTAGAATTGAATACGACAGTGGCATAGTCCCCTACCCTAACTGAACTAGGTGCTATTAGACCTTGTGTATTGAACTGTTCGTAGCCCCCCTGCCTCCACTTAAAGTTACGGAAGTCCGCAATCCACTTCATTGGATTAGCTGAGGACTGCCAGTCCGCGTAGTCTTGAGCAGATAGCACAACAGGGAATCCTCCCAAGTCCACCTTCATAGGCATAACTCTCGATGCATCTTGGACAGATGGTCGTGCATCTGACTCATCAAACGCTAGCCATATGCCAGACTGCTTCTGTCGGAACTTATTAAAGTTCTTCTTACTAACGGTGCCGTGATACATGTCTTCAACATAACCCGCTCTCATGGCCGCATCATCGACCATTTGTTGTGCGGCATCTGTGTCACCATCTTCAACTGCTGATAAGTAAGCTGAATCCTGATTCCCGAGACCTGCACCAGCAGATGTGTATCGTTGATTACCTGCCTCTGGATTGTATCCATCACTACCCATGAACCCTAATGCTCTCTCAAGTTCTAGGGTTATTGTTTCATTAGTCACTGCGTCCATCACAGCAAATGCCATATCAGGATTGTTCGGATCAAACACCTGAGTAGCTTGCATGGGTCGGTATCCAGCATCAATCTGGCGTAGCTCAGCTACAAGTCGGTTAACACGACCAACCATAAAGTCTTTGTTGCGGAATGATTTAAACTTGATCGCCAAGGTCCGTAGGTATCCTTGGATGTAACGCTTCAGTGTAGCTAGTGCTGACGGATTAGTACGATAGAATGCTAGATCTTCTTCAGTAATAAAACCACGCATTGCTCTCTGGCCTTGCATCCTAAGGTGTTCATCAACTAAGTTACGTATTTCCCCGTTACTAATGTCAGGATCACTCGAGTCAAGGCGGGCGAGGGCACCATCTAATGCTTCTTGAGTACGATAATATGTTGAGGCTACCGCACCAAGCTCTTCACGACCAAGCTGCTTACCCATGTCATCAATCTCAGCTAAGGTGAAAGTATTGAACGCACCATAATGACCTACCTCCTCACTCAATACGGATAACAGTGAGTGCTGAATAGATCTAATGTTGTTCTTACCATCCCCTTCGATCCCTGCAATCATGTTGGCGATCCCATATGGGTTGACATACACAACATTACCCCTAGAAGCGGCAGCGACTGGGTTACCATCTTGGTTAGATAGTGTAGTATCTACAATCATTCTCAGCTCAGGTGGTGTACTTGCTCTAAGGAATGGTAGTGCCTCGTTAATAACATAATCCTGTAGTTGCTCTACTTCCATAGAAGATTGAGCACCTAGATTGCTGATAGGAACCTGAGAAAAAGCAGACTCTGCCTTTATTGTTTCTTCTTGTAGGGCTGTGCGGTTAGCTTCGTCTCTCTGCTCTAGCTTCTCAGCTAGTCTAAGTTCCTGTTCAGAAGGTGGTGTGACTGGCGCGTCGCTCTCTGTTTTAAGCTGACGTAAAGACTTAGTGATATCCGCTACTGCCCGACTATCTTTCGCGGCCTCACCTAATGCGTGTGCCAAACTAGTACGTAGATCGGGTCGGACGTCACTTGCCCTCGACCTAGTTAAGTCTACCAGATCCTCCATAGCTTCGCTGAACGATACAGCTTCTTCTTTAGTAAGCTTCTTGGAGCCAATTGCACGTTGGAACATGCCGACAATGGAATCAATGATCCTCTTAAATAAACCCCTTTGCGTAGTTGGAGTCTCAATAGACTTAATGTATGCTTGGAAGTCTGGGTTGAGGAGAAAGCTGGCCGCAAAATCATCCATGTTAGAGAATCCATATGAAATAGATTTCTCAACAATGTCTGGATTATTTGAAGTCTCTGCATCAAACTGCTTCTTAGCAATGGACATGAGTCCACGCAACCTCTGCATTGCCTGACGTTGAGTTGGTGTTAACTCAGATGACGGTTTGTTAATTACATCTGACAAGAACGCGTGAACATACTCTTCGAGTAGCACGTTCTCTAACCCTCGGCCATTGTGACCAGCAAGGTTGATGTGCACCGCGTGTGAACCATCACTAAGTCTGTCGTATCGAGCAGGGACTACATCCGTACCCTCGCCCATGTTAAACTTAACACTACTAATAAAAGCGGGGTCTTCTAGAAGAAGCTCTGCCACTAAACGGTGCTGATCAGACTCGCTCTCATTGCGGATCTTATTAATAGCTTCAACTACCGATGAGGAGTTATTGTCTTCTAGGCCGAGACGTTCGGCCTCAGCTCTGTTTTGTGCTAACGCTTGAGGTCTCTGCTCCTGTGTGATAGCAGTCATTGCGTATACAGACCTAAGTGCAAATGAGATATCGTTCAGGATAGCCCGAGAAGTCTCCATGCTATTACTTACCTTCCACCTCATTAACGTGGGGTGGAACTTCGCAAGCTGGGTGTCTGTAACATCTTGTGGGAACAGGATCATCTTCAAGTTACTACGAAGATCTACCTGTGCCGCAGTGGAATCCAACTTGAGTCCCTTGATAAATGTCATCATCTCCGCCGCGTGCTCATTAGTAGCACTGACAAGAGACGAGGAAAGGTGGTGCCAATAGCGTGGGAAATCCTTTACATTGTAATCTTCATTAGGTCGGGCCGATCCTAGGTGGATGGTGCGACGGAGAAGGTCGATAAAAGCATCACGATTATCAGGAGTTTGTATCGCCTCGATAGTCTGATCAATTGTATTGGTGAATGCATCGTCTAAGAACATCATCGATAGATCTTCACGCTGCTCGTAGGTTAGTGGGTTAGCCTCGGGTATGGCCTTGACCTGCTCTTCTAGGTTATTGTAGTCGTCAGGATCTTTATACTCTGCATTAGTCTCCGCTGATGGTAGATCATTACGCCCTACACTCTCATTATATAGTAAGATGTCGGCTACCTCTGGGTCCATAGCCTGTAACTCTACCGCACCCGCCAGAACATCTACTCCAAATGTACTAGCCCGATTAGTTTTAACACGGCTTACAATAGTGTTGGATACATCCTTCATCGTAGGCATAGTACCTGCTTTAAGCTTAGAGTTGTTAACTACACTAGATCGGATGAAGTTTAAAATCGTATCTTTATGAAGCTGGTCCCGTTCAGCCTTAGATATATTTTTGACTGGGTCATATGAGTCCCTTGCAATACCCATTCTTTTACCGAGAGTACGTGCTGTAGTCTCCATATCGGAGTCTACTAGCTCCATGAATCTCTTGAGAGCCTTATCCTCATTGGTTTGAGCTAACACAGGATTGCCACCTTCTCCCTGTGTGATGTAAGGTTTAAGCTCTTTTCTTACTCCATGTAGGGTAAGTAAGAACTGATATTCTATATTAAATGATGTGACAAAGAAGTCATACTCCGAAGCAGATACACCTCGCCCATCATTTCTACCAACCCCAGAAATATTATTGAGATATTTAGATTGTCTATTTCGAGTAGGTTTAGAAGCAGCCGCAGACCAAGAGATAAAATTAGATTGTAGTTCACCAAGTTTTACCTGCTTCTTTGAACCCTCTCTTATCACAAAGTTATTGGACAGATCCATGCCAGAAGCTTTATCCTCACTCGGGGGCGTCACAAGGATGTCTGCCATCGCAGATGGGTTAAACATTTGTTGTGCCTCAGCTGTAGTTTCTCCTACCCCTAAGTCTGGCATAGTTATAGTGCGACGAGACTCATGTGCCACAGTCTCGATGCCTTTGCCATCCGCAGTAGGTCTGACTACGCGGTATACATTACCCCTGTTATCGTATTTTATAGATGGGTTAATTTGTTGTCTGGCCAGTGTGTCTTTGTTATCACCTGTGTTCTCTAGTATTTCCTTAGGTATCCGAACGGGTATGTTGTTGGAAATCATCTCACCAACTAGGACAGGGTCATTGTTAAATACACCCATGCCATCACCATCGACATAAAGATTCAGCTTCGCGTTCTGAAAACGTGAAACTGTACCATCTTCATTGATCCTGTGGTATGATGTTTTGGTAGCAGACCGCTGTGTGTGGATACCTTTCGTTAAGTCAACCTGAAGTGGTGGCCTAGCCGTCTTAACCTGTTTCCTCAGATTTGAAATTTGTGCCTCGATATTTTTACGGACGTCTGCTCTATATCTTTTGGGTTGAGCCTTAAGAACAGCTTGCATTTCATCCGCAATCTTCCTAGCCATGCTAGGTGTCCACATACTGACATTAGGCTGCTTGCTATACGTAGCAGATTCCAGTGCCACCTGACCTGTAGCAGAGTCGTTACGGGGGCGAAACTCAATGTATCGACTACGACCTAGCTTTTTCTGGGCTTTAACTCTGAGCTCTTCCTTAGACTCTTTGCGTTTAACCTCATATTGTGTTAGATCAATAGTTGGATAGATAGCATTAATACGCTCGGCGATAGCTTGCGTGAAATAAATGTGATACCTCTTAGCTCCTTTGGGAAGTTCTACTAGTGTGTTGAAGCCACCTTCCTTAGCCTCCGACTGAGGGAGCACACCAACCATGTTACCACTTCCCGTGTTAATTGTAACTGGGTATCCTTGGTAAATAAGATCGCGTAGTACCTGTATTTGTTTTTCTTGTAGTTCCTCCGCTGTCTTTACAAGACCTTGCTTGTACGCTGGGATCCTCTTAATATCTATTGTCTCTACAGGAACTAAATCTTTAAGGGACTCTTGAGATAGCTCACCTCTAATTGAATTTAACTGGTCTTCTTCGGGGGACAGGTATAGATCAGGTGTAATTACACGGTTGTCTTCCCACTGTCTGGTATACATGTTCCATTTTTCAGGCTCATCGATAAACCCTAGCTCCGCTCTTCGGGCTATGTCCTGCATTTCTTCTGCTGATAGCTCCTGACGAGGACTGGATGTATCTGGTCTCGCCGCAGCTCTCTGCATTATGATGTCCGCTCTGTCTTTATCTATTCCCTCTCGTGCTTTGATGACCTGCTGCTCTACCCATGTTGGTTCATCCATGGTGCGGAGCTTTTCTGTCACGTAACTTAACTGGGCCGCCGCCTCTGGGCTGTACTTAGATACTTCTTCAGGCGCTGATTCTGTCTCCACCTTACCAGTTGTGATGGCGTTATTGAGCATGAACGTAACGTCCTTAATTTTCTTTCCTGAAACTAGTAGTTCGGGAACTTCGTCTTCCTGTTTAGCCGTATCATACCAAGCCTTCCCCAGCTCCAGCTGAGTAGGCGTCATGCGGATACCTTTTTGAACTGGGTTTCTTAGGAAGTTGACTGCATCAAAAGTCTCTTTACGCTTACGTGTCTTAGGTGTCGCTTCTGCATCAGGTAGATATTCTCGGAACGCCTTCTGCCTAGCTGTCCTAGCTGCTTCCAATGCGTCCTGTCGTTCTTGAACAGCTCCTTTGTTTTCCGCTATATAATCATTTGTGAATTTCTCATCAATGCTCTCTATTGCAGACTCGTATACGGCGTTAATCTCGACTATTTTTTCTGTAGGTACCCCATAAGTAGCATTCAGTTGAGATGGTGACTGAAAACCAATTGTCCCTACACCAGTCTTTGTTGGCTCAACTGGCCTTGTTTTTCTGTCACTGATCCCAGCCACACCCATATTTTTGAGGGCCGCCTGTTCTAGCAGTCGGAGTTGGTCAGCATCCTCTATCGCTTCCAATGAAGAACCACGGACTACAGATTTTAGATTTGAGTGAGGGAAGGACACCACAGGTCGTTCTGCAAACAGAGGTAAAGTCTCTTGTTGCTGCCTCGCTTCTGTCTGCCTGACAATCTTCATTTCACTTAGTGGCGTGTTGGCAGCCCCTAACATGTAATACAGCTCACCATTTCCGTCCATCATGGTTACGACCTTACTAGCCCTACCGAGAGTCTTAGGTAACACACCTTCTTCTTGGCTAAACTCAGACTGCCTGATGGTGCTATAATCGTTTAGCAACTCGCCATATTCTCGCGCCAGAGTAGGGTAAAGAGTCCTCAACGCTTCACCAGAATTTTGGACGCGGACCACCAAGTGATCTGACCGTGTGGTAGCAGGGTCTTGTCCACCCATCTTGACTCCCTCAAGAGTCTCTTGAGCACTCGCGATTCGAGCTTCTAGGGTTTCTATTTCTGGATCAAACTGCGATTCTTCAGTAGCGTCACCATCTGTGATCTGTTGTTGGTTATTCTTCTTAAGCTCAAGTATTTTTAGCTGATCCTTGTATACTTCTATTTCTCTTAGGGTAGAATTAGTGACTGCCTCACTCGGTCCCTCAATAGGGTTAGGGATGTATGTGTTTTCCTTGAGTTCAGAGACCCTGCTTGGTGCGGGAATCTGGTCAGCCACTTCGGGTTCTGGTAAAGCACCTTCTGGAGATGGTTTGGGGAATGCCTCTGATGGACTTGGTACATCTTTTGTAGCTTGTAGGTCATCAAAGGTTGGTATGGTTGGTGTCGCTACGCCTACTGTTCTAGCCGCCAAGTTGCTGATCGCATTGTAACGCTCATACTGCTCGACATCCAGATCTCTAAGTGGTGTACCTGCTTCTACGGTAGTTTCACCTGTGGTAAATTCTAACTTTGTTCGAGGCACAACGGTCTCTGTGGTATCAAATACCATTTGGTCACCCTCAAAACGTGTTTCTATTTCAGGTAAGTCAGGTTGCATCAGCTGTTCTCTGACTGCAGATAAACTGTAGTAAGTACTTTTCTGATCTTCCGACATACTTGATACAGATGTACCCTCTGGGATAAGATCATCCACATCTGAGAACTCAAAAGTAGTTGTGTCTGAGACACGCTCCTCCATCTCAAAAGACCTCGCATTACCAGCCGCTTTGACATCAGCTTGTAATTCCTTAACTTCTTGTATGCGGTTATTCCTATTTAGGATAAACGCCTCTTGATCTTGAGCAGAAGATAAGAGCAGGTTTCCTACTACTTCTTCGGTCAGCGGACTACCTGTTTCGTTCAGCTTCTGCGTCAGATTAGAACGGAAATCCCTGAGTACATTAGGTGCCTCAGACTTAAGTCTTCGGTTTGCATTAGTGGCACCAGCCACATACCTAGCCGCTGGCATACCAGCACCTAACGCGGCTCCATGTAAACCCGCCATGAACGATTGTTGCATACGCTCTAAGAACGGCCTGTCCTTGTCTGTGAATGCATCCTCGACGAGACCATTAAAAAAGCTGTCTAAAGTCTCCTCAGGAGCTTCACCAGCTGCACCAGCTGCAGAAGACTTAAGAAAGTTTGTAAATCCTGAGTGCCTCTTAGTCATGTCTGTCATGACCTTGGTCGCAAGTTGCTTAAAGGTCCCCTCAGTCAGTTCTTCACCGCCTCTGTTTAGTAGTGGGCTAATTATCTTTGAGATCTGTCTACCAGTAGCTCCTGTCGCTAACGCGTTATCTAGCAAGGGTATACCTAGTTTTGAGAAGCCGCCAACGAGAAGCCCTGTAAAAGCAGCAGCCGTAAGACCACCGCCAAGAGCCTTGTCATGTTTCTCCGCGTGTGGCATTTCAGGATTATCCTGACCTAATTGACTATAAATACTAGCGTATGTACTACCCCCTGATCTGTTCATGGCGGGTAACATAACCCCAGACATACGGGAGACACCCATACTCTTAGTCATAACTGAATTGTATGACTTTACGACATCCATCACCCCACGTTCAGCGACTGTGTCAGCTGACGCTTTGATTAAACCTTCTAACGAAGCTTTTTCTGCCGCTAACTCCAAGCCTTCTTTGCTACCTGCTCTCAAGGTGGAGGTGACTAACCCCTTAGCGAACCCTTTTGCGGTCAGGCGAGCGCCAGTGGTCGCCGCAGTTTTGGCCGCCAAGTATAGTGCCCCACCAGCGCCGAACGCAGGTGCCGTGGCTGCTGTCAAGAGGGCCGTAGCTGCCATGTCTACGACTACTGGTGCAATACCTTCAGCTATGCTACGCGTAAAACCATATTCTTCACCCATCAGCATAGCCAGATTTCTTCTGTCTGATGCCGCCTCCATATCTTCTAGCAGAGTCTCACGTCCCTTAGCTTGGAGATCTTCTGAACCAGTCATACTACCTGTGGCAAGTTGCACAGCCCCAACTGAAGTTGAAATACCTTCCTTAACAGATGCCCACACCCCACCCATACTTTCGTCTAGGACATCGTAGTTGTCTGGGTCACTGACAAAAGCGTCTAGTATTTCATAGTTTTTTTGACCTGCTGCTAGACCTCTCTGGCGGTAGGTCATCCACTCTTCGCGGATGCTGCTATCTTCGAGAAGCTTGTTGTTGTCTGGGAAGGCATTTATTAACTGCTCTTCGCGTTGATTTTCAAACTGCTTGACTTGGGCATCTGTAAGTTGTGGGTTGGCCGCAATAGTTGCCTGAAAAATATTCTTATTCAGCATAGCTGAACTTCTCATTTGCAGAGGTGCAAATCCTATTTTCCTGATGTTGTCCGCTACGTTATCGTCGTCGGCGTCAATAGCTTTTTCTTGGTGAAAATTCTGAGATCTCGACATCAAGGTCATGACTTCCTTGAATGATTCATATGAAGGCTCCTCACCCTGTTCAAACACATTTGTGGACAACAGAGTCGAATACAGGTCCTGCGTAAGTTGACCGAGCTTCTCTTCTTTTTCGGTGGGGGTACGGTCTACCTCATCTTTATCATATATATCATAGTGACCCGCGAGTCGCTGCGTAAGAATTTTAAAATTGCCGTCCGAGTTAGCCAACGCCCCAATAATCTTCTGGTCCTTTTGGTACTCCTCTATCTGATATAGGGGGATGTCGTATCCTTCTGGTTTGTCATACTTACGAGCCGCTGCAGCCGCTTGACTATAAGACATGTTCCCCATAGACACCGCCTGATCTACAGCATCCGAGAAGCTCATCCCGCTCATAGATGGGCCTGTGTAAATTGATGGATCACCCTCGGAATCAGGTAACACCGCCATAGACAATTCCCCAGAGTCTACAGCTTTCCTCAGGGCCTTTTCATATGCCCCTCCTTTTAATACTCCTTCGGCTTCTGCCTTTAGGGATGCTGTCCGTTCTTGGATGATAGGGTTTTCAAAATCTTCAGGGTCGCCTTTTTGCAGGGCCTTCTGGTGTGCAAAATACTGGGTACCTACATTCCAGCTTTCATCTTTGGACGTAGTATAGGCTCGTACAAAAGATAGTTTGTCCTCGAATGATCTATCTCGGGGGGCAACAAGAGAATTAATTGTCTCTTCATCCTCTGGATCTACTTCCCCATCCTCGATCAAAGATCCTACCAACCCATTCGTGATGTCACGCTCAATGCCAGCAGCCTGTCGAGAGTCTGAATAACTGCCGTGAGTTATGTAGGATTTCCTAACCGAGTCCGCGTACCTTACCCTATTCTCAATTTCATCATCTCCGAGTTCATTCTGGCTAGACCAAGTAGCATAATCAGGGACCTCGGGCTCGTCTATTAATCTAGCGGCGTTGTTTTCGACCTCAGGGAATGAGGGATAAAGTTGTTCAGTCATAGCTGTAACAGTATGTTTGTTGGGTTGGGTTGGTGTTTATCTAATTTTAAATCCACTACCAGCGGATGAAGTTGTTGTTTTAGGAGAGGCTGAGAACCCCCTAATTTGTTTGATTTCTTGTGCCCGCTGGTTACTTGCCGTATATACTGCTTTACGTAATTCCATTGGGTCCATTCTTTCTATATCTATTGAGTTGTGTAACCCAAGAGTTATAGCGTGAGCCTTAACACGCTCCGTGTCAATATCAGAAAGTGTAGGTGTAAACTCAGGACGACTTTTCTGATAGGCTTTATATGCAGCTTTGTTTGTGTCTCGTTGGGGAGCATTAGCCATCCACTCTTTCATCTGATCCTCGGCTGAGACAAGTTTAATACCCGTCAGGGCGTCTTGCATTTTTCCTAGCTGCCCAAGTTGGTCGTCTAAGTGGGATGTTACATTTTTCTTAGCTTCTTTCTCAGCTGCTTGTTCCGCTTTAGTTATAGCAGTTTGTTCCCTGCGATACCTACCCAGAACCATTGTCCCCTCTACAGGGGACATGCCACCTCGTTGGGCTATTTCTGCCGCTGCTTGTGCATCAGGTGCTGACTGAAGCAAACTTATATCTCTGTAGTCTCTGCGTTCTTGGTCGGCAATTCTCTTGATTGATACGTCATTGGAGGCCATAGCCCCCGTTACCATTGTACCAGCAACTTTATTGGTTGTTAGTAAGTGTGGGTAGCGGAGAGCCAGACTATTGTACTCTTCCTGCTTGGCGTATGGATCTAGCTCAGGGTTATTTTTGATCTTGGTCACATCTTCCATCAAGCTGGGGAGTTTGTTGTATGTGTCCCTCTCATTTTTATACTCTTCTTTGGCTGTCTGCAATGCGTGCAGGTTTCTCTCATACGCCAAGTCACTATTCCTGATAGAAGCTAATTGAGATTGAATGGTCAACATGTCCTTCATGTCTTTTGTGTCTGGACCATACTTCTTAGCTAGGTACGAGCCTTCACGACTCGATAACCCAGACTTGAAAAAGCTCCCGCGCATGGGAGCTATGTCACCTTCAAATGAAAAACCTTGTGGCATAATTAATATCTAGTTTCTTGTCCTCGTCGCATCTCTTCTTGGGGGCGCATCTCATCTGGTTCAGTAATCCCGTCTCCATCACGCCTTGTTCTGTTACGCATGAACTCATCTATCATGTCCTGCATCCGTTGCCCATAATCTATTTCACTTCCTTTTGCGCTCTCCTGAGCGTCCACAAATGCTTGAGATTTTACTGTTGGCTCACCTGCTATTTTTTCAGCAGCCGCTCTACGCATTAGATCATAGTATCCTTGCTTATCTCCAGCGCGTCTAAGCTTCCGAGCCTCTAATCTCATGCGTCCAGATTCGGACATGAGTTGTCGAGCTGGTGCATCTAGCCCTGTGACGCGGAGAGCTTTAGGCCGTGCGGCTGCTTTCTGCTTGATGGAAAGCTTCGGTTTGTTCTTCTCGTCTTTGTAATATTTCATGCGTGAGATTAGATGTTTACCATTACGATCTGTTGCGTCGTCTCTCCTCTTTATCTAGGTCAGCTTGGCTTGTCCTGATGTTGCTCCCTGTTCTGTTTCGCCGTAACCCCCCAGAAGCACCCTGTGTTGTCGCTCTGTTACTCCTCTGAGAGTCTACTGTGTCTAAAAACTTCCCCATATTTGCACGTCTGTAATCACGCTCTGCTTGCTTATCTAGTTGCTTGTTTGCATAAGAGTCAATTTGATCACTACTAAGACCCATGTCTTTACCCATAGCGTAGAAATTGGCTTTGTCTTCGGAAGACGCCGTGGCTGGGTTGTAGTTAGCGGCGTTCAGTTGGGACGCAAAATCTTTTCTTTTATCAGTTCTTGCCTGATTAGCGATCTTGTTCTGGTTCATGTTGAACGCTCTTTCCGCAGCGGCTAGATTTTGAGGAATATAGTCTCGGACGTAATCACCTTGATTATTCTTGGTGACTAGTTCACTGGGGTCAAACTTAGGCTGTTTCTTCTCTAAAAAATTATCAGCTTTGGGTGTTGCCGCAGGTTGAAACTTACCTTCTCGACTTGTAGCCATCACATCATCTACTACGCCAGCGAGATCCACGGGTTCGCTAGCAATCGCTGAAAGTTGGTTTCCTTTGAGTATACCCTCTGGCGTTGTTGGCGTTGGTGCAGATCCAAATGGCACGGCTGCTCCAAGGGAAGGTGCTTTTGGACCACGAGCCATGTCCATTAACTGCTTACTCTTACCGAGACCTTCGTATGCGGCGGCAGAATCTTGCATTGCATTAAACACGGATGAACCACCACCCGCTCTGTTTTTTTCCACTAGGGCATTATTATCGTATTGTCTAAGCTGCTCATCACGAGCTGCTTGTCCTGAACGACGACTCTCAGCCTGTCCTTCTGGACCACTAAAAAATGACTTAGCTTCTGCGCCAAAATTCTTAAGTGCGCCTTGGATACTGGCGGGTTTCCCCCTTTTAATTTGATCGCGTTTTAAGCTGTCTGACAATTCATCCGCAAATTCTGCGAATGTCTTAACTCTTTTATCTTTGTCTTTGTCGGCCATATATTAAGTAGGATGTACGTTTTAGTATATACATTGTGCCTCCGAACTCAAGGGTAAATTCAAGGTAAGTAAGCGGCGTCGTTTTGCAGTGCGGCTTTTAGGTGCTTCATCGACTTAGGTGGTTTCCTATAAGCCTGATTTGGATCTTCCTCACGTGGCTCCATAGCGATCAATCCGTGCCTCTGGCGAGCACAGTCAAGGGCTAGAAACGCCGCATCTGCAAGGTCTGGAGACTGTCCGAGCCTCTGCTTAAACTCTGGCTTGGACTCAATCCTAACCTTTAGTGAGCCAGTCTTTACTAGCTCATAGTTCCGACCGACAATTTCCTGAGCTAAATCAGAGTCCACACCAAAAATTTGTCTGGTCCTCATGAGCTCCTTGCCCACAAACCACAGCTCTGACACTCGGTTGGTATATAGCTCTAGTCCCGTGAGCTGGCTATTTACTGAGACACGCTTATCTGAGGGTCTACCACCAAAGGTAACACGTAAGAATCTAGCCGACCACTCTCCTGCCAATACGTCACAGAAAGATGAACCTGCACCAGTTGCGTCCACCGCTAGATCATCGGGGGCTACACCCTCCTTCTTACAAATCTTCTTGATCTGCTCCACCAGCTGATATGTCCGCGGTACCGCCTTGTTGGTCGCATCATCATTAAGCTGGTAGCTCTTACCTAGCTCAAAGACAAACTGACCTGTATCGTCGGTACCTACCTGACCTACATACAGCACGGTCCTGTCACCGCCATTAGTAAAGGCAGGGTCGAGACCAGCTACCTTGGTAGGTGATGATGCCCATCGAACCTTATTCATGCACCCGCTCTTGGTTATCTCATTCTCGCTGTAGATACCTTCGTCCTCATCTGAGTCAAAGAATACAGCTCGCACCATTCGCATATAACCACGGGAGCTAGTTCCCAGTAGCTCACGCTTCTCCGCGATCTGATCGGCACGTGGTAAGTATGGGTAGATTGTCTCACCTGCTAAGATGTTTGGGCTACGCTCACCATCCAGTCGTATGTACTTGCCGCCCCACTTGGTACGCCAGCCGTCATCGACGTTGGTATCTACCGAATCCCAGCCATCCTCTGGCTCAGACCACACGCCAAACGCATCGAACTTCGAGCTCGGGTTGGACATACCGATCATGCGGAACTCGGGGTTTGATGACAAGTTGGTCAGACCAGCGTGGACCACAGCCTCAGATATCTCAGATAGCTCGTCACCTATAACAATAACCCGCCTGTTCTTAATACCAATAAACTTACCTACTGCCTCACGAGTCCTGCTCTTCTCCGCTGCAATAAGCGAAAGACCAGATTTCTCTAGGAGTGTGCCGTGCTCGTTTACGTAAGCTACGTTACCTATGGAATCCCGAATCCTGAAAGGCATATCATCTATCACTGCCAGTAAGCTGATAATAGAACCCCAGATCCGCTTACGTGCTTCACGCAACGTGGTTGAAGTAATCAGGACTAAGGTATCCTTAGGCTGGGATAGACAGTTGATGATAGCGTAGGCCGCCATCGTGTGTGACTTGGATGAGGATGCAGCACCACCAACAGCAACAAACTTATTCTCAAGGCAGCTTCGGATGATTATCTTAGCCCATGGGTTTGGTTGCATCAGGGGCTCAGGTAGATCTGGCCTATTCCACAGCACATCACAGGC
>Ga0222717_10001546_pt1 | contig 18669 bp, 21 predicted proteins | sample C33_18DmetaG_FD_165053 | JGI IMG/M metagenome (GOLD analysis project Ga0222717, IMG submission 165053) | Estuarine water microbial communities from San Francisco Bay, California, United States - C33_18D | ecosystem: Environmental > Aquatic > Marine > Unclassified | place: USA: California...
GGGTTCAACAACCTGCGCATCATATGCCATGCCAGAGGAAGAACAAAGTAAGTGGGAGAAATTCCATGGAAAGTACGATGATGAACTAGCGGTGATCATGTTGGCTATGATTACGTTCAGCGCATCCACTTTGATTACCCTTCCGTTTCAAATGCAGTACAATTATGCCAATGAAGATGGTGCATATGAGGTGCTTTTTGCAGCACCAATAAACGAAACCACTGATGGTGGTTTTACAATAAATGAATCAGGAAGAGTTATGGGATTTATCTCTGGCTCCTTTGATAAACTCTTTGGAGGCTTCACTCCTAGAGATAACAACTCACAAGATAGGAGATAAGTATATGGAATTGATATCAGGAATTGGATGGGCAGCAGCATTCTTTTTCCCAACAATTACACCGGCAGGTGTTTGGGTTGCGGAGAATACGGATGCGATTAATGAGAAGTTTGTAGAGCGGGTTGATCTAGGCTATTCTTGTTGGACACGTGTTGGCGGTGAGATTGGTGTGTATGGTCATCCAAGCAATTACTCCCTTGATCCTGTCTGCTATATTGCGGGCAAAAAAGACCTTCCGGTTGCCACCCCGTATGCGGTGTCAGAGGAGGCGTGTGGAACAGAGTCCTAATTATAATGACGATTGGAGAAGGGGTAGAGAACTTTTTACAAAAGCGGTTAGAGGAGTCCGAAGGATTGTTGGTTGGCTTAAACACAGGTGGCTGCACAGGGTTCACTGTAAGTCTGTTGAAGAAGGACTTGAGCGATATTATCTCACAGAATACAAGGCTATGTCAGCAAGTGTACGTAGAGAAAGAGTCTCAAGGGATCTTATCAGATTGTGTTCTTACCGTTAGCGATGATCCATTCTCCCAGAGGTTGACAGTAGAAGTACCAAAAGAGAAGTTTGATCAGTGTGGTTGCGCTGAGAGTTTTGCACCAAAGAATCCGTTAGACTACTAGGGAATAAAATGACAAAAACAATAAATGATTTTCTAAGTCCTGACGATTTGATGCTTGCGGGACCGGCAGAAAACGCTCCATCTGATTACTGGAGTAAGCCTGCTATAGAAGGCGATGGTAACCAGAAACAAGGATTGACTTGGGACGTGGTTAGAGCGACTGATAATATCAATAAACAGGCGCAACAAAACTTTGACCATACTAATCCTTTGCATTACATTAACCCTCTTAAGTGGGGTCCCGCTGCAGGGGCAACACTTATTGAGGGAGTAATTGACCCACTGGCTCAGTATGCACGTGGTGAAGATGTGTCACGTGCAGATGCTGCTCTTGCAGCAGCAGAGGTTGTACCGGCTGTAGGGGCGGGTGCTAGGATTGCAGGGCAAGGTGCCAAACAACTATACAAGTCTGAAGGTGCTAAACTATTCTCTAACGTGCCTAACTATGTAAAAGGTTTCTATGGTGCTGATCGTGCGCCGGGAGTAGCGGATGCAGCACAGCAGGGTATAATCAGTGCTGCTAAACAATATGTAAGCCCAGAGGCTAGTACAAGATTTGCTGAGAAAGGTATAAGTAACAAGACAACAGAAGTAGTGGAACGTAACAAAAAATTCAGGGAAGGATTATTTGAGGAGTTTGACTCTACTGGGACTATATCTGATGAGCAGTTGGCACAGTTAAAGCATTCAAGAAAAGAAGATCATGGACAGATAGTTTACAATGGTTTAATTGCTAGACAGTCTGGTAACCCTGCTCCTGCAGCAGAGAAGTACATGGATGAGGTTTATCACAGCATAGAGGATAGTTGGGATAGACAAGCATTTTTAGATATGCCAAAGCCTGCTAACTCTTCGCACATAAGCGACGAAGTTATGAGTGATGCTTTTGATTTAATTGGAGACACTTGGAAAACAAAAGATATCAAGGGGTTGAAGAAAGGCAAGACAGTTAATGAAACTGGATCATTAATGGCTATCAAGAAAATGCGTGGACCCAAGTCTACAGGAGTTCATGACAGAGATATAATATCAAGCGCAGCATACAATCAACTTAAGGATGCTATGGTTGCCAACGGTAGAGATTTTGATGATACTGAAGAGTTGCTTGCCATGCTTAGAAAGGTGGAAGGACCGAAGTATAGTATTAAGAAATCTGATGATGGTGGAGTATTTGTTCAATTTAGTCCTGAGATGAAATCAGGATATGTTGAGGGTGGCACCAATGCTATCATGTATATAGATAACGATAGGAAGATGACTTTCTTTGTATCGGATGAGCATGATATGTTTGGTATTGTCCCACCGGGATTTGATAGGGCTATAACAGTATTACCACCTTGGACTGTTGATAACTTTGCTAGTACACGTAAAGTTAAAAGGCGTAGAATGTCAGCAACAGAAAAGTCTGAAGTTGAAACTGCATATGCAAATGTGACAGATAAGAAATCAAAAGGAAAGTTCTACGATAAAAAAGCAGCAGATCAACAGGCTAAGAATAGGGCTAAAGACAAGAAAGAAGAATTAAAAAATACTACCAAAAAGAAAAAGGAAACATTAGTAGACCCAATGACCGCAGCGCAAAGGTCTGCTGTAGATGAAATCACAGCGCCAGTTAAAGTTAATTACGGAAGATATGCGGGAAGAAGGGCTGTCCCCGTGGGAATACTAGGATCAGGAATAGCATATGGCACTTATGAAAACGAATAACGCACAACAGGAAAAGTTTGTAGAGATGTTTCTACTAACTGGTAGTGCAGCAAAGGCAGCAGAAATTGCAGGGTATGGAAGTCCGAAGCAACGTGGATACGAACTCAAGAACAAATTTAAGAATCTTATAGAGGAGCGTCAGAAGCGTATGCTTCAGGATAGCATACCCCTTGCAATCAATCAGTTGATCACTATGGTACAGAGTGCTGAGTCTGAGGCTGTACGCCTTAACGCAGTTAAAGACCTGCTTGATCGTGGTGGCTTTAAACCAGTGGACAAGATCGAACAGACTGTAACCAGTATCGAAGAGAAAACCACAGAGGAACTGGAAAAAGAATTTAAAGAAGTAACTTCACTTTTACAATAGGAGATTAGTATGTCATCGTCATCATATAGAAGCAGACTTGGAGATAACAATAACCCAACTCCAAGAGGAACACCTAAACCAAACTCAAATCAGTACTTTAAGAAACGCAAGCCCGGACCTGTAAAATCCATTCCGCTAGATATGGCTAACGCAGCAAGCAAGATTGTTTCTCAAATGAACAAAGGAATTCCTAAGAGCAAAAAACGCAAGGGATAAATGAAAACTAAACAGCAGTTAGAACAAGCCATTGCTACGGCAAAGGAACTCTACAAAAGACAGAAGTACAGTAGGATTCATTTCTACGATCCATATCCATTTCAGCAACAGTTTCATAAGACAGGCTTTGAGAATAATCAAAGGCTGTTAATGTGCGCCAACCGAATAGGCAAGTCCTACTCTGGCGCTGCTGAGATGGCTATGCACCTAACAGGGATATACCCTGACTGGTGGGAAGGTAAGAGATATTACAAGGCTATCACCGCATGGGTGGGTGGTGTGTCTAACGAATCAACCAGAGACATCTGTCAAGCAGAACTACTGGGTGCGCCTGAAGACCCTGATGCATGGGGTACAGGTGCAGTACCATTAGAGAACATAGTAAGTTCAGAACGTAAACCCGGTGTGCCTAACGCTAAAGCACTGGCTCTGATTAAGCATTCCAGTGGAGAGAACTCCACGGTACACTTTAAATCATATGAGTCTGGTGTAGAGAAGTGGATGGGACGATCTGTTGACTGCATATGGCTAGACGAAGAACCGGATAGATCACTGTACTCACAGGCTGTAACACGTACGCTAGACCGTAAGGGTATGGTGTACCTGACATTCACCCCTGAGAAGGGCATGACAGAGACTGTAAGCGCATTCATGAACAACATTCAGAAGGGTCAGTCCCTAACGAATGCCACATGGGATGACGCTAGCGAACACGTGAGGACTCTTAAGGATAGACCGGGACATCTTGATGATGACACCATGAGGCAGATTCTGTCTGCTTATTCACCTCATGAGAGGGAGATGCGTAAGTTTGGCAAGCCTACAATTGGCTCTGGTTTGGTTTTCCCCATTCCAGAAGAAAAGATAATGTGTGAGCCGTTTGACATACCGGATGATTGGGACAGAATAGCGGGAATAGACTTTGGTTGGGACCATGACACTGCTGTAGTGTGGGGCGCTTATGATGAAGAGGAAGATACATTCTATGTTTATGATGCATATAATGCTAACAAGCGTAGCCCTGCGGAACATAGCACTGAGATTATGCGCCGTCCTGCTTTCATTCCTGTTGCTTATCCCCACGATGGTAATCGTCGTGATAGCATTGGTAATCCGGGGTTGGCAGACCAGTATCGGACTCTTGGCTGCAATTTTCTACTTGAGCATTTCTCCAATCCCCCTGCGTTGGGGCAGAAGAAAGGCTCTAACAGTGTGGAGGAAGGCATTCAGCAGATGGTAGTTTGGATGGAGGAAGGAAGGTTTAAGATATTTGACCACCTATCTCATGTCTTACAGGAGTACAGGCAGTACCACAGAAAGGATGGAAAGATTGTAGCGGTTAGAGATGACAGCATGAGCGCAATGCGATACTGCTTTATGAGCAGAAGATTTGGAGTTCCGGGGTCAGGTGACACGTGGAACTTTAATTTTGATAAACCACTAGAGTATCAAGAAATGGGAATTATATGAGTGATCCAGTAACAGATGAAGAAATTGTAAGTCGAATTGATGCAGAGATCGGTGAGGCTCTAGGGTTCGGAGACGACATCTCTGAGCAACGCCGGGAAGCAATGCGATACTACTTCGCAATGCCTTTGGGCAATGAGGTAGAAGGTCGCAGTCAATATGTTGACAGCACAGTGCAGGATACGATTGAGTGGATCAAGCCTTCCCTGATGCGTGTATTCGCCTCCGGTGATGAACTGGTTAAGTTTGAGCCTAACAATCCAGATGAAGTTGACATGGCTGCACAGGCTACGGATTACGTTAACCACGTGCTACAGAACCAACACAATGGTTGGGAGATTATGTATCAGTGGTTTACTGATGCGCTATTGCAGAAGAACGGAATCATTAAGGTATGGTGGGATGAGTATGATGAGTACGTTCGTGAAGAATATAAGAACCTTGATGACCTAGAGTTTGAAGCATTAATGTCAGACCCAGATGTTGAGGTCGTAGAGCATGATGAGTATGGTGGTGATAATGGACAGTTTTACCATGACGTTATTGTCAAGAGATCACAGTACAACGGTAAGGTTTCCATAGAGAACATACCGCCTGAAGAGTTCCTGATTAATCGTGATGCAAAAACCATAGAAGATGCAAGGTTTATTTGTCACCGTGTACGCAAGACTCTATCAGAATTGCGTCAGATGTACCCTGATATTGATCCTGAAGACCTTAAGGGTGGAGATATGGGTAGCGTCAACTGGAACAATGAACATACTCAAAGGTATGCGTTTGATAACAGCGGTGGGTTTTACGACACGCAGTCTAATGCAGCCACTGAAGAAGCATTGCAGGAGTATTGGTTGTATGAGTCTTTCATTAGAACGGACTACGATGGTGATGGAATTGCAGAACTACGCAAGGTGTGTACGGTAGGCAGCACAATACTATCTAATGATGAGATCGACAATATGCCGTTCATCAGCCTAACTCCTATTCAGATTTCACATAAGTTCTTTGGTTTGTCTGTGGCTGATTTGGTTATGCCACTGCAGAAGATCAAGAGCGTACTGATGCGTAATCTGCTAGACAATATGTACAACCAGAACTACGGAAGGTTTGCGGTATTGGAGGGTCAGGCAAATCTGGATGATTTACTGACGGCTAGACCGGGAGGCATCGTACGTGTTAAGTCACCTAATGCTGTCACCCCTCTGGCTACTCCTCCGCTTGAACCTTTTGTGTTCAACATGGTTCAGTACTTGGATGAGGTTCGTGAGTCAAGGGCAGGCGTAAGCAGGATGAGTCAGGGAATGAATGAGGACGCATTGACATCGCATACCACTGCTACTGCTGTGAACGCTGTGATGACGGCTGCTCAAAGCAGGGTAGAACTCATTGCCCGTAACTTTGCTGAGACTGGTGTGAAGGACTTGATGTGCAAGATATATGAACTGCTAGTAAAGAACATGGACAAGAAACGTGTCATTCAACTCAGGGATGAGTGGGTTCAGGTTAATCCAAGAAGTTGGGCAGAACGCATGGATGCTACGGTATCTGTTGCTCTTGGTCATGGTAATAAGGATCAGCAGGTTGCCCAGTTAACTCAGTTGACTCAGATGGCTATGGGGCAGCAAGCCTCTGGTAGCCCAATGGTTAGCCCTGAGAACCTATACAACTTGCAGGCTTCATTGCTCAAGTCCATGGGGTATCAGAATGTTAATGATTACTTAACACCTCCTCAGATGCAGGAACCACCACAGCCTGATCCTATGCAAGAGGCTCAGTTGCAGGCTCTTAATGTAGATACACAGGTTAAGCAGGGTGAACTAGAAGTTAAGAGAATGAAAGTTCAGAATGAAATTCAGGAAACCAAGATGGAATCTAAATTCAAAATGGCTGAACTAGCGATAGAGGACAAACAAAAGAGGGCAGTTAAAATAGGACAATGAGCGCAGAACTAAGGCAGGAACACGCAAAAAGGTTATTGGAAGATGATCTTTTTGTCGAAAGCATACAAGGTTTAAAAGACCAACTACTACATGAATGGCAAGTTACAAGCCAACATGACATTGAAAGTAGAGAACAGATTTGGCTTGAGATCAAACTGGTGGATAGATTAGTAGGACATCTAACATCAATATTTGAAGAAGGACAAATAACTAAATTTACATCAACAATGAGAAATATATAAATTATGGCTATACCAAAAATGGTGGACAATACTCCAGTGGAGCGACCCGCCGAACCATTAAGCGAAGCAATGCAACTTGCTACCGCACAAGAAGAAATCCTGAAATTGATGGACGCTGAAGAAGCGCAACCAGAAGTAGAAGGAGTTCAACCTGAAGAAGAAACCGAATCACAACCTGTAGAGGAAGAGGAAGTTTTTGAAGAGGAGGCTGAAGTATCTGAATCGGAGCCTGAGGAATACGAAGACGAAGATGAGGAATATGAAGCAACAGAGAATCTGGATGCTGAAGGGCAGGAAACCGAAATGTACACCATCAAAGTTGATGGTCAAGACGTAGAGGTATCCTTAGAAGAATTGCAACAAGGCTATTCTAGACAATCTGACTACACCAAAAAGACGCAGGAGTTATCAGAAGAAAGACGCAGCATTGATGCTGAACGGGCTGAATATCAGAACGGTCTAAATCAACTGATGCAACAGCGTCAGCAGTACGAACAGGCGCTAGGTCAACTAGGTCAACAGTTGTCGCAAAACATGAGTAAGTTCCAAAACATTGATTGGCAGCGACTGAAGAACGAAGACCCGCTAGAGTATGTCACCAAGCGTGATGAATTCCGTGAAGAACAGGAACGCATCAAGTCAGTGCATTACCATCAACAGCAGGTCCAAGCACAGCAACAGAATGAGTTGGAGCATATCCGACAGAAGGCTGTGGCTGAAGAGGTTAAAAAGGTAGGCGTACTTATTCCAGAATGGAATGACCCTGACTTACAACCAAAGATTGCCAAAGAGATTATGGACTACGGAGTGGATCAAGGGTTCAGTGTGGAAGAGATGGAGGGTCTTGTTGACGCAAGGTCTGTATTTCTTATTCACAAAGCCTTGAAATATGATAGGTTAAAAAGTGCCGACTTGAAAAACAAGAAGGTAAAGAACAAGCCTAAGATGACTAAGAGCGGAACCAAGCGAACCAAGAGTGATGCTAAACGTAGGCGTAAAGCCGAACTTTCAAAACAACTAAAACAGTCTGGATCAGCAAAAGATGCTGCAAGACTGTTGGAAGACATTCTATAGGAGAAATATAAATGATTCCAACTAACACTAGAGAAACTTACGGAGCAGTGGGCATCCGTGAAGACCTGTCTAATATCATTTACAATATTAGCCCAGAAGATACCCCGTTCATGTCGAACATCGGTAAATCATCCTGCGACAACACTTACTTTGAGTGGCAGATTGATGAACTGGATGGTGGCGCTGACAACTTCCATGTGGAAGGCGACGATGCTACTGCCCTTGCGGTTACGGAACCAACACGTGTAGGCAACTATACGCAGATCAGTTCCAAGACTGTGCGGTCAAGTGGTACTGCTGAAGCGGTAGACTTTGCAGGACGCAAATCTACGCAGGCTTACCAGATGGCTAAACGTGCGAAAGAGTTGAAGTTGGACATGGAGCATATGCTTCTTGCTCTGGCGACTGCTCCTACCGCAGGTGCTTCGGGTACTGCCCGTAAGACAGGTTCAGTTGGCGCATGGATTACATCTAATGTAGTCGCTGCTTCTGCTGCTCCTGATGAGGCTGACATCCGCACCATGATGGAGAAGTGTTGGGAAGCAGGTGCTAAACCTACTGTCCTCATGTGTGATGGCGTTATCAAACAGGCTATCTCTGCTTTATCGCAGAGCGTGTCAGAGTTGCGTACAGCAGCAAATGATAAGTCGCCTGCATATGTTGTGGCTGCGGTGGACATCTATGTTTCGGACTTTGGCAATCTTCAGATTGTCCCGAACCGTCTGATGCCTGCTGATACCGCATACTTCCTAGACTATGAGTACTGGGATATTGCGTACCTTCGACCCTTTACCACGCACGACATTGCCCGCACGGGTGATAGTGTTGCTCAACAGTTACTTGTTGAGTATGGTCTTCGTTCCAAGAATGAAGAAGCCAATGGCAAAATCACGGGTTGGGCTGCGGTTTAATCTGTATTGGGACGCCCCTCTTCGGAGGGGCTTACCTTCAACTAGAGAGGAATTATGAAGAAATCAGATTTCAAAAATGGAAAGCCTTTTAAAAAAGAAGTCATTAAAGGCAAGGGTGAGAAGGTTGACCCTTATAAAGAATTAAAGAGAGCCTACAGCAAGCCAACTAGGGTAGCGCACGTAGGTGGCAAGGGATTTGTATAATGGGAACAATATTTGACATTGATCAAACAGGTGTAACAACATTTGAAGAGAATTCAGAGGGTGGTTTCTCCCTCACAAAGCATCAAGATGTTCAGCCAATTCTTGAGCAAAACAAAATTGAGTACAACAAAGGACTCAACGATAATACTAAAGGACCAATGGGTCGAAAGGTTGCATCAATTCCTCTTGTAGTCTGGAGTAACTGGATGAAAGAGACAAACGGAGAGGTGCAAAAGAACCCCAAGTTATTGGCTAAGTATCTTAATTCGTCAGAGAATAAATATTTCAGAACACACAACAGCAGGATATAATTATGTTTGGAAAACCATCACAAGAAGAAATGCAGGCAAGATACAGGGCTATGGCAGAACGAAGTGTTCTGAAAAATGGTGAGTTGCCAACTGTTCCTGAGGGAACTCAACAAGTTATCTATAGTCCATACAATTCACTTGGATTAAAGTATGGTGATGCTGCGCCTCAAATACTTGAACGCAATGGAAGAAAATATTTCCACAATCCTATTGGTGGAAATGATTATGTTTTTAATGAAAGGACAGGAGCCTTTCATTCGGGTGGTGGTGATGGTGGCATTCTTATGTTAAGCCCTGCTAAAAAGTCTGAAGAGAAGGATGAGGATAAGGATAAGAAAGATTCTTCTGGAAGTGGTGGAAACTCTGGAGGCGGTGACTCTGGTGGTGACAACTCCGGAGGTGGAGGTGGAAACAGTTACGAACAAGGAACTGTTGCATACGCAAGACCTAACAAAAAAGTTCTTGGTCATAAGGCGAATCAAAAAACTATATTGGGATCGACTTACGATGATATGGTTAACTATCAACCAACCACACAGGGTCAAGAACTAAACTCATTGGTTAATGCCGGAAACTGGATGGTTAAGTTAGACCCTGCACACGCTTTGGCTAAAGACCCCGGACAACTTAAATGGAAAAAACCTATAGTTCTTTCCCCATACTCAATTTCGTAACGGAGAATACCTATGGCAGATAAAGGATCAACGACAACAACTGAAAGCACTAATACCAGTAAACCGTGGCAGCAAGAATACTATGCACGTATGCTGCAACAAGCGGGACATCTGTTTGATGAAGGATTACCGGATTATTACAGTGGTCCAACTGTAGCAGGCTTTACTCCTGCTCAGATGGAGTCTATGAACATGACATCTAATTATGTTACTGGCGGTGCGCAGGACATGATGAAGAACCAGAACCAAATTTATCAACAGATGATGAGCGGTCAGGTAAATACTGGTGCGGGTTCTCCTTACGCTAATATGGCTGATGCATATAAGAGGCAGGCTGTAGGTCAGGCTCAAGACGCAATGGCGGAGTTAAGATCAAGTCAGGTTGCTTATCAGCCCGGAGGTTCTTCACGTGGTGAAATGCTAAACGAACGTGTGATGGAGGATACCAATCAAGGTATCAGCGATAACTTGGCTGCTATGTATGGTCAAGCATATGATAACGCACAACAGAAACAGGTTCAGGCTCTTGGGTCATATGGCAGTATTATGAATATGCCCTTAGAGATGAGCAAACAATTGTATAACCGTGTTGGTCTACCACAGCAGACTCTTAATCAGGCTATGATGGATGATCAGAAGAAGCGTTACGACTACAATGCTATGAAGCGTTGGAATAATCTTGCCCAGTATAAAGACTTTGTTTCTGGTAATTATGGCGGGGTCAATTCAGGCACTAGCACGTCCACAACAAAACCATTAGGATAATTATATGTTTGCAGCAATACTAGGATCATTAGTTATGGGAACTCTAGCCTCTAAGGTTGGAGAGAACATAGTTGGTAAAAGGCTTGGCATGAGTGAGAAGGATCGCAAGTTGCTAGGTACGGTGTTTGGCATGGCAGGCGGAGCCTATGGTGGATACGCAGGTTCGGCAGGCTTTGGTTCCTCTGGAATAGGAGCAACCGGAGCCTCTGGTTCTGCGGGTGGAATGGGCGGTCAATCTCCAAAGGTTGGTGGTGACTATGCCACCTCTATGAGTCTGTATAACCAACCACAGCCTCAAACTTTTACAGGATTTAATCAACCCATGAGTTCTGCCTACAGTTCTCCTCAAACCTTCACTGGAGTGGACGCACCATTTAGTTCAATGGCTTCAGGCAATGGTTATGCGGGGACCCCTTATCAACCTATTGATACTTATTCAAGTCAGATAGGTTCAGCAGATATGCCTCCTGTTTATGAATACAATCAGATGGCAGGTATGCCTGCTGAAACTTATGGTATGGATATGTATGCTAACAATTCTTATGGTAATAGTAATGAAATGTATAGTATAGGTAGACCTGACAACACATGGGCTAACCCTAATGCTCCTACTGTAAAGCCTGATAACTGGTTTGATATGATTGAGGTTCCTCAACCTAGATACCAAGGTCCGTCCAGTGGAAACGTCAGTGCGGAAACATTCGCAATAGAAAGTCCATCTAGGACTATAGACCTTGCACCATCTGGCACACCATTAGAGGTTGTGGATGTAGGAGCGTATCAGGCTCCAACAGAGCCTTTGTATGGTGTTGATCCAACCAGTCCTACCAATAATTATTTAAGCCAACCTTACCAGACTGGAACCCAATCAGGTTCCAACTTAAGTATGGAGAGCGCATTCCAAACTGGTGGTGATGAAATAAGATTAATTCAGGCAAACGGTGATGGAACATTTACTGATCTTAGTACACCTGATCTAAGCACTTCACAGGGTGTGGAAGAGTTTATTAATATGGATCAGATACGCATTGACGAAATGAATGGTGGACCTCTTGACCCATTTGGACAAGGGCAAAACATCACGGCAGCAAACTCTAGTGTTTCCGGACCGCCTCAAAGCGTAGGGAGTTATATAGAGGATGGCGTCATTATAGACAACAGTTTAAACCCTGATCCAAGAAACACTTATGCAACCAAGATAAAAAGCGCAATGTTGGAACCTCCAAAAGATTCCATAGGAAGACCGATACTTTCAGATGGAATAAAGGCGCAAGCAGCATATGATGCTGAAGTACCACTGCTTGATCCGCAGGGAACGACTGCAGGTTTAAAGGCTGAAGCAGAAGCGAAAATATTTGCTGATAAATACGGTCCCACCCCTGAACAGATTCAGGCAACTGCTCAAGAAAAAGTGGATAACGCAAGAAAGAAACTTGCTGAAGGAGGAAAAAAGGGTGATGCTAGAGCCATTGAAAGAGAGAAGCAGAACATAGCCTCAACGATTGATGAGGTTAGAGCAAACATGCAGAAACAAATGACAGAAGACCCTAGCAAGTTGGAGGAGTTTTTAAAGAAGATACCAGACGGCGTGAAACAGTGGGCTGCTGAAACAGGTATTTCATTACTAGATATGTGGATTCAACAAGAACTGTTTGGTCAAGACTATGACGATCAAATTGCAGAAGGTGGTGGAGGTGGTGGTCGAACCTTGAGCGGAACCAGTCCAATGGTATCTCCTTATTCTGGAGGAGGTGGCGGTGGTTCTGGTGGTAAAGGATTGCTATTCTCAATGGGAGGAGGCGGTCAACAGGGTAAGGGTACACATATAATGGCACTTCAATAGGAGCAGTAGATGAGAGAATTTAGAAACGAAGACGGACCCCTTGCTCAGTTAATGGCTCAACAGGCTCAACCTAGCATTCCACAGGCTCCTAGCGGTAGCGGTATCTTTGGAAACCTTATGGATAGTATGGGAATTGACGTAGAGATGAGTCAGTCGGACGCCAAGGGTACTGAGTTTAAATTGAAAGCCAGTGAGAAACCCTCTGTTACACAGGATGATTATGACCCCATGGCTCTGTGGAGTGATGCCTCTGCTATAGTGGATCAGGAGTACCAGAACATGGACTCCTCCATGCAGGTTGGCGACCCTGCTAGTCAGCCTATGCCTGACCCTAGTCAGATGCCTGTAGACCCTAGTGGCGTTGCAGCGCCCTCTGGTGGCTTCTCACAGGATATAGGTCTAGATACCCCTATGGTACAGCCTCCTCAAGATCAGACCGTACAGCCCAATACAGAGCCTCTCACGCCAGATGGGGACTCTGTTCAGAATACTTCAGCAGGATTTTCTGAGGTTGCTAAACAAGCGGGTGCTAATCAGAACGATATCGAAAAGACTTTAGCGACAGCGGGTACAGCAGGTAGAAACGTCAAGAAGAATAACCTTATGGCGGGTAATGAAGTTACCAATGACCAGATACTTAACAAGTTAGGTTGGGACCCAGAGCGTAGACATACTAATTACTTGCTAGAGATGGCGACTGATATGATTGGTCGCTATGCTTTGATGGCTATGGCTAAGAGTCAGGGTGCTACGTATGAGCAAGCACTTGCTATGGCTAACTCTTCTCATCAGAGGATACTTGAGGAGCGACAGAGGCAGGAGAAGTTTGACGAAGAGAAGCGTGTATTTGATGCGGTGCAGCAGGTATTTTATTCTACAGGTTCATACGTTGATCCCGGCAGTCAAGCAGATGTTTACAATGCTTTGATGGCTACTGGCATGGTTAGCCCTGAAGAGGCTCAGACCATATCAGGGCACCACATGGTAGATGCATCAGCAACAGGCTATGATACGTTCTATGATATCCGTGATCCTAAAGCGGGAATCAAACCATTCTATGTACCCAAAGGTGAGATAGGTCCAGACGGTACATACCCTGACTTGGCGTCTGCTAAGTTAGGTTATGAAACTGCATACGGACAGAAAGCCGGTGTTGATTCTCTATCCACAGGTGTGGAGGGAGCGCAGTCTGACGAACTGTTATACCTTGAGCGTCAACTATCAGCATTAAGGGCTGATCCTAACTCTGATCCTGAAGATATAAAATTATTAAATGATAGGTTAGTCTTAAAGAGATCGATGTATCTTAATAAAAATGAAGTCACTCCTTCCCAAGTGAATACTATGTGGAAGGATAGTGTGTATGGTCAGTTGCAGAAGAGGTCAATGGAGAGTGGGGGTAGGGAGCGAACGCTGTTTAAGTTACCTCCGAACTCAAAGTTCAATCCTACAAATAAAGAAGTTCCTATTGACTACACTACGCTCCAACAGTACTGGAGACAAGAGACTTCTACATTTAAGGTTATCACACCCAGTGGCAAGGAACAGAACTTCATACCTTACAGGGTAATGAATGGAAATCAAGCGTCTGTGGCTGAGATGCAGAATGATGCTAGGGCACCCTTACCAGATAATGTCGCCTTTCAAAAGATGACAGGTATATATCAGCAATTAGTTAAAGAAGTTGGGGAAGCGCAAGCACAAGCGTGGTTACAATCACAAATGGGTGGTAATTAATGTCAGAAAATTATTGGGATACTATAGATGCTGACTCCTTTTTCAAGGTTGATTCAGATGAAGAGTTTCAGATAACACAACCAGAGGCTGCTGCTGTTGCTGAGATAGAAGGTGGCATGAATCCTATTAAGGCATTCTTTCAGGGTAGTTCTATTGGCGTAACAGATACTGTACGTGGTGTAACTCAATGGGCGGGCTACCAAGAGGATGAGATGAGGGAGCAAGAGGCTCACCTTAACTCATTGTTTGATAGTGAGGAGTACGGAAACTATGCCAAAGCAGGATACTTCTTAGGTTTGATTGCTGACCCAGTGGGTTGGATGCTACCGGCTGCAAAGATCAGGGCAGGCGCACGGATGTATCAGGTCGCTAAGTCTGGTGCTATAGGTGGTGCTGCTTCTGGAGCAACTGGGTACATTGACGAAAGCACAGGGATGGAAAACACTCTGGAACAGCGGGCTATCAATGCGGGCATTGGTGGCGCAGCGGGTGCTGTTGGCGGTGTTGCAATAACCCCTGCGGTTAAGGGAGTTCAGAAAGTCTATGAACCTATAGGTGAACTTGCTTGGAGAGGTCTGAAAGAACCTGCTGTTATGGGTGCGCTTGGTGGCGGTACTATGGGATTCAACATGACAGGCGAAGACGGTACACCCCTGACCACTGAAGAGAGAATACGCAACACAATGTTGGGTGCTGCTATGGGCGGTGCTGCATTCAAGGCTCCTAAACTGGCGCACAAAGCCGGGCTTACTGAGAAGGACTGGAATAAACAGTTTGGTGAGTGGTTCGTACCTTACTATGGAGTGGACAATGAATCAGTTTCATTCCTTCGTAGGGCTACAGGCAGACAGGCTGCATACACTGGAGACTTTGAAGAGACAGCAACAGAGATCATGAACCTTCCATACAGGGATCGTCAGGTCGTATATGAAATGATGACCAACCCTAAGTGGATGGGTCCAAGTGAACCCAGACTGCAGAAGATAGCAAACAAAAACAGAGCAAAGGTTACTGAGTATATGGATCACCTAGTTGACCTTGGTGTTCTTGATAGCAACGTGGCTGCACGAAATGTGGATGACTACCTTCGCACCACGTACAAGAAGCATGAGGTATCCAAGAACTTTGTTGAAGAGTACAGTGGCTCCATGTTTGCTTTCCGTCATCGTGGAAACGTGAGAGAAGTAGATACCGGTTCTTTAAAGTTGGCAGAACCTGATGAGTTTGGAGTTCAAAAAGTATTATCTGATCATGAGAACTTGGATGACGTAGGTCCTTGGGAACTTCTAAAAGATAAAGGTGACAAGAGTATTGTCAGAAGGCAGTGGAGTAAAGATGAAAAGTTAAAGATGGGTGAGATCACAGATGCAGGTTATGCCATGCAGAAGACTGGTGCCCTGATGGCACGTGAACGTGCTATGGGTCAACTCATGGATGAGATGGCTAAGACCCCTAGTATTATCAAATCTAAAGGTGACCTCAATGTAAAGCAGATACCGAATGATAAATCATTTGGTCGTATGCAGGGTAAGTACGTTGATGAGAATGTCTACCGTGAGATAAAGAAACTTCGTGAGATTAAACGTGGTGATCATGGAGATTTGAAGGCTATGTTTGCAGGGTATCGGAAGGTAAACGCACTATGGAAGAAGGCTCACACCGTATGGAACCCGGCTGTTCAGGTTGGTAACATTGTATCCAGTGGTGCGATGTATGATCTAGCAGGAGGTTCAGCAAAAGAAGTTGCCAATGCTGCTATCCTTCTTAGAAATAAAGGTCCAATGTATAACCAGATGATGGAAGACGGAGTGTTAAGTACATCGTTCATCAAGGAACTTAATGAAGGTTCTGATATATCAAAGTTATACACCAGTCAGAGTGCCGGATGGTATAAAAATTTAATGGACGGTTCTCCCAACTCTGTCAATGGCGCACTAGAACTTGTTAACAAGGTAGGTAGAGGTGTCAGAAAGTTAGACAAGATGGCTGAGAAGTCCTACACATTTGGAGATGACATATGGAGGGCGGGATTATACCTGACCGAAGTAAAGAAACTCACACCTAAGATTGGCGCACGTAAGGCTAGGATGGAAGCACAGCGTAAGGCGAAGGAGTTCTTTGTTGACTATGACTATCAGCCACCTGCATTGCAGGCGATACGTCATACGATGCTACCCTTCTTCTCATACACATACGGTATTGTTCCACGACTAGCAGAGGTTGGGGCTAAGAATCCAATCAAGTATGCTAAGTGGGCTTACATGATGTACCTGTTAAACTCCATTGGTGAGAATACAAGCGGTATAGACCCTGACAGATTGGCTGAGATCAAGGCAATGCAAGATGATAATCCTATGTTTGGGTTACCCTTCATGCCTAACTCAAACATCGTAATGCCTGAGTTCATTAGTAAGTATCTGTCTGAGTCTGGTGACGTGCAGGTATTGAACCTAGAAAGGTTACTGCCGGGCGGTGTGTTCGGAGAGAAGCAGGGGCTTGCAGGTATTGGTCAGATACCCGGAATTCCCAAGGCTGCTCAACCTAGTTTTGGTATAGCAGGTGCGCTTGGTTACCCCGCTATTGGTGTTGAACCTTTCACCGGTAATGATATACCAGAAGGTGAAAGAATGGATGCTGCTCTTCGTAATGCTGCACCTAACTGGGGTGACTATGGTCTACCTTACGGGCTAGGTTCTGCTATGGAAGATGTCACTGGTATTGAATCTTATCAGAGACAGAAGGAGAAGAGGGCTGAAGGTCTTGAAGACTTTGGTGGGTACACCAGATCAAAGGACGATTACTCTCCTGCTACAGCAGCCATGAGTGGATTCGGTGTCAGGGTGCAACCCAAGGATATCGACAAACTTGAGTGGAGATTTACACAGCAGTTTGAAAAGAGAATCGACAACCTTAATAATAGGATCAAAGATATAGAGAATGAGCCTAAGTATTCTGATGAAGAGCGTGATCAAATGATTGAAGAACTTGAATTAAGAATAGAGGCTATAGAAGATATGCGTGAAGATGCATTGGATAAAGCATATGGTGGCTGAACCAAAACTTGTTATGGTACTGTGGTTAGATATCACAGCAACGGCAGACTGGACGGAAGGGGATGAGGTTGAACCCACCCCCTTCCAAACAGTTGGTTGGCTACACTCTGAGGACGATCATGTAGTTAAGGTTGGAAATACAATGGATGAAGAGAAGAAGGTCTATGGTATTACGTGTTTTCCCAGAGGCTGCGTTGAACGGATTCAGGAGTTGCAACTTTCGACTTCGACTTTCCCTGCCTGATTCTATCAGCAGCATAGACATCCAGATGGATGCCATGCTTCTGTAGAAATATCTGCGCCCATGTACGCCGTACATTGTCTTTGCAGACATGAACATTGTGCCTATTGATCCAACAGAATCGGGCGAAGCATAATAATTTATGCTCCTCCCATTCCTTCTCCTGTTCTGCTGACGGGTTCAGCATTCATGCTTACCCCGGTTAATTAGTATGTCACAGTAATGCTTGATCTTTTCAAGATCATCATCACCACCCTTGTTGTCATATCGACAGATGTACTTCACGATATTCCCCTCAACAAATCCCATGTTGTTTTCTAAAATAAAATCAATCGGCTGTATCGCTAGATCGTAGTGCTTGGGCGTCTTCATTATTGCTTGTCCAGTTTTCTAATAATGTTATAAGTTCGTAGAGTACATCCTTGACTGCATCCATATCAGCCTCAATCTTATCTACACGTTTTATCAATTCAGTTTTATGAATACCTTCTTTGGGTGTATTGTACCCGTCTAAGTTTGCTCCGCTCATATATTATGTACCACGTTATCGAACGCCTCCAAGACGCTCTTCATTTTATACCATACCTTACCCTTCATCACTTTGGGTTCGGCTCCCTTGCGGGTAGTTAACCTACCCTTGATGCGCTCAACCACGGCTAGATGCCACCCTTCAGTTGAGTGAGTGACAGTCTGCTTGCGTAACCAAGCATCAGACACCCAAGTTCTATTGAGATTGTCTACAAATATCTCATCTTCATTCGGCTCTATAATCATATAGGCAATAACTCCCTCATTGGTACAGCCCAACACTCAGGACGTGCTTGTCCGAAGTCGGTGAGCCATTTGTCTTTCATTAATTCCTTACGATGAAACCCCAGTATTTTAAACTTGGGTCTTCTACCATGTTCCCACATATTTTTGACCAGTACATAACGCATACCTTCCTTGTCATTAGGTCTA
>Ga0222717_10001554_pt1 | contig 18586 bp, 26 predicted proteins | sample C33_18DmetaG_FD_165053 | JGI IMG/M metagenome (GOLD analysis project Ga0222717, IMG submission 165053) | Estuarine water microbial communities from San Francisco Bay, California, United States - C33_18D | ecosystem: Environmental > Aquatic > Marine > Unclassified | place: USA: California...
CAGGATTCTGAGCAGTTTGTAAGAACATGGTCAAGCGTTGACTACGTACTTCCTTCTGCATTAAGCTATTAGTACCTGTGGCTTTTACTTCTAAGTCACCTTTAACATCTAACTTAGACTCTAAAAATTGCATGTTCCATTGGAAGTATGCCTCACCCATTGGCTTTAACAAGAAATCATCAAGGTTTTTAATCACGGTCTTGATGTTAAGGGATGCTGCGCCAAGTAGCATGGACATTCCTGAAGCAGTTCGTGTCATGCTCTGGACACCTGTTTGACCATGAGAATAGCTTGGGATACCTGTTTGTTCATCTGCAAGCTGTCTGAATTTATCAAACATCATCATGTTTTCTTGTGAGGTGTTAGGAAACTTTAAGCCGTTAATCGCTTGTCCGGGTACTCCTGCTTGTCTTCGGAATACTTTGCCCGGATAAATCTCCATACTTTGACCGCCCACAAGAGCAGTTTCGTCTACATCAAAGACTAATGATCCCGACAACGCTAGATTGTCAATTGCCATACGTGCGTGACCATTCATGATCTTTTGAGAATCATCCATGTTCTCTGCAACGCCGATACCAAAGAAGCTGTAAGGATTTCTTTCGTATGGGAAGGCATGATAAGGCAACCTGAAAGGCGTAAAAGGGTTTATTACTGCTCGTAACATTTGACCATTGCAGACCCAAGCGTTAACTTGTACTTCATCTAGGTCATCTACTTCATCTGGAATATCCATACCAACTTGGCGAGCATACTCAGCATCAATAACTCCCCAATACTCCAAAACTTCAAACTGTCCAGACCCTGATTCATCTGAACGATTATCATCTTTTAGTTCTTGTTCATAGTCTTTTTCTTCATAATTAGGCCCTAGCATTAAGGCTTCACGAATTGCGTCTTTATTAAAATATGGCATCTTCGCCAAAGACCGTAACTTAGTACGGTTCATTCTGTGTCTATGAAAAATGTACTCTGCTTCGTTTATGTTTGTAGCGTTAGGATCAGGGAAAAAGTCCCAAATGCTGACAAACTCAATACGAGGAACGCGCACATCAATTGGAGAATATCTCCTAGATCCTTCTTCATCTTCTTCCCACCTACTAAGTGTCTTGTTAAAGTTAAACGGCCCTTTTACTATGCCTGTGCCGAATAAGGCTGATTCAAATAAAGCATTTCGTATTTCACTAGCTCCATTTGATTCTTCAATTTGATCGTGTATTAGTTTTTCTAATCGTCTTGCAGCTTCTTTTGCCGGGGCAACTTCGATTGCTTGTGGATTAGGGCTAGGCCCGTCTACAAGTTTATCTGCCCCCTGTACCTCAATAGAGGTTTCATTAAATTTCCCAGAACCGTAAGTAGCTCCGGGCTTTAATACCTTACCGTCACCTTCAAAACCTACGTCAAAGGGGTTTTCTTTTTCTTCTTTTTTATCTTCAGGGTCTTTTTCTGCTGAAGTTTCGATACCGGGAAGAGGGTTCTGAGGGTCTAAGTGAGCGTACTCACTAATACCTTCCGGTACTTTAGTTTCTCCAATACCTATAGGAAACTTATTAGCTCCAAAAATAACATCTACTAACTGTCCAAAAGCTGCAAGAACTTTAGTCTTAGTTACTTTTACGAAGACTCTAGACTTTTCAGATTCTCTAAAACGAACACTTTTACCGTATAAACCACGGTAATTATGATAGGCCTCTAGCCAGCGTTGCTCATCTAAGTCTCTAGCACTTTCAGCCTGTTCGTATCGATCCATAAGAAGACCAACAAAGTTATTACGCAAAGACTCTTCTAAAGTCAGTTGCATACCTTGTTCGTCTTCTACTTGCTCAAAGTATAGCTCGTTTGCTGTTAAGCTATTTTCTTCTGCCATATATTAATATCCAAAGTCTGCATCTGCAGGTGTGTATGCTTGTTCCATACGTAAGTGCCGCATCTGTGCTAGTGGGTCATTTACTCTTGGCCTTGACATAATAAGATACCGTAAAGCATCGTAGGCATGGTCAGGAGCATGTGTGTTAACATCTTCAGGATTAGTTTTATCCAGAGGAATACTTTGAAGCTCGCGTATCAGGCTAGGACAGCTACTGAAAATCTGTAATCTTGGTCGTCCGCTTGGCTGTAGCCTCAAGTATTCGTGGATTTGAATCTTACCTTGTATTCTATTTTTATCTGCTCTTCGCAGCTTATGGCCTTGTCTCACTAATGTTTCACCAACTGTAGGCCCTGTTGTTCCTGTTCTAGCCCAAGCTGCTGTATCTAGTACACCTTGCACTGAAAAAGGGTCTGCTAGTTCCATCTCTGTGATCCTACGGCCTAAATCTTCGCCTGTAAGACCTTTCTGGTATAACTCTCTATAAACAATAAGAGTACCGTCATTTGGATCTATAGCAGCCCATATACAAGCTGACTCACTGGCGTAACCATAATCCACCCCTTTAACTCTATCCCAGTGAATCGGGAGTTGAAACGGCGATATTACATGTTCTTCTAAACTAAATTCGGTAAAAGCCGCCCCCTCGTTAACGTCCCAATTACCTTCTAATAGTTGCTTGCGTTGCGTAGGGGGCAAAGCTTTAAGCATCTTCTCATAACGGCCATCCGTTGCTAAGAAAGGATTATCTTCTAAACGAGCCGGTATAAACTTTCTCGTTAAACCGTCTTTACCGATAAAGCTTGTATCAGGATCTGACGGCATTATATATCTGGTCTTAACCCAATGAGCACCTACGCCACCGGGGTTAGCGGTACAACGCATATAAGGCGTTATCTCACTGTCTGTTGTTCTTAGTCGTGAAGCTAAGTAGTTCCAAGAGAACTCTGTGGGTAGGTGAGTAATCTCATCAAAACCTATCCAACTATATGCCTGTCCCTGATAACGATATACGTCTGCATCACGCTCAAGAAAGCCAAACTCTATCTTAGCTCCTGAAGGGAAGTTCCAGAGCTTTTCTACTTCACGGTATTTACAACCGGGGAAAGCTTTGGGATATAGTTCCCTTGACTTATCTATAAGCTCCCTAAGCTCTGGCATAGACCGTCTGATAATCAATGCCCTGTGTGCGGCTCTGTGAGCGTATCTGAGGGGATCTACGAGCATTGCATAGCTCTTACCGCCTCCTGCTGCACCACCGTACAGAACATCCGTCTCTGCCGCTGCAAGGAACTCTGTCTGAGGCCCTTCGTTAGGGGCAAAGATCACATTCTCTTGTGCTTCTTCTTTAATAAGCTTAGGGAGCTTTTCTAGCTTATCATCTGTTATTACAGATCCTTTAGAAGATTTCTTATCACTTAGTTTTGATAATACTTCTTTAGAGTTTGATAAGACTGTTTGATGATTCTGTAACTTATTCCTTGCTTTTTGAATAAGCTTTTCTTTAGTTCTTATCGTTCTCTTAGCTTCGTTAGAGGCTTTAGTTTTACTATGGTAGTTGTATTGAGATTTAGATCCTACAGGTCTGCCTATTTTCTTTTTAGGTGTACCGTCTAGTTTTAGTAGAAAGTTACCTTCAGCATCTGTACGATAATTATCTGGGTTAAGTTCCCAATCTTTCATTATCAACTATCTTCTTTAAACCTACGTGACTTAGCTTCCTGCCTGTTTTATGTTCAATCCAAGCAGAACCCTCTCTTAAACTTAATACTTTACTAGATACTAGCTTTTTAATCTCTAGTAGAACTTCTAGTTCTTCGGGTACTTCCTCTAAAGTTTTAGAGTCTTTAGAGGATATTCTATAGCCAAAAGGTATTGTAGAGCTTGTCCTACGCATCCTGCACAATTAGAGTTTCTTGTTTAGCAGGTAGTATAAATAAACCACCCTGTACGTTATGATTAACGTCTACTCTCTCTGTTTTTCCTAGACCTACACGATCTAAAATAGTCTGTGCGGCTTGTAATCTTACATTAGCTTGTGGTACTGGATCTTCTGACTCCATAACCTTAACAAGCTTCAAAGCAGCTTTAGGGGCAGACCGTGCTAAAATAGTAGTGGCTAAGTCGATTATCTCTGTCTTTAATGATTGTGTCACTTGCCAGTGTGTATTAGGAGCATAACCTGCAATTTCTGCGGCCTTCTTTGGATCACCTCCTGCTTCAACTAGGTTGTCTAGGAATAGCTGTTGTTTTGTAGTTAATTCTTTATTCATAGTTAAGCAGTATAGTGTTCAAATGACAATATGTCAAGGTTTTTCTTGACAAATGAAGATTTAAACACTATACTAACCCTTGTCGTTGCCAAGGTTACATCACTTATATAGCCCTTTAAAGTCCCTTACTAACCGGACAACATCCTATAGCTTCCTGACACCATAACAGCTCTTTACTTTAAAGACTTTGAAGACCCGCCCCTAACTGGTTAACACTCCCAAACCTCCCAAGATGTTTAAGCAGTAGTATATATGGGGGGGTGGGGGCGTGGCCACCTGCCTACCCCTTTAGAATCAATAGCTTACAAGCCTATCAAGCCTTAGACCCACCCTTTAAAGCCTCCACAGTATATATAGGCTCACCGCGTCCCTATATAGGCCTTATGGATGTATAGGGCGATCCTTTAAAGACTCACAAGCCTATCAAGCCTTTAAAGACCGACCGCTATACAGGCCTTTTTAGGCTCTAAAGACTGGTTAACGCCGTGAGATAGACTTGCAAGCCTTCAAAGTTTAATCTTTAAAGCCTTAAAACTTTATAGATTCCAGAGGCTTAGCAGAATATATGCCCGGATTATAAAAATAATATTAAAAACACTTGCAAGAATCCTAAAAAGTGTGCCTATAATAAAAACAAGCGCGGGGCATAGGGTCTCACGTATTATCAAAAAGGTATATTTTATGAGTAATTTGCAAACAGTAGTTATCAACGGTCGCAATGTACAAATCGATTTCGATACACCAGCGACATACAAACAGCTTCAACATTTAGGAAGGGTCGTTTCCGGTATCTTACCTAATCAGGCTGAGAAACCTACAAGCGAACAGTGGTCGCGTTCACGCAAAGTCGCCGCAGCAATTTTAAGCTCTAACGATGGCAAATACCCTACTAAAGGATGGGTGCAGAAAATTTTAGACTCTAAAACGCCTAAACTACCTGCGGCGATTGAAAAGCTAATTGTAGTCGATGCGCCCAAACCTAAAAAGGCTAAAGCAAAACCAGAGGCTAAAGATTTGGATATGAGCGATATTATCGCCCTACTAAAATCGCAAGGTTTAGACGTTGTGAAATCTATTGACTAACCCTAAAACTTTAAAGTTTTAAAGGCCTCGCATCGCGGGGCTTTTTTTTGCCTGTAATATCTTAAAGCCTTTCTAAGCCCCTCTAATCTGTACCCTTACCCTTACCATTCCTAAAGCCTAAAAAGGCCTGAGAAGGCTTATTTGAGGCCTTCTCGATTGTTTAAGGCGATCTTGTAAGGCTTTGGGGATCTTGTAAGGCTTTGGGGATCTTGTAAGGCTTTGGGATCTATATAGGGCTTTGGGATCTATATAGGGCTTTGGGATCTATATAGGGCTTTGGGATCTATATAGGGCTTTGGGATCTATATAGCCAAAAAGGCATATATAAAAATTTTAGGGCATTGTATATTGATTGGGACAAGCCGTTTATATACTTCTTTTATATATAATAACCCCTTATTATATATATACTTACGAGCGCTATATAATGCTGAATGTCCTAATATAAACTATAGTATATATTCTGGGACAAGCCGTTAATATATTATTTACTATAAGTATTGGGGTTGTGGTGTCGGTTTTGGTGTGCCACACTTTGTCCCGTTGGTCGCCCAAGACCTTTAAGTCTTAAAGGCTTTGAGTGTTAAATATCCTGAGTATGATATAAAACTACTCACCTACTAACTAAAGGAGTTTGATTATGTATATTAGCAAGCGTTCAATGTTAACTGGTGACGAACATACTATGGATTTAAATGTTACCCCTAGACAAATAAAAGCTTGGCAGGAAGGTACATTAATACAAAATGCAATGCCTAATTTAACATCGGTTCAACGAGAGTTTATTATGACTGGCATTACTAAAGATGAGTGGGATAACTTAATGGAGGAAGATGTATGAAATTTTTAATTGGTGTTATGTTTAGTTCAGCTCTGTTCTTTTTATATATTGTTTGGAATAATTATGCTATAGAGTTTGATGCAATGCTAATTTGCACATTGTCAGGTGTAATATTGGGAGCAGTACCCGGTATGTTATATAGCAGTTCAGATAAATGGGAGGATTAATATGACTAAAGTAAATAAAAATCAGCAGGTTTCTTTACTTAGAAAATGGAAACAAGAAGATCAAGGGCTAACCTTTATAGAGTTTAGACGAAGTGTACAGTCTACATTTGGAATGGATGGTGCCGTTGTTGTTAAATGGGGTTCGATGTGGCTTGCAATTGAATCAGATGGATACACTCATAGTTAAGGAGATTACAATGTACGGACTAAAAAATAAATCTTTAAAGATCTCTAAAGTCTTTAAAGACTCTACAAACTATAAAGACTTTAAAGATTATCTTTATAATAATAAGTATAACTTATTAGGTTTTAATAGTTCTTATAAGATCTTTAAAGGCTATAAAGAATTAGAGTATACCACAGGAATCTTGTACTTGCAACCCTCTGATCATGTTGCTGCTAAAACTTTATGCCCAATGGCTGAGTTATCTGGTTGCAAAGATCCTTGTTTGAGAGTATCAGGTAGGTTAGGTATGAACAACGCCCAGTTAGCAATGGCTCGAAGGACTGTACAGTACTTACAAGACCCCGACGGTTTTAAAGACAGGCTGCGAACTGAGATCTTAAAAAACGAGAAAGATAAATACTGTATTCGTTTAAACGGTACGTCCGATATAGACTGGTCAGATCTTATTGGCTCGTTGCCTAACATACAATTTTACGATTATTCTAAGGTATTGAAGAGGGTTATTAAAAACGACCTATCGAATTATCATCTCACTTATTCTGCATCGTTTAATAACTTGCAGTCTATTGAGTTTACCAAGAGGGCAGTTAGCTTAGGTATCAACACGGCTATTGCATTAAACACTAAGGAATGTAAAGGAGAATTTAAAAGACCAGATAAACTTATAATCGATGGAGTAACACACAGCCTAATCAATATGGACAAGCATGATCTAAGGTTTAAAGATCCTGACGGTTCTATTGGAACACTAACTAGAAAGGGATCTAATAAAATACAAAGGAGTATTGACATGACCCCTTACAATTTCTTTGCCAACCCCGCATCACTTAAACTGGTGGCTTGACACGGTGGTTTTGGTGTGGCAAAGTTTGTCCAGCAGTCGAACGCTGCTTAATTTTAAAACTAACGGAGTTATTATGAAGCTTTTTAAACGCAGAAAATATTATGGTGTAAAATATAAGCAATACTATTTTGGTTTTGTATTTGGAAAACGATCTCAACGAAGGAGTAAGTAACGTGGAAAATGTAATTAGTTTATTTAGTAATGCAACAAAGTTTAATGACAAAGGCTATGGCCCTGCTGATTTTGAAATCGATCAGGCCCCTTTAGTTTATTACACTGAAGATAATGAGATGTTAAATTCTAGCAAGCATGTTATCTTCCGTACAGATACTAACCAAGAACTAGGTGTACACGGTTCAAGGTATGCAGATCTTTACGAGCTTTCATATAAACGAATGATTGATAATCAACGCAATACAATTGCACGATCATCTTTAAATACTGACGGGATGGCAGAGGATATCCAAGTATCCTACAACGGGGCAATGTGTTTTGTAAAACATAATCTCCCAGAAGAAAAGATAATTACTCCTGACGGAGACTCTGTATCCTTATCATTCTTAACTGTCTCTAGTCTTAACGGTGTCTGGCCTTTTATATGTACCCTTGGTGGCCATCAATCAGCCTGTTTAAATAAACAAGTATTTGTTAGTGGTGCCGCTAATATCTACAAGGCTAGACATACTAAGAAATTAGACATTGATCATGGTGCTTCGTTGATTTCTAAATCAGTAGAAGTATTTGCTAAAGAAGTAAACATGTGGCATGAATGGGCTAACGTAAAGCTTAATGATTTACAGGCCTTCTGCATGTTTGCTAAGGCAGCGAATGCTACTACAGTAGCTAACTGGCTTAAGGAATATCCAAACTCCTCAGTCAATGAGATGCTACTGCAATCTAATATCTACAAAAATACCGCATTGATTTATATGTGGAATCGTTGGACAGAACATTATCGTTTTGCATTAGGATCTAATCAATGGTCTGTGTATAATGTAATGACTGACTGGGCTACACATGCACCAGCCGCCAGAGAATCTTCGCAAGTAAACATTGCATCGATATCTTATAAGCGTGGCCAGACTGTACGTGAAACAATTATTAATAACTTTAAGGATGCAGCATGAAAATTGAAATGAAAATTGATACAGCAAAGATTGATCTAGATGCAGACTATATTTTGCAAGCTTACACAAAAGAGTATAAGAGTATAAATAACGTGTATAAAGAGACAGGCAAGAAGAATATAATTTCCTGCTTTACTACTTTTAAATGCTATGAAGAGCCAGCAGAACAGCTCCAAGGTATATTAAATTTGAGGGAGGCGCTGCTTAGAGCATACGAGTTTTACCCTGATGGTGAGGTAGTTGTGGAGTTAATTATAAAGGATGAGATGGTGAATGTATGAAAGTAGAACTAGACATGGATGCACAAGACTTAGAAGACATAGGAGTTGACTTCGTAAAGGAATCCTATATTGGTTTGCTTTCAACGCTGATTGACTTACCCGGCAATAAAACAGAAAGAGAACTTTTTGATATTGAAGATGAGCTGATACAAGATCAAAGGAGATTGGAATGCTTTGAAACTGTTTTAAAATATATACTACCTAAAGGAGAAGCCAATGCGTTTATTGCGGAACAGCATCACACATTTTCTAAACAGATTGACCTCTTTAATTAAAGAGGTTTGGGAAGACATGACAGCGGGTGAGTTAAATGAGAACGAAAGAACTTATATTAAAACATCTGCTGTTGTGCTATTATTATTTCTTTATGTATGGGTGACAATATGAAAGTAGAGTTGATTGATTTGATGGGTGGGGACTTGACTGTTGTAAACAGTGCCAGAGTATCCTTTGATAAGACAGCATCTAAAGTTAAGGAGTCAGACCAAAAGTTGATCAGGTTCCTAGCAGCACATGACCACTGGACTCCTTTTGGACACGTTCAGGCACAGTTTAGAATTAAGGCTCCGGTCTTTGTCGCAAGGCAGTTGGTCAAGCATCAGGTAGGCATGGTGTGGAACGAGGTAAGCCGTAGGTATGTAGATACTGCGCCAGAGTTCCATGCTCCAGAGGGTTGGAGAAAACGTGCGGCAGATAAGAAACAAGGTTCACTTAATGAAACAATAGAGAACGACTCTCTAGTATACAACTCCTACTGGGACTTGATGACTAGATCAGAAGAGCTGTATGATTTCATGCTAGAAAAAGGTGTAGCCCCTGAACAGGCTCGCATGATTCTGCCGCAGTCTATGATGACTGAGTGGATTTGGACAGGCTCACTTGTTGCATTTGCTAGGGTCGTTAAGTTAAGATCCAGCGACGATGCACAGTATGAGTGTCAGCAGATAGCAAATAGGATTAAAAAAGAGTTAGACAACACCCCACAAGTTCAATATTCTTGGAGAGAATTATGTCAATAGGCACTAGGATTTTTGTACACGATACTGTTAAGATTAATATTAAAAAATCTTTAGCGGATGACGAACAGTCTAAAGATACTTGGGACATTACGATAACAGATGATAGAGGTGAAAATGTGACTATCTATTGTTGGGGTGATGATGCTATACTAACTGGAGATCTTACAGGAGAAGGTGTATGACAGCAGATGAGGAAGGTTGGATTGAAGGCATGTCAGATTTCTATTCATCAATAGATGACGCATGGTCTAGGATCTTTGCAATGATACTAGGCACTAGACAACCTAACGATAAAGTTAAAGAAGAATTTATTTTGTTTATTAAAGAAAGACTTTCTGATGCAGGTATGCGCTTGACAGCCTTGTCGGAGGATGATACCATGAGTCTTTTCCCAGAGTTCTTGGAGTATTTATCAGATGGTAAGGAGGCATCTGGCAGTTGACAAAACTTTTGTAGTAACTTAAACTTAAAAACTATTTTATAATTAGGAGTATTTTATGCCAGTAGTAACAGGAACAGCGTATTGGGCCAACGTACTAACACCCAATACTAACTATGAGCCGGTCTATACTGTAAACTTAGTTGTGCCTGACGATATCGCAAAGGACTTCAAGGAGCGGGGCTTTACTATTAAAGAAATGAATGAGGGGCCAGCCCTTGTTATTAAACGTAAAGTTAACGGAGCGAAAGGACGCATCAACCCTGCCCCCGACTTAGTTGATAGGGCTAAACAACCTATCAATGTAAGCGTAGGTAACGGCTCTACAGTCAGGGTGTTGTATAAAGAATGGGCTTCAGAATATAAGGGAACTTTATTTAGAGGCTTGGACTTCTGTAAGATGCAGGTACTAGATCTTGTAGAGTACGGTGGTATGGACGATGACTTTGAAATTGAAACAGACGAGGAGATTGATGACCTATGACACAGTTCACTTATAAAACTGAAGACGGCCTGTATGATGTAGAGAAATTAAATGATACTGCTAAAGTAGCTTTTAATTATCTTGCGGAAGTACAGTCTGAGATTCAAACACTTACTAAAAAGATTGATGTTCTTAATGCAGCAAGTAAAACATATAATAGTATGTTACAAGAGAACCTAGATCCTGAAGCCTTAATAACTGAGGAGGAACCGGAAGAGTCTTAAAACAACGGGGGTTTAAAAGCCCCCTTTTTTTTCAATCAAGGAAAGTACAATGGGATTCGTTAAATATCATCAACCATGTGTAGAATGCGGCGGTAGTGATCCAGTATCCATCAACGATAACGGCACTGCTATTTGTTTTAATTGCAGGAAGTGGTATAGGAACTACGAGGCTGAGACTAAGAATGCTACTGCACCTGTAGTGGTCAGCTTAAAGGAAACAAAAAACAATATGAAAATGGAATCATCAGGAGATTTCAACGAGTTAACTGATAGGAACATAGGCCTAGTTACTGCTAAAAAATATGGAGTCAAGTCCATTATTTCAGGAGGTCAGGTCGTCCAACATTCTTACCCTTATTATATAGCTAATGAAATTGCTGGCTATAAAGTTAGGGATCAAGATAAGATGTTCTCATGGAGCGGTAACTCTAAAGGTACTGGTCTTTTTGGCGAGCAGTTGTTCCAGAACAAAGGTAAGTACATCACTGTCACTGAAGGCGAGTGCGATGCTATGGCAGCTTACGAGTTGCTTGGATCTAAGTGGCCTGTTGTATCATTAAAGAATGGTGCAGGTGGTGCTCCCCAAGACTTTAAAAACTCGTTAGAGTTCTTAGAGAACTTCGATACAGTAGTAATAAACTTTGATAATGATAAGCCCGGAAGGGAAGCAGCCCGTAAGGTTGCTAAACTTTTAACTCCGGGCAAAGCTAAAATATTATACATGCCTGATGAGTATAAAGATGCTAACGATATGCTCAAACAATTCAAGCAGGGTTTATATGTCACTGCTTGGTGGGCAGCTAAGACTTACACACCCTCCGGTGTAATGAACCTATCAGATAATCTCGACAAACTTAAGCACCGTGCAAAAAAAGAATGTATTGCTTATCCTTGGGAGGGCTTAAATAAAAAGCTCTACGGTATACGGCAAGGCGAGCTTATTACTTTGACAGGGGGTACAGGCTTAGGTAAGTCTAGTATAACCCGTGAGTTAGAGCACTGGCTTATCGGCAACACAAAAGACAACGTAGGTATCTTGGCTTTAGAGGAGGATTGGACACGTACTGCTGATGGTATTTTATCTATAGAGGCTAACACCCGTTTATACATTGATGAGGAGCGTGATGCTTACGGACAAGATAAATATGCAGAACTGTCTGATAATTATTTTAACGGAGAAAACAAAGACCGTGTATGGATTCATGCTCACTTCGGTGCCAATGACTTTGACGATATACTTAGCAAGCTTAGGTATATGATTATAGGTTGTGAGTGTCGTTGGATTGTTGTCGATCACTTGCACATGCTCTTGTCATCCTTAGTTTCTGGCGATGAACGTACCGGCATTGATAATATTATGATGCGGCTACGTAAACTCGTTGAAGAAACAGGCGTCGGTATGGTGCTGGTATCTCATCTAAGAAGGGTTGAGGGTAACAAGGGACATGAGAATGGTATAACTGTATCGCTAAACCATCTCAGAGGGTCTCAAAGTATTGCTCAATTAAGTGATTGTGTCATTGCACTTGAGCGGGATCAGCAATCTGAAGATCCTCAAGAAGCTAATACGACACATCTTAGAGTTCTTAAGTCTAGGTATACTGGGGATGTTGGTATGGCGACACACTTGTTATACGAAAAGGATACGGGTAGACTTAAAGAAGTAGAGCTAACAGAAGATGACTTCGAGGAAATAATATGACTTCTTATGTATTCGACATTGAAACAAACGGGCTTAACCCTACTAAAATATGGTGTGCTTCTTTGTTAGACGTAGACACTAAAGAACAGTTCAACTATGGGCCTGACGATTTAGACAAAGCATTAGATAGTTTACAAAATGCTGACAAGCTTATCGGACACAACATACTGGGGTTTGATATTCCTGTAATAAAAAACCTAACAGACATTGATCTTTTCGATAAAACTATAGTGGACACACTGGTCTTATCTAGGTTGTTCAACCCTGTAAGAGAAGGCAACCACGGCTTAGAGCGTTGGGGCTATCACTTAGGCTGTCCTAAAATAGACTTCCATGAATACGACACGTACTCAACAGAGATGCTTAAGTATTGTGAACAAGATGTGTATCTTAATTACAGAGTCTACATGGCTTTGAAAAAAGAAAGCGCCGGGTTCACTAAACAAAGCGTTGAACTTGAGCACAGAGTAGCCTTGCTACTAAACAACCAGCGACGGCATGGGTTTCTTTTAGACCAAGAGAAGTGTGGCAGCTTGTTAGAAGAACTAAGCACACTGTCCTTAGATATAGAAGAAGATATTGTTAAGGCAATGGGTAAACCTGCGACAGCTTATGAGCTTCGTCCTAAGTATACACAGGCTGGTAAGCTGTCTAAGCTGGGTGCTATAGCCAACAGTAAGAAGTCTCAGAAACTTACTGACGAACAGTTTGATTATTTCACAGCTAACAAAGACTCTTATCTAATTATAAAGACAGAAGATGATTTTAATCTTAACTCTCGTAAGCAGATAGGCGAACGCTTAATTAAACTAGGCTGGGTTCCAGAAAACTTCACACCTACAGGGCAACCTATAATAGATGAAGGGACTCTCAAAAAAATAAAAGACATACCCGAAGCATTACTGATTGCAAATTACTTTATGTTGCAGAAAAGAATTGCTCAACTGCTCTCATGGTTCAAAGAACTTAACGAGGACACAGGCAGGGTACATGGCTTTGTAAATCACAACGGTACTATAACAGGGCGCATGACTCACCGTAGCCCTAACATGGCTCAGATACCTAGCTCTTCTTCAGAGTATGGCGCAGAGTGCAGGGCTTGCTGGACTGTACCTGAAGGCTATAAGCTGGTGGGTATTGATGCTTCTGGCTTGGAGTTACGGATGCTTGCACACTATATGAATGATAAGGACTATACTAATGAAGTCATTAACGGAGATATACACACCACTAATCAAAAACTTGCTGGACTTGAATCAAGATCTCAGGCTAAAACTTTCATCTATGCCTTCCTGTACGGAGCAGGAGATGCTAAAATTGGACAAGTGGCTAAAGGAACTAAAAAAGATGGATCAAGACTTAAGAAATCATTCCTCAATAATCTCCCACCACTTAAACATCTTAGAGATAGCGTTAAAAGAGAAGCAGCAAAAGGATATGTCAAAGGATTAGATGGTCGTAAAGTATTTGTTAGGAGTGAACACGCTGCACTAAATACAAAACTACAGAGTGCCGGTGCTATTGTAATGAAACAAGCTCAAGTTATCCTAGCAGATAAGATAAAAGACTTGGATGCTACATTCGTTGCTAATGTACACGATGAGTGGCAGATAGAAGTTAGAGCAGATCAAGCTGAGACAGTTGGTAAACTAGGTGTGGAGGCTATTGTAGAAGCAGGGCTTCACTTTAATATGGACTGTCCTCTGGACGGTGAATATAATATAGGAGATAACTGGTATGAAACACATTAACCCTCAGACAGGTAGACCTTTTTATTACAAGGATAATCCAGAGGCTGTTAAGAAAAGAGATGAGCGACGTATGTACTTAGACGGTAAGGAAGTCTCTAAAAAACATGCGCTACATAAACCCGGAAAGTATAATTCTTTTGAAGATGCAGCGTTCTCAAGTCTTGGTACATACGCTACCCGTAAGGAAGGCCATGTATATATTATAAGTAACCCAGCTTGGGAGGGTTGGTATAAAGTTGGTAAGGCTGTTGATGCGGATGATCGTTGTAAGTCTTACAATACTAGCAGCCCTCTCAGGGATTATATTGTTGAGCATAAAGTGTATGTAAAGAATAGAGACAAGGCTGAGAAGCTTGCACATACTTTAGCTATAAAAAAATCTAAGAATTATTCAAGCGAATGGTTCTTGATCTCTTTAAAAGATCTTAAAAATATATTAAACTCATTAGATTCCATTGAGAAAAAACAAGAGGAGAGTAACTGTGTCCAACAAGCCTTCGACTTCTAAGAAACTAGATACCCTAGTAGAAGATATATACAAAAGTTTAGAGCCTTTAAACAATAGGGAATCTATAGAACTATCAGATGAAAACATTGACAGGACTGTTGCAGATTTTAAAGAAGCTCTGATACATTGGGCAAGACCTTCGGGCCATAACAAAGAGTTTAGCATTAGGATGTCTAACATCGGCAAACCTGCTAGGCAGTTGTGGTATGAAAAGAAAACTGCACAGGCACCTTCCTTCCAACCTTCAAATCATATTAGGTTTTTATATGGTCACATGCTAGAAGCGGTTGTATTGATGCTGGTGAGGATGGCCGGACACAAGGTAACTGATGAGCAAAAAGAAGTTGTTGTTGATGGCATCAAGGGACACATTGACTGTAAAATTAATGGAGAAGTTGTTGATATTAAAACAGCAGCACGAATGGGCTTCATGAAGTTTCAGTCAGGGGCTGTAGCCAATGACGATCCTTTTGGATACCTAGCTCAGTTAGCTTCCTATGAAGAGGCTGAAGGCACTGAGAACGGGGGCTTCTTAGTTATGTCTAAAGAGTCGGGGGAGCTGTGCTTATACCAACCAGAAGAGCTGGAAAAGCCTAACATCTTAGTTACAATAGGTAACTTAAAGAAGGACTTAGATCAGGCCGTCCCACCCAAGCGATGCTACAATACTGTTCCTGAAGGAGCCAAAGGAAACATAGGTCTTTCTAAACCCTGTTCGTATTGTAATTATAAGTTTGAATGCTATGCAGACGCTAACGATGGCAAAGGCTTACGAACTTTTAAGTATGCCAACGGCTTTAAATACTTAACAGAAGTTAAAATGTTACCAAAGGTGGAAGAAGTATGAACGCTAAACTTATTAAAAAAATTAACCATAGAGCAATTGAAATATTTATTGAGTGGCTACGTGATCAAATCTCAGAGAAAGAAGGGGCTAAGATTAACCACAGTAACGTAAAAGACTTCATACCCAAGCAGCAGTACCACTACAATAAAGGCTACAGGTTATCCGCAGCTTCTCCTAGAGGTATCCGTAAAAAAATTAAAAAGGAAATAAAAAGAGGGGCTGTTCTTTCGGACATGACTAAGGAGACAGTGCTTGACAGGCTATAGAAAACCCAGAGTCAAGCGTCCTAATTTAAAACATAAAGGTTATGATTCTATATGGGAAGCTGTCTTACATGAATCAATATTAAAACATTGGGTACATCATGACGATAAGATACACTATATTATAGAGCATACTTATGAACCTGACTTTGTTAAAAAGATAGGATCTAAGAAAATCCTATTAGAATCTAAAGGAAGGTTCTGGGATTTTGCAGAGTACAGTAAATATATCTGGATAAAAAAAACTTTACCTGATAATATTGAACTGGTATTCTTGTTTGCAAAACCTTCATCGCCTATGCCGGGCGCTAAGAGACGTAAAGACGGTACTAAAAGATCTCATGCAGAGTGGGCAGAAGCCAACGGGTTCAGGTGGTTTAGTGAAGACACTCTACCAGATTCTTGGATAGATGTTAAAGCTAGAGAGACTGAGGCATTTGCAAGAAGAAACGATAAGATAGGTGAATACAGTGAACCTTATACAAATTACGGAGAAGACTGAAGTGAAACAACATACTAAAGATAAGCTTAACAACGCTACCCCTAAAGATTGGGACGCTGTTAGGTGGCTACAAAAAGATGATTCCAAAGAAGATTTAGTCAACAGCCCTGTACATTATAATAAAGGCGGTATAGAATGTATAACCGGAATACAAGCCATGTTAACAGACGAAGAGTTTATAGGTTACTTACGAGGGAACAGCCTGAAGTACCGCTGGCGCTTTCCCTACAAAAACGGAATAGAAGATTTAAAAAAAGCAGCTTGGTACGAAAATAAATTGTTAGAGGTTTTAGAAGATAATGATAGATAAAAATTATCTGGATAGGAAAACTGAGCGCCGCGATAAGTACAATAAAAAGTACAAGGGCAAAGCAACAAAGTCTCAGAAAAACTTTAAAAGTTTAAGAACTAATGAGCTTAACCATCAAGAAGCTAAAGAGGACATAAAAGATGCAGAACAAAGAAAAAAAGTTTGAAGTTTTTTGTGGTATGATGTACGCTGAATACTGCGATGACTACAAAACAAACAACAACCAAATGACATTTATAGAATACACAAAGTTAAACCACACGTTTTTAAAAGAGGAGTTTGAAAAAAAAGATGGATCAATATCAACAATACATACACAAGAGTAGATACGCACGTTACCTAGATGAAGAGCAGCGTCGAGAAGAGTGGGGAGAAACAATCAACCGTTACCTTGCTTTCTTTGTAGAGCGTAACCAGCTAGGAGCTTCTGAAGCTGAAGATCTTTTTAATTCTATTGAAGCTCAAGAAGTAATGCCCTCTATGCGTTGTCTTATGACAGCAGGGCCAGCGTTACATCGTGACAATGTTGCAGGGTTTAACTGCTCTTACCTTCCTATCGACAGCCCTCGCTCTTTTGACGAGCTTATGTACATTTTGTTATGTGGTACAGGCGTAGGGTTCAGCGTAGAGCGGGACTATGTAAGCAAGTTACCAGAGGTAGCAGACAGCTTCCACGAAACTGAGTCTACGGTTGTTGTGTCTGACAGTAAGGTAGGCTGGGCAAGTGCCTTTAGAGAGCTTATCAGCCTCCTGTACGCTGGTAAGATTCCTAAGTGTGACTTGACTAGGGTACGTCCTGCTGGAGCTAGACTGAAGACCTTTGGCGGCAGAGCCAGCGGCCCACAGCCTTTAGCAGACTTGTTTAATTTTACTGTTGATCTGTTTAAAGCTGCTACAGGCCGCAAGCTAACATCACTAGAGTGTCATGACTTAGTGTGTAAGATTGCTGACATCGTTGTTGTAGGCGGTGTAAGACGCTCTGCACTGATCTCATTAAGCAATGTGACTGATAACCGCATGGCTAACGCTAAGAACGGTGAGTGGTATCTAGGTAACGGTCAACGTGCATTGGCTAACAACAGTGCTGTGTACTCTGAAAAGCCTGACTTTGATACTTACTCCTCTGAGATGAAGCGTCTGTATGATTCTAAGTCTGGTGAACGTGGTATCTTCAGCCGTATTGCAGCTCAGAAAGTAGCAGCACGTAACGAACGAAGAGACGCTACATACAAGTTTGGTACTAACCCTTGCAGCGAGATCATCCTACGCCCCTACCAGTTCTGCAATCTATCAGAGGTTATCGTTAGACCAGACGATACAGAGGATACCCTTGTAGAAAAGGTACGTGTCGCTACGATCTTAGGAACGCTTCAATCCACCATGACTGACTTCCGTTACCTACGTAACATTTGGAAGAAGAACACAGAGGAAGAAGCTCTTCTAGGGGTATCTATGACAGGCATCATGGACTGCAAGCTAACTAATGGGTCAACAGGTGAAGAGGCTTTAGGCAAGCTCCTACGAAGGCTTAGAGACGTTGCTGTGTTTGTTAACGGGGAGTGGGCAAAGAAGCTAGGAGTTAATCCGTCGGTTGCTATCACTTGTGTTAAGCCTTCAGGAACTGTCTCACAGTTAACGGACAGCGCCAGTGGTATTCATCCACGCTTTAGTGAGTATTATATTAGGACTGTACGAGCTGATAAGAAAGATCCACTTGCTACAGCAATGATTGATAAAGGATTTCCTCACGAAGAAGACGTAATGAATAACTCTAACTGGGTATTCAGCTTTCCTCAGAAGGCTCCTAACAAAGCGATAACAGTAGAAAGCATGGGCGCTATGGAGCAGTTAAAGCTTTGGAAGATCT
>Ga0222717_10001555_pt1 | contig 18582 bp, 7 predicted proteins | sample C33_18DmetaG_FD_165053 | JGI IMG/M metagenome (GOLD analysis project Ga0222717, IMG submission 165053) | Estuarine water microbial communities from San Francisco Bay, California, United States - C33_18D | ecosystem: Environmental > Aquatic > Marine > Unclassified | place: USA: California...
TCTTCCTCTAACATTTCCACATCTTCTTCTTCTTGTGCTTTTTTAGCATCTTCTTCTTCTTGTGCTTTTTTAGCATCTTCTTCTTCTTGAGCATTTTTAGCATCTTCTTCTTCTTGAGCTTTTTTAGCATCTTCTTCTTCTTGTGCTTTTTTAGCATCTTCTTCTTCTTGTGCTTTTTTAGCATCTTCTTCTTCTTGTGCTTTTTTAGCATCTTCTTCTGACATCTCACCCTTATCCTCACCGCCATCCTCCATCACTACCTCTGGCACCTTTGGAATGAGATTAAAACTTAGGTATTCATATAATGCTTCTGCTAATTTACTTACAAAATCATCATCTGTAAAATTATAATCATTTTGTTGAAACACATCATATAGTTCTGAATTAGTATGCATATTTATACATATAAATGCTATTAAATAAATAGTTAAAATTTCTTCATCTGAAGTGTTCCACTTATCTATGAATTCTATATTTTTTATTTCTTTTAAAAACTGACATATTGCAACTCGTAAAATACTAAGGTCATAAAGAAATATTTCATTTATATCTGGTATATCACTAGGCAAAAACTCCAAAGAATCCGACAGATCTTGGTACCTGTGATGAGTTATAGATGTCTCTTTTTTTTTATTTTTTATTTTTTTAACTTGTTCTCGTAGTGTTCTCAAGGGGTTTTTATATGGATATAGCAAACTATTAGGCGCTACTAAGTCTATTTCTTCTGAAACCACTAACATATCTTTAATAAATAAACTTGCAATATTAACACTGTCATCTATATGACTCCATGGATTTTCGAATTCTTTTGAAGCAAAATAATTATTTTGAACATCAATTTTTGAATATTCCATTATTTTTTTTAATAATTCTTCACCAAACACATTTTGAAATGCAGTAACCATTTTTTTCATATGCGAATCAGATTTAGTGTTCCACATTGTGTCAAAAGTATGATCATATACAAAAATTTTATCATCTAATTTGGGAGGCGTTGGTTTATCGAATTCTTTTATAAATTGATTAAAAATGTCGACATTTAATATAGATTTACAAAATGTTGATAACCTTTCAAATCTATATTTATCTTTCAATTCTTTTGTTTTTTTTTCTTTTAATTGATTTAATAAAATTGTGCGCACCTCCCCAGCACTATCAGTTGCTAAACTTTTAAAAATATCTTCATCTTCTGCTTTTACATAAATTTGATAATCAAATTTTTCTTCTACAAACTCCTTATACTTACTAATGTCGGTAGTATCAGGGGTATCTACTGCTTTTGAAGACCTACCTCGTCTTTTTGTCTCTTCTGGATTTGGATTTCCAAAAATTATTAATGTTTTACATAACATTTCTCTGTTAAATGCATCTAGTTTTGTTTTTGCTTCTGCTTCTAATTGTTGTTTTTCTTCTGTTGCTTTTTCTAATGTTGCCATTGCTGCTTGTGCTTCTTCTGTTGCTGCTTCTAGTTTTATTTTTGCTTCTGCTTCTAATTCTGCTAATTCTGCTTTTGTTGCTTCTGTTTTTGCTGCATCTAGTTTTTTTTCTGCTTCTGCTTCTAATTTTGCTAATTCTGCTTTTGTTGCTTCTGCTGTTGCTTCTAATTGTTGTTTTTCTTCTGTTGCTGCATCTAGTTTAGTATAATCTAACTTTGGAAAATCATTTAAATATTCAGTGTATGTATTGTATCCTACCCATTTTGAAACGCTATGATGGTGATATGGTGATGTTGATGCACTACTATATACTTTACGTAGATCCCTCTCTAAAGTATCTAAAATCTTCTTACTTAGCATATATATTACATAGCAATCATATATATATGTATCTAAATCGCCAGTATCGCCAGTTGTGAATTTTTCTTTCCATTCTTCGACAGTTGTGAAATTTAAAACGGTAGGTGCGAATTTATTTTTCCATTCTTCGACAACACCATCTATTTTGTTTATAATTTCTTTTAACTCTTTTTGTTTTTTACATTCTTTTATAGCTCTTATACGTTCTTCTATCAAGCAAAACAAGGCGTTTGGGTTAAGCTGTATATCGTCTATACGGGCTTTAGCCTCAGCCCCCCCCATCATAGTATCTGTTGATGCTGTATCTGTATAGGAGCGTTTAATGGGTAATTTGGAGGGGGGGGTGATGGTTGAGGCGGGGCTGGCTATTGGTAAATCAGAGGTAGAAAAGCCCGATGCCGTCCGTAGCAATTCATCGGACTTAACAGGGGAGCTGGATTCCGAGTTCGAGGACTTAGACGTATCTGCTAAAGATTCTTCGTACAATTTAATCATTTCAACGGTGTATATTTCAATCTGTTCTTTGTAATAAGGTAATTTTAAAATATCAAGTTGTACCTTCCACATATCATTAATGGGCTTATCTAATATTTGATCATCGATTATTTCAGACAAAGCATTATGAAATGATCTCGTAATAATACTAATTAAAAAATTTGGTTTCATTTGATCATCTTTTTGATCATCTTTTTGATCAGTTTTTTGATGTAAATAATATGCTTCTGCCATTATCTCAGAAGGTAATTCAATCTGTTTTAATAACATTGACAAGTCAAATTCTTGTGTTATTATCTCATTTAATAATAATGACAAGTGAAAATCTGGTGTTATAAATTCTTTTATAATTTTTTTTATCTGATTTACCATTAAACGCTGTGCATGTAAAGAATTTACGTATATTAGAATCATTTTTTGGTAATCATGTGATTTTGATTTTAAATTATCAAGTTGTTCCTTCAACATATCATTAATGGACTCATCTAATATTTGATTATGATTATCAATTATTTCAGACAAAGCATCATCAAATGCTCTCGTAATAATACGAATTAAAAAAGCTGGTTGCATTTGTTGTAAATAATATGCTTCTGCCATTATCTCAGAAGGTAATTCAATCTCATATAATAACATTGACAAGTCAAAATTATTAAAACAGATTACATTTTTTTCTTTTATTAATTTTTTTATCTCAACTACCATTAAACGCTGTGCATGTAAAGAATTTACGTATATTAGAATCATTTTTTCGGCGTATATTTTAACCTGTTCATGGTAATCATGTAAATATAAATCATCTAATTGTTCCTTCAATATATCTTCATTCTCTTTTAATATTTCAGACAAAGCATTATCAAATGCTTTCTTAATAATACCAATTAAAGAATCTGGTTGCTTTTGTTGTAAATAATATGCTTCTGCCATTATCTCAGAAGGAAATTTAATCTTACTTAATAATATTGACAAGTCAAAATCTGGTGTTGTTATAAATGCTTTTATAACTGCTTTTATCTGATTTACCATTGAAAGCTGTGCTTGTAAAGAATTTACGTATATTTGAATCATTTTTTCGATATCAGGTAATTGTAGAAGGTCTTCTTCGAATTTTTCATGCAAAGCATAAACAAATGCTTTCGTAATCATAATACGTTGAAAATGAAAATAATGCGTATCAGCTACTTGTAATCTTACTTTTAATTTACTTATGTCACCAAAAATATCTTTTTCAATCGTATATAATATATCGTACAAGTCAAGAGATTGTATAAACTGTAGTTTTATAGCTGAATTTATATGATTTACCATCTCTGTCATAAATTCTTCCCATTCATTAGCTTTATAATAAATACTTAGATATGTTTTTATACTTTCTTCTAAAAGATTATTCCATTGTAACATATTGAATAATGCACACATAATATCATGTATGGGTATATCTGAATGAAATAAATCTAATAATAAATTTAATACATCATTATTAGTGTTTACTAAAAAATAACCAATACAAACTATATATATATTTGTATAATCATCCAAATCTTGATTATGATCACTAAAAAAATAATCTTTAAGTTTAGAAAACATAAAACTTCTTCTAGCGGAATTAGCATCAGCTTCATTTAACGTGTTTCGATAACTTTTATCAATATCTAGTTTTGATGAAATATATTCTAAAATACATTTAAATGTAAGTCTGCTATCAAAATCTCCTCGCAGTTCAAAATCTTCTTGTAGTAAATGATGTTGTTTAATAAATTCACCAATTTTTTCATCTATCTCTGATATCAAACTTAATCTGTCTAATTTTCCATACGATAGTCTAGATTCCCCTGTTTTTTTTTGCCATTCTTCTTCTTGCCAATCTTCTTTTTTTTGTGCTTTTTTAGCATTTTCTTCATGAGCTTTTCTAGACTCTTCGTCATTAACTTGTTCAGTAATATCTTTAAAACGTGTTTTAAACAAATTTAGGTCAATGCAGTATACTTCATTGTCATCTTCATAAGAAAATTCCATAATATTTTTTTGTAGGAAATCCGCATCTAGGACGATTGGGGCGAGAACGCGCTTGGGAGGGTCACGAGATTCGTTTTCATGAAAATAAAGTTGTATTAAATGTAACATGTATGATTGCTTTGGAAGACTAGTATAAACTGACATCATTGACTTAGTTCTCGATAATTGAGTTGGAGGTTCATCATCATCAGCAGCAGCACGGCGCCTGACATAGAGATGGCGCCGTGCTGCAACATCATTATTAGCAGCAGAAACAACATCATTATCAGCAGCAGAAACAACAGCATCAGCAACATCATCATTATCAGCAGCAGAAACAACAGCAACATCATCACCGTTATCATAGCCATCCATTCCCCCGTCAAAAACCTTCGCTCCACCAAACGCTTTCGAATGCTCCTCATAAATTTTATATATCATCAATGCATTCATATCACCAAAGCCATTTGCACAAGATCCAGCGCCTGAGGTTTTATGCAATTGTAATAATTTTATTTTATATATATCTCCTTTTTCTAAATATTGTTTAGCCAAATCATCGGCGTATATTTCATCATCTGTTGGTAGTAGCTTCTTAACGTATGAATTTTCATTTTCATTTATAGATTCGTCTATTATAGATTTTACTAGTTTTTTTTTATCATCTTTCCATTGTTCATATACATCATTTTTGTCCAATTTATATAAATTTATATATATAAAGTAGTTATTTTCTACTGTACAATAAACTAAACATATTGCTCGATTTGTCCAACCAAGATTTTCCATAAAATGCACAGTAGATTTAAAAAACAAATATGTAATTAATTTAGCATGTGTTTTTTTTTGTAGTGATAGTGCTTGACATGTTTTTAGGGTTATATTTTGTTTTAATCCATCTCCAGCGTCCTCGCTAGATATTATCAAACATAGAATTAAAAGTGCACCCAATATACCCAACATCATTCCTGTTCCAGTATAACCTAATGAACCAGCAGGAGGTTTTCTTTCTCCCTCTCCATATATTTTACCGTTTTCGTCAGTTCTTGCTGACTTTGTTTTACCAGTATTCTGATCAAGATATACTACAGTTTGTTTAATTATGTTGTTACTTGATTTAGGTATATCTAATATCCAGGCTTGGGCAGCTGCGTTCTTTTTCATCTTATCGTCTCGTGTAGCATAGAAACCCCATAGACTTACACGAGTTGCCCCTAAATTGTAAGTGTCTATTTGACTAGAACAATATGTTAAAATTTTGTTAAAATGAGTAGCTTCTCCATAGTGATTTACATTTAAAGCATTTAATTTTTTACCGTTACTGTCCACTGGCCATTTTTGTGAAAAATCTTTCCGATAATCTTCTAAAGTAGCATCATTATGTATTATTTTTTGGGGTGGGTCTGGGGGGGGTACGGGTTGGTTGGTTGCCCAAATTACACTTGGAGAGGAAGAGATGGGTGTATCCATTAACTCGACCAACGACTCGCCAGGATATATTGTAGCTCTTTTTTTACCCGTATCAGCATCATGCTCGTTGTCTTCATATAAATGTGCCTTACTACCTTGAATTATCGGAGGAATATTGTCAGGATTTTTAGATTCGTATTCTAACATTGCTGGTGCTATGTTAAATTTAGGCTTTTTTTGTTTTAAATTTACGTCTCTATGATACTCATATAATGCATAAAACAAGGTTGCAGGAGCCCCTCCTCCTTTAAATTTTAAATATTTATTTTTTAAATATTTATTTTTTAAATATTTATTTTTATATTTTATATATTTTTTATAATAATCTATCATATAATATTATATAATATTATTATTTTAAATAATCTTCTATTTATATTAAAAATATTAATTATGTGTAATGATTATTAGTATTTGTGTTAAATATATAACTTTCATATTTATCTAAACCAATAATTTTTTTATTTTTTAATCTGATATATGTATCATTTGTTCCTAAGAATAATTTATTACCTTTAATATTAAAAATAGTATTATATGATGTATTTAAATTAAAAAAATCACTAAAATATGTTAGTATATTCATACTTGGTAAATTAAATTTATGAATTATATTAGTTATAAATTTTGTAGAAGAGATTTTATTTAAATTAAATAATAAAAATGGTGTTTTACTATTATCATATGAATATAAAGTAAAATCTATAATCTTAAATTTTTGTGTATTAGGTTCTGTTGTAGCTTCTATAATTTCAAATAAATTTGTATCTAAACCAGATAATTTATTTATTATATAATATTTAGATGTATCAGGTAATGTATATGTAGGTATTTTAGTTATATGTATATATGTAGTATTTTTATCATCTAAAGATTTATCAAAATGTATAGTTGCTTTATAGGTAGTTGAATTAATTTGAATTGCATTTAATACTGTTAAAAAAGCATATTTATTACCATCAGTTAAATTAGTATATAATTTATTATGTGGTTTTAGAAGGAAACTTGTATTTGTATTAGGGTTAGCATTAGCTGTTAAAGTAATTTGAGAAGTATCACTAGGATTATGAAAAGTAATTTTGTAATATTGATGTGGTGGGATTATAGGAATAAATTGAGAATCATTTTTAATTTTATTATATTTTTTTTCTATTTTATAAAAAGAGTTATTATTGAAAACATTAAAAGCTAAATCTTGAAAAGTATGTCCATCGTTAACTTGAAAACAATTTTTTGTATTATTAAAATGTAGTGTAGCTATTGACGAAGAATAAGAATTATCTACATATGGTAATTGATTATATTGTGGTAATTTGATATAATTAGTATATATATTTTTTGTATTTAAATGTGTAGAAATACAATTAGTAATATTTATAAAATCAGTATTAATTTTATTAATATTAATACTATTATTTGTTGTGTTTATATTATATCCACTATTTGATTCATTACTAGTTAATTCTGTTAAATTATTACTATTGTAACCATAAAAATTATTATTATGTAGAAAAACTAAACCAGTATTATGTGAAGGTATTTTATTATTAGATTTATATTTTATACAAGAAGAATCTAAAGTATCTGTATTAATATTGTTAGCATATGTATGTGTTCCAAATTTAGAAAAACTTTTAGAAAGTAAATAATTAGATTTAAAACTATTTATAGTGTTAGAATAATTATATGTAACATTATTTATATTATATTGTAAACTATTACTGGTTAATGTATCAGTAATATTTGTATTACCTACAACATATAATAAATTATTATTAATATTTGTAATATTTGTAGGATTAGAAGAAATAATGGTATTACCTTTAAAAATAGTTTTAGCATCGGTAAAATTTAAAATGCTATAATAATCTGCTGGTAATTGGTTCCATAACTGTGAACTTTTTTGAAATTTAGAATAAAAACGATATTTGAAATCAATATTAGAACTTAAATTGATTGAAGAGTGTGTATTTTTATGATATAATGTATTTAAATTATATTGTGTTGTAAACAAATTATTTAAATAAAAATGTCCTTGTTTTGTTATATATGTATCACCTATAGAACATAAATGTTTATTAGTAGAATTTTTACCAATATGTAATTCATTTGTATCGATAAATAAATTTTTAGTAGATTGAATATAGTTTGTATTTAATATACCATCTAAATTTAATGAAGATTTAATATTAATAACATTAGTATTAACAGAATTAGTATTTAAATTATTATTTATAAAAGTATTACCTTCAATATGTAAAGCTTCTGTAGGACTATTATTAAAAATTCCAACATTTCTGTTAACATATTTGTTAGCATTAATTTTGTTATTAAACCAAAAACTACCAGCTTCAAAATTATAAGTTCCTATAAATTGAATTTTTAAATTTTCTAAATTTGAATTAAATGATAAATTAATAGTAGTTCTATTATTATATTGTAATGTAATACTTTTATTTAATGTATATAAACCATTTGTATATGTTGTGTTAATAGAATTACAAGTAAAATTAGATAACTTTTGTACTATGCCATTAGAATCAATAATAGAAATATATTTGATAAATACTGTATTATGAACAATTAAATCTATTGTTTTAGATGGACTAATAGTATATATTTCAGATTTATATGTAATTATAGAATTAGGTTTATCATCATTTGTATTTAATAATATACCATCATTAGTAGAAATCCAACCGGTATCGTTAGTATTTTTATAAGAAGAACTATATGATAATTTACCAATATCTATAGATTTGGAAATAGTATTATGAAATAAGGTATATATATAATTATTATCAAAAGAATAATTTTTATTATAAAAAATATTGCCTGAAATAATAAGATTACCTTTAATTTTAAATGAATCTGTAATATCTAAATATGAAATAGGATTAAATGTACCTATACCAACATTACCTCTTATTGTATTGACATTAAATACGTTATATTGTGGGATAAATTCATTATTATAGTCAAAATCTTTATAATTTTGTATTAATTGGGTTGTCATTATTATATATAGTATAAAATTAATATGATATATCAAACATTGTTGTATTAGATAAATTATTTATAATAATTTCTTCTCTTAAAGAATTAGTATTAAAATATATATTAGTATTATTAGAAAAAATAGTATTATTGGTACATTCTAAAATTTTAGTATTAATAAAATCAGACTCTAATAAATCAGTAATAACAGAATTTTGTGAAGATATTTTGTTAAATTTTTTAGAACCAATATTATAAAATGAATTTAAGATTAAATTATCATCACCAGAATTATGAAATAATTCATAAAATTCATTATTATAATAAATCATAAATTTATTTTTTTCTTTATCATAATAAATTGAATGTTTACTAGAATTATAAGGTAATATAAAATCCTTATTAATAGAAATATTATTAGAATCTAAATTATCTGTATAACTATATCCAGTATTAATAATATTATCTATATTTGCATTATCTGTGTTTAAATTATTTGTAGTTTCTTTATTTAAAAACATTTTATTAGTAATGGTATTTGTTGTAAGATTTCCAATAATAGTTGAATTTCCATTTATATATAATTGATCATTTGTAGTATTAGTAAATGAAATAGATAAATTATTTAATAAAGTTATATTTTTATTAGTATCACTATATAAATTATTGGGTTGATTATTTTTTTTGAAATATAATTGGTTATTATTTGGTATTATAGTATAAATATTATTAGTTAATGATGATAATGTAATATTATTAGAAATATTACAATTATTAAGATAAGTATTATTATTTGTAATTTTAAAATAATCGCCAACAGTTAATAAATTAGATATATTAGGTCTAATACCTATACCAATAGAAGATTTATCAGGATTAATAATAAAATTATTATTTAATGATTCTATATGTTTAGTATTTAAAAGACCATTTAATTTGATATTATTAGTAATTAATGAATTAGATTCTAAAGTATTATTAATAGATAAATTACCCATAAAATTAGAGTTACCAATAACATGTAGTGAAGATAATGGATTATTAGTATAAATACCAATATTATGATTAATATGTAAATTATTATCTTGTGTCCATAAACTTCCAGCATAATAATTATATAATCCGTAAAACTGAAGTTTATAAGTAGAATTAAAATTATGTAAATTAATAATGTTTTGAGTTTTTGAATTTAATTGTATATAATTATTTAATTTATATAATCCATCTATTTTTTTTGTAATATAAGAAGTAATACCATTTACAGTAATATAATAAGTATTTAAATCAGTATTTATAGTATTACCTAAATCATCTGTAATAAAAATATATCTTAATGTTAGATTTGAATGTGGTGTAATACTAATTTTGTTAGATGTAGAAAGATTATATGAACTAAAATAATCTAATCTGGTATTATCATTAATATCTCTAAAGGTCAAATTAATATTATTATTATTTAAAATAGACCATGTAATACCAGTTTCAGAATCTTGAGAAGAATTAAGATTTAAATAAAATAATTGTCCTGAAGAAGATTGTGATAACAGGGAATTAGTGTAAGAAGGATTATTAAAATTTAAATTACCATTAATTAAAAGATTATGTGTAGTAGAACAATTACCTATAACTTCTAAATTATCACTAGGTTCTGTTGTTCCTATACCGACTTTACCTCTAGTTAAATTAATATTAAAAATATTATTAACTGGTGTAAAATCTGTATTATAATTAAAAATGCTGTAATTAGTATTCATTTAATATATATAATAAATTTAATTTTATGTTAAATTTATTTTAATATTATAAGAAAGATATTCATTAGACAAATTTAAATTAGATTTAATAAGAATATTAGTAGCATTACTATAGTTAAAATTATATGAATTATATTCGTAAGAATTATTTATATTATTTAAATATTTATTAGAAGAAGGATATGAAATATTAATATTAATATGTGTAAAAGGTGATGTAGAAATATAAATATTATTTGGTGTTATTACGTTAGAATCAGTATAAACATAATTAAAAATTCTAGGGTGAAATACAGGAGATAATTTATTAGAATTTCCTAAATATATATTCTTAATTTCGGAGTCAGAATTATTATATTTAATAGAAGCCCAGTTATAACCAGTAAAAATTTCTGGATATAGTGAAGAAGAATTAAATCGAATAGAAGGGAAAATATTAGAAGTATTATTATTTTTTTGATAAATTGGGTTATATAATTTTTTTTTTGGTAATAAGAATTTATGTGAAATATTAATATTATTTGAATATGTAGAAGATGATTCAGTATATAAAAAATCTGAATAACCTTTTATTATATAATTATTAAATATAGGATTAGCATTTCTTTTTTTATTTAAATTATGAAATTTAAGGTGTTTATTTTTAGAAATACCCATAAAATGATCATTATTTAAATTAAAATAGAATGTTCCTGGTATATTTTTATTAATATTATAATATAAAGGTATTTTTAATGAAGTAATATTGCTGGTTTTTGTGTGTAAATATTTAGTAGTTAAATAACTATTTATTTGTAATAAATTTTTATTATTAAAAGTATTACAATTCATAGTGTTAACAGTAGCTCCATTTAATAAATGATTAACATTAATATTATCTGTAATAGTTAAACTACCATTATTTTTAAAATTTCCATTAATATTTAATCTATTAGTATTATCATTCTTATTATTAGCATTTCCAATATTTAAATTATTATTAATATAAATATATGTATCAGTTAATGAAGAATATTTAGAAGATGGTTTAGAAATAGTTAAATTATTAAATGTATTATTATAAAAATTATCAGTTTTTTGAAATGTAATTATATTAGTGTTATTAATTATAGAATTTGTATCTGATAATAATAAATTAGTAGAAGTAGTATGAATGTTTTGTGTATATACATTTGCATTTAAATGTATATAAAAATTATCACCAACACTAAAAAATGTATGTGGAGTTGTTGTACCAATACCAATATTATTATTATATGTATTAATAAATAATTTATTAGAACTAATAGTTGAATCAATATTAGTAACACCTTTATTAATTATAGAACCAGTAATATTTGTTGTATGTGTATCAAGTGTATTTTTAATAGTAGAATTATTAGAAATAATAGAAGAGCCATTAACAAATAGTTGATATAAATTATTATTATTTGTTAAAATACTAATATTATTAAAAATATAAATGGGATTATTTGTATTGTAATTTAGATTATTAGAATTCCATAGAAATCCAGAATTAAAATTATAATTACCTAAAAAAACAACATATGTAGGATTAGTATGATTAAAAAATGTAAAAGTATTATATGTATTTTTATCTAAATTAATTGGATTAGATAATTTATAATAAAAATCTTGTATTTTAGTCACTGTAAAATCAACACTATTAAATTTAATTTTAAAATTTGTATTAATAGTTGTATTATTAATTTGATTATTGGAGATTGTATATAAATATAAATGTGTAATAGTAGTGGAATATTTTGAAAATAATTTAATAGTAGTATTATTAGCTAATAAATATTGATTAGACTGAAAATAATATGGTGTATTATCTTTTTTATTATGAAATTGTAATGATAATGTATTATCTGTAGAAGTCCATTGATATTTATTAGTATTAATATTACTAGAATAATCTAATAATTTGGTTGGTTTAATTTGATTTGTATTAGGTAAATATTGTAAAATATTAATAGAATTTATTGGATTTTTTAGTAAAATATTACCAGTAATATTTATATTACCAATTGTATTAATATTATTATGAACTTCTAATATATGAGAAGGGGTATTTGTGCCAATACCAATATTTTTAGAATTATTAAAAATATTATAATTATAGAGAAAAGTTTGATTGTAATCAAATTGTGAATAATCAGTAATCATTTAATATAATTATATATTTTATAATTAACAATAACTGTATAAATTATTTAAATATGTATTATTGGTATTTTTGTCTAAATTAACTGTAAATTCTATATTAAAATCCTGTATAATAGGAAATTTATCAGAAATAAGTTGTTGAGCAATAATATTAAATAAAGTATCAATATTTGATTGATTAATTACGGAAGCTTCTATATAAGTCATATTATATTTATTGGCTAATTGCATAATATCAATATGTGATATAGTCGATTTTAAATCAGATTTATTACCTACTAATAAAAATAAAGGTGGTGTATCTGTATTATTTAAAACAGCTTTAATCCAATATTGTTCTAATGAAATCAAAGTATTAATATTAGATAAGTCGAATATAAGAATACAAGCGGTTGAATTTCTGTAATACAATTTAGTTAAAGCTCTAAATTTTTCTTGCCCAGCACAATCCCATATTTGTAAATAAATTTTATGTTTGGAAATATATGTTTCTGTAAATTGTGTACCAATAGTAATTTTGGGAATTTTATTATTATTAAATTCATTTACATAAGAATCAATAATAGAAGTTTTACCTACATTAGAATCACCTATAACAATAATTTTATATTTATTATTCATAATTAAATATATAAATATATTTTAAAATATATTTAAAAAATAATTTTTATTTAATATAAAGAATATTTAATATAAAATATTTAAAAAAAAATATATTATTATGTATATTAATAAATGGGTTTGTTACAAAGTAAACCGTGTGTAGATATTGATGAAGAAGAAAATAGTTTAATAGATAATAATACAAATATTAATAAATATGGATGGAAGGTAGATTTACCTGATCATCGTGATATTTATTATACAAAAAATAGTAGAATAGAAAGTACAAAAATAGATTTAAGAGAAAAATGTCCAAAGATTTATAATCAAGGAAATCTTGGTAGTTGTACTGCAAATGCAATAGGATTTGCATTTCAATATGATGAAATGAAACAAAAAGAAGGTAGTGAATTTATACCTTCAAGATTATTTATATATTATAATGAAAGAAACATGGAAGGAACAACAGGATATGATGCGGGAGCATCTATAAGAGATGGAATAAAAAGTGTATATAATATAGGAGTATGTGATGAAAAAATGTGGAAATATGATATTAGTAAATTTACAGAAAAACCTAGTATAGATTGTTATAAATTTGCAAAAAAACATGAATCATTAAAATATATGAGAATAAAACAAGATTTAGAATCTATGAAACAATGTTTAATGGATGGTTATCCATTTGTATTTGGTGCATCAATTTATGAATCATTTGAAAGTGAAAATGTAAAAAAAAGTGGAATGGTACCAATGCCTGATAAATCTGAACAATTATTGGGAGGTCATGCATTATCAGTTGTTGGATATGATGATAGTTATGGTTTTTTGGTAAGAAATTCATGGGGAGACGATTGGGGATTAAAAGGATATTGTTATATGCCTTATGATTATTTATGTAATACTGATTTAGTAAATGATTTATGGACAATAAGACAAATAATGTAATTATATAATTAAAGGTTGATTATAAAAAACATTTATAAGTTCTTCAATATTTTCTTGTGGAACATCAGGAAAAATATTTTCGATATCTGCAATAACAAGAGAAGTTGTATTTTGATTAATAATTGAAGTAAAAGAAGTTAATAAATTGGTAAAATTAGAAGAAAAATAAGAGGATGAAGTAGGAAATGAGGAAGATGAAATAACAGAATTAAAACTTTTTAAATAAGTATCTAAAATATTTGAATTATATTGAACCATTTCAATAAGTTCAGATTGATTATTTTTAATAATATTTAAAATACGTTTATTATTATTTAATTTGTAAAAAAACAATAATATACTTTCAAATTCAATTTTATCATCTAATAAATAAATGAATGATAAAAGTTCTGGGTATTTATTTAATAATGAAATATATTTTAATATTTTTGGATCTACAATTTCATTAGTTGAATTATTTTTATCAATTATTGGATTAGAATCAGTTTTTTTTTGAAACAAATTTTTCTCCATAATAATAATTTCATTAGTAATAGATTTTAACAATGTATCATATGGTAAAATTGTAAAATTATCTAAAAAATAGTAATTTTTATGACTATTACAATTTTTTTTTAAATTTTCTAGTTCATCTATATTATCTGAGCCTTCTATATTATCTTTATTTATATTTTCTGTGTGTTCTATGATATCTTCACCTTCACTAATATCTTCGTATTCTATATTTTGTTTATTACAATTATCAAAAATATGAAGTATATTATTATTAAAATAATCTTTTAATGTAGTATTATTTAAATTAGAATCTAATTTAATACTATTTTTAGTTATATTAGAAGGTTGATAAATATGAAATATAATTTCATTCATAATATATATGAATATATAAATTATTTTAAAATAAGTTATATTAAAACTTAAAATTTAAAATTTAAAATTGATTTAAATTATTTAAAATTAATACGATACATAAAATCATGGCTAGCTTTTGTACTGCAATGGATAAACATGTTGTAAATGAAAAAGGCTGTTTAGCATATACTATACTAGGACAAACATTAACAGAAGATGGACAATTAAATAGTGATTTAGGATTAGTTGCGTTAGACGGTGTGATTGGTTCAAGAACAAAAGGTAAGAAAAAAAGTATAGGAACAACTGATCAAAAATTAGATGAATTATTTAATTTTGTATATAGTAATATATATTCTGAAAAATTATCTCAAGAACAAAAACAAATTTATATTGGATATTTATTAATTGAAATATTTAAACTTCGTGATATTGTAGAGGGTGATGGAGAAAGAGATTTATTTTATAAATTATTAATAAAATTAAATGAAACTCAACCACAATTAGTTATTAATTCATTACCATTTTTAACAGGAGGATATGATAATACAAATGAATTAGGTAATTTAGTTCCTCCAGGATCATTTTTAGATTTAAATAAATTATATATAATGTTAAATGATTCAATATTATCACAAAAACAAAAAGGTTGGTGTAGTGAAGCTTCAGAAAAAACAGAAAAAAAAATATATAATAAACAATTATTAAAAACATCAATTTTAGAATATTATGCAAAATGTTTAAAATTAGATGAAATTAATGAATTTCCTACATGGGCAGGTAAATGGGCTCCAAGAGAAAATAATGAAGTAGATAGATTATGTGGAATGGCTAAAGATTTAGCAAGATTATTATTTCCTGATGAAAGACAATTAAGTAATTCATTAAAAAAGTATAGAAAATGTGTAGTAAATTTGAATAAAAAATTAAAAGTATTAGAAACATTAATGTCTGAAAATAAATGGGATGAAATTGAAGTAAAACGAATTACTTCTAAAGCATTTATGAAATATATGAAAGGTTTAAAAAATGAAAATAAAGATGGTACAATTAAACATCCTAGTAATGAATCTAGACAAAAATTAAGATTAAGAGTATTAGAAGAATTAAATAAAGCAAAATCTAATCCTGAATCATCTAAATTAAATGTAAAAACATTAATGCCACATGAAATTGTAAGTAAATATTTTAGTTATTTAAATGAATCAGATAAATTTACATTAGATGCTATGTGGAGTAAATATGAAAATGAATTTAAATTAAAATTAGATGGAGGTAAATTAAAAAGTGGAATTTGTTTAGCAGATGTATCGGGATCTATGAATGGTATGCCAATGGATGTATGTATTGCATTAACAATTTTATTAAGTGGATTATTAGAAGGACCATTTAAAGATAAATGTATTATATTTTCAGAAAATCCATATTGGACTACTATTAAAGGTAATACATTAGGTGAAAAAATACAACATTTAAAAACATCTAAATGGGGTATGACAACAAATTTTGGAGCAGTATTAGATTTAATTTTGAAAGTAGCTAAAACTAATAATATTAAAGAAGAAGATATGCCAGAAGTTTTATATGTATTTAGTGATATGCAATGGGATGCAGCATGTGGAAAAACTAATTCATATTATAAATCAGATACAGAAGATAAGTTTTTAACTGGATATGAAAGTATTAAAAATGCTTATGAAGAAGCTGGATATAAAATACCACATGTTGTATTTTGGAATTTAAGAGAAACTAATACAAGTAATAATAAATCAAGTCAAGAAGGTACTACAATGTTATCAGGTTATTCTGCTAATTTATTTAAAGCATTTACTGAAGGTAATTTTGATATTTCAAATACACCATGGGATACATTAAAAGAATTATTAGATAATAAACGTTATGATAAATTAAGAGAACTAATGAATTTATATTATATTGAATATTGAATATGAAATAGTAAATATAGATAATACAATTACAATTATAAATAAAAATTTATTTAAAATTTATTTAATTTTTTTTTGTATATTTTTCTAACCACAATGATAAGTACAGGCAATAAATGCTATTTTATATACTTTATCATAATAACTTATTGTATCTGTTATATTATGCCAATCTACTATAGTACAACATTTAGCAACAGTATAATTACATAATTGATTAGTCGCTTGTTTACATCCATAACCTCTTATATGTGAAGATGTTATATAATCCCCTAATTCAATATTACCTCTAATATTTGATACCCAAATAGCACCTTCTCCCAATGAATTAATTAAATATTTATTATTCATATATTTATTAATTACACCAAATACATTAGGGTCATACTCTTTTTGTGATACTTCAAGATTAAATTCACTTGCTTGTATATGTATTTTAGTTGAATTTACAACAGACACTATTAATCCCGCTTTAAATATTGAATTATTTACTGAATCATAATAAGTAGTATATGGAATTATGTTTGTTATAATATTACTAATATGAGCTCCAGTAAATGTACTTATATTAGTAGCTTTAATATTTTCTTTAAATTCTGCACCACCATTTACAAGTAATGCTGGTAATTCTGAATTATTAACATCTTGTGTTGATAAAATATGTAATTTATCTACTTGTGGTAATATTAATGTATTTCCATATAATCTACAAAATATTTCATGTCCATTGGAATCTATACTAGTCAATTTTAATTTAATTTTAAGTTTATCATTCTTATTAAATTTTATTGAATTAGTTAAATCTTTTGATACAACTGTTCCTGGCAATATATTATTATAAATTTGTGATTTTTCAGTAGTATTTTTATATATTGTAAATTCTAAATTTAATTTATTATCATTACTAGAATGCGATACATATAATTCCATTCCATTTATAGTAGTTTCTTGATAAAATATATATTCTCTTACTATGTAAAATTTACTAAAACTATTAAATGCGGGATCATTTAAACCTGTTATTCTATTACCAAATATTTCTACATTTTGTTGGACATTATAAAATTGAAATAAATCTGTGGATGTTGCTAAATGAGTAATTTGTTGTTCATCTGTATATATAAATTTATCTTTATTATCTAATCTAATTTTTAATTTACTATTATTATTACTTACAGGATAATTATATTCTATAAATAATGACCCTTCTTTACTACTAGATATATTTGGTAATATTAATTCATTACTTGTAATTAAATTAGGAGTTATAATAGAACCAAAAACATTTATGTTTTTATTAACATTTAAATTATGAATTATTTTTGTATCTTCATATGGATTAATACCACCTAAACTACTCCACCTACTTTTTTTACCATCATAACCTTCAAATAATCCACTTGATGAATTATAATATATATTACCTGTTTCAGATTTTATATTTAAACCATTTGTTGAAACTGGAATTTTTAAATTTTGTGAAACCATTAAATTAGGTGTAATAATAGAATCTTTAACATTTATATTTTTATTAACAGTTAAATTTTTATTCACAGT
>Ga0222717_10001560_pt1 | contig 18556 bp, 11 predicted proteins | sample C33_18DmetaG_FD_165053 | JGI IMG/M metagenome (GOLD analysis project Ga0222717, IMG submission 165053) | Estuarine water microbial communities from San Francisco Bay, California, United States - C33_18D | ecosystem: Environmental > Aquatic > Marine > Unclassified | place: USA: California...
CTGCCCCATGAGAGTCTGAAGAGGTAGCAGAACCACTCTGCAAATGAAACTGATTTGAATTAGGCGCTATAAAAAGCGCCTGACTTTGATAAATTATTCTATTTCTTGCCATAATATTTAATTGTTAAATTTTAAAGTAATTTACATTTTTTATCTCGTTTTGAGAAGTTTTTTTAAGTTGACCTTGGGAAACGGTATTTATGGATTTCAAAATCTATAAAACCCACATATAACGAGGGCTCCAAGACCCTTCTTGCCCTATCTGAAAATTTTGATACAGTTGTGTTGTCTATCATGTAAGTATCGTTTTGATAATTGTTAGCTAAACCTGTATAATTATAACCGTTGGGATAATGATCAGATTTTACATCTCCGTATTCGTTTAGAGGCGCTCCTGTAAAAGGTATATTAGCAAAACAAGTATGATTAGAATCAGCAAAAACAGATAAAATACCATCTAATTCATAAAGGTTTTCTGCGAAAACAACTGCTTTTGCATTTATCACTGAATCATCTTCACCTCCTAAAGCAAAAGGAACGTTATTGACACCTTCTATAGAAAGAAAAGCTGCGGGAGTTACTTGATCGTAAGGCTTAATGTATGTTAGTTCTCTTGTGTACCGACTGTTAGTCTCATATTTGCCTTCAAGAATAAGTTGTTCTTCATTTTGGTTAGAGATGTATGTATTGAAATTTTTAACACTATATCTACCGCTTAAATTTGTGCCAGTAGGAAAACCACTATCAAAAAGTAGCCTTCCATTCTCATAATCAACCATCATGCCGCTTGTTCCTTTTGATATAGCTGCACCATCTCCGCTGAGAGCTTCGAGAACAACAGCTCCATCAACAGACTCATCAACAACAAATTGTTTATACGGACTACCAAACACAACTTTATCTGTGATTCTTTCGTCAGCGTAATAATAAAAATTAGTTGTAAATGTTTCGTAAGCCTCACCTTTTCTCATAAGGTAAGAGTCGAACCATAAATAAAAACTACTAAGTAATTGATGTTGAAATGTCGGTTTCATTTAAATTGATTTTTTAATTTTTGAATACTATCTTTGTATTTTTTAAATAGCGGCGACAAATAACCTCTCCTTGTGTATGTGCCTCCTCTTACTTTTTTTGATACTTGTATTCCTTCTCCTGATCTTGAATTTGCGGCATCTATAGCTAAATATCGACCTAAGCCAGATATGCCCACTTCTATGCCTCTTGCCCAAGATCTACCTGAAGCCCAAGGCATAGGACTTATAGAATAAGCATCTTGAAGTGTTGGTATTTCTATATTAACAGTAGTGTTACCTCTTCTGCTATAAATTCTAATAGAATATTTTTTAAATAAATTTTCTAAAGGCGGAATAGGGCTATCTCCTTCGTGAAACCCTATAAAACCAAACAAGTTGGAATAGCCTCCTAATGTGCCGCTAATATTCGATCCATTTGGCCCCTCTTTTATTTCTTTCGTAACAGGGTGATCCATGAAAGATTTTATGAAAGAGTTTGATATGTCTTTCATTTCTTTTTCTACTATCCGCCTTACTTCTTTTTTCCATTGCAACGTTAAATGAAGCTTGGAAATTACAGGTTGGACATCTTTTTTTGTAATCTTTGCCATGTTAGCCTGCTGGTTTTACATGAAATGTATAAAATTGAGAATCAAATAAACCATGACCTCTAAAATCACTATCTATATAAAATTGTTGATTATCAAATTCTATACGTTTTGATTCTTTTACGTTAACATAATCTGCGGATTTTATTTTTAATCTTACTTTGCCGTCTTGCATTTGTATCTTTAACTGAGAGTCGGACATGCCGTCTGCAAAAAGATTTTCATCGTATCTGTTGCTATATTGTATTCTCGCGTAAATTTGAAAGCTTTGAGGTGTATAAGTTATACTAGTAGTGGCTCCAGCGTTACCGTAAATAGAATTAAAAGAAGGGCTTTGTGTGCTAATTGTTTCAACTGCGTCTTTATAGCAGGTCACAAGTCTCGCAAAAGTATCATGCTGATCCTCCATAACACTATTAAGAGATGTTTTTTCTGTTGATGTTAATAAGCTAGCCATATCAGCATATGTATACACTTTATTATCTTTTTTTAGAAAAATAGAGTATTTTAAATAATATATTAGGAAGATTTTATGTTAAAAGAACTTTACCAATTTACAGTAGATATAGAACAAGAGGTGGAAGAAACCCTAAAAGAAACTCGCAAAAATGAAAGCGGAGTGGAAGAAGAGGTTGAAATCAAGAAAAAAGTTAAAAAAGATGTTCCTGTAGATGTCTTGATTAAAAAACCTTCACGCCGACAATTAGAAGATGCTGAGACAGAATTTTCTATTTGTATGAGTGAATGCGTCAAAAAAGGAATTCTTACTAAAGCTATGTTAGCAAAAAAATATGCTGATACAGGAGGAGCTTTAGCGGAAGAAGAGGCTAAGAGTTTATTAAAATTGTATCAAGAGGCCGCAGAAATAGAAAGGGAAGTTTCCCGGCTTTCTGTTAAAGGTTATGATAAGAATAACGAAAAACTCCAAAATAAATTGCGAGACTACGATGCTCGCATGACAGATATAAAAAGAAAAATAATCGAAACAGAATCTGACTACAGAGTTTTATTTAATCATACCGCAGATGTAAAAGCTCAAAACAGAGTTTTAATGTGGTATGTCATGAACCTAACTTATTACAAGGGGTTAGCTCTTAATGTACCTGAATACAAATTATTTTTTCAAGGAGAAACTTTTAAAGATAAAATGGACGATTATTACAAAAAAGATGAAGAAGATGAAGATTTGTTTTTGAAAATTATTGGTAAAGTTTCTTCTATTTTAAGTTATTGGTATTTTAGTGGCGCAGAATTCAAAAAAGAAGATGTGGATGCATTTTTAAATGAAAATGACGAGGCTGCGGAGGAAATAGTAGAAGAATCAAAAGAAAAGGTAGATGAGCAAAAGCAAAATTCAGAATCCTGATATTAATTTTAGGGAAGCTTTTAGAGATATTGCATTTGGTTATTCTAGTTTTTTATTCGATAACCAGTTGATATATATCAAACATTTATCTGTCTTTGATCAAATATATATAGAAAAAATAAAACAAGAGCTTATTGATAAAGCTATTGTAATGGGGCTTCCTACCGAAAAGGAAGCCCTTGCTTATATTACGGACAACAATATCTGGACAAGTAATGATGAGTCCAAATTAGAACAGCAAAAAAAATACATAAACAATCTGCGAGATACTAGAAAAAATCTTTACCGTGTAAGTGAAATAAATTCTGTAGATAATGATATAGATAAAGCAAATCAAGAATATAATATGATATCCTATAAAAAGCGCGAGCTTATGGGACAAACCGCAGAAAAATACGCAGAAAAAAGAGTTTCAGAGTATTACATCTTATGTTCTTTTTATAAAGACCAAAAATTAAATAATCCTTTTTTTAGTCAAGAAGAGGTGGACTTGTTAGAAGCTGAAGATCTTACTTATGTTATATCACAATATAATGATAAGTTTTTATGTTTTGACGATAACAATATTCAAAAGGTTACTCTGCAAGATTTTTTTCAAATGTACATGCCTTTTTGCGAAGATGTAAGGAACTTCTATAATAAACCTTTATTTGAATTATCTATAAATCAAGTGAAGCTAATTGTATATTCTAGAATGTTTAAGAATATATTCGAAAACTACCCAAAGATACCAGATGGAATAAAAAGAGACCCTGAAAAAATTATTGATTATGTGAATTCTCAAGAAAAAGCTAAAGATGTTTTGAAGAATCTTGATAAAGACGGAGCCTCAACCATTGTCGGAGCTAAAAAAGAAGATTACGATCATTTAGGGTATAAAGAAACCCAAGGTAAGTCATTATCCAGTATGTTAAAAGAAAAAGGCGGCAAAATGGACATGAAAGATCTCATGAATGCTATGAATACATGATTTTTTATTAAAAAAAAGTGTATAATTAATATTAGTAGCTATGGCAATAAATGTAAAAATAGATCCAGATATTCAACATCTGATAAAAGGGTTTGAAAAAGGTGCAAAGCAGTTTAACTCTAAGAGCGCAAGTAAAACTAAACTGAAGTTTGCTATTGATGAAAAATCTTTCTCTCGGCCACTTGGTAAAATCACTGGCCAAGTTAACATGTTCGAATCTGCGATGGAAGCAGCAAATGCGCGTGTTATTGCTTTCGGTGCCTCAACTGCAGTTTTAGCTACAGTCGTTAAAAGTTTAAAAGATTTAGTAAATGTATCTATTGAGGTCGAAGCTGCTTTCGCTGATATAAATCGTATTTTAAATCTTTCGGGCGGCAATTTAGATAAGTTTAGTAATAAATTATTTGACACAGCACAAAAAACAGCTTCAACGTTTCAGGCTGCATCTTCTGCTGCTCTAGAATTTTCTCGTCAAGGTTTAAAAACAGAAGAGGTTTTAAAAAGAACTTCTGATGCGTTAACGCTCGTTCGTTTAACAGGAATGAATGCTAAAAAGTCTGTTGACCTTTTGACTGCTACGGTTAATGCGTTTACAGATCTTGATACGACATCTGCTGTTGATAAATTTGTTGCAGTTGAAACAAAGTTCGCTGTTGCGGCTAGAGATTTGGTTGAAGGCTTAAGTCGAGTTGGTTCTGCAGCTGTTGATGCCAAAGTTGATTTCAATGAGCTTAATGCTTTGATTACTGCTGTTCAGCAAACTACTGGTAGAGGTGGAGCTGTTATTGGTAACGCATTAAAAACTATTTTCACACGTTTGCAACGTGAATCGACATTGGAAGCTTTGGAAAGATTTAATGTTACAGTAAGAGATGTGCAAGGCAACATATTACCGGCGACTCAAGTGCTAGATAATTTTGCGGGAAAATATGATAAACTAGCTGATTCTACTCAAGCTTATTTGCGTGAACAAGTGGCAGGCGTGTTCCAAGCTAATATTCTTTCGGCAATATTAAAAGATTTAAATAAAGAGCAATCTACGTTTTCAAGAGCTTTGGATGTTTCTGTTAATGCCACAGAAAATGCTGCGCAAGCTAATGAGAAATTAAATCAAACAATGTCAGCTTTATTGCAAAACACTGCGACTGAATTTGCAAAACTACAGAAAAATTTAGGTGATGCTGCGTTTCTTGATTTAGGTAAAGGTATAGTAGGGGCGATGCAGACTGCCTTAAAAAGTTTAAATAGCGCCTTGGATAAAGACTCTACCGGTGCAGGGGCATTTTTTGCACAAGGGTTTATTAGTGGTTTAAGCAATGTTTTACAAGGCCCTGTATTGATAGGTGCTCTGCAGATTATATTAAAAGTCGCTAAACAATCTTTTACTTTTTTAGCTCAAGCTATACCAACTTTGCTTAATATAACTACTCAAGCTCAAAAAAGAGCCCAAACAGAAGAGTTCATTAACAACTTGTTGCGTTCAGATGTAGATTTAGCAAAACAAATTGTTTCAGCAGAAGGCAATCAATCAAGGCAATTGGAACTAGTTTTAGCAAAATCAAGAGCTATTACTGAACAATATCAAGCACAATATCGCTTGTCTACTTCATTAGGGGGAGCAATTGTTAGTGGTGGATCTTTCATTACTGCGGCAGGCGTTAAGGGTAGCACCGCTTCAAAAATAAAAAATAAAGCCGGAGGTTATACCCCAAGCATTAATGCAGAGCAAAGCGCGATTAATAGAGGGGTAGGGGGAGCAGGAGGTGGAGCTTATCCTGTTGTTATTCCTAATTTTGCTTTTGGTGGGGGAAATGTTGGTCCTGTTGTCGCTAATAGTAGCGAAGTTATAGTTCCCAATTATGGGGGGTCTGGAGGAAGCGCTATATTTAATCAGCAAATGATTTCTCAGTATGGTATACCTAATGGGGCTGTACCTATAGCAAGCAAAGGCTTAGTGTCTAAAAACAAAAAAGTTGGCAGACAGTTTGAAAAAGATGTGGGTAATGCTATAGGCGTTAATCCGTCATACAATTCTCCTATAGATTTTAGCTCTGTAATCAGAAAGCCTGCAAGTAAAGGTTTTGGCCCCCATTTATACAGAAAAAATGCTATAGCTGATGCACATTCCGGTTTGGGACATACAGCTTCTCAAATTGTATCTAAATTGTTAAATGAGCTTCATGAAAAACCAGAATCTAATATTAAATTAGGTTGGGATGATGCTAAAAACACTTTTGTTTTAGATAGTGGATTCATTGAGATAATCGGCGCAGGAAAAGATCGTCGCGGAGTTACTAGAAAAAGCAATTTTAGCAGTCTTGGTTCAAGAGCTAAAAAAAGATATTCGGACCTTGAGGGTCAAGATTTTTTCACTAAGTATAACCAAGATTACGTTTCATTATCTTCTGGTTATATTCCTAATTTTGCTGCAGGAAGAGGAACTTTATCTTCGACAGCAGACCCATTAAACCTTAAAGCAGCTCAAGCTGAAAACCCTTTTATCAATTCTCTAGATACAGGCAAATTAGGTTTTGATCGACATGAAAAATTGAACATTAGGTTAACGAATAAAAAAGGCGGAGATAAAAAAGGCGGAGGCAATATAAATAGAGAATTCGGAAACAATGCAGAGAAGAAAGCTGCACCGATTGTTAAAAAGATGGGGTATTTCCCAGCTCATAAGGCTGGAATGTTTAACTCTGAGCATAGTGCAGTAGATTTTATAAAAACTAGCAATGGGCTACCTAAGGGAGGGGCTCTGACTGGCGTAATGGAGTTAAAAGCTGGAGGCATAAAACCTGAAACAATATCCAAACCTTTAAGGGCCATCACAGAAAATTTGCACTTACCTATAGTGCAAAACATGTTTAAAAAAGAAGGGCCGGAAAACTTAAAATACGACTCTATTTTAGCGACAAGAAAAATAGGCCCCGATCCTTATAAAATGACCGGAATGATGCGCAAAGGAATGGGTAAAGGCGCTAATATGGCCAGAGGTTATGTTCCGAATTTTGCTAAAGGTAGAGCTAGAAAAGATCTAAAAAAACATAATAAGTCAAAACAAAGTGCAATTAATACATCAGACATGAATGCTGCAATAGATTATGCAGCTAATGCTATAAATTCTTTAGGAATGAGCGCTGAATCTGCTGCCGCTGCAACAAAGAAGCAGACTGGTAAAATCGTAACCGCAGAAATGATACAAGATAGAATAAATTCTAATTTATCAAAGTCTGCGACTGCTTCAGGAAGATTTGCTTCAGGACTGAAAAGTTTAAAAGCTAAAGTCGGCAAGGCAATGGATAAACCCGGAGTTGCAATGGGTCTAATGTTTGGGGCTCCAATGTTAGCTGGTTTAGCAGAGCAGACTATTACAGGGGGAAAATCTCGTCTGGATCAAACTAGCGGGCAAAGGTTAGGTGGTTCAGCCGTTTCTAATATTACTAGTTTTGCTACTTCTGGAGCTATGATAGGAGGATTACCGGGAGCTGTAGCTGGAGGTTTAATAGGTTTAGGCAAGGCGGCATCTGATGCATCTTTATCTCTTGGAGAACTAAAACAGATGTCGGAAGAGTATAAGAAAACAACTCAACAAATTACATCTGCTGGAGAACAATATATTAAAGCTCAAGAAGATATCCAAAAAGCGACTCAAGCTCTAGACGCTAACAAACTTCAAGACGCTCAAAAAAGAGCTGCTGAAAGCTTAAAAACACTACGATCATCTGGGGAAGGTTTAGATAATGTTTTTGCTAGTTCCACTGGAGACATAAAGAAAATGACAGAGAGTTTAGTGGAATTTGAAAGAAAAAGGCAACAGGGTGCTGCTATTACGGATTTGGGTACTGTAACAGAAACTTCCAGAGGTGGAATTAAGTCTGTTGGTTTAGCTAAGAATTTTGCTAATTCATTAACTCAAGACCCTGAGCAAGCTAGAAAAATAGGGAGTCTTATCTCTGAAATAGCCACAAAAAGTGAAACTAAGACAGCAGACATAGCAACTGATCCTTTATTAAATGCTCCTATTGTTGGTAAAGCGTTAACGAATACTGCAGAAATTGGATTAAAGTTTTTTGGTAGCAAGACTATTCGTGAAAGTATAGGGGATCAAGTTTCTGATGTTTTGACTTCTGAGGGTTTAATAGACGAAGATATGGGTAAACTTTTAGCAGCACAAATCGAAAATATCCCTATTGATCAACTCAATGATTATTTACAGAATTTGGTTATAGCCTTTAAATCTTTGAGGACTGACCCTAATGATATAACCGATGAAATGAAGCAGCTTGGTTTTAACTTCACAAATTTAAAAACTGACATAGCTACTTCTGTTCAGGCTGTAAAAAATCAAATTTCTAAGCGAAACATGTCCGCAGAGTTTAGAAGCGCCATGGAAAATTTGCAGAACGCTGTGTTGAATGGGATAAATGCTCCGATTACAAAATTCCAAACAATGAAATCGCAATTATCAAAAGCTCAAGAAGATAAATTTGCGTCAGAAAGAGATAAATTTTATACTGACAATGTTTTAACTTTTACTAATACCCTTGGGGATATAAGTAAAGGACAAAATACTCAAGAACTCATTAAAAAAGTTGAAGCAGATATGAGAGCCGGTAGAGATGTGTCGAACCTTCGATCTCAGCTTTATGAGACTATGGTAGAAGATGCGGCTGGTCCAGTTTTGATTACGGAAAAGCAAATGCTTGCTATAAAAACTCAAGAAGACGCTTATAAATTATTGATACAAACCCAAAGTAATGAAGAAAAAATATTAATAGAAAAATTGCGTATAGAAAAAATAAAAGCTGAAAACACTAAAAAAGAATTAGAAGCTCAAAGAGAAATATCTATCTTGAGAGCTGAAAGGAGAATTGCTGATGCAGAAATGTCAAAGCAGCAAGCAGACGTTAACCTTGCTTTATCTAGAAGACAGTTTGGTTTAGATATGAGCGTTGGACTTACTGGTTCTCAAAGAATAAGAGAATCTCAATCTATTGCTGGAGCTAGGTTTAAAGCTAATGTAGGCAATTTAAATGCAAAAGAACAAAGAGATTTAGACAGATCTTTCGCAGATGAAGAACGAGCTATCGCTGACGCAAGGCGTAAAACTTTAGGACAAGTTGATCCGGGGGATGTAAATTATTCAATAGCTTTTAATGATTTTGTAAAAAGACAGAAAGAAATTCAAGTTAATGCTACAGCAGATAGGAAACAAATTGAATTAAAAGTTTCAGCTGACAGAGATAAATTTAACGAAGAATATAGGCAAATAAATGAAAAATTCTTAAGAGACCTTCAAAAGCGTGGGCCAAGTGGATTTGGGGTGGGCCTTGACGAAGGTATGGGTATGGTTGGGGATGATCTGGAAACATTTCAGTATCAGTTGGGGAGAGATATTCCTATGCAATTTAGGGACGGCATGGTTTCTGCAATGGAAGCTACTTTAGATAAAACCAAAGATCTTAAAGGAGCTTTAACAGATATGGCTATGGATTTTATGCGCATTATGCGCCGACAAGCTTTAGAAAATATTGTTGGAAGTGTAATGACAATTGGGGGGAAACAGCAAGGAGGGTTTATTAAGGCTCAAAACGGCATGTATATATCTGGCAATCGTACTGGGGATAGGAATCCGGCTATGCTTGAGGACGGCGAGTATGTTCTTAATCGTAACGCAGTAAGATCTTTAGGTGGTCCTTCGGCTATTGATAGGTTGAATTTTGGAATAGCCCCTAGATTTAAAGGTGGTGGGGCATTTTTAAATATGGGCGTAGATAGCGGAAGAATGAGTAGCAAGTATTTTGCTGGCGACGACCCATTATTAGGTGAAATGAGAGATGCAGCAATTGCTAGGGAACAAAGAAGGCAAGAAAAGAAAGCTAAAAAAACAGCTTTAAGAAACATGATTATTCAAACTGCCGTATCTGCTGCTATAAGCTCTGGAGCTAGCGCTATGAAAGGATCAGGTAAATTTGCTAATGGCGCTCCTAAAGCTGATAAATTCGGAATGCCTTTAACTCCCGGTGGTTACGCTGATAGCCAAGTCGGTAGTAGCGCATCTATGACATTAGGGAGTCAATCAGGTGGTTATATATCTAGTGGTCCTCGTAATGTAGATTCTGTACCAGCATTTATGGCTGGTGGAGAATTTGTTATGAACAATAAAGCTGTTAAAAAATACGGTTTAGGTTTTATGAGCAGAATAAACGGCGGATACATACCGGGATATCAAAGCGGTGGTAGCGTTGCTGAATCTGCGGAAAAATTAGGGTCATCTAATTCGTCTAACACTAACAATATTAATATTAGTATAAACATGGGTTCAGGCTCTAACGAATCTGAGGGTGGTTCAGAAGGTAATGATCAGAGCGGAACTTCTGATGAGAAAACGAAAGCAAAAGATCTTTCAGAAAGAGTTAGAACCGTTGTTCTTCAGGTTATAAACGAAGAACAAAGGACAGGTGGTTCACTAAGCAAAACTAAAGTAGCAAGATAAAATGGCATATAACGCATCACCAAGTTACGAACATATTTTTTATGTTGGAGGCACGGGCATATCGGGGATTACGGATCTCAGTATGAGTTATAGTGTTGCGCGTACACCTGTTAATATTTTGGGTGGTGGTCATATTCAGCCTGTATTAGCTGAACCTATTCAGGGGGAAATTTCTTTTACTAGAAATTATATATATGATGACCCATTGATTCAGTTGACAGGTGATTACGGTGTTGATGGGTCTCTTATTTATGCTAGCGATTTAAGCGAAAGTAATGGTCAGGTTATAGGTTTCACTTCTGGGTATTTAACTAATTATTCTATTTCTGCAGAAGTGGGATCTATACCTGAGGTTAGATGTACTTTCACTGTATTTGGGCAATTAGGCAGTGGGGTAAGGAATGGGGAACTGGACTACTCAGGCATTCATACTTTGCCGCATTTATGCTTTTTAAACCAAGATAATATAATTTTATCGGTGGATCAGAGCGATAGTAATAGAATTACTAAGTTTAGTCAAGAATATAATATAACAAGAACGCCTATTTATGAATTAAAACAAAAAACAAGCCAGAACTATTATGCGCCAACTCAGGTTATAACGCAAACACCTGTAGAATTATCAACCAATTTTACAGTGGAAATTGATGATTATTATACTGCAAACATGATAGATAATGTTAGAAGCGGCGTATATAAATCTTTAGGTGTAAATATTAAGTGTCCGTTAAAAGAAGGCACGTTAGATGGGTTATTAGATCATAACTCAGAATTTATAAAAGATCACAATAATCAAATAATTCAAGATGATGGATTAGGTATAACAGCTTACAATGGAAACATACCAGCATCAGGGAACTTGTTATCAGAAAGCATAACAACCTCTGTTGACGGTTTATTAGCAATAGATTTACAATTTAGAAACTTTATTTAAAAAATGCCAAAGATACTAGACTACAACACACTAACGACCACTCAGGGTTGTAACGTTTTATTTATGGGGGACAAGGCATCTTCATCTACCAACCCTGAAATAAAAAATATCACTGTTGACAACCTTTTTAAGAGAGAGAGCCTTTCTGCTCTTAATGCTAGTGGCATAACTTTTTATGATGACGGGGGAAACGCATCTTTATTTATAAAGGATGGCGGAAATGTTGGCGTAGGGGGTACTACCGCAAATTATGATTTGCAAGTAAATGGAGATTTTTACGTAACAGGAGGGATTTTTGACTGCACGGGAGCTTCAGGTTCAGCTAATCAATACCTAAAATCTTTAGGCAATGAGAATTATCAGTGGGTTGATACTTCTACTTTAGGCGGCGGAACTGTAAGCGGTAGTGGTAATGCTAATTATATACCAAAATGGAGTAGTAGCTCAGCATTAACTAACAGTGTTATTTATGAAGTATCCAGTAAAATAGGTATAGGTGAAACTGTCCCTAATGCAACTTTACACATTGAAGGTTCAGCTAGTGGTTCTGACACCATTGTGCAAAACGCTGCTAATGGAGCTGTAATAGAATTAAGAAGAGACTCTGGAACAACAGTCACTAACAGCTTGTATTTATCTAATACAGGAAGTGGATTTAGTTTGGGTTCATCTAATTCCTTCGCAAATTCTAATATAAATATTAATAGTGACGGGAGCCTCGGAGTCAGGACAACTACTCTTAGCGCTGCTTTAAATGTGTCAACTGACCAATTGTTAGTCGGGGATTTTTATTCTTCTCATACTAGCGGTTCAGTAATATATTTCAAGAATACAAGTTCTTCTGCATACTCCAATGTCGTAAGCTATTCAAATAAAGATGGTAGTGGTCAAAAAGTTAATTGGATAACAGGAACATTTGAGGATGGAAGTAGTAACAAGTATTTTGGTATAGGTTACAAAGATATTGAATTAAGTAGTTCAAGTTGCGCAAAATTTGACAACTCCACTGTTTGTAATAATTTATTTTACATTAATACTGGAGGGTCCGCTTCTTTAGCTCATAATATTCATACCCACAATAAAACTAATACTGGTCATAATACTGGAAGATTTATATGCGTACAAAATATACCTTTTACTGGTCTAGATTGTTCTAGCCACGTTACTTATGGTAATTGGTTTAACTTTTTTCCGGCTATGGGGCAAGACGGAGAATATCTTGCTGAGCTTTATGATTTGGGTTATACAGCTATACCAAGCAATTCTTATTCTAGTCTTACTGATGTAAATTGCAGAAACGCCCACTCTGCTTGGTCTAAGGCTCCATATGGCGGAAGATTAATTAAAGCAGAATTGACCACAAGGGGGGCTCTAAGTTCTCTGACTAATCCATTTTTTAAATTGGGTTTTTGGTGCGGGGATAAAACTAGTATAGGCGGACAAGAAACGCAATATTACTGTAATACGCAAGCTTTAGTGACTTACTCTACTGTGGGTTATAAGCAAGATTCTGGTGTCCTTGATTTATCGTCATTAGATATATCTTCTACCCCCAACAGTTATTTAGCATTTAATGCAGGAGATTATATTTCTGCTGGCATAACATCGGCATGTGGCTCTCTTAGCGGGATATTACGTTTACATTACGAATTAAAAATAACTTAATGGCAACTAAATTCATAAAATACGAAAAAGCATTATTGAAAGTGGCAGATACAAGTATATTTGCTGAAAACGCCAGACTTTCTTTTGACGCTTCATTGGAGCCTGTGACAGATGTGACGGGCTCGATTATTCGTTATGCTCCGCAAGGACCAGTCAAGGGGTCCTTAAACTTCTCTCATTACTGTACTGGAGATTTTCATGACTTTTTAAACCCTTTGACGGCTATAGAGCATACTGGAGAAGCTCTAAGTGGATCTTTTGCTGGGATGACTTTTGAAAGCGGATTTATTAAATCTTTAAGTTTTTCTGTAGCGCCGTTTCAGCCAATCTTATTTGAGTCTGAAATGGATTTATATGGATCTTTAGGCGTCTTGAATAATGACGGGGATTCAGACGCAACTTTTGAATCTTATAGTTCTATACAGGAAGATGTTCCTATAGGACATGGGTTAAGATCTTTTTTAGCAGGAGACAACTTAAAAGTCAACAAACAAATATCATTTGATTATTCTGTGTCAACAGATAGAAACCCTGTCGTTACAATCGGCAACGAAGTTCCATACAGAGTAACCAAAGAAAATGTAATGATAAATTTATCTGTTAAAGGTGAAGATTTTGGTAACGCTATTTCTTTTACAGGTAATAATGCTGGGGTTGCTATAAATATTTATGATGTTTACGGAGATTCTGCTTTAGCTGAGTTTGGGTGCACAGGACAAATATATAAAAATGATATATCTGCGGCAGCAAATGGATTTATGCAGGGATCACTATCCATCTCCCAAGAATATTTAACAGGTAAGGCTGCTGTATGATTTTAAATTCTGGAGACACAAATATAACAAATGTTTCAGCTTTTGAGCTAGGCAACAATTATTCAAAATTCGATATAGTTTACTATAGCGGATATACTGATGATGGTGGCATAGGACATCCTGCTGCACAGAGTGCTTCTGGTCATTATTATTACACCGGAGCTGCGGCAACTTCTGCTGCCTCTAATTTACCTACAGTCACAAATGGTCCTTGGACAAATAAATTTTTCGCGGAAGTTTCTTATGGGGCGTCTGTAGAGTTTAAAAATAAATATTATGAAATAAATTATGGGGATGGATATTTTAATTATTTAAATAAATCTGAAAACTCTATAAAATCATCTTTTAATTTACATTTGAGCAAAAGATCAGATAAAGAATCAAAAGCTATTATTCATTTATTAGAGGATTCATTTAATAAAGGTGCTAAACCCAGCGGTGGATATTCTGGTATTTATTGGACGCCATTTGCGCCTTACGATCAAGAGTTAGAGTTTTTTGTAGAATCTTTTAGTAATAACTTAGAATATCCCGATGTTAATTCTGTAAGTTTGGCTCTTCACAATGAAGATAGGTCAACTACGGATTGGAAGGATTTTTATATACCGTTTTCTAATACAAGTGGATTTTGGGCCGCTGGGAATTCTTATTCAGAAGACGATATTATTTATGGTAGCGGTAGTGATTTTACGCCAGCAACTTCGGGCTGGTATTATTACACAGGAGCATCAGAGGCTGTAGCTACAAATGATAATGGGCCAATAGGAAACAATACCTTATGGACAAAAAAACATTTTTATTGGCCTTTGAATAAAGGTATTTCTTTTAATGAATCTCCTAGATTTTTCAAGCAAAATTTTCAGAATGATTTTATTGTTCGTGTTGAAGATGGTTTAAACAAATCTTTATTAAAACTAAATATAAATTTAACATCTAGAACAGATAAACAAGCTAAAGCAATTTTACATTTCCTAGAAAAACATAGAGGTTATGATCAATTTCTATTTACGCCCCCATCTCCTTATAACAAAACTAAACCTTTTTTATGCACAGAGTGGAAGCACGCCATAAAGTTTAAAGATAATAATGATATATCAATAATGTTACAGGAGCAACCTGTAGATTATACGTCTTACGAAATAGAATTTCTTAATTTAATTACAGTAGATCCTTTCTTATCATGAGTTTACCTACAGCAGTCACACAAAGAGCACAAGGCACTGGTTATATAGGTGTTACCGGCATGGAGTTTGCCGTACAAACAGGGTTTGGCATACGTACAGGTTTTTATTTAACTAACAGCGGCACCACTACTGTAAGAATGACTTTAGAAGAACAAGACGATGTTATAGAGGCTTATGATTTTATCAGTGGACAACTAAACAACGATCAAGATAAAAGAGTAAGTATATTAGCGGGCAGCACAAAATTTATACCTTTTGACTTTTATGGTCTTAAAGATGTCTCTGGCCCTTTAGGTGCTACTGGTCCCGCTGGAACTGGAGCTTACACTACTCAAGTTAATTTGAGTTTTGTTTCTGAAATAGATGGAACAAAAGATAGAACTTATTATAATGGGCAACCAGAATTAGGAGTTATACGTGTAGATTTGACGGGTTATGTTACTGGGCATTTTGGTAGTACCAGCGAGTTAATTCCAGCTCATCCTCAGAAATTTTTAGGGATCACAAATCAAAAAGATGATTTAGGGCTTTATTATCATGATTTACAATGGGTTAATCCTCCTACTGGATATTACTTTGAAAAATATCACATACAGAGGTCAACAAATGCTACTCAAACTTGGAGCGATTTAAAATATATAAATATAGGTAAAACTGAAAAACCAATTACCTTACCACCGTCTGAAGGCGGACATTTTTTAGAGTCTTTTTATTATGGGACTTCTACAGGTATAAATGGATTCAATACTTATTCTGATACAAGTTTAACCTCAAATACAGATTATTACTACAGAATAAGAGGTGAACATTATGATACTTCTAACAACTTAGCATCATATTCTGATTGGGTTTATTGTTCTGGGGCAGACTCTTTTGAGGAAGCTGTTAATAGTGATGTTTTAACAGGCTTGGTTTCAGGTTCTACTAGTTTGCCTGTCGGTGGTAACCCAGACCCAACGATAAAATTATCTACTGCTGATAAAGGGGCTTTAGAAATTTATCTTGACAATAATGAGACAAATGTAAATCTAAATAGTCGCTTTGTATATGAACTTGATAAAAGAGGAATAAATAACGCTAATTTCACAGACTATTATACTGGCGCACATTTTATAGTAAGCGAGAGTTTTATAGTAGGATCAAATAATTCAAATAGCCCCGCTATTGATACTGGGGAAAAAATTGAAGTAGGTTCGTCTCCTCAAGAATTAAATATTAATTTATATGTAAAAGATGGGGCTAGAATCATTGGTCACGGTGGAAGAGGTGGTTCCGGCGGGTTCACTGATGTAAAATGGGACGTAACAGGTGGGGGCAGAATCCTTTTTGGCAAATCTTACCTGAGTGAAAAAGGAGGTGAAGGGGGAGATGCTATACGTATCAGACAGGATATTTCTACTTTTAGGATTTATCTCGCACCTGAATTTAAAGTGTATGCTGGGGGCGGCGGTGGTGGTGGTGGAGATCCGCTTTTTGCCGCAAAAGCTGCGGCTTTAATTAGGGATAATACAAAGCAGGGTGATGAAATTGTTATTAAGCCTATCACATCTAATCTAGGCACAGAGAGCGCAACTATACTTGTTAATGGTGAAGAACAGGATCGCCAATTAAGCTATACAGACATTATAGGATTACAAACTGCAGGTTTTGGAGGCGGAGGTCAAGGCTATGGGAAGTCTCAAGCGGGAGCCACTTTTTTACCGGGAAATGGTATTCTATATAGCTCTACAAATGATGAAATGCTAGATATCAATAGAGGATCATTTACAACAATTGGTCAAGGTAGAGCCTTAGATTTAGATAAGCAAATTTCACAGGGTGGCAATGGCGGCGCATTTGGTTTGTTTGGCAGTGATGGTGCTACTTTAGATTTTTTTAAAATAGCAGGCGGAAATTTAAATGAAATATTTGAATTTGTAAACCAAGAAGAGAAAGGCCCTGCCAAAGGAGGAAGGGGCGGATATGCAATTAAGAGTGATAGTACTGCGTATACCAAATCCAATATAATGGGTACACTGCTTTTTGCTGATACGCAGTTCCAGATAAGTGAAATATCAGGGTTTATAGCTCGATGGGATGCCAACACGACAGTTTATCATACAGGAACTAATGGTGCAGCAAATAACCAAACTGTAGAAACGTGGCAAGCCGCAGAAGTAAAAACTGGATTAACAATATCAGATGTAAAAATAACAGGTATAGGATCAACCAAGCCAAAATTTTATTCAGAGACATCGAGGACTCAGTATTTTAATGATCAAAACTCTATAGAGTTTGACGGCAACGACACCGCTACTATAGAGGGGGTGCAGAGTTCTAATCTGTTAAGTGGAAATACAGAAGAGTTTGATTTTTTCTATGTTGTTTTTCCTAATTCTTTTCGGTCAGGAAGGCAATTCAAGAACGATGGAAATCGTAATAATAGCAATTATGTTTTTTCTAAATTTTCAAATGGAGGCTATGCAGTTCATCAGGGAATCTATATTACAGGTAGGAATAATAAAGTTTGGAATATACAAGAATCAACTGGCATGCCATGTGATGCTGGTAGCCCTTTGACATCTTTAACAGTTAAAACTGAAGTTGAAACTTTACCTAGTTATGCTTTTGTTTACAATGTCACTGCTAAAAAAAGCGGCTCTAGTTTTCTGTATTCTGTATATATTGATAACAAACCTTTAATTAAAAATAAAAATGTTACATTGTCGAATTTAACTTTTGATATAAATCCCATTCTTGGGGCATACGGTGGCCAAAAAACAAGTTTTAACATTTCGGATATAGTTATGTATAACAAACAGTTACTTCCAAGAGAAAGAGACTCCGTGTATTTAACTTTATCGCAAAGAGCTCGTAAACCTTTGCAGATTATCACTAGCACATCAATAGATGCTAATACTCAAAACAACACTGTAGAGGATAACTCAGGGTTTGCTGGATACATTAAAACAACTAGCTAATAATTATGTCAACACAATCATTCAATTCTTCTTTATTAGACCTTTTACCTGACACTATCATTGAGTTATATGAGATAGATTTAGGAGAGCAAGATGGAATTTTTCGATTTCATCCCGGCACTATATCCTCTTCTAATATAGTTTTTGATGGCAGAACCTATATTTCTATTCCAGTAGATGCTGTAGGATTCGAGAAAAAAGGCGATGGTAAAATGCCTAGACCGACTTTGACTGTGGCGAACTTGGAAGGCTTAATGAGTGACGCCATAAAAACAAGATCTGATCTGGTTGGGCATATGTTCACTAGAAAAAGAACTTTTTTAAAATATTTAGATTCAGTAAACTTTCCTAATAGTTTTAATCCTTTTGCCATACCTGATCCTGAAGCTAGATTCAGTGATGATAGGTTTTTAATAAATAAAAAATCGCAAGAAAACAAGTTTTTTGTTGAATTTGAGCTTATTTCTCCCCTTGAATATGAGGGGGCTAAATTACCCGCAAGAATAATGGTTGCTAATTATTGCCCTTGGGTTTACAGGGGG
>Ga0222717_10001563_pt1 | contig 18543 bp, 16 predicted proteins | sample C33_18DmetaG_FD_165053 | JGI IMG/M metagenome (GOLD analysis project Ga0222717, IMG submission 165053) | Estuarine water microbial communities from San Francisco Bay, California, United States - C33_18D | ecosystem: Environmental > Aquatic > Marine > Unclassified | place: USA: California...
GTGGCATGCACTTATATGGCCGTAAGATTCTACGCCCAGAAGCATTAGTAACTGCTAAGTACAACCTAGCGTAAACTAAACGAATACAGGGAGTCCCAATTCTGGGGCTCTCTATTTACTTTCTAATACCATTAAAAGAGGAAATACATTATGGCTTTTATCGCTGATACCGTGTTTGATAATGGGCTTACAGTAGTAGATACTAACGGTACTCGTTTAGATATCTGTTCAGCTGAGCCAACTACTTACGCACAAGCAACTTCAACTTTAACACTTGGTAACGATACAGTTAACACAGGTGCTCCTGAAAATGGTGCAACTGATGGTCGACGTGTAATCGTTCCTGCTATTACTGCAGGTACTGTAACAGGTACAGGTACTGCAGCTTTCTGGGCATTGACTAACGGCTCAAACACACTATACGCAACTGGTTCTTTGAGTGCTTCTCAAGCTGTTACTACTGGTAACACTTTCTCATTAGACGCAGTTTCTATCACTATCCGTGACGCTTAGTAGGCGTTAGTAGATATGGCTGATCACAACTTACAAGCAAGTGCTCCTAATCAGGCACTCTATGGTACAGATACTTATGGTTCTGGAACATATGATACCCCTGGTATTGTTACAACGTCTGAGGTCAGCCAACCTGCTTTTCATAAAAACCTTCAAGCATCTAATACCAACTTATATGGTAGTGCCCGTTATAATGACGATGTCTACGGTGAATCTCGCCGTATATTTACACGTACTGAAGTATCATCACCTGCAATAGGTCAAGTTCTTCTAGCAGACGATGCGATATCTCAATCAGAGTTTTCATCACCAGTTATAGCTCAATATCAGACTATACTAGCTGACGACACAATAACACAGCAACCATCTGAAGTTACAACAGCTGCATTCAGTGAATTGAATATATTCACAGCTGTAAGTGTAGAGACTTCTACATCTGAAGTAAATATTCCATCAGTAGATGAGAATAATATACTAGACCCTGCAGGGGCTATGTCTTCTACTACTTTAACTGTACCAGTTATTAGACAGTACCATACTATACTTGCAGACGATTTAAGCTCTGTAACAGAAATAACAGAGCCTGTAATAACACAACTTCATCCATTCAACTCAGTTAGTTTGGTATCAGATACAGAAATAACAGTACCTGTCTTTAGTGAATTAAACATATTTACTAATATACCTAATCAACACATTTCTACTACAGAAGTGACAGTTCCTGGTTTTGCACAAGTAGAAACTTTAGAAGCTCCTGATTTAAACTCAGTAACAGAAGTAACTAATCCAGTATTTACTCGGATAGACTACCAATTTACACCAGATGACATCGAAACAGTATCAGAAGCACCAACTGTAGGAGTTTCAGAAAGTAATGCACTAGGTGCAACACCTGTAAACACCCCTACGTCTGTAGTGTCATCCCCAGATGTAGATGAATTAAATATACTTGATGCTACTGATCTTAGCTCCTCTACTACTTTAACTGTAGCAGGGGTATCTGAGCATAACATATTCTTAGCTAACAGTACTGAAGCACCTAGCTTAATTACTGAACCAGTTATAAAACAGTTAGAAGTTTTATCTTCTTCTAGTGTAGAGTCTGATACAGATGCACAAACAGTAACAGCCGTAATTAAAGTTAACTTTATATCGGTAGAAACTAAGTCTGACCCAGAGGTCTCAGCCCCTATTATAAGACAAGCTCAAGAAATACTAGTAGTAAGCACAGAATCTACACCAGAAGTAACAACAAATAATATTAATCAATCACAGACTCTTGAAGCTGTAGACACAAGCTCTGTAGTTTCTCTTGCACCAAGACCTGTTGTAATAGATTTAAAACCTATTGAACAAGACACAACTAGAACATTGTTAGTACCTTCTGAATCAAGAATAACAATAGTAGGGAGAGCCGCATAATGAAATGGCCTATCAAAGACCCAAGTGAAATACTAGACTACTCAATAGATTGGTCAAGATTCCTGGAAGGGTCAGTAATACAGTCAGTACAGTGGTTTATAAAAGACGCAAACGGAGTTAAGACACAAGTATCTCAATCAGACACCGTAAATGGTCTAACACTTTTTTCTCAAGTAAGCACTAATACAGTAGCTACAGCTCGTTTTGGTGCAGGTTTAAATAATATAAAGTACAGAATAACTTGTGCTATAACATATGATACTCATTTAGTAGCTGAAAGAGTCGTACAACTACCAGTAAAGGATAGATAATATGGCTTACAACTACCTAGAATTAGTAAATGATTTAAACCGTAGGGTAAATGAAACAGAGTTAAATAGTGATAACTTTGGAAGCTCTACTGGTTACTACAACACAGCTAAAGATGCTATAAATGCTTCGATTAGACTACTAAATCAAGAAACTTTTCAATGGCCTTTTAACTTTATTGAACATGAAGAAGACTTAAGCCCTGGTACAATGAGGTATGACAACCCATATAACTCTAAAACAATAGACTACAATACATTTCGTATTAAACGTAATGATTCTTTAGGCAACTCTACTTCGCTGTTAAAAAGGATGGACTACGAAGAGTACTTAGCTAAGCATGTTGATGACGAGTACAATGATAGTACTTCAATAAGAGCCATGCCAACCCATGTAATTAAAGCTCCAGGAAATCAGTTTATACTTTACCCTTCTCCTGACAAAGAATACGAAATTATATTTGAAATGTATTCACTTCCAGTAGACCTTATCTTACACTCAGACGTACCTTCTGTTCCAGAAGCTTATAGACATATAGTGATTGATGGGGCTATGTACTACGTTCAGATATTCCGTAATGACAACCAATCAGCTCAAATGTCTTTAGGTAAGTTTAATGAAGGTGTTAAGAACATGAGAAGTATTTGGATTAATAGATTTGAATATATCTACGATAAGAGGGTGCACTTTTAATGGCTACAGGTTGGGAATCATTTCCACTAGAGCTTAAAGGTGGATTAATCAGCAATATGTCTAGGCTACAACAAGGTGTTAAAGCTCCTGGTTCTGCTAGACGGTTAGTTAACTTTGAACCATCTGTTAAGGGTGGTTATCGTCGTATTAATGGTTATGCTAAGTATGATAGTAATGTAATACCTTCTTATGGTACTCCAGTTGTTCAAGGAAGTTCACAAACAGGCACTACCCTAACCATTGCTAATATGTTTTTAAAAGCAGAAGATGGGTCTAAATTGTCTGTAGGCGGTGTCTCAGGTGTTTATACCGTAATATCAAGTACTTGGTCATTTTCTAATAAAGAATCTGTATTAACTATAACTCCTTCACTATCGTCAAGCCCTCAAGATAAAGCAGAAGTTACCTTTGCTAATAGAGTAGGTAAAGCAGAAGGTTTATACTGGTTTTCTGATACAGAGACTAATTCAAACGTAGCACTTGTTTTAAGAGATGGTAGTTTGTTTACTACATCAGGTGGTGGTTTTACAGATATAAGTGCTCCTGGTTATGGTACTGTAAGGGTTAAACACTCAGGACATACTGGCTCTACAATGGATATAGACGGTATTACAGATGATGATAACGGCCCAAGAATAGGTGATACATTTAGTATTGCAGGTGTAGAAAAAGTATATACAGTTTTAGCAACTCCAACAATTTCATCAGGACACTGTGTTATATCTATATACCCTGCTTTGGCCAGTGCACCTGCTGATAATGCTCTTATAACATTTATGGGACGTAATCAAACAGGTGGTTCTAAAGCTAGATTCCAGAACTTTAACTTTGATGGTACAGAACGTCTTGTAATGGTTGACGGAGCTAACTACCCTATTACTTGGAACACTAATGAACCTGTAAATATAATAGACGGTACTACAGATGTACTAGGTGCGGAAGTTGTATCTCAATTCCATGATCACCTTTTCTTTGCTAAAGGCTCTTTATTAAGTTTTACAGCTCCATTTGCTCAGAATGATTTTAGTACATCAAACGGGGCAGGAACTTTAAGGTTGCCTTCCCGTATTACAGGTCTAGTAACATTCCGTGATAAACTTATTATCTTTACTAACTCTAGTATACACCAATTAACAGGTACTAGTGTGTCTACATTTCAATTAGCAGAAATAGTGGAAGATATTGGTTGCTCAGAGCCAGACACTATTCAAGAAGTTGGTGGTGATATTATGTTCATGGGGCCTGACGGTCTAAGGTTCTTAGGTGCTACTACCCGTATTGGTGACTTTAACTTATCTTTAGCTTCTCGTAACATACAAGATCAAGTTACTCAATTTCGTACAGACTATACAGATATAGTTTCTTTAACTATTAGAGGTAAATCACAATACCGTATTATGGGCTTTGTATCAGGTCAGACGGAGACTAATGCCAAAGGATTTATAGGTACACAGTTTGCTGATCAAGATGCTAATAGCTTTGCGTGGTCTGAGACTAAAGGTATAAAAGCATACCGAGCTACATCAGTTAACACAGGACAAAACGATGTATCATTAATTGTTGGTGAGACAGGATACGTTTATAAACTAGACATAGGTTCTACTTTTGATGGTAGTGCTATAGCTTCTTCTCTATTTACGCCTTTCATGGCAATCAATGACCCTAGAGTAAGAAAAACTATGTACAAAGCTACTTCATTCTACGACCCAGAAGGTTCTGTGGACGGTAGCTTAACATTTAAGTATGACTTCCAGAGACCTGGGGTTATACAACCTTCTGCTTCATCATTAAATGGTGGTGGATCATTCTCTGTATTTGGCGAGGCTGTACTAGGTACAGACGGGTACGGAGGCAACCCTGAGACAGTTATAGAAACAAATACAACTGGCTCATTTTTTACAATATCATTACAATACGAATTTAATGCAATTAACCCACCATTTATAGTAGACACAGTTCTACTTGAATACTCAAACAACGATAGGAAATAGACATGGGAACAGGTTATACACGTAACGATACATCTAACAACATAGCCAACGGTAACGTGATTGACGCTGCTGACTTGGATGGTGAGTTTGATGCTATAGCAACAGCATTTGGAACATCTGGGCATTCCCATGATGGAACGACTGCAGAGGGTGGAGCTATTACAGTAGTCGGCCCTACACAAGAATTCTTAGGAGACGGAAGTTCATTCTACCCTAAGTCAGACGCTACTTACGATTTAGGTAAGTCAACTGCTTCATTTGATGTAGCATATGTTGAGTCAATTAACTTAGGTGGTACAGGTATCACTGCTACTGGTACTGAACTTAACTACACAGACGGTGTTACTTCTAACATACAAACACAACTAGGCACTAAACTACCGTTAGCAGGTGGAACAATGACTGGTGCTATAAATATGGGGTCTAATAACATTACTACAACAGGTAAAATGTTATTTGCTAATATGTATGCAACAGAGGGTGATTTACCTAGTGCCTCTACTTATCATGGTATGTTTGCTCACGTACACGCTACAGGTGCAGGTTACTTTGCTCACGGTGGTTCATGGGTTAAACTAGCAAATGATTCTCAAATATCAGACGAGAACTTTACAACTGCTGACCATTCAAAATTAGATGGAATAGAATCAGGTGCAACAGCTGATCAAACTAAATCTGACATTGAAGGTCTAGGCATTGATGTTCCAGCAACTAATCTTACAGGAACAATTCCAGCGGCTCGTTTATCCACAGCAGTCACTCAAGCTGAAACCGATGATAGTACAAAGATTGCTACGACTGCTTATGTTTCAGATAAGATTACAACACTTATAGGTGGTGCACCAAGCACACTCAATGATCTTAACGAATTAGCAGCAGCTATTAATGATGATGCTAACTATAACTCTACACTTACAACTGCATTAGGTACTAAAGCAGCTAAAACTACATCAATATCTGCAGGTAGTGGTCTTAGTGGTGGTGGTGATTTAAGCGCTGACAGAACTATATCACACGCTGATACATCTTCACAATCATCTGTTAATAACTCTGGTCGAACATATATTCAAGATATAACTCTTGATACTTATGGTCACATTACTGGAATAACATCTGCTACAGAAACAGTTACAAACACTAACACTACTTACAGTGCAGGTAATGGTCTTGGATTGTCAGGTACAACTTTCAATGTAAATGGCGACCAACGTGGTAACATTACTTATATGGGTCGTGACACTAACGACTATATTGGCGTTGAAACTACCGCAATTAACTTTGTACTTGATGGCAACGTAGATATGAAGTTAGAAAACGATGGTGACTTACACGTTGATGGTAACGTTGTTGCTTACTCTACAACTACTTCAGATGAGCGTCTTAAGAAAGACATCGTGAAGATTGACAATGCTTTGGATAAAGTATCTCAGTTAAACGGTTACACATTTGAGTACTTGAACGATGGTAAGAAGTCTGCAGGTGTTATCGCTCAAGAAGTTGAAGCAGTAATGCCAAGTGCGGTTTCAGAAATGAAACTACCACTTAAGTCAGATGATGACCAAGAGTACAAAGTTGTTCAGTATGACCAATTACATGGCCTACTAATTGAAGCAATCAAAGAATTGAAAGCTGAAATCGAAACACTGAAAGGTTAAGTTATGGCGATACAGAATAGTGGCCAAATAGCCATGAGTGATATTATGACCGAGTTGGGTATCTCAGGTCAAACTGCTATGAATGACGCTGACGTCAGGGGTCTTATTGATAAGGCTTCTGGTGCTCAGATGTCTATGAGTGAATGGTACGGTGCGGCTAACGCATTTGCTTTTAATGCTCCTTCAGGTAATACTTCAAACGCAACATTAAGTACATTGGCAACAGCCGCAGGGTGGGATGGTTCTACTCCTGTAGTTATGACTATACCTAGTGGTTCTGTTTTACATGCAATTTCTAACACTAGTAATTTTGGATTAATAATAGATGTTGCTGATTCAACTATAGTTAACAACGGAGCTATAACAGGTTATGGAGCTAATAGAGAGGCAGATGGTGGTCACGCTGTAAAAATAAACGTGACTGGTATTACACTGCAAAATAACTCTGGTGCTTTCCTTGCAGGAGGCGGCGGTGGCGGTCATGGTAACGGTGCAGGTTATCCTAGCTATAATCCTTTTGGCGGTGCTGGGGCAGGGCAAAGAACTCCTGGTGAAACAGCTCCTGCGGCTTCAAATAGCCCTGGATTTGGTTACATAAATGCTAACTGTTATGGTTACTCATATGGTAACGTAAACGCAGGGGCAGGTGGAGATCAAGGTACTGGTGGTACTGGTACTTGGGTTTATCATCAGCAATCTTGCCATACTGGTGGTCATGGGTTTAACTATTTCGCTTCTAGGATATCGGCAGGGGGCTCTGTGTTAAGTGCAACTCAAAATAATGATGGGTCAGACTCTATGGGCGGCGGAGGCGGCGGCGGTTGGGGTCGCTCTGGTCGTGGTAGTAATGGTGGTGCTGGTGGTAAAGCTGTTGAGGATTCTGGTAATACATACACTTTAACTAATAATGGTACGATATATGGAGCTACAACATGACGCAAGAAGTTATACCGCATAACCTTGAAGTTGGTTTTTACAAAATTAGAACAAGTGATGGAGAATACTCTCCAGTGTTTCATATAGAAGAAGAGTGTGTTATTGGTTTTGTATCAACTGCTGAAGTTATTAAAGTAGATGAGCCAGAAGGGTTTTTTGCAAGTACAGAACTTTCTCAAGCTAGATTAGACATATGTAATAGTTGTGATAAGAAAACTTTAAATATTTGTAGTGTTTGTAAGTGTTTTATGCCCGCAAAAACCATGATTGCAAGCTCCGCTTGTCCAGATAATAAATGGTAGCAAGTAAATCTAAATAAATATAAAATAGTACTTGACAGATGTGTAAAACATGTGTATAATTAACTTAAGGTTGCCCCCGATGTATATAGGTATACTATATGGTTATAGACAAGTACAAAGCTGTAGTAGATGGTATTAGCTTATTGGAGTTAGGAGATATACACTCTTATTATACTCCAAGTCATGTTAATACCTTTCTCCTTCTTCCTATAGAACATGATAAGATAAGAATCTATTATGAAGACGATAAGCCTGTAGGACTAATAACTTGGTGTTGGTTATCAACTACTAAGTCTAATCTCTTCTTAAACGATAAATATCAACCTACTGCAGAAGATTACAAACAAAATACCTCAGATGATTTATGGGGTATAGAATTCATAGCTCCTTTTGGTCATACACGTAAGATGATGAGAGCCATAAGGAACACGACTACAGAACTATACGGAACCGCTAATCAAGTCCACTTCCGAAGATTCTATAATAGGAACAAGTTACACAAGAGGATGTTCTAAGAATGTATAATCCATTTTCAATGCAAAGAATACTTAATCCAGTTGGTTCTGGTATGATTACTTATGGTGGTACAGATGAAGGTAAGGAGCAAGCGGCTAATAGACCTACTACTGCACAACCTATTACTAATACTAACACAGGTGCTGTTATAAAAGATAGTCAAGGTAATGCTGTAATGGGTAGTGACCCTGCTACCCTTCAAGAGCGTTCAGCTTATCTAGATAGAAGTGGTGATGATCAAAACAATCAGATAAATACTCCTGGAAATCAAGTAAGCCCTATCCAGGATATTAGTATGCCATTGTACGGTACTCAAGGGCCAGAGAATAACCCTACTACTGCAAATGCTATACTAATGGCAGAGCCTGAGTCATACAACTACACATATGAAGAAGCTGTAGCAATCAGAGACAGAAAAAGCAGAGATGTACTGAACCCTGCTAAACAAGCAGCAGTAGACGCAGCTATAGCAAAAGGCCCAACACCTCCAACTAAAGAGGAGTTAGCTAAACAACAGTCAGATAAGATTAAGACTGCATCAGGTAATATGATGGAAGCTTCTGTTACAGCCCCTGGGACTATGGCTACTACCGCCGCAGTCGATAAAATAGACCCGAATGCTGAAGGAACTACCATTGCAGCAGGTACTGGTGCACTAGACCCTAATGCTCCTCAGATAACAACACCTGACACGTTCAACGCAGCCTCTGTAGACCCTGTTAAAGCAGCGGACAGTGTAAAGGCAGAGACAGATAGTGTAACAGCTGTACAAGGCACTGTTGACCCTAATGCTTTAGTAGACGCTGAAACTAAAGACCCTGCTACTTTATCGGCTAGAGAGTTAGAAGCACAACAAATTGCAAATGCACAGAAAGTATCACCTACCGCTAAACGTATTATAGAGTCTGGAGAACTGATCTCAGGTTCTGCGGTAGACATGGCAGAAGTTAACGCAGCTCTTGATATACAAGCAGCTCAAGCAAACCCTTCAGAACAAGCTACAGTAAAAGGTCAACTAAGCCAGTTGATGTTAGACTTTGATAGCACTAATCCTCCTGCATGGGCAGCAGGTGCATTGCGTAATGCATCGGCACAGATGGCACAAAGAGGTTTAGGTGCTTCTTCTATGGCAGGTCAAGCACTTGTGCAAGCAGCTATGGAATCAGCCCTACCAATAGCAATGGCAGACTCACAGACGTTTGCTAAGTTTGAATCACAGAATTTATCTAATAGACAACAAACAGCTATGTTTGCGGCAGAACAACGTGCTCAGTTCTTGAACCTAGAGTTCTCACAAGAGTTTCAAGCAAGAGTAGCTAATGCATCTAGAATAGCTGATGTAGCTAATATGAACTTTACTGCTGAACAGCAGATAGCTCTTGAGAACGCTCGTATGGCTCAGACAGTAGACATAACCAATCTTAACGCTGTAAATGCTAAGATGATGGCTGATGCAGCTGCTATGTCACAGATGGATATGCAAAACTTAAATAATCGTCAACAAGCGGCTGTTATGAATGCTCAGGCTTTCATGCAAATGGATATGAAGAACTTAGACCTTCAACAACAAACTGATCTATTTAAAGTACAGTCTAACATACAAGCTATCTTTAGTGACCAAGCTGCTACTAATGCAGCTAAGCAGTTTAATGCATCTAGTGAAAACCAAACTAACCAGTTCTTTGCTAATATGGCTACACAAGTACAGCAGTTTAATGCAGGTATGGAAGTTCAACGTGATCAGTTTAACTCACAAAACGCATTAGTAATAGCTCAAGCTAATGCTCAATGGAGACAGAACACTACTACAATTAACTCACAAGCTCAAAACGTAGCTAATCTAGAGTCAGCTAAAGCAGCTAATCTGTTTACACAGCAGATATTAGATACAGTATGGCAACGTGAGCGTGACATAATGGACTACGCATTTAAACAATCTGAAAGTGCTACTGATAGGGCACTTAGTGTTTTCTTGGCTAATGAGTCTAAGACGTTATCTATGTGGGAAACTGAGCAAGCTAATAAACAAAAAGACAAAGAAGGTATTGGATACCTATTCGGTCAAATGCTAGGAGGGATGTAGTAATGGTTCCAATGAATAAAGGTGTATACCTTAAGAACTTAGAAATGGCCCGTAAGGCTCTAATAGAAAACCTACAGTCAGACATAGGTGAAGAAGCTCCAGAAGATACAGTAGAAGAGGAGTCAAGTGAATCAGGTTTGATGCGCCCACGTCTACGTCCTCAGAGTGTAGAAAAACAGTCAATGCCAGAAGAAGGTATGGGGTTATCTATGATGAGGGCCTTTCAGAGACCAAAAGCTAGGCCAGAGGGTCTTGGAATGAAATCATTTGCTATGAAACTCAAAGACTCAGAGAGTAGTGGTAAGTCAGATGCACAGATAAAATTAGATGATGGTCGTAAGATGACTGGTTCTTATCAGTTTTCAGACGCTAGACTAAAAGACTTTATGAAATCAGAAGGTATGGAGTTTTCTACAGAAACATTCAAACGTAAGCCTAAGTTACAAGAAAAAGTATTTGAATGGCATATGAAAGATATTGATTCTACTATTGACAAATTAGATAAGTCTGGTAAAATGTCAAGAGATGGTTTAAGAGCAGTAGCTCACTTAGGCGGTAAGACAGGTATGAAGAAGTTCTTTAAAACTAACGGCAAGTATGACCCTGCTGATAAGTTCGGAACTAAGCTATCTGACTACTACAACAAATTCAAATAAAGGAATATGTAAATGATTATACCTGGACAGTCGCTGACTGCAGAGCCAAAGAACGCACCATACGAAAACCCACCTGAGTATAATACTCCAGAAGATGCTCTTATGTGGCATTTAACACGTCTTCAAGATGAAGATAAGTTTAAAGCACTAGCAGATACTTTAGAATTAGGTCTTGACGTTGTAACAATCACTGAGGGTCTGCTACGAGGTGCAGTGCTTAATGGGAGGCATAGCATAGATGTATCGTTACTTATAGCACCAGTTATACACGAGTACATCACATCTACTGCCGATAAACTAGGCATTGAGTACGATGAAGGTTTACCTGATAACAGTGAGCTAGATGACGCAATCGAATACCAAATCAACGAAAAGAAAGCTAAAGACATGCTTGCTGATCTTGATATGGAGGTTGAGGACGAAGAAGTTGAAGAGCCTATGCAAGAAGAGTTATCAATAGATACGCCTATGGAAGAACCTAAAGGTTTAATGGCTAGAAAAGGAGAAGAGTTATGAGTTTCTGGTCAGGTGTAGCAAAAGGGTTTAAGGACGCTAAAGAAGCGAAGGCAGAGCAAGAAGAGCTAGAGGCACGTAGAGCAGAACGTAAAGAGGCCTTTGAGTATAATGTAAAAAGGGACGAGATACTTGATCAACGTGCTGAAGCTAAGAGGATTGAGGATTTACGTCAATGGAATATCACTAACGATAGAGCTGCACTGATTTATGAACAAGATCGTACAGATAGATTAGCAAGAGAAGAACTAGCTCAAAAGAATCTTGATCGTGGTTTCTTTGCTGATCAAAAGTGGAAAAAATCAGAATGGGGTATGAAAGTTGAGAAGTGGGATTTAACTAAACTTACTGCTGAACAAACTAAAGAGAGAGCAGATGCTCTGTTTGATAATACACTTGAGATGCAACAGTATGGTAAACTAAGAGATCGTGCAGAAGATTTACGAAAGAATAGAGCAGAAGCTAGAGCAATAGCCGAAACACTTCGTCAAATAGAGATAACTAAGTTTAATCAAAAAATTGCTGATGAGAACTATGCATTTCGTGAAAAGCAGTTTGTAGAACAGACTAGAGCAGCAGGTGTTTCTGAAGAGTTAGCACAGCAAGGATTCCAACTTAAAAAAGATGAGTTAGAAATTAAGAAAGCTAAAGAAATGATGTCTATGATACCTGCTAGCTTAGCTAGTATCATTGCAGGAGAAGGTGGAGGTTCTGCAGGTTCTAAAGGACATGCTATGTCTGTAGAAGCTATGACTTCAGGTTCTAAGTTATTTAACGCTGAGTATAAAAACCTAAGTGATGAAGCTAAAGAGTCTGATTTCTTTAAAGCAGCAGCTAATAGCCCTGCTACTCAAGCAACTCTTATGGCTTTTGTGGAACTACAAGCTAAGAAGGGTAACACAGTAAAACTAGATGAGTTACCTAAGTACTTTAGACATGCAGGTTCTGTTGATGGTAGAGGTGGAGCTGAAGCTAAAGAAACTATTGATGCTCTTATGAGTGGTGAGATGGATTTAAACGATAAAGATTCTTTTATTAAAGGTCTTTTATCTCTTAAGAACTATAAACCTGCTGAAGAGTTATTCATACAAACAAGTGCACCTGATGACCTTAAAACTAAGTCTGAGAAGATTAAGTATTGGGAAACTGCTATTGAAACAGATGCTTATAGAAAACTTGATAGCTTCCCACCAGAAGATCGTCGTAAGATAGACAATGCTCTAACAGGACTACAACGTAAAGAAAGACGTACAGAGTCACTAGACGTACTAGCTTCTTATGGTTTAGGTATGGATGCTGTAACAGAGAATAACATGGCAGATATAGGTGTTATTAAGTCTTACTATGGTAATCAACTAGATAAACCTGTAGAGGTAAAAATAGACAAAGTAGACGAAGTAGAAGACCCTATTGTACCTCTTGTTAACCCTGAGTTACCTAGTTCTTCTAACGCAACTGATGATTCAATATACGAAGCTAAGTCACCACAAGAGTTTATGAAAGCTAAAGACAGTGGTTATACAGGCCCAATTAGATACAAAGGTAAAATATATGATCGTAATGAATCAGGAGATTCTGGTCAAGAGGCTATGCTAACTAATGATAAAGGTGAGCAACTTAGTGTAGAAGATGCTATCGCTGCTGAATTTGAGGAAGGTGGTAATCTTAAAGAAGAAGGTGCTGTAGATAAGTATTTTGCTCAACAAGCTGAAGGTATATTTAGACCAGGTTCAGCAACTACTAAAGAACAAGTAGAAGGTAGTAGACCTGGTGAGAGAGAAATAGATACAGACACGTTTGTAGATAGATCATTCCAAGATAAACCTACTGCAAAGAAACCTATGGACTTAACAGAAGCAAATGTTGCAATAGTAACAGATAAAGTTAATGATGTAGTAGACTCTATACCACCTCGAACACCTAAGAATAAAAGAGTTGAGTGGGCTATAAAAGAGTTCAATAAGAAGTATAAGAATGCAAGTGTTCACATGAGTGACGAAGAGATAGAAGTACGGATAACGTCACTAGTTAACTCAGTAAACCAATAAAGGGGTAAAACATGCCAGCAAGAGCACCTATTGGACTAGAGACAGCACAAGAACGTCTTGAAAGATTAAATAAACCAGTATTTTCACCTAGTATAGACTTAGACATACCAGAAGGGTACACAGAACGCTCTCAGGAGCCCATAGAAGCCTCTGTAGAGCCTGTAGATGATATTTCAAGTGACACTACTGACGAGCTTCCTCCAAGCTTTCTAGAGGGATATACTGCACGTTCTGATGTAGATGATGAAGAAGACTTCTTAGCAGGTTACACTGCTAGGGGTGAAGACCCTATTGAGATGTCAATGGACACACAAATGTCTCAGTTTATAGGTGATGATGGTTTAGTTGGTTTACCGATAGGTGTTGATGCTTATTCATATTCACAAAATGATATGTCTGAACGTGATGAGTTATACAATCCTATCTTCGATTATGTTGAAGACAGATTTGGTTTACAAGCAGTAGAAAACAAAAGTAAAGCAGACATTGTTGATACATTCCTAAACAGCAGACGTGGTGTTGCAGGGGGTAATACTATCAGAGGTGTATCTGAGATAGACTTCTTAATGGATGTAAAAGACGATCCAGAAAGACTGCTTAAAGCAGGTAAAGCCTATGCTATCTTCGAGGGCATGGAAAGCCTTACTGGAGATGGTGTTACTTGGAGAGAGTTTGGTGAGGGTGTCAAAGACTACACAGCATCAGTACTATTAGACCCAATCAACTTAGTAGGGGGTTTTCTAGGTAAGTTTATAGGTGGTGGTACTGTTAAGGTAGGCGTACAGACAGCTCAGAAAGCAGCACAGAAAGAAATAACTAAGCAGTTATTAAAGGGTGCTTCCGAAAAAGTAGCTGCTAAAGCAGGTACTAATGTTATATTAAAGACTTCTAGGCAAGTTGCTAAAGAAGGTACTGAAGAGATAGCTAAGTTCTCTGCTAATCTAGCAGCTAACAAAGGTATTCAAAAGGTAATGAATACATCAGCTCTAAAAGAAATAGGCACAGCCACAGCAGTCGATGCCGTAGCTAATGCAGGTATGGAGTATCTATATCAAAGAAGTTTGGTAGAGACTAACGTACAAGGTGAAATAAGTAAGGGTGCAGTAGGCTTAGCCGCTTTGTCATCAATGGCTATGGGCGGTATACAAGCAGGTGTAATACTTAAACGTGGTACATCTAACCAAGCTCTTGTTAATCAGGTAGTTAAAGAAGCTAACCCTAAAGACATGGTTAAGGAATTAAAGAAGTCATTAGAAGACTATATAAAGAGTGCACCAGGAGAAGCAGACGCTTGGGTAACTAAGGTAAAGAAGGGTGAGGACATCACTAAGGGTGACACTAACTTCTTCATTGATCTATTATTAGGTGTTAATGATGCTGATGGTAAGACTCAACTTAAAGGTCTAGCAGAGATCATGCAAGAGGGTGGTTACTACTTCGTTAAACGTGATGAAGATGACAAGATGTCAAACTACATTGCTGACTTTATGAAAACAAAACTAGACCAAGACGACATTAATGATATTATGTCTGTGTTTGGTGGTAAAGCTAAGCGTAAGAATACTAAGATTACACCTGAGACATTTGGTGATTCATTTGCTAACAAGATGAATGAGAGTGCTCGTAGTATGAACAGTGTTATGCAAGTAGCTAAGCGTATGGACAAGAGTATTGATGACTTAGACTTCAATGACTTTGTAGAAGATGCATTAGGTTTGACTATGCTTAGAGATATTACACTTGCTAAAGATAGATATAAAGGTAAGGGTAAAGTACTAGCTAACGTATCTGAGATACAGAACAAGTTTATTAGATCGCTAGTATCTCACCCATCAACTTCTGCATTAAACGTAGTAGGTTATGGAGCCGCCGCAGGGTTAGACACATCTGTAGATATAGTAAAAGGTTTACTGTATGGTGGTAAAGGTATGTTCCAACAAATAGCAGGTATGGCAAAAGACGGTGCTAAGTCAAGAGCAATAGGTAGGCAGCTAATACTATCATCTACTGTTGATCGTGCTAGGTTCTTACTAGACCCTGATATGACATACGCTGCTTACCAGAGTGCTCTATTAAAGAACACTGGTGCTATGGACAAACTAACACGTACACTATCAGGTGGTGTTGACGTTGCTAACACTACTGAGCAGATGGCTAAGCTAGGTGGTATGGGTAGTAAGCTACAAGGTGGTGCAGACAAGTATATTGATACTGTGCAATCTTTGACATTTGTTAATGCTCAAGATGCTTTCACTAAGTCACAAGAGTATGTAGCTCAGATGAACAAACAGGTAAGAACTACATTCAATCAGTCTTGGAATGAATTTTATAACAGGTCTGATATTACTCAGATCATGGCTACAAAACAGTATAAACAAATGGAGATGGACGCTGTTACTAAGGTACACGAAAACACCTTCTCTCAATCATATAAGAACAAAACTAAACTAGGTCAATTAGCAGGTATGATCGAGGATGCACGTAACATCCCAGGTCTAGGCTTTATGATACCGTTTGGTAAGTTTTTTAACAACACTATAGACTTCGGTGTTAAGAACACACCAGGTCTTAACTGGATGGCTAAAGCATCTGGTAAGTATAACAACAACTCTTATGCAGACTTAGCAGTAAGAGGTTCTGTAACTACAGGTATCATCTATACAATGTCATTAGACGAGAATGAGAACCGTAAGATGGGTCTAGGTTTATACGATGAAGTAGTAGATGGACAAGTTGTATCACAACAATACGATTATCCTATCTCATTATTCAAAGCAGCTTCTAGATTGTTATCTTATAACAGAGCAGGTGAAGAAGTACCACCTGAGTTATTAGCACAAGTAGGTAAAGACTTTGGTGGTGGAGGTCTAACACGTAACCTTACTAAAACTGTAGGTGAGTTTGCAGACTTCGGTACTGCATTACTTGAAGCAGAGTTTGTTAAGGCAGGTGGTGAAGCAGGTCAGATAGTATCAGAGATTGGTGCTCAAGCTTTATCTGGTTTCTTGAGACCTTTAGAGCCTGTTGATACAGCATTAGGTATGGCGTTAGGTAAAGACCAGTCACCTAAGGATACATCACAGGGTAATAAGTTTGTTGGGGATTCACTCAAGTACTTAGACACAACTGCTGAACTCTTAATGGGTCTCACAGGGTCTGATGCTATGCCTACTAAGATAAGTGCATACGGTAATGAAGGTGCTCAACAGTCTACTAAGAACTTTGGTGTACGTGTGCAGAACTTAACTAACATACAAAGGTTACTAAACCTTATAGGTGTAGACCAATGGAAAGTCAATTCATCTATATCTAAAGACAGAAAACAAATGATACCAGAGGCTGTTAATGAATATCAACGCCAGATGTATGATGTACTTGAAGTATGGGCTACAGAGAAGATGGCTAGTGAGTCCTTTAGGAACTCATCAGTGAAAGAACTACGTGCTATCTGGAATGATACAGTAACTCAATTCAAGAACGAAGCTAAGCTTAAACTAATAACACAGTACGATGGCCCACAGACTACACTACGTGACCAGTATGACCTGATGGTTAAGTATAAACCAGACGTTGTTAAGGAAGCTATGGAAGACTTAGAATTTGAAGGAGACTTAGGTGATCTTTCATTGGCTGAGATAGGACTCCTAGATGCTGAGCTATACAACCGACAAGGTAGAACGTTAAGAGAAGCTGACTTAGGCAACTTTTAAACAAATAAAGAGAGGCTAATAAGTGATGAATACATTAAGAAATAAAACCAAGTTATTCTTAAAAAGGTTTAGAGAAGCTTGGACAGCATGTTTGCTGTGTATGGTTCAAGGTGACTTAACAGTACTGACTGTTAGTCATGCATTAACAGCCTCTAAGACAGGGGCTATTGCGGGCTTAGCTTTTGTAATACTGAGCTTTTCTAAGTTACTAAAAGACGACAAAATGACTATAACGATAACCATAGGGTTGCTAACTACGGTTGCAGACTATTTAATACACCCTACACACTTTGGGCCTTCTTTGGCTGAAGCTGTATGCACTGGTGTCGGTGCAGCTTTAATTGCCTACCTTATGATTAAATATGTTGATAAATAGAAAAAACCCCCAACAGTAATTAAACTGAAGGGGGTTAAGTTTGTTTACTTTTTATATTGAAGCAAGAGGTCCACATACCTATATGCTTCTTGTACGAGTTCTTCTGCTCGATTACCTCCACTGGAACCTAGCAGTCCAGCTAGGACTGAAGCTGCTAGTTGTTCTTTATGAGAGGAGAGACTCTTAGGAACATTCACAGTGGTTGTTTCTTTAGATTTAATAAAGGCTTTAGCCTCTTGTTCCAAACTAGGAGCAGGGGGCTTTTTGCGTTTGGTGGTCATGTTAACATATTCCTTTATTTGAATATAAGGAAGTGTACCATAAGTACACCTCCTTGTCAACCCCTAATAAGTGTTAACTATTTCATCAACAATACCATGCTTGATACACTCCTCTGGAGTAAGCCATTCATCAGTTGGATGTAATAGATGTTTGCGTATATACTTTTCAGACTTCTTAGTACATTTCTTATAGTGACTTATCATACGATCACCTGCTAGATCAAACTCTTTAATCATTGCATGTAGTTCATGTTCTTTACCTTTTGAACCCCATGAGTACTGGTGTGACATAACAGAAGTGTTGTGGGTGAGTAGTCTTCTATCTCCTGCCATTATAGTTAACACACCACAAGAAGCTACCAGACCCTTACCTATTGTTACTATAGGTATCTCTGACATTTTAATTGCATCGATAAGGTGGAAGGCTGAGTGTACTGAACCTCCTGGGCTGTTGATTATTAATGTAATTTGATCTGGTCTTAAATCTTCTGGCATTAAATTGTATTCGTATATGGCAGCTACTAGAGGCATGATCTTCT
>Ga0222717_10001569_pt1 | contig 18514 bp, 10 predicted proteins | sample C33_18DmetaG_FD_165053 | JGI IMG/M metagenome (GOLD analysis project Ga0222717, IMG submission 165053) | Estuarine water microbial communities from San Francisco Bay, California, United States - C33_18D | ecosystem: Environmental > Aquatic > Marine > Unclassified | place: USA: California...
GTTAGGGCCGAGAGTGAGTACTTCATGGAGTTTACAATTTCTGTTGAACTTATCAACTTCTGTTTGAGAAGGCAACGCAGATGACAACCTAATTGAGGTTGAGTGCAGCGCTTATCTGTTCTTCAGATAGTCTTCGCCATACCATGCCCATTGGTCCATGGTCCAACCATGAGGGAGCCCTTCTGGAGGCAATGGAGGTCCGACTGGTGAAACTTCAGGCATCGATTGTTGAACAGCCCTGCCAAAGGGTGAGGAGTCAGCGGTTTGCTTTCTGCGAATGAACAGAAGCGTTGCCACCACACCTGCCAAGAGGAGCAAGCCAGTGCTTGCAAACAGCACAGAAGCAGTACCTGAAGCCGCGTGTTTCATTGAATCACTGGGGTAGGCATCGCCTTCATCTGACCAGCCATCCCCATCGGAATCCAAACAGCCAAGACGATCTTGTGTGGATGTTCCCGAAATTGTTGGACAATCGTCACTCATGTTGGTGTTTTGTTGATCTGGGTAGGAATCACCGTCGCCATCAGACCAGAACAAAGCGTTCTGAGGGAATGCATCAGTGTCATCGTCCCAACCATCGCCATCGAGATCGGCGCAACCAAACGTCTGTTGGTTCGAATCACCCGGTACTTGTGGGCAGCTATCGCCTTCAAACCCGTCAATAGAATCGCCGTAGCCATCCGAATCTGTGTCAGCATGCTGCGTGGATTCATCAGGGAATGCGTCGCCTTGATTTGACCAACCATCTCCGTCATCGTCCAAACATCCAAAGCGATCGGCGTTTGACGCACCTGATTGCTCGGGGCAAATATCAGCTTGGAAGCCGGTTGGATTGTCACCATAGCCATCACCATCGGCATCTGAGTGTTGAGTTGCCTCGGTTGGGAAGGCGTCAGCACCTGAGTCCACATCCCAAGAACCACTTGGGTTGGACCAGCCGTCACCATCCGAATCTAAACATCCGAGACGATCCTCGATCGAAGTGCCATACACACCCGGGCATTGGTCGCCATTCAAACCGGTTGGCGAATCACCATAGCCGTCTTCGTCAGTGTCAGACCACTGTGAAGATTGGGAGGGGAAGGTGTCGATGGAATCAGCATAACCATCGCCGTCAGAATCGGGACAACCGAACAGTCGTCCGTTGCTGCTGGTACCGGCTTCATTCGGACAATCATCATGTTTGTCAATCAAACCGTCATTGTCATCGTCATCGTCTTCACTGCGATCTTCACATCCATCATTGTCTGCATCGCTCGTTGACGTGGAAGTGAATGAAAGGGAACTCTCCACGCACAAGTCAGCGCCCATTGAGGAAGCATCACAGTCCCATGCTGGATTTGAGCCTTCGTCGCAAATGGAATCATCGTCGTCATCGTAATCTTCGCTCATGTCTTGGCAGCCATCACCATCGTAATCGGTCAGCGCTGTCGAAATCCAAGCCATTTCCCCGACTGGGCAATCATCACGAATATCGATGATTGCATCATTGTCATCATCGTAGTCTTCCGATAAGTCCGCACAGCCGTCCATGTCATGATCTGTGAGTGAGGATGGCGTCCAGTTCACGTCGCCTTGGGCGCATGCATCATCCTCGTCAAGGAGTCCATCGTTATCGTCATCTTGATCGCAGACATCCCCGAGCGCATCGCCATCGTGGTTGAGCTGTGCGTAGTTCGCAACAAGTGGGCAATTATCATCGACATCAACAACGCCATCTCCGTCAGCATCTGTGTAAGGATCGATTCGAACAACCTCATCTTGCACATTGTCAACGTAATAGAGATGGCCATCGGGACCAATTTCGAGGCCCATAATGGACGATGCACTGGTTTGAATCGAACCTGCTTCCACGGCACTCTTGCCGTTTGAACTCAAATCGTATGCAACAATCTGACCGTTTCCGTTGAGCGATACAAAGAGTTGGTCGCCTTCAAGTGCGATGCCTGAAGGACGGTTAAGGCCAGTGTCCAACACACCCCATTCCATTCCAGTAATCTCCGAATACTCCGCGAGCGGTTCGAGCCGTGTGGAGGAACTCATGATATTGCTTGTCGAATATGTAGGATCGTCGGTGTTCACCCACACCACACGGTTGGCACCTGGGTCGGAAATGTAGAGAATACCGGATTCTTTGTCCAAAACCATGTGCCCAGGCGTACCTAACACGTGGGATAACTGAACTTCAGAGTAACGTCGAACAATGCCGTCAGAGTGATCATCCATGCCCGTATCGTGGTCTTCCTGGAAGTCGTAATAGACGAGTTCACCATAGTATCCATCATTGTACCAGTACGCATTATCCGAATCATGGGCAATACCAACACCAAATGGTGACTCGTGATTCATATCGATGTGGCTACCGAGCAATTCGTCGTTTTGGTGCTCCATTGCAAAGTGATCGAGCGATGATGGCCACAATGTTGGCCCCATGAAGTTGTTCGGAGAACCTTGGCCGCAGTAGGTGTTCGCAGATTCTTGAGCGGAGCCCCACTGCCAGTCAAATTCTTCATTGTAGGCTCCAAAGGCAATGGCGCTCACTTCTTCGAGGAAGTGGTTGCGATGAGAATCTCTACGGTTTTGCGAGGTCTGGTTTTCCATCCCAGTGTTCTCGATGATGCTAATGCTGTCTGTCGCCCGGTTGGCAACCCACAATTCATTGGTTCGGCCAGGGTGGAATTCAAGGTCCCTCGGTTCAGATAAGGCGTCTGTGTAATCAGCAATGACCACCTCATCAAATGCATCACCAAATTGCTCAACAGTTGGAGAACTTTCGTTTCCTACGGCGCTCAATGGCAGGTAAAAGAGCAAAACCATGAGGATGATGAGGGACACGCGACGGTTTGCCATGGCCCTGCGTTTGCTCGATGTCCTTTGATACCTTGCACATCCAGTGCTATCATGCATCATGGTTCTTACATTGCATAAGAATTCGAATTTAACACGCATTCATTTCAGAATCTTGTTCATCGCTGTCCCAAGAAAGATCCCAAGCATTGTTGCTCGTTTGGACTGCGGAGTCACCAGTATAGTACTCGTTTGTAACAACAAGTTGGAACGTATAACAACCATCCCCGTCGAAGAAATCGCCCCGCTTTAGAATTTTAATTTGGCCGGTCTCATCATCATAGCCCGTTCCAGGAAGACCCATCCAACGGTCGACGCTGGGATTGGGACCGGAGGTGCCATCCCACGAAGCCGTTGCACCGTCAACAGTGATCATAGGAGATTGCCACTTCGTACTGCTTCCTTTCATGACCTTGAGTTGAATTGTGTAGTCTGAAAACACAGGTAGATAATTGCTGACGGTCGACATGCTGTGGTCACCGCCATCTTCTGCGGATTCAGAGGCACCGAAGAGACCAACAATCGATTCTACGAGTATTCCATCAACTTCTGTTTGGGTGCTAGTGCCAGATGTTGAGGTCTTTGTGACCATGGTGATTTTTGAGCCAGATTCCAAGACTTCCCTGTTCAGGAAACCTGGCGTGATGGTGCGAGATTCTGTTTGTCCGTTGTTTGATTCCACACTTATGACATATTCGTTTATGGTATCGCCGAAGTTGTTTTGTGAGTTTCCTTCAAAAAACTCGCTGATCGGTACTCGGAATTTGGCAAAGTCATTGTTGAGGGACTTGGTTCCTGTCCACAGTTCCTCACCATCCAAACTGATTGTAGCCTTTGAAGAATCGAAACTACCTCGGACAAAGAAGGTTATTTCGTCCGTTTCCTGATTGACCTCGATTTGCGTGAGCGCCATCGAAGAGTCAGAAGGAATAATGGCGATTGCGGCGAGGGGACCCAGAGCTACGATGAGGGCTACAGCAACGGAAACGCCGATCTTAATGGTGGATAATTCTGGTTTCATACGCTCATACTGCACGAGGCATCCAACACCAATGAGAGCGACGACTGATACAATGAGGGGGCCCATTTCTCCGCCACGAAGCGAAAGGACACCAGCGAGAACGATGATGACCCAACCTGCTATTTGCAGATAGTCAGTCACCGGGTTACCCGGCGCCGGTGAGGAAGCGGCCATCAAACCTTGAGAAGATGGTGGCGAGATTTTTTTGTCAACAGGTGCAGATTCGACCTTCGTTGACTTGGCCGGTTTAGCATCTTTTGCAGCGGTTGCTTTGTCCAGTAATCCACTCATAGAAATCCCTGTTAGCAGTGCCTTAACCACGGGGGATTATCAAAGCGACCCCTGTATGGGTCGTCTTGGGCCGAGTTGAAGGGTCCGGGCGGAAAGCCGTCACAGACCAGGAGCGGATTCTCTCCACTCGCCTTCTTCATCTTCGCTGCCAGTCATACGACGGCCTGCGACTGCTGCCGCAAGGGCAAGCATGGAAACTGCTGGTACGACTTCGAAGCCTGGCAGGTAGACACCACGGACGTAGACGGTGATCATTTGAGATTCACGGATACATCCACCGTTGTTACATGCGAATTCAGATTCTGCATAGAAGTCCAATACGTGGTAGGCATCGCTCCATCCTTGTGTCTTTGGCGTACGGGCCATGACACGGACCTTGGTTGCGGTTGGGATTGCATCAATCTGTACCTTCACTGCAGGCAAGTTGATTGTGAAACCAGCCTTTTCGAGGTCAGTACGGCTTGAATCTGTGATTCCGACCTTCATGAAGTCGATTTGGTTTCCAAGGTTGTAGACCTTAAATTCAAAGTTCTTGTCCTTCTTCGGCATGAGTTGAACGAATGGTTCAACAGCTTCAACCTGCACAAGGGAGTACTGCATGATGTTGACAATCATGTTGTTCTGAGAAGATGCGGTGTTCGCCGGAGGCAAACTGTTGATTTCTTGAACGGTAGCCGAAACTGAAAGCGTACGGCTTTGCATGACCATGTATGGTGTAGCACGAACCGAAATTTGGAAATCCACTTCAGAGTTGCCACCGATGTACATGTCACCGGGCGACGCAGTGGCTAGACCATCACTCGTCACTAAGATACTGATTTTCTCTTGGTATGTTGTTGGGTTGCTCGCTGTGCACGTGGTGAATCCGGAGTATGTTGACCCGGGCTTCACCTCGACGTTGATCGAGATCGGTGCGCACGACAGCGAAACAGCCGCAGTGGGCACTTGTGCTGCTGCAGGAACTGCAACAAGCATCATCGAGGAGACATAAAGGGCAAGAATGAACACGGCACGCTTCAACATACTAACTTTCACCTAACAGTCAACGCCACAGATGCGACCCTCATAACGATTGTGTTATTTTGGGAAAGAAAGCACCTCGAATCAGGGAATGATTTTCACCCGTTTGAAAGGATAAAATTCCTCCAAACCAAACCGCCGCAATGCATGAAGAAAAGGTGGGCCCGAAGGGAGTTGAACCCCTGGCCTCCCGGTTATGAGCCGGGCGCTCTAACCGACTAAGCTACAGGCCCCTGTTGTGGTGCAATTGGTTGAACTCATCAAGTTATCCATCTCATTCGAATTGAACAAGCGAGGATTGCGTTGGTTTGATCCATTCTCGAACCCGTTGTTCCAGTGAATCACGCAATGCATCGGGGACGAAAATTAACGCACGTTCATGCGGCTGTGCAAGCGATCGTATGAGAGGGGAATGCTCTGATGCATCACCACCATCTTCAATCATGATTCCTTGCTCGTAGGGCATGTAACCACGCTTAGAAATTCGCGCATAGATCACTTCAGACGCCGCGTCATATCCTGCATCGGCAACCGCTGCTTCGATGCGGTCCTTCACGACATCAACCATTTCCGTCGAGAGTGCCTCGATTCGAAGCGACTTGTGGAAATCACGTCGTGACATCATTTTGGTTGCATACTGCGACAACATTGGATCGCTGTGTTCGGCCCATTCAGGAATTGAAACACGCACATGTGCATCGTTAAGGCTTGCATAGCCCTGTGCATCCAAGTGTTCATCGAGCAACATTTTGTTGAGCGAGGGAGTCAGTGTCAATTCGCCTTCGTTGGCGAGTAATCGAGCCCGAGCAAGCATTCGAACGAGGTAATTTTGTGTTAGCATGTTGACCTTGTGGAAATAGACTTGATGGTACATGTGGTACCGAGTCACTAGGTAGGCTTCAATGGCTGGAAGGCCCCATGTTTTGACAAAAAAGTGTCCATCAGCGCCAACTCGGAGTGCACGCAAAACGCGCGCTATGTCAAATCCTCCGATTTGAGCCCCCGTGTTGGCTTGATCACGAACCATGTAATCCATACGGTCGACATCCAGTTGGCTTGAAACAATCTCCTTCATGAACGGAGCAATTGCGACCCCGTCATGCTCCGTTGCACCATCCATGAGGGCGAACAAACGCTGTGTGCGTTGAACACCCAATGTCGAGACAAGCGCTGCACCAACCTCGGTTTCCTTCGACTCCAACAAGACCCTGCCCCAGTGTTCGTGAGAGTGGTAGGTGGCGAACACTTCAGGTGTTTCGAGCACATGTGAAAATGGAGGGTGGCCAATATCGTGAAGAAGGGCAGCCAACTGTACCAACTCAGCATCGTCATCCGAGAGAATTCCTGGTTGAACATCTTGCAGCGATGCCGTCAGTTGTCCAGCGAGGTGATAGGCACCAAGGGAGTGGGCAAATCTGTTATGGTTTGCTGCTGGGAACACATATTCACAAGTCGAGAGTTGCTGTATGTGTCGAAGTCTCTGGAATTCTCTGGTATCGATGATTGCAGCATGGTGACCGGGGACCAAGATATCTTTGTGAATTTCATCACGAATCACACGGTCCCGCATAGCCATCCCCAAACCCCCCTCTGTTCAACCATTAAAAAAAGAAACGCACCTTGAAAGCGAGTTTTTCCTCATTCCCAGCAGAGCCGACCAAGGCAAACGGCTATGGTTAGACCGCGTTTGAAGTGGAACATGGCCGATGCTCTCAAGGACATCATGCTAAAAATTACTGATGATGACCCAGCGACACGCGGTCAAAAATTGTGGGTGATGTTTGCACTCGCAGTGTTCCTTGTGGCCTCGTTGAACTGGTACGCAATGGTCCGCGAACCTCAAGTCGTAGAGGTCAAGGATTTGGTCAATCACAATCGTGAAACAGTTTTGGTCGAAGGTACGGTCATTTCTTGGATCGAAGACCGCTACGGAAGCGGCGAAGACCGAGTCGATCTCGTTGTTGAGGACGACACCGGCGTCATCAGCGTACGATGGTACTCAACAGGAGAAAAACCACCGATTGGTACCAATGTCACCGTTATGGGAGCGGTTGTTGATTATAACGGTCGATTCTACATACAATCCACCGGAGCAGGTGCTATTTGGTGGGAAGCAGATGGCCTTCCCGAAGTGACGCGCCTTACGCTGAGCGATTTGGCTGTCGACCCTGAAGGGTACGCAGGTGAAATCGTCACCATCACTGGATTCATCAGTGAAGCTGTCAACAAAGATGCCATTTACACATCGGCCTACATCACAGATCACCCCGGCAACGCCGCACATCAACTGCAACTCCTCATCCAATCCGCTCCAGGAGTGTGGATCGAGGCTGATTCCAAGGTCGAAGTTACAGGCATGCTCAACTACCAAGAAACCAACTTGCGGTGGGCGTTCATCACACAAGGACCGGAAATCATTCTCATCGACGGATACAACCCCCAACCTAAGCAACTTGAATGGGCTGGCGAATCAACATGGAGCTACGAATCTGGCAGCATGGTCTCAATGGCAGGAACCGTCCTCATCTCAAACAACCAATGGACGCTCTTTGGCCCAAGTGGAAACATGATTTGCATTCTCCCAACCGATGAAGACATCACAAATGCCGACTCCAATGGATACAATGGCTCTGCATACGAAGCCACAGGTCGCTTAATGTGGAATGACGAGCGGAGCATGTGGTGCATCGATGCGAACAATGGTAACGGAACCAACCTCATCGATCCAATGTCGGCCATGTCGATGCAAGCGATGTTGTCTGCAAACCCTGCTTCAATGCTTGAAAATCCCTACAAGGTCTACACCTTGAGCACGTTCATGCAATATGCGTTTGAGCCACTTGACACTGACGGGTATTTTGTCGACAGTCAAACCTACACCTTCGGACAAACAAGGGTCGCAATGTCATTCCCTTCGACGCGAACGGAATGGATTGAATCCGGCCAAGGCCTCATCGCCAATGTGACGGTAGCATGGGACGATGAAAAGATGATGATGCGGCTAATGGTTCAAAACTACCAACTTGTTGGTGACCCACCAGGCCCTCAATCCCTCCTTTGGGACGATGGTGCAACACAGTGGAGTTATGCCAAAAACACACATGTGTTGATCAATGGCAAGGCGGTGTTGGAAGATGATGGATGGTACCTCTACAGAGATGGATCATCCCAATCGATCCGTTTGAACCTCGATCTGAACCCACTTGGGACCGACGAATATCACACCAACAAATCGATGACTTGGACTGGAAGGCTCCGTCAAATGGAACATTCATCTGAAGTTTCTTTGGTTTACAGCCTCGATGGCGCAGACGTATTGGATACTGATGGTGACAGAGTCGCAGACTCCCTTGAGAGTGCCAATGGTACGAACATCAACAACCCTGACACCGACGGCGATGGGGAAGATGACCGGACAGAACTTGAGCAAGACACCAACCCCAATTCATGAGGTGATACCATGTTGGAAGCTTATTTTTACGAACTTGGGTGGATGCTGTTTGCTCTGTTCTTTGGTGTCTTTATGGGCTCCTTAACTGGAATTATTCCTGGTTTCCACGTCAACAACGTTGCGCTGATCCTCCTGGCACTTTCTCCAAGTTTGCTCGCCCTTGGCATTCCGCTTTCTGCTGTTGCGGGCATTATCGTATCGACAGGTACAGTGCACACGTTCCTCAATTACATCCCATCTGCGTTGATGGGTGCGCCCGATGCCGACCAAGCTCTGTCGCTGCTCCCAGGCCACAGGATGCTCCTCTCTGGAAATGCAGCTCGTGGTGTTGCATGGTCTGCAAGGGGCTCCCAACTTGGCCTCTTTCTTTCCCTACCACTCATCGTTGTGGCACGCATTGCGTTCGGCCCTGAACTTGGATGGTACGATCAACTCCGAACAATGCTTCCCTTCATCTTGCTCGTCATTTCTGCGCTTCTATTAGCCACAGAAACCACACGCCTTGACTGGCCAGAGTGGATGCAGAAGATGAGCCGTGGCATGTTTGGAACCGATTCAAGGTTCGCAGGTTTTTTCACCGCTACTGCGTTCTTCCTTCTTGCAGGATTGTTTGGCTGGACGATTATCGGCCCAACATCCCTCCCAGCCAAATCACCGATTGACATGCCAGGTGCAAGTTTGCTTCTCCCAGGGTTAGCTGGGTTGTTTGGTATTGCGAATTTGTTGGACATTTATGCAACAACCTCCCACCTCCCACCTCAGAAAGAAAACTGGGACTTACCTCCCGCCAAACCGTTGCTTGTCCCGTGCTTCTGGTCTGGTGTTGCTGGTGCATCGATGGGTGTTCTGCCAGGAATGACCGCATCTCAAGCCACAGTCCTCGTGATGGGCGGACGCAACGTTGTTGCTAAAGTCCAAGGAAAAACAGGGTACGGAATGGATTGGGAAACCCGTCGGCTGACCGAAATGACAGATGATGAATTGTTAGAGATTGCAAAGGCTGAATCTGACGAAGGTGTTGAAGGGCCTCAAACAAAGCAAGATTTGGAAATCATCGCCATCCTTTCAGCCGTTAACACGGCAGTCACCGTTTGCGTTCTTGGCTTCCTCTACATCATTAGCCGTTCGAGATCAGGTGCGACACTCGCGCTCAAAGCAATGTACCCGGTCGACACATGGAACGACCTCGAACCAACTGCGGATTTCATTCGCTTGCTTGCCATCACCCTCGCTGCTGGCCTCATGGCCATGCCAATCATGCGCTATGTGGGCAAAGGTATGCTGCGACTTCACGCTGCGATTCCTTTGCAACAGATGATCATGAGCGTGATTCTTTTCGTCGGCGCTTTGGTGTTTGTCAGCACAGGATTCATTGGGCTATCTGTGCTCATTGTTGGTACGATGATTGGCTTGTTACCACCACGACTTGGTATTCGTCGTTCACACGCAATGGGTGTTATTTTGGTACCCATCATGATTTTGATGTTCAAGAACCTCGTCGATAATGCTGGTTTCTTGTGAAACTTCTCATTCGTGAGCAAATGAAGCAGGCGTAAGCCCTATGCCCCTTGACCATACCGTCAACATGTAGGTGACGCTATGTTGTTGAAACTCCGCCCCGTTTTGCTCGCACTTCTGTTGGTCTGTTCGACGGTTGGAACCGTTGCAACTACAGAACTCAGTCCTGAAACTGAACAGCAAACTTCTGCTCGTTCCACAGCGTGTTCAGGCGATGTCTGTATGAACGAAGCCCTTCCGAATCCGAACGGGTATGATGACGCAGCATGGCCAAATGGCGAATGGCTGGAAATTCACAACAGCGGCAACACAACCGTTGACGTGCTCGGATGGTACTTTACCAACAAAGCCTCCAAAATTATGTACTTCAACGAGACAACAATCGTTGATTATGATGCCAATAACGCATCATCGTGGGAAATCGAACCAAATGAGTACATGGTCATCGCCCGAAATGCTCTCGCCAGTTCGGTGTTCTATGTCGCAAACACCAACGACATCATCACGCTTTACAACGACGCAGGGGCGAGCCTCGACCAAGCAACATGGACCTTCTCAAGCGGCGCACCATCCGGTGTCAGCCTCGAAGAAGATGCTGCGAGTGCAACCAATGATTGGGTCGCAACCAACACCCCAACTCCTGGCGGCATCAACACAGGCAGTGGCACTGGTGGACCAACCGTTTATCCATCCGATCTGGTCATCAACGAAGTGATGGCTGATGCTTGGCCTTCTTTTGATGGAGCCAGTTGGCCTGGCGGCGAGTGGATCGAACTCAAGAACACCGGAACCTCAACCATCGACTTGACTGGCTGGTCCATCGAAGACCAAGCAGGGAAGATCCTCCCATTCAATGAATCCCACCTCGTCGATGCAAGCACTGCAGGCTACACGATTGCTCCCGGTGCAACAAGGGTCGTTGCAGTGAATGGTGGCGGAACAAGCATGCTCAACAATGGAGTGGAGATGCTCAATATGAAGTGGCCAAACGGTAGCATATCCGAACAAGTCTATTGGACTGATAACGAACCTGGTTTCTCACTTGTCGATGACCCAACTTCATCCTACATGATGATTGCATCCTACCCGACACCGGATGCGCCAAATCCATTGCCGATTGACCAAATCGTAACAACCACATCCCCAGTGCGTATGACTGAATTGTTGTCAAACAGTTCAGCTGATGGCACGCCATTCCCTGACGGGGAGTGGATTGAGTTGTTCAACGATGGCGGAGCAGATATCGACCTCACAGGCTGGTCTATTATGGACGGAATGGGCAATGTGACAATGATTGACCCATCCACCCTCACCTCAAACCAAACGCAAGCTGGCACGGTGATCAACGCTGGCGAGCGGAGGATCGTCGAATTCACAACTGGCACCGAGTTGTGGAATTTTTACAATCATCTCTTTTTGATTGACGATGTTGCAAGTATAGTCGATGCTGCATGGTACACGACCGACTATGGAACCAACGTTTCCCTCATCCCAGCAGAAGATCCGGCCGACCCGTGGACACCGGCTCCATGGATGACGCCAGGGCAACCTGAACCAGGCACAATCGACAACACTGGCGAAGTCATGTTTTCCGAAGTGATGCCGGATGCAGTGGGAAGCGACTCACAGCCATGGCCCCTCGGCGAATGGTTGGAAATCAAGAATATGGGCGAGCAGGCCATCGATGTTGGCGGCTGGAAATTACAGGCAGCGAGCCGCACGTTGACCCTACACCAATACAACATGCCCCTCCAATCAACATCGATGATTCAACCTGGTTCCGTGGCACTGATTGCCCTGAACGGTACCAGCAGTTTCTACCTCAAGCACACAACACCAGATTCGATCGGATTGGTCGATGCAACTGGAGCGGTTGTCGACACAATCTCTTGGTCGAACACGGTTGAAGGTGAGGCGCTCGTAGCACCAAACAGCACGCATGCAGGCGCAGGACCGGATGGAACTGCCGCAGGAACTGGGAGCGATTGGCTCCTTGCCGCATGGTCAACCCCCGGAAGAGCAAACCCTGTATGGCCTGCCTACTCAGGTTCGGAAAACGCCAGTGTAACTGAAGTTCTTGCTTACTGCAACGATGATTCCATCGATCCCACAGAGGACTGGATTGAATTCAAGAACACAGGCGATGATGTGCTTAATTTGAGCCGATGGCGTATCGACACAATCGACCAAGATCGCCGGTTCATACGATACGACTCTATGTGGAACGCTTCGGAAGGCTGGGACGCAACCCTTGTTCAGCCCGGTGCCCGTGCTGTGTTCTTGATGGATGAATCAATGCTCACAGGCTTAGGCGACTCCTTCACCCTCTCAAACCCTGATGGCGTGCCGATGGCCACCGTACAGTGGAGCATTGTCAGCGATTGTCAAACCATGATGCCGGGCGATACCGCTGAGGCGTCTTGGGTTCACACCGTTTGGCCAACACCCGGCGGCGAAGAACCGAACCCCTCTCTGTTTGCGCAACTTGAAGATGTCAAATTCACCCGAATGATGAGTGAAGGCTACACCTCGATTTCATCGAACACTGAATTCTTTGAAATCAGCAACATGGGCGACAACACTGCCTACCTGAACGGCTGGACGTTCACCGTTGTTACATCGGGCGGCCCATCCACTCACACCTTTGCAGACCTCACGATCCCTGCAAACAGCGCTGTCATCTTTGCAGCCGATCCAAATGGACTCAGTGTCTATGAAGATGGGATGATCTACGGATTCGCCTCAAGTTTCACAGAAGCTCCAACCCTTCCTGATGATGGCGCAGCGCTTCACATCATGGACCCATCTGGAGCCCTTGCTGATACCGTTGTCTACGGGAATGGTCCTGTCGATGTCGAAGGATGGAGTGGAATAAGTTTGGTTGAACCAGTTTCTGGCATCAATCTGATCATTTACCACCGTGGCGACGGATGTGGGCAACTTGCAGACACCGATCAAGTCGATGACTGGCACGAACGCTGGGGACGCCTTGGCGGTAGCACATTCTGTGAAGACCAGGATTTTTCTGGTCAATCGGTAGTCACACCACTGATCGGCCCAACACATGGACTGCTTGATGTCCTTGATTGGATTGAAGGCGCCACAACAAGTTTGCACCTCCACGTGTACCAACTCTCAGAACCACGTTTGGTCCAAGCAATGATCGACGCACAGGGTCGAGGCGTCGAAGTTACCGTCGTCCTCGACGCAGGATCACCAGGATTCTGGTCGGACTTCGATATGATGAATCAATACGGCATGGCAAGCGAACTTGTCAACGCTGGCGTAAGCACATACTGGTTCGGCGACGGTGGTGTTGAGCCCTATGCCTACATCCACAGCAAGGTGGCTGTTCGAGACGGCACGAGTGTGTGGATCTCTTCTGGAAACTGGAAGGCTCCTTCGATGCCAGCACCTGGCGTTCGCGGGAACGTCGACTGGGGCGTCCTGATTGAAAATGTGGAACTGGCGGGCATCGTCCTCCAACAGATGGCCTTCGATGAAGAGCCGTTGCGGCAGCACATCTCAACTGCATCCGCATCCGATGAACCAAATGGATGGATCATGCCAACGGCAGAAGCTGTAGACGGCCCACGATCGACTGCCATCACGACCAGTGTCAATGGTGAATTGTTGACCTGCCCTGACAACTGCATCGATGGATTGGTTGAATTAATTGGAAGCGCAGAGGATGAACTTTTGCTCTCCTTGCAATACCTCGACATGGATTGGTCGTGGGGATGGGGCGATAACCCAATCTTCACAGCACTCCGACAATCTGCTGAAGACGGCGTCGCCGTTCGATTGATCATCAACGGGGCATATCTGGACCAAGACGTGCAGGATGTCGTGGACACGTTTAACGAAGTATGGAATTCCAGCGATGGACTCGATGTTTCAGCGATTGTGATGGGTGAAGACGATAACGTCACCAAACTCCACAACAAAGGACTGGTTATCGACCAAAAAACTGTTCTGGTTTCCTCGATTAACTGGGGCAACTCTGCAGTGAACAGGAATCGCGAGATGGGTCTCATCATGACCTCGGCCGATGTCGCAGCACCGTACCGTGAGGCGTGGTTTGATGATTGGATGCGACTCGACAACGTGACTGATACCGACCAAGACGGGCTCCCTGACATATGGGAAGTTCCCAACGGCCTCAACCGCACAAAGCGAATGCTCCCTGGACCGAACATGCTCGAAGGGGCATACGATGCTGACAACGATGGGATCTCGAACGAGAATGAATACACCTTTGGTAGCCACCCGACAAATGCAGACACCGACGGCGACTGCATTCCAGATGGAGTTGAAGTTGCGTGGGCTCAATCCACTGCGCTCGACCCAACGGTTGAGGACGTGTCGCCAAGAGATGCGCTCCTCATGGCCGATGCTGATATGGATGGCGTGAACGAATCGGCGGCTTTAGGATGCGATTTGGGTGGCATTGAAAACCTTGATGACACCACCCCAGTGGACAATGCTACACTCGATGACGATGGAGATGGCGTGTACAACTCAGCGGACAAATGCCCGGGTACGATGGATGGTATCCCCGTCAACGTCGAAGGATGCTCGAGCGAACAGAGGTTGGCACAAGCCACCCCAAGCGGTGGCGATGAAAGTGGCCTTGGCGCCGGATTGATGCTCGCCCTCATGCTGGCAGGTGTCGCCCTTGCAGTTGGTGCATTTTTGGTCCTTCGGGGCATTGAACAAGATGCTGAGAACGCCAAGGATTTGATCACCCTCGATGAAGCACATCACGATGCATTGACGACTGAGCCAATCGATGCACAAAGCTGGCAGACGCCTGTGCTCGATGGAACGGGCAGTGGTGATTTGACTTCTGAAGTGCCCATCACACCCGCCGATTTACAACGAGTACCAGGATGGGATGAAGCCATGGTTCGTAGCTACCTCGACCAAGGCTGGTCGATGGACCAGTTGGTTGAATACTACGAAGAACAGGTCAAAGCACACGCTGATTCGACACAAGATTGACAAGGGACCTCATGGCATTCACGCCCATGCGAGCAGTCTCTTCAACGAGTAACCCAGTTCTGTCGAACAATTTCTGGAGCAACATCCCAGGCTACGAAACCATGTCCTATGAGGGCACCATGCAGAAAATTGGTGTCCTGTTTGCCATTACAATTCTCACGGCACTCGTGACCGTGTCCATAGGGACATCAGGCGATCTAGGCTTGATGATGATGTTAACTGGGATTGGCGGAATTTGCGGATTCATCACCGTCATTGCGATGGTGGTAACCCGGCCAAAAAACCCAGCACCAGGCGCAATTTTGTACGCACTGTTCGAGGGTATGTTCGTCGGAGGTTTCTCATTTGCCTACGAAAGCGCTTACTCTGGAATTATCCTCCAAGCAGGTCTCGGGACAGTTTGCATCATTGGCGTGATGTACTTCCTGTGGTCGACAAAGATCATCAAGGCAACACCCGCTTTTCAAGCGGCGATCATCAGCCTCACGATGGCAATAGCCGCACTGTATGTCATCTCCTTCCTGCTTTCCATGTTCACTTCAGTTGGTGTACCGTTCCTTCACTCATCTGGCCCAATTGGTATTCTTGTGACCATGTTCATTCTGGGCGTTGCCTCATTCAATCTCATCCTTGATTTCCACTTCATTGAGCGAGGCATCAGCAACAACTCGCCGAAGACTGGAGAATGGTGGGCCGCATTTGGACTTCTTGTCACCGTGATTTGGGTCTACATCGAAATGTTGCGCCTCCTCTCTAAAATCAGGAATCAGTGATTTTGGGAATCAGTGATGATTGTGTCCCGACAGATTCCAACCGTTGATTTCGCAGACCGCTCAGGCAATGAGGAACAACAAGCACGTTTTATCAAAGCAGTCGGTGACTCCCTCAAGGAGATTGGATTCTTTGCGCTTGAAAACCACGGCATCGATCTCCAACTGATTGATGAAGCCTACAAACAAGGGGATGCGTTCTTTTCCTTGCCCAAAGCGATCAAACAATCCTACCTTCAACCAAAAATCGCTCACCAGCGAGGCTACACAGCGTTTGGTGTAGAACATGCAAAAGACAATGATGCCCCTGACTTGAAGGAATTTTGGCAAAATGGACGAACTCATACAGGCGAGGGAAACACCCCGACCTATCCAGCAAATGTATGGCCCGAGAAGGATGTCCCCGAGTTCAAACCAGTCATCGATGGTCTGTTCAACCAAATGGAATCCCTCTCACAAGACATTCTATCTGCCTGTAGCCAATACCTTGGCAAACCTCAAGATTGGCTCGGAGAAATGAGCCAAGAGGGGAACACCATCATGCGCATTATCCATTATCCTCCCGTTGGGGATCACGCCCCTGCGGGTGCCGTTCGCTCTGCTGCGCACGAGGATATCAACCTCATTACGCTCCTTGTGACGGCCACTGCGGATGGATTACAAGTCATGGACCATGATGGAAGTTGGATCAATGTCGAAGGAGATGCCCGATATATTATCGTTGATTCCGGTGATATGTTGCAAAACCTCACCAATGGATTATTCCGTTCCACAACGCACCGAGTGGTCAATCCAAAAGACACCAAGAGTCGACGGTTCTCCATGCCGATGTTTGTTCACCCAAGAAATGAGATTGACCTGACGCCACGCCCCGAATTTGTCGAAATGACGGGTGGTGAAGCGCAGTATCAATCCATCACGGCTGGCGCTTACCTCCACCAACGACTCGTGGAAATTGGCTTAGCCGAACCAGAGGGTAACAAATGAGCAATCTCGTTGAACGCCTGTGCGAGAGCATCAACGCAAGAACGCCGTTGAATCAATCCGATCTGCAATTGTTGATTGATGGCGTCGCAACAAGAACACTTCCAATTGAGGCCATCACACAGTGGCTAAAAGCCGTCCACACTCACGGTATCAGTGTCGCCGACACCGTTGCGTTAACGACGGGAATGATGCATTCAGGCGCCGTGTTGACTTGGGACACATCACGGCCCATTGCTGACAAACATAGCACTGGCGGTGTTGGAGACAAGATGTCATTGATGCTCGCACCTGCTTTAGCAGCATGTGGTGCAGAGGTTCCAATGCTTGCAGGACGAGGCCTCGGTCACACCGGAGGCACGATTGACAAACTCGAAGCCATTCCTGGATTCAATTGTGGATTGACACCAGAACATATGACGACCATTGTGAACCAAGTCGGTTGTTGCATCGCTGCCCAAAACGAGGCCATTGCCCCAGCAGACGGCCTGCTCTATGCCATTCGAGATGTCACAAACACGGTCGACAGCATACCACTCATCACGGCATCCATTGTCTCCAAAAAAGCTGCAGAAGGGCTACAAGCACTCGTGTTGGATGTCAAATGTGGGCAAGCTGCTTTCATGAAAACCGAGTCTGAAGCCACTGAACTTGCACAATCAATGGTTCGGGTTGCTCAAGGCTTGGGGATCAAGACTCTGGCTCAAATCACCGACATGAACCAACCAATAGGAACCCACATCGGCAACGCCCTCGAAGTAATTGAAAGCGTCCACGTACTCAACGGAAATGGACCTCAGGACACCATCAACCTCGTAGCGATGCAAGGCGGTGCCCTGTTGTGGCTGCTTGGTCGCTGTGAGAATGAGGAAGAGGGGCGTCGACTCATCATTGAATCATTAAACGACGGGCGGGCGGCCAAAAAATTCCTTCAGATGTGTATCGCTCAAGGCGCTTCACAATCAGTCGCTGAAGAACTCCTGCACTCACCAGAGGACGTGCTTGCAAAAGCAAGCCATATTACAGAAATTGAATCTTCAGGAAATGGATGGGTTGAGTCCATTGATTCGATGGTCTTAGCACAAATTGCGAGAGAACACGGTGCAGGTCGGTTCGCTATTGAAGACGAGATTGATCCTGCGGTTGGTTTCATTCTCAGTGCGGTGAAGGGAGATCCAATCCAATTGGGCCAAAAATGGATTGAATTCCACCACAACAAGCCGATGAACGATACTCAGCGCAAGAACCTGACCAATGCATTGACGGTTGCTGCCACACAAACACAACCAATTGAACGACTCATCAAGGTTGTTCAGTGAGAGTGACAGGCCCGAAGCCGTCATAAAGGGGAGGCGATTGGCCAATGTTGCCGATTTAGCTTAGCTGGTGGAGCGTGGGACTGTTAATCCCAAGGTCGAGGGTTCGAACCCCTCAATCGGCGTAATTTCAAACCTTTGAGGTTCATTCCCACTCGATTGTGCCAGGTGGCTTGTGAGTAATGTCATACACGACCCGATTGACTGCACCCTTCACCGTGTTCGTGATTCGAGTGCTGATCTTCTGAAGGATGGCGTGAGGTATCTCCGAGTAACGGGCAGACATTCCGTC
>Ga0222717_10001574_pt1 | contig 18495 bp, 20 predicted proteins | sample C33_18DmetaG_FD_165053 | JGI IMG/M metagenome (GOLD analysis project Ga0222717, IMG submission 165053) | Estuarine water microbial communities from San Francisco Bay, California, United States - C33_18D | ecosystem: Environmental > Aquatic > Marine > Unclassified | place: USA: California...
TATATATAAAGAGGAGTCGGTAGTTTAAAAAAAATACTACCTAGGGTTTTATTTAACTTTTCCTAAAGTATTTAAAAGAATTACACCTAGAATTATAAGGACTATTCCAATCGCTCCATAAATATTTGGAGTTTGATTGTACTTAAAAACTCCAAATAAAGTTACAGCTGTAATTGTTAAAGCTCCGTAAGTAGCATAGGTGAAACCAACTGGAATAATTGTCATTGCTTTTGATAAACTAAACATACAAACAATAATGCTTGCTAAACAAAAAATGGTTGGATTTATTTTTGTAAATCCTTCCGTGGTTTTTAAATAACCATTTGCAGCAATTCCTGTAATAACTCCAGAAAGTAAAAATAGATAGCCTGATAATAAACTTATACTTTTCATGGAGCCTTCGCGAACTGTCCGCCGTCTTTATATCTCCACAACCATTTCTTCATAGCTTCCTCTACGTCGGTTGGATTGATTTCTAAATCTTTTAGCGTAAGATGATTAGTTGAAACAACATTATCTGCTTCAGATAAAATTTCACACTGGTCTTTTGTTAAAATTGGTGGAATAGGTAATAAATCTGTAATTGCACTTTGAACTTTTGCAATTGGCATTGGCATTTTTACTACAAATCTTTTTTTATTAATTGTTTTTAAAATTGACTTAACCATATCTCCAAAACTTATTACTTTTGGTCCACCTATCTCATAAATTTTTCCTTCATTTCCTTTTGTTTCAATAATTTGCATAATAGCGTCAGCTACATCAGTTACCAAAATAGGCTGAAATTTATAATCTATTCCAACAATTGGTATAACAGGCAAAAAACTTAACTTAGAAAAAAGATTTGTAAAATTATCTTCAGTACCACAAACAACACTTGGCCTAACAATAATTGTATTTTTAAAATTATTTAATGCCTTAACTTCACCTTGATATTTAGATTTTTGATATAATGATTTTGAGCTTTCACTTGCTCCAATTGCTGATACATGGATAAATTTTTTTACATCTGATTCTGAACAAATTGTTGAAATCGCTTCTGGAATTCCTGAGTGTATTTTGTAAAATTTTTGCTTTCTTGTTTCGTAAAGAATGCCAATCAAGTTAATTACAATATCTGAATTTTTTATAGCCTCTTTTAATTCTGAAAAATTATTTGGGTCCCAATCTAGCAGTTCTATTGATCCAGGCGTGCCCTGGGTCTTTAAATAACCCTTTTGAAAGGCTTTTCTTGTAGTAATGATGCATCTATAGTTTTTCTTGGTCATATTTCTGGCTAAATATTTTCCGATAAAACCCCCACCACCTAAAATTGTGCAAATTTGATTTTTCATGGTATTTAAAAGACTTATATATGAAAATAACTAAGTTTAAAGAGGACATAACCTCAGAAATTGCTAATTCATTTAAAAAAAGCATTGCAATAGATACAGAGGCAACGGGCCTTAAAATTCCTGAAAGAGATAAGCTAAGTTTAATCCAAATTTGTGATGAAGTTGGAAATGTTTATATAATTCAACCTAATAGAAAAACCTACAAAGCTCCCAACCTAGTTTCTGTTCTAGAAAATGACAAAATCCTTAAAATAGGACACTTCTTAAGATTTGATAAAAATGCTTTAGAATTTTTTTTAAAATGTAAGATAAAAAATATTTGGTGCAATAAAATTTGTTCTAAAATAGTAAGAACATATACTGATTCCCATGGTCTTAAAACACTTGTTCAAGAATTTTGTAATAAATCTTTAGACAAACGTCAGGGTAGTAGTGACTGGAATAGAGATATAAACGAACTTACAAGTAAACAATTAGAGTATGCAGCTAATGATGTAATTTATCTTCATAAAATAAAAACTGAGTTAGAAAAAATGTTGATACGAGAAAATAGAACTGATCTTTTTAAAAAATGCATGAATTTTTTAGATACAAGAGTTGAATTAGATCAGAGTGGATTTAAATTTGATATTTTTGAACATTAATGAATAAAAAAAACTATATATCGATAGCCAATAAAGCTGCAAATATTCAAATCAATGAATTAAAGAAAATTAAAAGAATTTTTAATGATTCTTTTATTAAAGCAGTAGATCTAATATTAAACTGTAAAGGTAAGGTAATCTGCGCTGGTATTGGGAAATCTGGTTTAATTGCAAGAAAAATTTCAGCAACATTTTCTAGTGTTGGTATCCCAAGTTTTTTTTGTGATCCGGCTCAAGCACTACATGGAGACATGGGTCAAATTGAAAAAAAGGATGTTTTAATTATTTTTTCATATTCTGGAAATACGTCAGAGCTAACTAACATGCTAAAGTATGCAAATCGTTATAGGATTAAGATAATTGGAATTGCCTCTAAGCTTGATAGTATTTTATTAAAAGCAAGTGACATAAAATTAAACCTTCCGCAAGTAAAAGAGTCTGATGTGACTGGTATGGTTCCAACATCAAGTACAACAATAACATTATTATTAGGAGATTGCTTAGCTACAACTGTCATGCATCAAAAAAATTTTTCTAAAGAAAAATTTAAAGTCTTTCATCCCGGTGGAAGTATTGGGAATTCTTTACTTTTTGCAAAAGATATCATGATTACAGGAAAGAAAATGCCAGTAATTGGTTATCAAAAAAATTTCAAAGAAGTTCTCAAAATAATGAATCAAAAAAAATTAGGTATTGTTGTAATTTTAAAAAAAAAATTTATCTATGGAATTTTAACTGATGGAGATTTAAGAAGAGAATTAAAAAACTATAATTATGATAAAAACCTAAGTAAATTTATGACTAATGATCCACTAACGGTTAATGAAAATATGCCTGCCTCCAAAGCTCTAGCCATAATGAATGAAAAAAAAATTACAAGTTTATTAGTAACTTCAGACAAAGATGCTAAAAGTAAAAATAAAATTTTAAAAGGAATAATACATATTCATATTCTTTTGCAAAATGGAATAAAATGATCAACAGGATTAAAAAATTAAGATTAATTCAATTTAGTTTTTTGGTAACCGGCATATTAATAATTTTTTTTACATATTCGGCTAATGAATTTTTTTCTAGAGAAGAAATTCTACCCCAAGAGACACAAGAAAAAATAAAAAAATTAAATAATCAGCAGGTCAATGATGATATTTTTTTTAATATTGAATATTCTGGCTTAGATTTAGCAGGCAACAGATATGTATTAAAATCAAAAGAAGCATTTAATAGTAAAGATAATCAAGATATTGTAAATATGAAATCTGTAGAAGCTTTTTTTTATTTTAAAGATAATACTGTTTTAAACGTGCGATCTGATAAAGGAATTTATAATAATAAAACTTTAGATATGAAGTTTAACGAAAATGTAAAAGCTATATATGAAGGCAGCAAATTATTTGCTCAAAAAGCAGAATACTCTAACTTTAACAGTTTTTTAATCATTTCTGAAAAAGTGGAAATAAATGATGCCCAAGGAACTATTTTTGCAGATAAATTGCTATTTGATATAAAAAAACAAACTTTAAATATTGCTTCTTTCGAAAATAATAAAATTAATGCTAATATAGAATTAAAATGAAAAAAGGTTTTAGAATTTTAAAATTTAAAAAAGATAAACCTATATTTGAAATCAAAGATATAAATAAATCTTTTGATGGTAGGCCTATTTTAAAAAAATTATCTCTCAAAGTTTACCCGGGTGAATGTGTAGGCGTTCTTGGTCCTAATGGTTGTGGAAAAACAACTTTATTTTCAATTTGTATAGGTGAACAAAATGCAGAAGGAGGGAAAATTTATTTAAATAACAAATCAATCGAACAAATACCTATTCATTTACGGTCAAAAGAAGGATTGGGGTATCTACCGCAGCAAAGAAGTGTTTTTGATATGAGTGTTTATGATAATTTAATTGGTATAGCGCAAATTTCAATCAAATCTGCAGAAAAACAAAAAGCAACTACGGAAAAATTACTCGATGAATTTAATTTACAGCATTTGCGAACTTTAAATGCCTCAGTATTGTCTGGTGGTGAAATAAGAAGATTAATGATGGCTAGGGTAATGATTAATAAACCAAAAATTGTTTTACTAGATGAGCCGCTTGCAGCTCTTGATCCTTTAGTAATTCAAGATATACAAAAATATATTTTAAAGATTCAAGCAGGGGGAACTTCGGTTATGGTGACAGATCATAATGTAAAAAATTTATTCGACATAACAGATCGTTCATATGTGCTTGGAGAACAAACAGTTATAGCTGAAGGTACATCAAGAGAATTGTTGAAATCGTCAAAAGCTATTGAACATTATTTTGGTTCTCAATTTTCATAAAGATAATGTCACCAAAAAGATTTAATTTAATTTTAAATAATAAGATTTCCGCATTTAAAAGAAAAATTGATGTTGATCCAGATAAATCAATTTCGATAAGAAGTTTTATAATTGGATCCATAAGCAATAACATTTCCTCAGTTAAAAATGTCTTGGAATCTGAAGATGTGTTGTCTGCCATCAGATGTCTAAAACAATTAGGTGTAAAAATTGTAAAAAAAAAAACAAGGAACTATCTAATATATGGAAAAGGTTTAGGATCATTATTTGCAAAAAAGAATACCAAAATGAATTTTGGTAATTCAGGAACATTAGCAAGACTTCTTATTGGTGTTTTATCGTCAACACCTGGTATTGAAATAAAAATTCATGGTGATCACTCTTTAAACAAAAGAAATATGAAAAAATTATTTACTTTAATGTCAAAATTTGGAGCATTCTTTTTACCTAAAAATAAATTTAAATTTCCTATTAAAATGATTTCATCTAATTTGCCTATAGGAATTAAGTATGAAGCTGGTGTTTCCGCACAGTTAAAAAGTGCGGTTATATTAGCTGGCTTAAATTCTTATGGTGAAACACAAATAATAGAAAAAGAAAAAAGTAGAGACCACACTGAAAATATGTTGCTGAATAATTTTCAAACAATAAAAATAAAAAAAAAAAATAAAAAATTAATTAAAATATATGGGAAAAAATATTTAAATTTGATTAACACAAAAGTTCCAGGTGACCCATCATCTGCTGCCTTTTTTTCTGCGTTAACTTTACTCAACAAAAACTCCTCGATCATAATTAAAAATGTAGGATTAAATCCAACCAGAACTGGTTTTTATAAAATTCTAAAAAAAATTGGAGCAAAAATAAACTTTACTAATTTAAAAAAGGAAAATAATGAGTTAAGAGGAGATATTAACGTAAAGAGTTGCAAACTTAAACCAATTAAAGCCTCTAAGGAATATTATGTTAGTGCTACAGATGAATATCCAATTTTATTCGTAATTGCAGCTTTAACAAAAGGTATTTCTGTATTCAAAGGCATAGGAGATTTAGCAAATAAGGAAAGTAATCGTATTTTGGAAATGCAAAAAATTTTGTCACAAATTGGAGTCAAGAGTACATCTGGTAATAACGAATTAAAAATTTATGGCAAAGGTTTATTTGACGCCAAAAATAAAAAAATTACAGTTAAAAATTTGGGTGATCATCGTATTTGTATGTCTTCATTTATTTTGGGAATTTTAACAGGTGCTGAAACTAAGATAAAAAATTTTGAGACAGTTTTTACATCTTCACCATCTTTTTTAATAATTATGAAATCTTTAGGAGCAAAATTTGAAATACAAAAATAGAATAATTCAAATTTCATGTGATGGGGGTGCTGCCACCGGTAAATCAACTGGTGCAAAAATAATTGCTAAAAAATACAAGCTTGCATTTCTTTCAAGTGGTTTGTTATATCGGTATGCTGGCTATTTAATTCTAAAATATAAGCCAAAAAATATTGACTCTTTTTTAAAAAAGAAATTTCACCAACTTGACTATATTAAATTAAATAAAATTAAACTGCACTCTCCTAAAATTTCAATGTTTACTTCAAAAATTGCTAGAAAATCTAATATTCGAAATATTTTAAAAAAATTTCAAAAAGATTTTATCAAAAAAAATAAAGGATGTGTGCTGGAAGGAAGAGATGCATCAACTAAAATTATGCCAGATTCAGATCTTAAGTTTTTTTTTATTTGTAATTTAAATGTTGCTGCAAAAAGAAGATATAAAGAACTCAAAAAAAATTCAAAAAATATCAATCTAAAAGAGGTAAAACTGGCGTTATATAAGCGGAATCTTTCTGACATGACACGAAAAATATCACCTTTACAGAAACATCCTGATGCTGTAGTTGTGGACACCGGAAAATTAAATAAACAAGCAATGAAAACTAAAATGTCTAAATATATAGAAAAAATTTTAAGAAAAAAGTATGGCAACTGAACAAGAATTACAATCAACAGACTCTTCTTTACATAAAGAATTTCAAAACCTATTAGATCAAGATTTCAAAGATAGAAAACTTAAAGAAAATGAAATAATAAAAGCGACGGTAACAGAAGTTACTAAAAACTTTATAGTAGTTGATTGTAAAGCAAAAATGGAAGGCATGATACCTATTGAGGAATTTAAAAACGATGATGAACTAGCTAATATTAAAGTTGGTTCTTCAATTGATGTTTATCTTGAAAGAATTGAAAGCTTTAAAGGTGAGATAGTAATTTCTAGAGATAAAGCTAGAAAAATGAAGGCTTGGAAAAAAATGGAGAAAGTCTTTGAAACTCAAGAAGAAGTAACAGGCTACATAACTGGAAAGGTTAAAGGAGGATTTATAGCTAGCGTCGAAGGCTTACCTTGTTTTATGCCATCATCTCAAATTGATGTAAGACCGTTAAAAAGAATAGATCACTTAATGAATACACCGGTCAAAGTAATTGCAACTAGAATTGACAAAAATAGAGGAAATGTTTGTGTATCTAGAAGAGCGGTTCTTGAAAAAAGTAAAAATGCTGAAATTACTGAAGCTTTAAAAAATATTAAAGAAGGTGATATTGTTGAAAATGCAATTGTTAAAGCAAGTTTGGATTGGGGGATATTTTTAGATATAAATGGTGTTGATGCCCTACTACACGTATCAGATTTAAGCCACGGAAGAGTAAAAAAACCATCTGACTTAGTAACTATAGGACAAAAACTTAAAGTCAAAATCACTAAAATTGACAAAAAAACAAATCGCGTATCAGCATCTGTAAAAGCCTTAACGGAAGATCCTTATGAAAATATTGAAAAAAAATATAAAATTGGTGAAGTTTACGAAGGTGTAGTAACAAAAATTTTAGAATATGGTTGTTTTATTAAAATAGAAGATGGAATTGAAGGACTTATACATAATTCAGAATTAGATTGGACTAACAGAAATATAAAGCCGAATAAAGTTTTGTCTGTCTCTCAAACCATAAAGTTTAAAATTGTTAATATTGATAAAGATTTAAAAAGAATATCTCTTTCTTATAAGGCGATCTTAGATAATCCTTGGGATCAAATTAAAGATAAAGTTGGCAAAGAAGTAAAAATTAAAATTAATAACATTACTGACAAAGCTATATTTGGTGAATTAATAGATTCGAAACTTTCAGGAATGTTGCATTATAAGGAAATCTCGTATCAAGAAAATGTTGAAGATCTTAAAAAATATAAAAAAAATGACACGATATCTGTTAAAATCTTAGAAATTAAAGATGATAAAATAAGATTTTCTAAAAGAGCGCTAGATAAAGACCCGCTAGACTGGTTTAAAGATAATAAGAAAAAAGTAGGTAACATAGTTACTACAAGAATTCACGAGGTTCTTAAAACAGGTGTTAAGGTTTCACTAGATAAAGATAAAAAATTAATTTTCACTATTAGAAAAATTGACTTGGCCAAAGATGCAGCAGACGCTAGACCAGAAGTATTCTCACCTGGTAATGCTTTGGATGCTAAAATCATAGAATTAGATGTAGCTTCAAGAAGAGTAAAATTAAGTGTTAAAGCAGCACAAATCGATGAGGAAAAATCTTTAATTGCTAAATTTGGTGAAGGAGCTACTAAATCTGGGGCAACACTTGCTGGGATTTTTCAAAAGGCCATCGGGAAAAAAAATAAAAAAAAATAATTGTCAAGACAAAGACTAATCAAACAAATTAAAGAAAAAAATCCACAACTTAATCGATCTGAAATAGAAACAATAATCAACATTTTTTGTGATAACATTCGAAATGCTGCAAAAAATGGAAAAAAAGTTGAACTAAGAAACTTTGGAACTTTTTTTATTAAAACTATAAAAGAAAATTTTTCTGCCAGAAATCCTAAAACTGGGGAGTTGATTTATGTTCCTGAAAAAATTAAACTAAGATTTAAAGCTAGTAAGATTTTAAAAAAAATAATCAATGAATAAACAAAAAATTTTTATTGCTTGTGACACAACAAATCCAAAAAGATTGGAACAAATTATAAATCAAACACGTACAAAGGATTTAAGAGTAAGTTATAAAATTGGTTTAGAATTTTTTCTTAGTCCTAAAGGAAGATATTTTATCTCAAAATTAAAAAATCAAGAAGTTTTTTTAGACTTAAAGTTAAATGATATTCCAAACACATGTGCTGCTGCTGTTCTTGCTTTAAAAGATTTAAAAAATATTTCTTATCTCACAGTGCATATTAATGGCGGAATTGAAATGCTTAAAGCAATTAAAAAAGCTTCAAAAAAGATAAACCATAAAATTAAAATAATAGGTGTAACTATTTTAACTAGTTTTTCAAACTCCTCTATAAAAAGAATTGGTTACACAAAATCAATAAAAGAATTAGTAAAAAAACAAGCCTCCCTCGCCAAAATTGCAAAACTAGATGGAATAGTTTGTTCTGGTTATGAGGCTAACATAATAAAAAAGATTTGTAACAAAATGGAAATTATCACTCCTGGTATTAGATTGTTTGGAGACTCTATAGGTGATCAAAAAAGAGTAATGACACCAAAAGAAGCTTTTAAAAATGGAGCCACCTCTATTGTTTTAGGAAGAAGTATAACAAAGGGAAATGTTAAAAATAATATAAAAAAACTCATAAAATCTTTGAATTAAATTAATGAAACTTAAAGTTTGTGGTCTTTCTAACCAAAATGAAGTGGAGGCTTGTGTGTCTCTTAAAGTAAATTATTGCGGTTTTATTTTAAATTTTACCAAAAGTCATCGTCATATTACTTTAGAAAAGGCAAAATATCTTACAAATATTAACAAAGATAAAACAAAATATGTTGGAGTTTTAGTTAAGCCTACAGATGAGGAGCTAAATCAATTTTCCAAACTTAATTTGGATTATTTTCAACTTTACGGTAATTTTAGTTCTGAAGATTTGTTGCAAATAAAAAAAAAATTTAAGATTAAAATAATTTCATCAATTCAAGTTAAAAAAAAGGATGACATATACAAATATAAATTAATTGAAGATGGCTCGGATATAATCCTATGGGATAGTTCTGGTTATGAAGAAAGCTTAAGTTGGAATTATAATTGGATAAAACCTGTTTCAACAAAAGTTAAAAGGATGATAGCAGGAAATATAACAATAGATAAAATAAAGGATTTACAAAATTTAACGGATATTATTGATGTTTCTGGCGCTTTAGAAACAAATAAAGTAAAAGATATTAATAAAATAAAAAAATTTACCAATACAATTAAAAAAATAAGTTATGAAAATTAAAAAAAATATACCTCTAATTGATCAACATGATAAAAACTACATGTATGGAGGAAAATTTGGTGGTAATTTTATACCTGAAACACTTAAAAAACCCATTGATGATCTTACTAAATTATTTTCAAAATTAAGAAACGATAAAAAATTTTTAAAAGAAAGAGATTATTATTTTAAAAACTACGTTGGTGCTCCTACACCTTTGATAAAATTAGAAAACTTAACAGGCTATCTTAAGGGAGCTCAAATATACGCAAAGGTAGTGTCTGAAGCTAATGGTGGGGCTCACAAAATTTACAATGCTACTGTGCACTGTTTAATTGCAAAAAGAGCAGGTAAAAAATTTATTGTGGGAGATACAGGGGCAGGTTACGCTGGAAAAATGCTGTCAATGGCTGCGAAAAAATTTGGCCTTAAATGTAAAATATTTATGGGGGCAAAAGATATAGTAAGACAGAAGCCTAATGTTGATGCAATGAAAAAGAATGGAGCTACAATAGTTCCCGTCACTACTGGAAGTCAAACCTTAGTAGATGCTGTAAGTGAGTGTATGAGGTACTGGGTTTCGAACTGCGATACAACACATATGTGTGTGGGATCCACAGTAGGTCCTAATATTTTTATCAAGATATGTGCCTATAGCACCGCACAGATTTCTAGAGAATTAATTAAACAAGTGAAGGAGGAATTTGGAAAAATTCCAAAAAAAATTAAACTACTAAACTGTGTAGGTGGTGGAAGTTCTGCTATGGGTTTTTGGAATGAGTTTATGGACACTGACGCTGAGTTAGTAGGCATTGAAGCTGGGGGGCCGCAAAAGAGTAGCCTGCACGCCGCGCCATTAACAAATGGTTCTAAGATTGGAATTTTACATGGTGCTGCACAATATGTTATTCAAGATAAAGAAGGTCAAATAGGATCGACAGAGTCTATTTCTGCTGGTTTAGATTACCCTGGAATTTCACCTCTACATTGTTTTTTAAAAGATGCAAAAAGAGCAAGATATACATCTGCTAGTGATGAAGAAGCCTTGAAAGCTTATCAATTAGTTTCAAAATTAGAAAATATATCTCCATCTTTAGAACCTTCCCACGCATTTGCTGAAGCAATTAAAATAGCACCTAAATTAAAAACGTCAGATGTTATAATCGTTAATTCTTGCGGAGATAGTTTTAAAGATAAAGATATTATTAAACAAAAATTAGGTTCGTACATAAGATGAAATCAAAAATTGCCCTAGCTTTTAAAAAATGTGAAAAAGAAAAAAGACCAGCATTAATTACGTATATTGTTGCTGGTGATAACACTAAAAGTAATTCTTTTAAAATGTTAAATGCCATTTCTAAACATTCAGACATCCTAGAGGTTGGATTTCCTCATAATACGCCAATAGCTGATGGTGGTCAAATTCAAGAAAGTTCTCATCGAGCTCTTAAAAATGGAATAAAACTTAAAGATGTTTTTCAAATTGTAAATAAATTTAAAAAGTCCAGTCCAAATAAACCATTAATTCTTATGGGTTATTTTAATTTAATTTATCAATGTGGAGAAGATAATTTCTTAAGAAAGTGCAGTATATCGGGAGTTGATGGTTTGATTATTGTTGATCTTCCCTACCCAGAAAATAAACTTTTCGCTAAGAAATGCAAAAAAAAATCAATTAATTTTATTCAATTATTGTCACCTACTACATCTAAGGATAGAATGAAAAAAATCATAAAAGACTCACATGATATGATTTATTATATTTCGATGCTGTCTACAACGGGAGGCAAATTGAAAGTTTCACCTAAAAAAATTCTTGAAAACTACAACAACATTAAAAAAATCAATCCTAAAAAAAACTTAGTAATAGGCTTTGGTATTACAGATAAGACTATATCTTCCTTAAAATCAGCAAATGGACTAGTTGTTGGTAGTTTGCTTTGTAAAACAATTACTAATTCGCTCAAATTGAGACAAAATCCTGTCACAAAGTTAGGTAAAGTTGTGTACAATCTAAAAAGAAAAATTTTATGAACTGGATATCAAAATTTATTAAACCAAAAATTCAATCTCTTTTTGAAAAAAAATCCTCTAAAGTCGATGAAAATCTTTGGACAACATGTGGTTGTAAAAATTTAATTTATAAAGAAGATCTGAAAACAAATCAAAAAGTATGCCCTAAATGCGGGGCGCACCATAAACTAACGTGTAGAGAAAGATTTAAAATTTTTTTTGACAATAAAGAATTTGAATTAATAAAAACACCTTTACCTAAAGATGATCCTTTAAATTTTGAAGATAAGAAAAAATATACTGACCGTCTTAAGGCAGCTAGAAGCCTAACTGGCCAAGAGGATGCTGTTTTAATTGCAAAAGGTAAAATTCAAAATAATTTAGTTGTAGTAGGAGCTCAGGATTTTAGATTTATTGGAGGATCTTTCGGAGCTGCATCTGGTGAGGCATTTATTGCAGGGGCTCAACATGCTATTGAAAATAACCATCCTTATATTTTTTTTAGTTGTTCAGGAGGTCAAAGAATGATGGAATCAGCTATAGCACTAGTACAAATGTCAAGAACTGCCCTTGCGGTTAATGAATTAAAAAAAAATAATATTCCTTTTATTGTTGTTTTAACAAATCCTACAACAGGTGGGGTTACAGCTTCATGGGCCATGTTGGGAGATATATTAATAAGTGAACCTCAATCTGTTATAGGTTTTGCGGGGAGACGAGTTATTCAAGATACCGTTAGAGAAACACTGCCAGATGATTTTCAAACTGCAGAATACGTCAAGGAACACGGGGGATTAGATTTAATAGTTGAAAGGCAATATTTAAATTCTACCATTGGCACATTGTTAAATGTTTTGTTGAAAAAAGCAGAGGCTCAAGCTAAACAAGAGTCTAATGTCACAATCGATAAATCTTTATCAGCAGTTAGCTAATCATAAATTATTCAATAAAACTATTAACTTTGATTTAAAAAGAATCAAGTTAGTTCTAAAAAAATTAAATCATCCAGAGAGAAAATTAAATAATGTCATAAATATCTTGGGATCTAGTGGAAAATTTAGCACATTGTTTTCCTTAAAAAGTTTTATTGAGGCTAATAATCAAACTACAACTGCCTATATATCTCCATCTTTAAAAGATATTAAAGAACGTTTCTGGATTGGAAATCGCTATTTAACTCATCAAGAAATTAAACGATCAATTAAAATAATAGAAAAACTTAATTTACCTTTAACTATTTTTGAAGTTCTTACTGTCGTTTATATAATGAATGCTTATAAACAAAATGTTAATTATCATCTCGTTGAAGCAGGCGCGCTTTTTGCAAAAGACTCAACAAACGTTTTTGATTTTCCCTTAGCTCAAGTGGTTGTTAATATTAATAAACAGCACCTCAATTTTCTTTCAAAGAAAACACTAGATGAAATAATTTATCAAAAAGTAGGTTTTTTAAGTAATTTTACTAATATTTATATAGGAAAACAAAAGCCCAATGTTTTAAAAAAAATTAAAAATAATTTAAAAAATAACAAAAGTAAAATTATTTTTCCAAATTCTTGGAAATTAATTAAAAAGAAAAATCAATACTTCTATCAAGATAAAAAACACAAAATTAAACTAAATACTAAAAATATTCATTCAAAAGGATTATTGGAAAATCTCTGTCACGCTATAAAAATAGCTCTTGATCTTAAAATTAATAGGAAAATTATAGCAAAAACTATACCGAAAATTTCTTTTGAAGGAAGATTTCAATATTTAGATAAGGGTAAAATTAAGAAAAAACTCACAAAAAATGAACAAATTTTGTTAGATGGTGCACATGCAGAAACAGATGCTAAAAACTTAGTAAAGTATTTAAAATCAATAGTGGTTAAAAAATATGGTATTTGGGCGATGATGAAAAATAAAGAACCAGATATATTTATAAAACAGTTCAAATATACTTTTAAAAAAATAATAACTATACCTATTGAAAATGAACAAGGCTCGATGTCTGCAAAAGAATTACGTTTGATAGCTTTGAAAAATAAATTTAATGTAGAAAAAGCTAATACTTTTGATGAAGCTTTAAAAAAAATTTCCTCGAAAGAAAAAAAACTTATTGTTTGTTTTGGTTCACTTTACAATGTTGGAAATATTTTAAATAAAAACTAAATATGAGGTTCTATAAATTCTAGCATTTCTTTTTCGCTAGTAGCTCCTACTTTTGTTCCTAAAAGCTTGCTGCCTTTAAATAAAAGAACTGTTGGTACTCCTCTCACTGAAAACTTAGTAGGTTCGTTCGGTTGTAACTCTATGTCGTGATAGTAACAATCAATTTTGTCTTCTTTTTCATTGGATATTTTTTCAATGATTGGTTTTAACTGCTGACATGGTCCGCACCATGATGCAGAAAATTGAATTAGAGAAAGTTTATCTCCACTTATTTGTTCTTGAAATTTTTCGTCTGTTGAATCTTTAAATGCCATATACTCTAATTAAGTATTTTAAATTTTTTGTCAACTATGCAGATGAGTAATGTTTTTCTAATTCTTCAACGTATGCGTTAATTTCATCTAAAATTTTTAGCTTCTCTGGCTCTCCCTGTTTTTCAAATTTTGCTCTTAAGGTATCGATCTCTGAATAAGTTCTTGGTATAGTATTCCATTTTTCATTATTTGTGCTTAAAAGTTTTTTGGCTACGTCTTTATGTATTAAATTAAAGTCTGACTTACTTAAAGACTCAGGTTTTTCCATGTATAACAATTTTTTTCCAAAATATTGTAATCTATCATCTTTAAATTTTGAAATTACTTCAAGTTTTTTATCCCAGCTAGTTGAGTGAAACTCAGGCATTATCTTATTATCTTCTGCTGTGGTAAATTTAGCATAAATACTTTCTTCATTATATAAGTCCTCTTGAGATTTACTTTGTTCTTTTTCCACTGCTTCTGAGCGCTTTATAGACTCAATTTTTTCTACAAACTCCTTGTTATTTCTTATCAATTTAGCCCGCGCTTCTAACTTAGTTGTTCCTATCAATTTATATTCGTCAAATTTATCACCATAAGAAGGGTTCATAATAATGGGGTGTTTATTGTGCCTTACAGTTCTAATAAATTTCGGTTGCTTTTTCATAGCAGCCTCTAATTCATTTAATGACATTTTTAAATAAGGTTCTGGATCATGCTTAAGATCAAAACATAAAGGCCATTGGTATTGAGGATGCTGGCAAATATAAGTTTGAACATAAGGTCTGCTTTTCCCATAAAAATATTCATTAGTACAAAAAAATAATTCTTTTTTAATTAATTCTAATGATTGGGTTTTATCCATTGTGAGCATGCTTGCTTTCCAAACACTGGGAGCTTTTTTTGAAATTAATTTTGCAACGCCGATAGTTGCAAGAACATCTCCTATAGCCGAGTGGGCGGCATCACCGTGCTCTATACCATTCATTGGTGCCATTTGATCTAATTTATAAACATCATTACCTTTTTCATTAATTGGATTTTTTAAAGTTTTTGGGTAATAAAGATTTGCTGCACGAGCAAGACTTAGAATATCTCCCCTTGTATTTCCATTAGTACTAGTGATGTAAGGATATTCTAAAGTTTGAAAAAGTGTACACCTTAGAAACTCTTCATCAAATTCTATACTGTTAAATCCAATGTACGTAGCTTTGCCCCATCGTTTTAAAGTTTCAACAAATTGTCTTACCATTTCATAATGAGATAAATTTGACTCCTTTAGCATTTTTGGTGTTGATTTATTTACGATTAAAGCCATAGCTTCAGGAATAATCCCTGGGCTTAATCTACATCTTGCATCGAAGCGATCTAGTTCATCCAAGCTATCATTTGTTAAAACAGCACCAATCTGAATGATTTGTCCCCAATATTTATTTGATGAGCTGGTTTCAAAATCGTAGAAAACAAAATTTGACATTATTATTTTACTTTAGAATTTTTATTTTTTCAGAATTCTTTTCTAAAGTTTCCTTTACTTGTTGAGGATCTTTTATATTAGAAAGTGTATTCATTATTGATCTAGCATCTCTACCAAACCCATCTGTGACGGTCATAGCTTGTTCAAGTTTTTTTCTCAAATCTTTAATGCCTTCAAAATGTTTATCGAATCTTGAGCTAATATTTCTCAAATCGCTATAAATTTGTGTTGCATGCTGTTGAACTTTTAAAGTTTGAAATCCTAAATGATAAGATTGAAGTAAAGCCGATAAAGTATTAGGTCCTGAGATTGTTACTTTATATTTTGTTCTCAGTTCCTGTAATAATAATTCTTTTGTTTTCGGATCTCTATAACTTGAAAGCTCTGCAAAAAGTCCTTCTGTAGGCACATAGATAATTGCAAAATCTGTGCTTTTAGGTGGAGCTATATATTTTAAATTTACTGACTTTGCTTTTAGTTTAAATGCTGCAGCTAAATCTTTTCTTGCCTCTACTTGAGCTTCTTTATCATTAGCATTGTATGCATCATCTATCGCTTTATATTTTTCAACTGGCCAGTGACTATCAATTGGTAATAAAACATCTTGAAGCTTTATGGCAAATTCGACTGTTTCTGAATTTTCTTCCGGTTTCATTTTAACGTTAGCTATAAATTGTGAAGCTGGTAATAAATCTTTTAATAGTGAACCAAGTCCAAACTCGGCTAAGGTGCCATAGGTTTTTACTCCACTTAAAATTTTGCTAAAGTTATCTTGGCTTCTATTTAATTCATTTACTTGTTTATTAAAAACCCCTACTTTTTCATCTACTTTTGTTAGAGCGCCTGTCATATCTTTTGCTATCTCCTTGCTCATAGAGCCAAATGACTGGCTAAAAGAATTCTTTAGTGAGTTAACTTCGTCCTTAAATATCTGGCTATTATCAGTTAACTCTGGTTGCTTGCGCTTAAATAAAAGAATAACTGCTATTAAATTAGCAATTAATAGGCATATAACTATAGCAATAAGTATCGAATCCATAAACTACTATATATCATTTACGATATTAATTCTAAATGATTGGTTTTACGACTTATTTTCTTGGCTGGATAAGTCTGCCCCTGTATCAGGGTCAAGCTCAATACCTAGCGGAGTAATATCTTTTGGTAATGGAGTAAAAGAACTTTCTGGATTTTCCTCATATTCACTTCGCGTTATTCGGTAGAGGCCAAAGATAACCATTAAAATTAAAAATAAAATAATGTAAACAAAAAAACCATTAGCACCAAATAATTGCATTGTTACGGAACATAATATTGGTCCAAATATTGCTCCTACTCCAAAAACTATGTTTAAGCCAGATCCAGCAGCTACAAATTTATCTTTTGTAATATTATCATTTACGTAGGCAAGAATAATAGGGAAAAAAGTAAGTGTCATACCCGCCATTAAAGTAATACTCAAAAATAATTTTGTTTTTTCTAATGTAGTAGAAAAATAATTAAATTTAGTTAAATTCTGAGTAAAGGCATTAGAAAATGATGTACCTGAAAATAGTATTGCTAATATACAAAAAATGATCGCAAATATTCCACTAGTTATGATGACTTTTCTACGATCCATTCTGTCAGAGATATAACCAATCGGCCATTGAAAAATAGCGCCTGCAGCTACTATTAGAGTAAGAAGTATTGAAATTTCATAAATTGTTAAATTCATATTCGCTGCATAAACTGAAGCAAGAGTTAAAACAGCAGAGTAAATAAATCCAGTGCATAGCATAGCAAAACTTCCAAAAGGAGAAATACGATATAGTTCTTTTATACTCATTGAAGCAGTTTTTTTAAATTTTGGAGGTTTTTTTTTAGCTAAAAGAATAGGTATTAAAGCAATTGAAAATAAAACTGAAATTAAAATAAAAGGCTCATACCTAGTAGGGCTACTGACGTTAAGTAATAAATTACCTGTTGCAAAAGCAACGTACGTAATAATCATATATAATGATAAAATTTGTCCTCGATTTCTATTAGTTGCTCTATCGTTTAACCAGCTTTCTGTAACAATAAATATAGCTATCATTGAAAACCCAGTTAAAAATCTACCAAAAATCCAAACGTAAGGATTGACAAAAGTTACGTGTATTAATGCACTTAAAGACGCTAAACTAGCGAAAGCTGAAAATGTTCTGATATGCCCAACACTATTAATAAGCTTTGGACAATAAAATGCTCCAATGAAATAACCCAAAAAATATCCTGAAAAGAGTGCACCAACTGCTAGATAATTAAATTCTTCTATTACCGCTCTTACTCCAAGAAGGTTTCCTTGAAACCCATGTGCTGTTGCTAAGATAGCAAAGCCAATAAAGAGAGCCCAATTATTTTTTAAAGTTTTATACATTCGGCCACTAATTAAATATTAATTAAGTTTTTTTTGTGACTAATTATCCCTTTTGAAACCTTAGTTTTTTTAATCCATTGAAGAGGTATAGATTTAACACCCTTCAATGCCGCAAAATAGGCTCCGGTAAAATTGGCTCTAGAACAATTACAGCCACCAGCCTTTATTGTTTTGGTGATGGCAGATTTGTAGCTGGCACTTGTTATGATTGCGTGAATGGACCCCATAAATGTACCCGGATAACTGCATGCCTTACCAAATTCTTTGACAACTTGAATATGATTTTGATTTTTTAATCTAAGAACTTTTTTAATATTATTTATCACCTCTTTAAAATAACTATTTTTTCCGTATTTTCTTAAGAACCTCTTAATGGGATCATTTTCACCTTTATTGGCTAAATCTATGATCTTTAATTTTGCTAAAGCATATATCTCATTAGTTTTTGTGTTAGCTACAGTTTTAATAATTTTTTTTAGATCTTTTTCTGAATTATTATAAAGATAATAAGGTAGAGCTGCACAGAAACCATCTGACTCATTAACTTTAGTGCCGCCTGTTATGCCTTTTTTAGCTT
>Ga0222717_10001575_pt1 | contig 18491 bp, 38 predicted proteins | sample C33_18DmetaG_FD_165053 | JGI IMG/M metagenome (GOLD analysis project Ga0222717, IMG submission 165053) | Estuarine water microbial communities from San Francisco Bay, California, United States - C33_18D | ecosystem: Environmental > Aquatic > Marine > Unclassified | place: USA: California...
AAAAAGATTCTAGCGTTATAAATTTTTTATACTCGTTCATAACTAATCTCTTGGATTTGGAATTATCTTTAATATATGTCTATGGGTATACATTTCATCTAAACTGTATCCTTCTTTAGTTTTAAGTATGTAGTTGATAAAGTTGTCGCAATGTTTCTTAGACTTAAAGTCCTTGGTGATTATCCAATCTGTTCCAAAGTCTGTTTTAAATTGTAGTGTCGCTGTCATGGTTTTTTATATTGATTAATAATCTTCTTGTGGATAAATATCCTCCCAACCGTCTACTGAATTGGGATAAGCGTATGTTCTCTTTTCCTTTGGTTTTTGTTGCTCATACTCCCTAACCCAAAAGTCTTGACCATCTTGTCCCCAACGCTCTATGCACTCATCGGCTTCTTTCTGTGCTTCTTCAAAGGTTTTAAATCCATCCTCTTGGTCTACTGCGTAGCCAAGTTCATCTAGTGTTACTACTTTGTACATAATTTAGTCGCCCATTTTAGTCGGAAGGGACTTTATCCTAGTTAGATGTGAGCATAGGAGTCGAACCTATTTACGCCATCCTTGGCACTCACTAAGTTTACTTGTTTATTCTTGTATACAAGTTAGGAATACAGTTGAGGTGGCTCTCTATCCATTAGCTTCTTAACCTCTACCACCCAATTAAAATACGCCATTGTCTCTGTTGCCTCCTTGAGCATATTTGGTATGTCATCATCGTCCTCGCATTCATCCAAGGAATCTTTAATTCCCATTAACTGCCAATACATCTCATCGTTGTACTCGTAGCCTCCATACTCTTCAAAAATTTCCCACATCTTAATGTGCATTCTGTTGATTTTTTTCCTGTCTTTTAGTGTCTCTTTTGTCATTGTTTTATTATTTTATAATTAGTTTAAATTATCTATTTGATTTTGTAGTTCGTCAATTAAATCAAGTACGTTTTGCCTATCATCATTATTTTCAAAATCCTTAAGTAATGAACTATATATATCATCTAATTTATTTCTGTAATTCATTGTTTTATTATTTATTATTTATTAATATCTGTAACCATTCTCGGCAAGTCTTACCTGCTCGTCAAACCTCTTATCCGCATCCCACTCTTCGATGCAGTCTTTTGCCCACGATGGGACTGTATCCCAATCTATTTCATCAACAACACGTTCGCCATTGCACTCACCACAAACTTGGTCAAATGCTCCGTTAGTGTAGGCAGTAAAGCCATCATCATCGCAATCATCCCTAAAGCTATCTACCATAGCGTTTTCATCAAGGTCTGTTCTAAAGTGACGGCCATACCCTCTACAGGTATGGCATACTTCTCTTTTTGAAGACACATTGATGCCTGTCGTTCCTAGCGTTTCAGAGTCATAATCGCTTTGATATTCAAATGACTCGTGGTATAGTCTGTTTTCCATAATTCTAAATGTATTTATTTAATTCTTGGTAGTTATCTATTGCAAATTGCAGGTTGCTTATCGCATCATAAATATGTACAAACTCCTCATCATCCTGTAAAAAATCATCCTCAATGATTTCGTTTATCTCGCACGACATCCCGTCTATCTCAGACAGGATGGTTCTTAAGTATTCTTTTGTTTCTATGTTCATAACTCATATGTTTTTATGTTCATAGCCTCTGCTCCTTGTCTGAAGAAATATTCCCTTAGGGTTATCTCGTCAGTCACAAGTAAGAACCTAAGGTTAGGCTCGCTATTGTCTTGTCGAACCATTTCTTTGTTCTTTAACTGTTCTACTTGCACCTCTACGTGAGGTATTCTTGTTTTAATCATAATCTAGTTGCCTGTGTTTGTCGAGAAGGACTTTACTCTAGTTAGTTCTAGGGACAGGAATCGAACCTGTCTTCAACCATTCCTAGAGGTAATACTACACCAATGGCATTTTAGATATATCATAACCACCACCTCTTACCCACTCTGTAGCTCTATCAGTCGTCCAATAGGAGTCATTAGCCACCAAGTCTGTGATGAGTTCTGATTGGTATCCCTTCAGCATCATTTTAGATGCCTTTACACAGGCTTCGTTCCTGCCATCGGTATACTTGTGTTGTGACACCCTCTCTAGTGTCTTAAAAAGCATCCCAACCGCTTTCTGCTCTAGGGTATTATGCATCCTTGTAAACTCACTCGCAAAGTCTTCAATCTCTACATTATTTGCACCATTGATAAAACTCTCCATAGCTCTTGCTAACTCTTTACCACTCATAACTAAAATCGCCTATGTTAATCGGGAAGGTCTTTACCCTAGTTAGATGTGGGATATGGTTTCGCTCCATACAAGGGCATCTATGCCTCCCACAGGTCTTAGTTAATAGTTACCACATTCAATCTGCTCGACTAGGTATTCTTCTAGCTCATCATTTTCTTCATTCAAATCATCAGAGGCGGTAAGGTGTGCCATCCCGCTTTTAAAGTTTAAATGACCGCTATAAATCTCTACGCTGTCATAAACCACCGACATTCCTATCGATGAAACATCAAGAAAATCGCCTACTATGATTTCACATTCATCGGCATCAAAATCCTTATGACTTACTACAGTCTCTCTTACTACTACTTTTACTTTGCTCATAGCTCTATCTCGTTATTGGTTAGTCCCTTGATTAATGCTTCTCTGTTACTGCCATCTGCTCTTTTCCAAGCCTCTGTAAACGTGCCTCTGCAAATTGCAGTCATAAAGCCTCCTAATCCATCTACAAGTTGATTCTTGCGTTCTATGGATGCAATCTCCTCGATGAGAGTGTGAGCCGTTCCACAACAAGAGCCGTTGTCAGAATAGTTAGCGATTGCTACAAGCATTGTGTAGTTCTTGTAGGTGATTCCTTGTGGTAGATATCCATTTGGAAATCCACTTCTTAATTTGATTTTTGTAGTCATAATAAATAATGCCTATGTTTAGCGAGAAGGACTTTACTCTAGTTAGATACAGGTAGCAGTATTGCTCTGCTCAAGGCTGTCGACAGCACCTGTAATTATTTTAGTTGTTACTGTTATCGTTTATTGCGTTGTTTATTTCATCATAAGTATGCTTATTTCTTAAGTACTTGTATGATGTTAAATTACCTAACAATTTGTTAATCCATTGCGTACCATACATTTGTTGCAGGTTGTAATATTCTTTGTGTAGTTCCATATTTCTAATTTTATTGGTTATAAAAATCAACGTATCCAAATATTTTTTGGCTTTGTAAGTCTTGTATCATGCAAATCATTTCATTTCTTGTGCCTTCGACTTCACAGTCACTTTCTAGTAAGCTTAAGCAGTATGCTATGATTTCTTTTTGTTTTTTAGTGTACCTCATAATCTTATTGGTTTTTGTTTTTTCTATAGTTAGTTACTTCCTCAGCTATAATTACTGCTAGGCAAAAGATAAATAGCAGTACGAAAATACTTGGTATTGCTACATCCGTGAATTGTGTTATGGTCATAATAAATAATGCCTATGTTAATCGGGAAGGTCTTTACCCTGTTAGATGTGAGATGCAGTATTGCTCTGCACTAGGACATCAATGTCTCTCACGTTTATTACTCTTTACTATCCATTAAAAATTGCGTCGTAATCTTTCTTTACATTGTCTCTCTTAGCATTCTTTAAACCGTTACCAATTTTGTTCTTTAGTTCAAACCATACAAGCATTAAGTTGTTGTCGTCATGACTGATGCATCCCCAAGACTCTACATACACCCCATCCATAGTAACTCTTGCTTCCACTTGAATTGGTAGCGAATACTTGTTAGTTGGGTTAACTGTCATCTGATATAAGCACGAAGAACTTACCTCTATAGAATAAGATACCTTTACGCCATTGGTAAATGTTACTGACTTTGTTTCTGTACTCTCAATTATAAAGCCATCGAACTTGTTAAGAAATTGTCTTGTGCTTTTGTCTGCATTTGGGAATACTGTATTGAAATCTATCATTGTAAATAATGCCCATGTTTATCGGAAGGGACTTTATCCTGTTAGTTATCTTGAAAGGTTTCGCTCCTTTGCCTAACGAATAGGTAAGCCCTAAATGGCACAAGATAATTTTTGTCGTATACTACAGTTCTAGTCTTTACTTTTTCGCTCCATCTTTAGTGGTTAACACTTGGTTCTTGTGATAGCACCCATAGTCGGCTTGGCATTCAGTTCGTTGACTGTCTTTGCTCGTCTAGGTAAGAAATCTGTCTAAGGCATTGCCTTTACTAGAATTCACATATACTGTGATGTATGAGATTAAAACCTTAAGAATGAGCAGTTTAAGAGGAAGAGATTGTAAGAATCTCAATAAACAGTTAAAGTAATGCTTTAGATAACAGGCGTTATCTTGTTGATAATCAGCATCTTAGCTCGGTAATAATCTCAATATGTCAATGAACGTCCGTTCTTACAGATTGCAATATAGTTCTTTTATTGATATTTCTTAGTGTTTTTTGTATAAATATTTAATTATTTTTTGTCAGTCTTGTTAGCCCTCTGCTCACCAAGGTTTGTTTGGTGTATAAAATGTATGGGCTGAGGTAAAGAGATATCTCTTAGTGTAAGAAGATTCTCTTTTTCTTTCGTATACAGGGCTGATACTCTTAGTCTATAAGGAATGCGGTAGGATAACTCGGAGAAGAACAAGGGACTACCCCTTGTCACCACTAGCACTAGCTAGTTTATTTCTTTATGGAGGGCTTTATATAAAAACGCCAAAAAAACCGAGAAAAAAATCTAAAAAATATAATTTGATTGGAAAAAAAAATCACTTTCGTTTTAGGGTCGTCGTACGCAGAACGGTAGGGAGTCCAAACACTATATACACCTAATAAAAATTTTTGTATATTTGTACTCTAAACATTTGTATTATGAAATTTAAAAGTATGGGAGGATTGACTGTCAAAGACGGTCGCCTTATTAACGATAGACCAAATGGGATTACAGGTATTGCTCAGGCTGCACAGTTAAGGAAGTCTGTTTATAATGCCAAGAAGGTAAATATTATTGCTGACGGTATGGAGTTGGCTGAGGGACGTAAAGGTTTTTATAGATTTTAGTTTGTAGTTGATTTTATTTTAGTTGATTTTAAGAGAGGGAGTGATTACCCTCTCTTTTTTTATACCCATTATTTAAGAACTGTGTTGTTTTAATGCTGATTAATGCTGTTTATTGTTTTGTAACTATTTGATTCTTAAGGGGATGTCGATAATGTCAATTTGAAACTGATTCTCTATTAAAATAAAATATATATATATATATAATACTACCCCCCCCCTAGGGAGGATAGAACTTTGTCATCTGATATTTTATATTAATTATTCGCTTATGTGTTAAAACTTTTGTTATTTTATATAAAACTTTTGTTTTCGTATATAAAAAATTGTTATCTTTGCTCAAAATCTAATTAATATGAATGAAATAGGATACTCTCCAAAAAATTTACACTTCGGTAATGTAGGCAGAAATAAGCTTATAAACGGCATTGAGGCAATGTCAAACGCAGTAAAGTCCACGTTAGGCCCTTCCGGGCAGACGGTTCTTATTGAATCTCCAAACCACACACACGGAATAACTGTAACCAAAGATGGTGTTACTGTGGCAAAGTCGGTTGACCTGCTAGACCCTGTTGAGAACCTTGCGGTAAGGATGATGAAGGAGGCTGCTGACAGGACTGCTACCTCAGCGGGTGATGGTACAACAACGGCTATAGTGCTAACAGAGCAGTTGGTGTTGGAGGGTGAGAGGCTTATCGGCCATAAGACTAACAAGACTGAGGTATTAAGAGAGCTTGTCAGTAACACTAAGGACATTGTGTCACAACTAAAGAAGCAGTCAAGGGCTGTAACAAAAGGGAGGCTACGTGACGTGGCAACTATTTCATCAAACAACGACACACACATTGGTGGAATAATCTCAAAGGTGTATAAGGGCGTTGGCAAGAATGGCATCGTGACTGTTGACCGTTCACAAACTTCTGACACACACTTTGAGACCACTAATGGATTAAAGATTGAGAGAGGGTTCTCGTCAAACATATTCATAACAGACCAAAAAAAGGATGAATGTATATTCGATGACGTTCACATACTTGTGTCGGATGCAGAGATAAGTAATATACTTCAAATTGAGAATGTATTAAAACCAATTCTAACAGATAATAAGAAGCTACTTATTATTGCACCATGCTCAACAAATGTTGTTAACACGTTGGCAGCCAATAAGATGAAGCGTGACATAAAGGTGTGTACTATACCACCACCTAACTTTGGTTACAAGCAACACGAGCTAATGCAGGACATTGCAATCTCTGTGGGTGCTACATACTACTCTGAGAAGACCGGTGATGACCTCAGCCTTATTGAGTTTAGTGACCTAGGTTTTGCGGCCAAGGTTGTGGTTGATAGTACATCTACTATTATTGTAAAGGAGTCTATGGAAATATCTCAGGAGGTAGCCGATAGGGTTGCACAACTTCGTGAGCAGCATACTAACACAGACAGGAAAAGTGATAAGGAGTTTATTCTTTCAAGAATTGCTTCGCTTACAGGTGGTGTTGGTACAATATTTGTTGGGGGTAAGACTGACCTAGAGCACAAGGAGTTATACGACAGGGTAGATGATGCCGTGTGTGCAGTTCGTTCTGCTCTTGAGGAGGGTATACTACCCGGAGGTGGAGTAGCACTATATTATTTATCTAGTCAGTATGACCTGCCTGAAGCAAGTATAGCACAAAAAATGTTAAAAGCTGCACTCAAGTCTCCATTAATGCAGATATACGAGAACGCAGGTATTGATATAAACAAGGAAATATTAGAAGACCTAGACTTCTGTGAGCAAAACTACGGAATGAATGTCAAGACAGGTGAGTGGGGGGATATGTATAAGATGGGGGTTATTGACCCGCTGAAGGTAACTAAGTCAGCCCTACAGAACGCTGTCTCTGTTGCGGTCAGTATACTGTCAACCAACGCTATTATAACACAGGCACGAACTTATGAGACAAACTAATGTATAGCTGTCCGAGTTGCTCGCAAGAGCTTATATGGGGAGGAGACCACAGCTTTGATGATGAGGGGTTAGAAGGGGACGGTATAGTAGCCAACTGTACCTGTCATAATAAATCGTGTGACGTAACAGACGTTTTTATATATCAGGAGTATAAACATATATACATATAAATATGAAGGCAAAAATTTGGACGTTATTAGGGTTAATAGCTATAGGAGTTTTAACAGTAGTATCAATAGTTATAGCTACAGTAGTTCACTTAATATATAGTTGGATTGTAAGTTTTTAAATAATCATGAAAGTAATACATAAAGCAGAGCAGCTAATAGATAAATTTGGCAAAGATTTAGCAATTATTTGTGTAGATGAAATAATTGAGTTTGGAAACAAACAAGGAATAAGAGAACCAATGATGTATTGGTCAAAAGTTAAATTCGCAATAAGTATATTATGAGACAATTAATTAAAAGAATACTGTTAGAAATGGCATTAATACCAACCGACAAGCTGCTGCACTTCTTCTATGGAAGTATAATAGCGACACCATTAGTAATATGGGGAACAACTATAGAAGCTATAAGTATTATGATATTCGTATCTATAATTAAAGAAATAATAGATACTAAGATGCGTTACAGTCCGGTTAGTGCAACGGATGCGTTGTTTACTTTCCTGCCTACGTTGTTTCTATTGGCGGTAAAATTATTAAACTAATACAAGGGGTGTAACTGTTAGCTTTTTAAACTTGGTCGTTGCGGAGCAACACAGAGCACCCTTAAAAAAAGAAAATGAGATATATTTTATTTACATTAAGGCAACTAAAATTATTAGGAATGGTTTTATTATCGGGTATATTTATATATCCATTTATTGTTTTTCCTAATAGAAGAAAAAATTGGGCATCAAGGTTTGATAAAAAAAGACCTTGGTATTGGAGGTTTTCAGATACATCAGAAAGAGCCTTCGGGACTACCGAAAAAAATTATTTAAACTCTACCTATGGCGTATATGAGTTTGTAAAGAAGAGAAACTCAAAAGGTGTTTGGGAGGCAGACTATGAAACGTTTTATGCACTACCTAGGTGGCGTAAGGTTTTATATGCATACCAATGGAACGTAATTAGAAACGGATGTTGGGACTACATAGCATCCTTTAAATACCCTGATGCACCTAGAGAAGATTTAAAAATAATAAGAAACGATGGCGGCAACCTTGATGGCTTTGACTTTAGAACACGTAGAAATTATGGACACCAACATTGCACTTGGAGGCAAGGTGACTTGTTATGCTTTAGGATAAGTATGACCGTACCATTCGGAGGCAATGGCAAGTATATTAATATACAGGCGGGTCACGCTGTGGATAGAGAGCTAGTAAAAGCAAAATGGTTTCACCCATCTGAAATATAAACAATAAAATAAAAATATGAGACCAATAGGAAAATATATATTAATCGATGAGATTAAGGAATCAGTAAAAACTGAGTCAGGATTAATCTTGGGTGCAGAGGAAGCTAACCTGCTAAGATACAAAAAAGGATTTATACTTGAGGTAGGTAGTGATGTTTCTGTAATAAGCAAGGGAGATAGTATTTTTTATGACTCTCGTGCGGGTTATACTATGCTTATAGAAGAGAAGATGTGTACGATAATTATGGAGAAGGATGTCGTTGTTGTCTTATAAATTTATTCATTTCTATTATCATATTGCGGTACACCTTGTCGGTGTATGAGACGTTCTTTAAGAACATAGGGTTAACGGAGGGGGACTCAGGTATCTCCTCCCCGCTTAACTTTTTGTACATAGAGCCAAGCATACGTCTTCCTTTATACGATACTTCGTATAATGCTTTCTTCTTGCCTTGTCTTTTTCGGAAGACAACAATCCATCCATCTCTTAAAAGTTTATTAAACCTGTTTACATCCCAAGATATAAGTTCGTCAAACTCATTGAATTTATCTTTACTAAAATACTTCTCGGAATAAAGAAATAGTAGTACGTCAAGTTCTCCTGTTGTTATTTTATACTTCGCTTTTATGAAGTACCTTATTACACGCCAATATTTCAGGTAATCGTTTGGTGGTAATCGCATTAAATATTATTTAATTAAATTCATTAACTTTGCAACAAAGATATAAAATTATGGGTAAGAAAACTGCAGAGGAAATAGCGGCAGAAAAAAAATCAGCAAAACTAGCGGCAGAGAAGAAGGCGGCTCAGGTTTCTGACTTATCTACTTTTAAAAAGAAAGACTCTCAGAGATGGTCTTCAGCTTCTGCCAATAAAAGAGAGAAAGACCAAAAGAGAGGAGAAGTATTAGGCTTAAGACGTCTTGGTCAAACAACAAAGGTAAAAAGAGCTAGAACTTATAAACCAAAAAAAACAAAATAATTATGAAAAAAATAGCAAAACCTTATTTCACACACGCAAGTAAATCAATGGGAGGGAAACCTGAAAAGTTTGGACTACCATCTAACAAGCAGATAGCGAATAGTGTATATGCTAAATGCGGTAAAAAATAAATTATGAGTTGTATAGGATTAAAAGGACAGGCATTAAAAGACTGTAAAGCGGGTATGAAGTTTACGTTACTTGCTCAGGCTAGGCAGAACACTAACAGGGCTAATAGGGTTGACAGCAGAACTCCTGCTACTAAAAGAGATTCTGCTCAGTATAGAGAAGGTTTTAAGATGGGTCTAGCGGGAAAGAAGCCGTCTAAGATGCAATTAAAATACGAAGGTGAGAATGAGTACAAGAAGATGGGTAGATGGGAAGGTCAGAATAAAAAAAAGAAATAGACTATGCCTAAAGATGCTTGCTACAGAAAAGTAATGAAGAGTTACGGCAAATGGTCGGCTCGTGCTGCACAAGCAACTGCTAAGTGCAGAAAAAAAAGTGGAAAGGTTAGAAAAACTGAAGCAGGTTCTAATCTAAAAAGATGGGATAAAGAGAAATGGGTAGACACCCGTACCAACAAACCTTGTGGTACAGGAGGTAAGAGTGAATATTGCAGACCATCTAAACGAGTGTCTTCAAAAACACCTGTTACCAAAAAAGAAATGTCTAAAAGCACATTAAAGAAAAAGCAATCTGAAAAAGCAAGGATTGGAAAACAAGGAGCGGGAGGAAAAAAGGTTAAATCAGTTAGAAGAAAAAAATAGTATGGCAACACCAAGGAAAGGAAAAGCTAAAGTAAAGATTACGTCATCAGGTAAAAAGGTAAGCTACGGACAAGCAGGTAAGGCTAAGGGTGGTGGGCCTAGGGTAAAGCCGGGTACGTCTAAGGGTGACAGCTACTGTGCTAGAAGTTTAGGTATTAAGAAAAGGCTGTCTGCTAAAAAAAGAAATGACCCTAACACCCCAAATAATTTATCACGTAAGCGATGGAAATGTTCCGGAGCTAAATCAAGAAAGTAATGAGCAAGGCTAAAGGAATACCATACAACCCGCCAACTAGAGGTAAGATGAAAATGCCGGCTGCTGTAGCTTCAAGAACAAAAAGAAATTTTGCTAACGGAAAAAAAAGATAGTGCTATGAAAAAACAATCAAAGTCAAAACCTGTACCAAAACCTAAAAAAAATAATTTTAAAAGATTTCTTTCTTACCTTAAGGGAAGGTGGAACTCAATGTTGTATTGGTTAATGTTTAAAAAATATAATAATTGTTGCGGTGTTGAAGGCTGCGATTGTAATAAATAAAGTCAAATGAAATCAAAAGGATTGGGTGATACTATAGAAAAAATCACTAAAGCAACAGGAGTAAAAAAAATAGTTGATACAGTATCAAAGGCTACAGGAAAACCCTGTGGTTGTAACAAAAGAAAAGACAAGCTCAACAGAGCTTTTCCTTACTCAAACGAATAATGGATATGTCCGATATTAAATTATATGCAATAAATGGAATAAGCCTAGCTATGTCTTTTGCACACATAGATACAGTATTAAAAATAGTTTTGCTGAGTGCGTCTATAGGATACACATTACAACGTTGGTACTTGCTAGACAAGGAAAGACGTGAGGGAAATAGCAAAAAGAAATGACAAAACGAGTAGTTTTACAAAGGGTTTGGATGGATGATAATCAGTCTACCGGCTCTTTAATTGTTTTAGACGAGTTGCGTCAGCCTATTTACATTAGTCCTTGTATTGAAAGGGGGGACAGGAATAACGAACAAAATGTATCTAACGTGCCTACAGGAACTTATCCTTTGGTATGGGAAAACTCTCCTAAGTTTGGAATGGTGTGGGAACTGAAGGATGTACCTAACCGTTCTGAATGTAAAATTCACGCTGCAAATATGTGGAATCAAATAAACGGATGCATCGCACCGGGCACGTATTTGGGTGAAATAAATAACGATGGATACTACGACACCCTAGCAAGTGGAGATGCCCTTAAAAGGTTTCATTTAGCTTTAGAGGATATGCAAGAACAGGGTACTACAATAACAATATTTAACTCATATCTTTAAAATGAAAAAAATACTAGAATTTTTTGGTTCAAATGTAATAGGAGACATTGGTAAAGTAATAGACAATTTATTTACTTCTGATGAGGAACGCATTAATGCAAGGAACAAAATAATGCAGGTTTTAAAAGAAAAGGAGTTAGAGCTTCAGAAAATGCAAACCGATATTATTATAGCGGAGGCTAAGGGTAATTGGATGCAAAGAAGTTGGAGACCACTTCTTATGTTATCCTTTGGTTTTATAGTTATATATGTAAAATTTATAGGCCCATTGTTTAATTTACCTATACCTGAGCTTGAAATTGAGTTTTGGGATTTATTAAAAATAGGAATTGGTGGATATGTAGTTGGAAGGACAGGAGAGAAGATGATGACTACCTATGTCAACAAAAAGTAGTTGCAGATTTTATGTATCTTTGTGCTTTATAAAAGAACTAAATGGCAAGAATTAGTACATACGCTTTAGATTCAGATTTAGTAGGAGGTGATAAATGGATTGGGACATCGGCTAATAGTTTAGTTTCTAATGCCACAAAAAACTTTTCACTAAATGCAGTAGCTCGGTTTTTAAACAAGACCGGAATAATAGAGTCTCAGGCTTTACGTTATAAGTATCAAAATAAATTAGTCGCTGAAGACAGGGAGATGGGTACAATATCGTTCCCTACTCCTATTGGAGACAATGTAAACTTTTCGGCTATATCATCTTGGATGTTAAGTACTTTTGCTTTGCCAATAACAGGAGTTGTGGGAAAGGATGTTCACGAGTTTTACACAGCACCTTTAATAGGGTCAACTGTTCTTGTGACTAATGCAGCTAACCCTACTAATTGGGCTATTTACTTATGGAACAGTTCAACACAGAATGTGTTAGAGCCTAATTTTTATGACATAGGTTTAACGTTTATATCAGGTTCAGGGAAAATAACAGATGGTCAGGATTACTTTATATCTCTATTAAGATATGATTATTCATCGACCACAGGAGATAAAAACTTTGTGTATACACAGGCAGCAGCAAGTAACACTTGGGTTGTGAGTCATAACCTAAACAAGTACTGTTCAGTAGCTGTTGTAGACACGGCAGGAACTACCATTTATGGCGGCATAGAGTATGACAGTTTAAACCAAGTAACAATAACGTTTAGTGCTCCGTTTTCGGGACAGGCGTTTTGCAATTAAGAATAATAATTAACAATTAATAAATAAAAAAGTTATGGCAATTAGGTATCTAGACAACATTAACTTAGAGGAAAATCAGTTACTGAACGCCTCTTTGCAACAAGTCAATTCAGACCCTGCGGGATTTGAGGGACAAATTATTTACAACACAACAAGTAATGTGTTCAAGTACTACAATGGTACTGCTTGGATTTCATTAGACGGAACAGGTGATATTACACAGGTTAATATCACAGCCGGAGACGGATTAAGTGGTACATCTGTAAACACTACATCGGGAGCACACGTTCAAACATTGACTGTAGGAGAAGGTGACGGTATACAAATAAACGCAACTAATGTTGCTGTTAATTCAACGGTAGTAAGAACATCAGGCACACAGACTATTGGAGGTGCAAAAACCTTCACCACGATTCCTGTAGTAGGAACGGCTACTATATCAGACGATTCAACTAAGGCGGCATCTACTGCTTGGGTTAAAGACCAAGGTTATGTAGACGATTCAGGAGTAACAAGCATTACACTTGCAGCAGATTCAGGCACAGGAACAGCAATTACAGACATAGGAACACAGACATTTGTAGGTGCAGGCCTCATGTCAACTTCAGTAACAGGTACTACGGTAACTATTAGCACTACAGCAACAAATAACCTAGGTGATGTGCTATCAGTAGGAGCAGGTGATACAACTTTCATTGATGGTACTAGTACAGGAGGAACAACACCTTCTATTTCAATGGCATTAAGTGCAACAGGAACACCAAGTTCATCTACTTACTTAAGAGGTGACAATACTTGGGCAACAGTTCCGGGTGGATACACATTTTGGACAGCTCGTGCTGATTCAGGCTCTGACAATACTATCTTAGATGGCGATACTGTTGATTTCGAAGGTGGAACAGGACTTAGTAGTTTAATAGCTACGGTTGGTACTGTATCTACTGTGACAATGAACTTAGATAACACGGCAGTAACAGCAGGTAGTTATACTCTAGCTAATATTACTGTTGATGCACAAGGTAGAATTACCACAGCATCTAGTGGAGCACCGGGTTCTAGCACCTTTATGCGTAATTGGAGAATAACAGCTGACACAGGAACAACAACTTCTGTATTTCAAAATGATTTAGTAGACATCCAAGGTGGCACAGGTATCGCTACAAGTGCAAGTGGACTTGTTATAGACGTAGAGCTTGACCTTGATGAATTGCCACCTGCAACAACTTACGATGGTGGTACTGAGTATCTAGCAATGGTAACTGCAGGAAATACATCAAGTAAAATTTTAGGAGAGAAGATTAGTGTAACGGAGCTTGGAGCACCAACTGCTAACTTTGATATTGACACCAACAAAGTAATAAACGTTGTTGACCCAACAAATGACCAAGACGCAGCTACTAAGAAGTATGTAGATGATAATATAGTTGGTGGATTAATATATCAAGGTGGATATAACGCAGCAACTAACACACCTAACTTAGATAGTAACCCAAATCCAAATAACATTAAGAAGGGTTGGACATATACAGTAACTGCAGATGGTCTGTTCTTTACGGAACAAGTAAGAATAGGTGATGTAATTATTGCAGAGGTAGACGCACCAACAGCTTTAGCTGATTGGACAACTGTTCAGAATAACATTGACATTGCAACAACTAGTGTTGCGGGTATTGCTTCTTTCCCTACAGCAGGCGGAACAAGTATAACTGCAGCAGGTGCTGTATCACTAGCAAACGTAGGTTCAGCAGGAAGTGTTGGTTCAGCTAGTCAGTCTTTAAGTATCACAACAGATGCTAAGGGTAGGGTAACATCAAGAAGTGCTCAAAACATTCAAATTGCATCAACACAGATTACAAACTTCTGTACTGCGGTTGAGACTTGTATTGGTGATGCAACCGAGTATAGTACAACTATTGGTGATGGAGTTGACCTTAGTTGGCCTGTAACTCATAATTTAGATACAAAACTAGTAATCGTTCAGCTTTTTGATTCAAGCACATTTGATACTGTTCATGCTACTGTAGTAAGAACGTCTGATGATGTTGTGACTATATCAACAGCTTCAGCTATTGCACAGGATGATGTGACGGTATTGATTAAAGCAATAAAAGCCTAATATAAATATTCCCACTATTCCTTAGGGTGTAGTGGGTTTTTAAAAAAAAATTTAATACACAATGGCAATTACATTTTTAGATAGCTTAATTACATCAGGAGATTTAACAGTTTCAGGTGGTGATATAGTTTTAGGAGGTACAGGAAGAATACAAGGTGTAGATACTGTTTCGGTTAGTACGGATGCCGCTAATAAAGCTTATGTAGATGCTGTAAATGTCGGGGTTACTCAAATAACCGCAGGTACTAATATTACTATATCTCCATCCGGAGGAACAGGCAATGTCACAATAAACGCAAGTGGTGGTAGTGGTAGTGGAACTATTGGAGGAACTATTGAAAATCAAGAAATAGCTGTAGGAACTGCTAGTGACGAAATAGGTGGACAAGATTATTTTACATGGTCTGCTCAAAACGGTTTGGTGGTAGGAAATCATTCCCAAACCGGAGGGGCTAATAACATAACTATAGACAGGCCTAGTAGTTTACCTGGGAAATTTATAATTAAGCAAGATACCACTACGGAATTTTCAATAGTCACAGGAGGTGGTTCTACAACTATTAGTACCAACACACAAAATTTATTTCTAACAGATGACTCAACTGCTAAAGTAGGTGTAGGAGATACCTCTCCCTCTTCAAAGTTAAGTGTAGCCGGCGGAATTCAGATGGCTAATGATGGAGACGCTGCATCACAAGCTAAAGCAGGAACGCTTAAATATTATAATGATTCAGGGGCTAGTTATTTAAAAATTTGTATGCAAACCGGTAACACGGGTCTTAACGATTATGAATGGGTTACTATAATAAAATACGATTGGTAAAAAATAAAATTATATGGGAACGAAAATTTTAGAATGCGATGAACTTATATTAAACGGCAGAATAAAAGACTCTGATGGCAGCACGGGTGCACCCGGTCAAGCTTTGGTAGCAAGTTCTAGTGGCGATGCGTGGGGAACACCTGATTTTGGAGCTCCTACTTTAGCTACTTTTTCTATAACGAACGGTGTAGCTGTAAATACATCAAATACTTTTGCAAAAGTTAATTGCATAGGCTCTAGGGTATTAGCTTCCGGAGACAGTATCAATGTGGATAGCCTTGGGGATATTGAGATTGTGGGTGATGGATTTTATGAAATATCATTTGCTATAACAACTACAAGTACCGGACAAAGAGCTACTGATGTTTTTACTATAGGTGTTAACAGCACAGCTACAGGTGCAGACTCTAGTAATGGTTATATAAGAAATGGTACTAGTGCTATAAATGAAGCAGGGTGTGTGTTAACTCAAACTCTTCAATTAGTTAATGGAGATAATGTGACGTTAATGTCTAAAAGAGAAGGCAATATAACAACAGCGGGCACGACGGTAGGGTCTAAAAGCGTTATTTCTATTAGACGACTAGGGCAGCCATCAACGACCACAGGTGTTATTTCAAGTGCGGAATCTTCAGAAGCAACAAGAAATATAATAATAGGTACTTCTTCTACGCCGCCGGCTATATCGGGAGTTTTCGCAAATACTATTTATTTTCAAAGAGAAGTATAATGGCATTAGTACTTAGAGGCACAACAAAATTTGGAACTAACAGAGGCTTTTTCCAAGGTAATCCGACCGGTGATAAGCCTAGCGGGACTGTAGAGGGAGACTTGATAGTTATATGGTTTTCGGGTAATTCATCCGTAAGACCTAGCGTCACTTGGCCCTCAGGCTTTACAGCTATATATGACCAAAACGATACAGATTTAGGCGGGGGTTCTTGGATATATGGAGCTTATAAAGTAGCAGGGGCATCTGAGCCAAGTACATATACCATTAGTATTTCAGGAATGTTTTATGCAAGCGGGGCTCGATGCTCTATAATATCCTATTATAATGATGTTGGGGTTGGTAGTTGGAATCTAATAACTAGAGCTGCAAATTTCGTATCTAACGGTACATCTATAACATCTCCGTCTGTTACAGGAACAGGGTTGTATATGATAGCTTTTAACCACGAAGATACCGCAACGGTAAATACAAATAATTCACCCGTACCAAGCATATTGTTTGATAATAGTTCTACGCCTGCAGCTGACACCTCTTCTCAAATTTACGCAGGTTATGATGCTGTTTCTTCAGGAACTGTTACAGTTACTTGGACTACATCAGCCACCTCTACAGATTTGTATTCTGTAGCTACAATATTTGAAAGCACAGCTGTAGCTAGTGGATATGTTAGTAAAATTAAAATAGGTAGTGCTTATAAAAACATAATTGATGGATGGGTTGCGGTAGACTCCAATTCTAGCGGTTCGCCGGATGTTTGGAAAAAAATAGAATTAGGAAAAATAGCTCAAGGAACAGGGTCTGTAACAACGTCTTGGAAGACCGTGTTTAAAGACGGTAAATAATAAATAATAAATAAAAAATAAAAATTATGACAGTAAGTTATTTGTGGGATTGTACGAGGGTAGACGCTTATCCTATTGAAGATGAAAATCCGGATGTAGTATACAATGTACATTGGAGTCTTTTAGGTGCTAGTGACGAAGAAAGAATGCCTAACGGGCAGCCTTATCAAGCTTCGATGGTAGGCACTCAACTGTTAGACACTTCAACTATAACGGAATTTATTCCTTTTGAAGATTTAACTAACGAGATAGTTACGGCATGGGTTATAACAGCAATGGGAACTGAAGCAGTAGATGCTTTAGAACTCAGTATATTCAACATGATAGACGCACAAGTTAATCCAACGTCTTTATCATTGATAATAGGGCAGCCTATTCCGCCTACTAATTAGTAATAAATAAACTATTAATAGTAGTTATATTTTTCATATCTTTGTAGAATATTAATATTTTAAATTAAATCAAATGTCAAAAAAGTTAACAAAAAAAGAATTAGAAACAATTCAAGGATTAGTAAACGAGTTTAATCAAGCAAAAATAAAACTTGGAGATACAGTAATATCTCAAGCTAGTTTGATAAAACAAGTAGAAGAACTTAAAGCTACTTACTCTAAACAGGAGCAGTCTTTAATAAAAAAATATGGTGCAGATGCTGTAATAAATATTGAAACAGGAGAAATCACCAAATCTAAAGAAGAAGAACTAACAAAAGTATAATACAATGGCAAGAATTAGCACATACCCTATATCACAACCGACTGTTAATGATATTTTATTAGGCTCGGATGCAGACAATTTGGATGTGACTAAGAACTATTTGCTTGGAGATATTATAGCATTAATTCCGGGAGGAAGTCTTAGCGTTCAGTCGCTAAACACTTTAACCGGAGTTGTTACTATAAATGGTTTAGGTGGTATTACGGTTACTGAGACAGGTAGTGTTATATCTATCGATGGAAGTAATGCAGGGAGTGTAAGTAGCTTAACCACAAATGGAACTTCAGGAGATGCTGACTTAACAGCAGGAGTATTAAATATTCCTAACTATGGAGCAGGACAATTTTCAAGTCTAACGACATTAGGCAATAGTGGTTCTGCTACATTAATATCAGGAGTACTAAATATTCCTGAGTACCAAAGAGCTATTACAGTAACAACAAGTGGCTCAGGTGCGGCTAGTTTAATAGGGGCTAATTTAAATATTCCTTACGAGTCTATATCTCTAACGACATTAGGTAACTCCGGTTTAGCCACACTAACAGGAGATGTACTAAATATTCCTGCTTATCAGAGAGCTATTACAGTAACAACAAGTGGTTCGGGTGCGGCTAGT